>ERZ838577.308-NODE-308-length-82397-cov-64.842134_pt1 | contig 82397 bp, 55 predicted proteins | sample MGYA00519682_ERZ838577 | MGnify/ENA primary metagenome ERZ838577 (study PRJEB31850, sample SAMEA3708838) | human gut metagenome | biome: human gut; feature: human-associated habitat; material: faeces | place: China | collected 2014 ... | reverse complement strand
CGTGAACCGTTGGAAATCCAACGTTCCATCGGCGTGTCGAAACTTGACAAATCAGAGCCTCTTGTTCTCCCAATCGCCTATTTCGACGCCACGCAGCCACGCAACACACGTGATCACTGGCAGTTGAACTGGTACAACGCCCAGCCCTTCGCATATGAAGCCATATTCGAATAATCCTGAACCTTGCGCATCGTGCCATCTTTGGCGTACTGGTCGATCAGCTTTTGATCGTGGAACGTGTCGTACTGCTGCTTGAACGTGAACATCTGCAGGCTCGGCGCCTGGCCGCCCATGCTCAGGAAGTATGCATCGCCATCCGCGCTCAGCGGGCAGACGGTATTCGTCAGCGCCTTGCCGTCGCCCGACGCGAACGCATTCTCCGTCTGTCCGAAAATCGCACCATTCTTCTCGGCCTTCGCGTTGTAAATCGGGAACAGCATATCCGCGCCGTACATCGCCGTCGCATACATGGAACCGTTCAGCGGATCGGAAACCACCACCGAATCGGTACCAGTCTCCTTCACCACCTTCTTGAGAATCTTCTCCTTCGTGGCAGTGAGCTGCTCGTCCGGCCGCGCATCGTCAATCGTCATATTCGCATAGACGGCATCCGACAGGGCGGAACGAACAGTATTGCCGAATTGGCAGGAAATGGCGAGCGCCGCAAGCAGAACAATCGCAATGATTTTCGTGACGTTCGGCAGACGGCCGGCACGCAACAATACGACGGCGGCGAAGACGATCAGCGGCAGCACGCCGAACGGAATCATGGTAAGCGGTCGGGTTTCGGCGCGATACCAGGCGGCGGCCACGATGTTGGGGAACCAGCCAGTCAGCGCGGTCGAGCAGACGTAGACGAGACCGACCAGGAAGAAGGCCAGCAGAATGGCGATCGCGTCGCGGCGGAGTTGCGAGGCGTCGGAACGTGGAGTGCGGTAGCTGGCGGAAGTCTTGCGATTCCTACGATCGGCAGGCATAGCCGCAAAATCGGCAACCTGTTCGTGCGGTTGCGCTGACGTGCTATCGGATGCACGGTCAATCGCAGAAGCGCCGGGCACAGTAGCGGAATCGGCGCGATTGGCGGCGAACCATTGCGGGCGGATGATGGCTGCGACGGTGACAGCAAACGCGATCAGCACGATTGCGGCCATGAACCAGCCTTGCACGCCGCCGATATTGTCGGTGACGTAGATTTTGAGCGCTTCGGGCACCGTGCGGTTCGGAACGAAGGTGTGGAACCAGCTGGCGGGATTGAAGTAGCGGTCCGATTTGTAGCTGGACATCATGTATACGAGGAACACGGCGGCGCCGAGAACCACTACGCCAGCAAGGCCTGCGATGGCTTTCCACGGCAGTCGCGTCAGCACGAAGGGGGCCATGAGCAGGAGCCAGGTGAACACGATGCGCGGATGGGCGAACATGCAGACGCCGGCAGTGACGAAGAACCATATGATCCATTTGACGAGGTGTTCGCGGGTGGCGAGCGCGTCGAGCAGGCGAAGTGTGGCGTACAGCCAGAACGGCAGAAGCGTGGCGGCCAGGCCGAAGGCGATCAGCGGACCGGAAGCCAGCATTTGGAAGGGGTGCGAGGCGGAAGCGACGGCGAGCGGGGGGATGATAAGCGCGAGTATCGCGGGGAATAGCGGAACTACGACAGACGCGACATTGCGGGCCGAGGACTTTCGTGCGTTCGCAAATCGGGGGGAGCATACGGATTGTGCCGAATGCGACAGGCGACGCGTGAAATAGGAAGCGTACAGCTGAATCGCAATCGGCCAAACCAAGCCGGATGTGGCCAGCCAGACCGTGTTGAACGCGGCGTAAATCGACAGATTGACGCCGAACAAGCTGGCGAGCTTAATCATGCCGGCTGCAAGCAGATGGAACAACGGCGGATAGTATTCGTCGTTCGGCCACAGGTGGGTGGCCGCGCCGACGCCTTCGCCGAGGATCTTGCGGATGAAGTAATAGTGCGCGGGCGCGTCGATTTCGTGCAATGGGTTCGTCCAAGCGGCGGAACCGTGCGGGAACCAAGCCCATACGATCGCAGCGGCGAGCGCGACGCCGATGGCGGAACAGACCGGCAGTGCGATGCGGGATAAGCGGGGAACGGCGGAATCGCAAGGCAAAGGCAAAGTATCGTTCGTTGTCTTGCTTGATATCTTGTCCGTCGTTTTAGCCGTCGTTTCGTCTGTCGTCTTGCTTGCGGCGACTGCGCTGTCGGCTTCATCGACTGCGTCGTCGGCCGCTGTGGGAATCGTATTGTCTGTGCTGTGCTGCTTCATCGCCATCCATCGTAGCCGAAGCCGCGAAAGCAAGCCACAAATCGCAATCGCACCTGCATTTTGTAATTCAAAACTGGACCGTGCGGCAACAAAAGCTGGAAAGGCATCTAAAAACGGATGGAACATGCGCGGGATGGGCGCAAGACGGACGCGGAACGCGGGAAGAATAGGCGGACGTAGAGCGGAGACGAGCGCGAGCAGGAACAAAATCGCCGCTTATCCAACCTTCGATTTTCAGGAAGTATTCAGACTTCACACAGAGGTATAACAGTGTTGCGCAAGAAAACAATCACGTTGGATGGGCAGGATGATTGCACGGGGCGCATTGCGCTGTGAGCGTACTCGCTGTCGTTGCTTGACTGTGTGCGTCCCGGCCAACGCTGGCGTCGGCATGCGTCGACGCGTAACTACAGAGAACTGGAGAAGTACCGCATGTTCGTTCTCAAGAACGCATGGGCTGCGCTCGGTCGCGTCAAATGGCGTACCGCGCTGACGGCTTTGCTTGCACTGCTGGTGTCGTTCTCAGCCGCCGTGGATCTGGCGGTGCTGAGAGCCGACGACAAGGCGAATAACGAAACATACCAAGCGCAGAAAGCTTCGGCGGTAATTCGGCCGAGCGCGAAAGTCACTGCGAAACGCGACGGCGCGGACTCCAATTACACCGCCAATTACATGACGTGGGACATGTACACCAAGTACGCGGAAGCGGTGCAGAAGAACAACTTGACATTCGAATACACGCTCGCCACGTCGGTGCCGGTGCGCGCCAGCAAGTCGCTGCAGGCGATCGCGGCGAAAAGCGACACGAGCGAGGACAATACCGGCGGCAACCTGACGTTGCAAGCCTTCTACACGAACGATGCGGCGAAAATCAACGACTACGGCACGTTCAAAGTGGTCAAGGGCAAGCAGCTGAACTACAAGACGGCCAACGACGGCGTGCTGGTCTCTCAGGCAGTGGCCAAGAAGAACAATCTCAAAGTGGGCGACAAGGTGACCGTCGGCAATCCGACGAAGGCTTCCGAAACCTACAAATTCACCGTGAGCGGCATCTACGAGTACACCGGCGAGACGCCGGCCGGATACGGTTCCGACGCGAAATACGCGAAAGACAACCGCGAGAACGTGGTGTACACGTCGTACATCAACTTCGCGCAAAGCGGTCTGGATGTGGCCGGCACCAAGGGCTGGGCCATCCCGAACCTCAACATCATCTTCACGCTGACCGATCCGGCCACATACAACAAGTTCGTGCGACTGGTGACAAAGGCCAAGCTGGACACGTCGAAGTTCACAATCTCATCGCCGTCGCTTGATGCGTACAAGAAGCGCATCGCACCGCTGGACGCCGCCGCCAAGGCCGCGCGCACGGCGTTGTTGGCGACCCTGATCGTCGGCGGGCTCGCGCTGCTGGCATTGGTGCTGTGGGCCGCGATCGGTGGACGTCGTGACGAAATCGGCATGGCGATGGTTTCCGGCGTCACCAAGGGACGTTTGGGATGGCAATTCATGCTGGAAACGTTCATGATGACCGTTCCAGGCTGGGCAATCGGATTGATTGCCGGCGCGCTGCTGGCCAAGCCGCTTGGCACCGCATGGGCCGGTGGACAGGCTGTGGCCATCACATCCGCATCCGTGTGGAACATGATCTGGTACGGACTGGGCGCCTGCCTGGTTCTGGGCATCATCGCGTTCATGCGCGTGGGATTCTTCGATTTGGGTCAGCTGTTCGCAGGCCGTTCTGACGATTCGAACGAATCTGCCGAAGCGAAGAACGCAGACGAGCCGGAGGAAACAGTCGAGTCGACGGAACGTACGGAGGTGAACGCATGAGCGAGAAAGACGTGAAAGACAACGAAACCGAAGCATTGAACAACGCTGCTGCGGAAAACGCGGACATCGAGGCGGGCGAAACCGATATGGCCACGTCGATCGAATCGGTCGATTTCGCGGTGGTGTATGACGATGGAGGCGATTCCATCGCAACCGAATCGGCAGAAAACGCGGAAAATACGGAAGGCATCGCCACGGAAGACAGCGTTGCCAGCGACAACGCGAATCGCGTGAACGAAACGCTCGCATTGGGCGCGACCGACGACGAACAGTCGCTCGACCAGCACGAAACCGTACAGGCGGACTCCGCAACCAGCGTGTCATCGCAGATCGACCGCGAAATCAAACATCATCGCAAGAAGGACGCATTCTTCTTCAAAGCGAACCCGACATTCGCGCTCGACCATGTGACGGTGCACAACCGCAAAACCGGTCGCAACGTGCTCGACGACGTTTCCCTGGCGTTCCATGCCGGCGCGACCCACGCGGTGCTGGTGGATGCCGAAGATGTCGAACAGCATCAGGCGCTGGCGGCCACCATGGTCGGCATGATGCGGACGACCAGCGGCAACGTGATGCACAAAAGCACGAACCTCGCCGACGCGACACCGGTCGACGTGCTTGGACACCGCATCGGTTTCATTCCGCAGCGGTTCGCCGTGCGCGGCGACCTTGATGCGGAAGGCAACGTGCTGTACGCCATGGACGCGTCGAACCGCAATTTCCTGCAGCCCAAGCCGGTGATTGCGCGCGAGCTGCTCAAGCGCGTGGGATTCGAGGAAGTGACTTCCGGTCTGCCGGTGGGCAAGATGAGTGCGTTGGACCAGCGTCGTGTGGCCATCGCGCGTGCGCTGAGTTGCGAGGCGGAGGTGATTATTGCCGACGAGCCGACCGCTGGATTGAACCGTGACGACGCCGCCGTGGTGCTGGGGCTGCTGAAGAAGGCCAAGCGCGATGAGGATCGTAAGCGTGCGATTATTGTGGTGACCGATAATCCGGAGGTCGCCGATCAGATGGAACATTGCGCGGAGCTTGAGTAGCGAGCGGCGTTCTGCGAAGCAGAAAGCCTTGCGGACTGGTGTTGCATGCCAGTCCGCAAGGCTTTTTTCGTGCTGGTCCTGGTTCGTGCCGATTCGCGCTGGTTCGCGGTGACACACCGCTAAAAACATGTCATATGCGCTATGTGTGGCAGACTCTTTCATCTTTGGAATCTCAAACCGCTATGTGTGGCAGATCGTTTGACGCCTCGTGAGTTAGAGGGTCTGTTTTATACCCCCTAATGTATGGCGGGAAAAGAGAAGTGCCACAGATAGCGGTTTTCAGTGCGCAAAACTCGGGCGGCGGCCAGGCTTCGAGGAATTTTCGGGTGTATCCCGCTTATGAATGGCGGATTTTTCCGCTCGACGCGTGCTATCTCGCTTATAGATGGCGGATGGTTTTGCCGCATGAGACTTAGAGGGGATTGAACTTGCCCCCCTAACACCTAGTCTTCCTGAGACACCCGCCATTCATAAGCGAGATAGCATCCGGCAGACACCGAAATCCGCCATTCATAAGCGAGATAAGTAGGTTCGCTACTCGGCGATGCGCATGTGGTACTGCTCGGCGAGCGGTTTGACGTCGAGGACGCCGTAGCGTTCCAGAAGGCGCAGCCATTCGCGCTTGTTGCTTTCGCCGAAACGGACGGCCTTGCGCGTGTAGGCTTCGGCGGTCAGGAACTTCGGCGGAATCGACTTGCTGTTGTACTTGTCCGCCACCATGACGACCTCCTGCTCGAGGTTCATCGGCACGTAGTCGGCCGGGGGCAACGGCAATCCCTGCGATTCCACGGTTTCGCGGGTGAGGCCCACACCTGTGTGGTTGCGTGCGAACTGGGCGATCGATTCGTCAACGCCCTCGTTCAGCAAGTATTCGTAGCCTTTGAGCCCGTGCTGAACATAGTGCGGACCGTCGAATTTGAGCGGTTCGCCGTCGGAACCGTCCTGCTTGAGCAGGAAATACGTGCCGATGTCGTGCAGCAAACCGCCAATGACCACCAGATGCTCGTCGATGAGCCGCGGCGGAACGGTACCTCCGGTCAGCCCTTCCGTGGACGGCACCGCAGGCATGTGCAACATGCCGAGCGATTCCTCGCCGGTATTGTCTTTCGTCAGTTCCAGCCCGAAGTCGCCGGTCTTTTCGGGAGCGTCCGTCGGCAGGGTGCAGCGGCGGGTGAACAGCGCGTTCTGCCGGCGGGCCATGCGGCGGGCGATGTCGGCCACGACCACGCAATGGCCGTGGATAAGGTCGTATGCGGCTTGCGATTGCGCGATTTTGCGATGTAGCTCATCCACTTGCGCAAGAGTGGGGATATAGCCGGTCGTCGGCTTGTTCGATTCGGTTGTTTCGTTCGATTCGTTCGTCATACGCCCATCTTAGGCACGTTCCATCACGCCCAGCATACGGTTCTTGACGCAGTTTCCAAAACGGTTCCCAACAGCCGAAGAGATTCATACACCACGCCAGATAAATCCCGGAATGGACACGGATTCAACGGTTTCTCCGTCTTGTCAACGATGTTCCAAGGAATGCCGCCTTAAAACGAGCATTCATCAGCTGCCCGCAGCGGACGGCACGATGCGCAGGGACGTTATGTGCGGAAAATCAGATGGAACGGACGCGGAATTCGCCGGTGCGGTTGGAAGCCACGATCATCTGGTCGTTTTCGAGGCGGGTCCAGCCGTCTTCGGCGCGCTGGTCGAAACCGGAGCTGACCACGACCACGCCCTTCGACTGATCGTCGTTTCCGCCGAGCGCACGGTAGCGCAGCACGCGATAGTCGCGCGCCTGCTCGCCACGACCGTACTGGTCGTAGATTTCGACGATGCGCTTGGACGTGACCTCACGTCCGGCCGCGCACAGGGCGATGAACTGGTCCTGGCTTTGGATCATGCAGTTGTAGCTGGACTTCGGATAGCTTTTGCGCAGTTCACGCACGGCCTGCGCCACCGCCTCGTCGAGTGCGAAGCCAAAGCCGATGTATTGCAGGATGACGGCGAAGAAAATGGCGGAATCGGAACGGCCGCCAGTGGACTGCACGATGCTCGGATCGACCGGGAATGCACGGTTCGTAATGATGTTGCGGCCCTGGTCGTCAGAAATGTCGCCATTGTGGATGAAGCTCAGGCCGTTCGCATAGAAGGGCTGCTGGTTCTCAAGAATCAGCGGCAGGTTGGAGCTGGCCAAGCGCAGGTGCCACAGGCCGCCGCGCGCCGGAGTGTTGGCGAGCTCGTCGAAAATCGGATCATGACGGGCGGCGATGGTGTTTTTGTAGATCGCGGTGCCGGTTTCCGGAGTCGGAGCACCGCCGTCGCGACGGTATGGCGATTCGTCCGGCACGGTGATCAGCGCGGCGCCCCAGCCGTCGTTGTGGATCTCGCTCAGATTTCGGAAATCGCGCACGTTCTGCATGCCGAGCACGCCATTGAGGTTGGTGTTGCTGCCTGCCGTCGCGAATCCAAGTAATCTGCACATGGTTGATTACTTTAGCGACGGCAGGTTTCGACGCGCGCGTGCCGTTATCGGAGTTGGTTATAGCCTGCGATTCACACGCGCTTCAGACGCGGCGGACGCTCGGTGGCGAGGAACAGCGGCTGAATCTCAATCAGCGGATTGTAGGGAGCGAGTCCGAACCATTTGACCGGAGAACCGGCCAAATGACGAATCGCGTACTTGATCTGCAGTGAGATCGCGCCCTTCTGGGACACCTTCGACTCGGGCATCAACGCCTTGTGAATCAGCACGTAGCGGATAGGTCCGATGTTCGGATCGGCATCCAGCTTCGGGTAGCGGGTGGTCTGCTTGGGCAGATCGCCGGACTTCGACATATCGTTCATGATCTGGTGGATGTATGCAGGAATCGACTGCGACACCTTGAAGCCCAAGCGAATACGCACGCGGAACAGGAAGTCCGTGCCGAAATTCTCCACCGAATACTCGCGCGTGAACGGGTTGTCGGACGTTTCCACCGACACCGCCCACCATGCGCGGGCGCGCTTCGGATGGTCCGCGAAAATCGAGAAGAAGATGTCGGTATCGACACGCTTCATTTCCGGATCGGACGTCAGATAGACGATGTTGTCCGCGAAATACGGAATCGAATCGTCCTCATGAAGCTGCTTCAGAACCGGCACGCAATCGGCGGGCTGCATATGCCGGCGCTGCGCGCGTTCCAGCTTCGTGCCTTCGTTCCACGTGTACATAATCAGCAGAATCGCCAATGTCAGCAGCATGGTGAACCAGCCACCGTGCAGGAACTTCGCCATCGAAGCGAAGAAGAACAGGAACTGGATGGCCAGGAACACCACTGTGAACACGACCGCGCCGACGCGCTTGCCATCGTGCCAAATGTAGACGGCCAGCAGAATCGTCGTGGTGATCATCGTGACGGTCAATGCCAGGCCGTACGCGGCGGAAATATGCTCCGAATCGCGGAACATCGCCAAAACCAGCAGGGTGGAGACGCACAGCACGGCGTTGACCACCGGAATGTACAGCTGGCCGCGGGTACGAGCCGGATAGCGCACCTGCAGGTGGGGCATCCAGTTGAGTCGCGTCGCTTCGGAAACCATGGTGTAGGCGCCGGTGATCAACGCCTGCGAAGCGATCACGCCGGCGCACACGGACAGCAGCACCGCCACGTAGCGTACGGACGGGGTCATCATTTCGAAGAACGGATTGAGGCCGTGCATGTGGTTGTACGCGGTGTCGTCCCAATGGTTGAGCATCCACGCGCCCTGGCCGAAATAGCAGAGCACAAGGGCGATCTTGATGAACGGCCACGTGAAGTAGATGTTGCCGCGGCCGACGTGGCCCATGTCGGAATACAGCGCTTCGGCGCCGGTGGTGGACAGGAACACGGTGCCCATGACGGCGAGGCCTGCCGCATTGTGGTGGCTGAAGAGGAACTCCACGCCGTACACCGGATTCAGCGCTTCAAGCACGCTCCAATCGGAGCTCAGGTTCACCAAGCCGACGACGGCGAGGAACGAGAACCAGATCATGACCACCGTGCCGAACGTGCGGCCGATGCGTTCGGTACCGCGCGACTGCACTGCGAACAGGCAGACGATGATCACAATGGTGATCATCAGCGTCAGTTCTTTGTTTTCGCTCATGATCGGTTCCAGCAGCGGCAGTGTTTCCAAGCCTTCCACTGCCGAGCTGATCGAGACGGCCGGCGTAAGCACGGAATCGGCGAGGAACGCGGCGCCGCCCAGCATGGCGGGAATCGCAAGCCATGCCCCATATTTGCGGATCAGCGAATACAGTGCGAAGATGCCGCCTTCGCCGTTGTTGTCGATGCGCATGGCGATGAACACGTATTTGACGGTGGTGATCAGCGTGATCGACCAGAAGACCAGCGACAGGATGCCCAGCACCGCGGCGCGATCCGTATGCGCCAAACCGCCTTGGCCGTTGAGGAACGTCTGCATGGTGTACAGCGGCGAGGTACCGATGTCGCCGTATACCACGCCAAGCGCCACGATGGCCATGGCCGGCGTGATTTTGTCCGGGCCGGACTGGAGACGGCTCCACCAGCGGCCGATGCGGCCCTTGCTGGCGGCCTCGTCAAGTTTCGCGGCTTCCTGCTGCTGCGCCTCGTGCTCCTTGATGAGCGTCTGGCGCTCCTCCTTGGTCAGGACCTTGTGCGAGACCTTTGGCGCCTGCGTGTACGTCGCTGCGTGAAGCAGCGGCTGTTCTTCTTCGTTCGGCTCGTTAGCCATAACGCTTCCTCCAAGTGGCGGGCCTTCCAACCCGCTCCCCAAAATAAAACGCAAGGTGTGACACTAGGAGCTTGGCAAACCATTGTCAAATCTTCACACGTGATTCGGCACGTCACGCATGAAATTCACATATGCTTGATTGTTTGTATTTTGCTTATTTTCTGGCGATTACGCAACTGTTACGTTGAGGCCCATGCGACCGTCACGGAACCGCCACGGGATTACCGCGAAATCGCCATTCTTTTTAGATGCCGTACACTTCGCGCGTCGTTTCACGCGTGGCTTTGGCGATTTCAGCCAACGGTCTGTCAAGATAGTCGGCGAGCGCCTGCAGGGTGTACGGGATCATATACGGCGCGTTGGTGCGGCCGCGGTAGGGCATCGGACTTAAGTAGGGGGCATCGGTTTCGACCATGACGTGGCTCATGCCGACGAGTTTCGCCGATTCGCGGATTCCGTCGTTGCCTTTGTAGCTGGATGTGCCGGAAAGGCTGAGATACCAACCGTTTTCGCGGGCGATTTCACCCATTTCGGCGTCTCCCGAATAGCTATGGAACACGGTGCGTTCGGGGGCTCCATCGGCGAGCAACGTTTCGATGACTTCCTTGTGCGAGTCGCGGTCATGGATTTGCATGGGCAGGTTGAGTTCCTTGGCGAGCGCGACGTGGGCGCGGAACGCCTCGCGTTGCAGTTCCTTGGCGGATTCGCCGGTACGAAACAGGTCCATGCCGGTTTCGCCGATGGCGACGACCTGGTTGGGGTAGGTGGTGGCGAGGCGGTGTACTTCGGCCATGGCTTCGTCGAAGGGGATGTCGTGCCAGGGCTTGTATTTGATGGGCAGGCCGTCGGGGCCGGGTGCGCCGCGTTGGCCGTGCAGCACGGCTTCGTTGGGGTGTATGGCGATTGCGGCGTGCACGGTTCCGGGATGCTCGCGGGCCATGTCGATGGCGGTCATGAGGTTGGGCAGCTCGCAACCGCAGTCGATTACGCCTTCGACGCCGACTTTCTGGGCTTGTTCCAGCAGTTCGTCGACGCTGTAGACGGGTACTTCGCCTTGGCCTTTTTCCATGGCTTCGTGACTCATGGCTTGGGAGAAGGGCACGACGGATGCGACGTGGGTGTGGTTGTCGATGACGTGCGCGTCTTCGGGCAGCGGCTGTGGGGCCGGGGCCCAATTGCGATTGCGGTGGTGCTTGCTCATGTTTTCCAGATTAGTCCCGATTGGCCCTGCACTGCGGGCGAACTCTCGTTCGAGGGTTCAAACGAGGGTCCGCCCGTTTCGCGGCATACACGTCACTTAATCGTGATGGTGGTGAACGACCATGCCGGTGCCGTGTAGTCGCCGTCTGTCAGATCAATCGCGGTCTGCCGCGGCCTGGTCGGTGATTCCTCACCGACCTGTCCCGCATACGGATTGTCTCCGGCTAGGACGGTGGCCGTGGCGGATGCCGCCGATGCTGTGGAAATATTCAACTCGGCAAGAATCTGACGTAGGTCGACGCTTATTGGCGCGTCCATGGCATTGACCACGCGCACGTAGGTTTCCCCTGCCTTGGCGTTGCGCGATACGGTGACGGTGCGCCTTGGCTCGTCCTTGACCTCCGTACCGTCTGCGATCAGCGTTCCATCGATGTACAGCTTCATGGCTTGGCCGCGGTCGGTGACGTCAACGTGCACCTGCCAAGTGGTGCCCGGTCGCACTTCGTTCATGGAGACTTCGGTGCCGGCAAGCGCGTAGGCGGTGCCGTCGCGGACCACGCGCACGCTGTGTCCTCGGCCAAGTGAGATGATGTTGTGGTTCTTGCCGTCGATATCGCCACAGATGAGGTCCATGCCCCATCGTCCCTCGTAATAGACGACGGTAGTGTCGATACTGTAGGAATCAGCGTGCAGATCGAGGGCGGTGTCGATGGTTCTGCCATCGTAGGCCACGTTGCCGAGATTAATCGTCTCCCCGGATGCGGTGGTGATGGTGAGGTTGTTGAGATCGGCTTTGGCATTGCCCGCGATGCGTAGTTTCACGGTGTCCGGCAGGCTGCGACGCAATGTGGACGGGCCTTCGACGGTGACGGGCCACGCGGTGTCGGCCGTGGTGGTGGCGTACATCTGCTGCACCCAATAGCTGTAGGGATGGTAGGCGCGTTCGTTGTCGAAGTAGATGAGGTCCGGATTCCAGCTATGGTGCCCATTCTTGGCGAACAGCGGGGCGTAGGAGGCCATGGCCACCACATCGCCGTTGAGTTCCATGCGTCCCATGAAGGCCGCTTCGGACAGGCCGTTGATCAGTTGGGTGTTCCAGGAGCCGTATTCGCCGAGGTAGACCTTCGGCCCCTTGCGGTCCGTGTGGTCGTAGTGGTCGAGGTTGTGGAACCACCAGCTGGACGACTGGTAGGAATGTTCGTCGACGATCGGCAGACCCGCTTCGCGCGCGTACTTCCAGCCTTCCTCATAATCCTGACCGCTAGGAGCGGGACCGACGGTGCCGACGACGACGATGTCCGGATATGCGGCTTTGACGGCGTCGAAAATCTGCTGGAAGCGGTTCTTGAACACGTCGTCGATAAGATCCTCGTTGCCGATGCCGAGGTATTCGAGGCCGAACGGCTCCGGATGGCCCATGGCGGCACGCTTGGCACCCCATTCGGTGGCGGTGCTGCCGTTGCAGAATTCGATGAGGTGGAGCACTTCATCGATGTAAGCGGGCATATCCTCCTGCGCCACCGGCACCGGGCCTTGGCTGGTGTTTTGGCAGCTCACGCCGGCGGGCAGCACCGGCAGCGGCTTGGCGCCGATTGTTTCGCACAGGCACAGGTATTCGTAGTAGCCGATGCGGAATGACTGGTGGTAGCCCCAGAGGTTGAAGTTGTGCGGACGGTGCTCGACCGGTCCGATGGTGCGGTCCCAGTGGTACATGTTGTCCATGCCGAGGCCGTGGGTGATGCAGCCGCCGGGGAATCGCATGAATCGTGGTTTGAGGTCGGCGAGCGCCTCCACCAGATCCGGGCGGAAGTGCTTGAGACCGTGGTAGGTGGTGCGCGGCTCCAAGGTGACGAAGTCGAGGTCGATGACGCCTTCGCCGGCGAAGGCCAGACGCAATGTGCCCTGTGTGGCCACGCTCGAGCCGGCATCGCCGTGCTCAGGAACGGTCAGCGAGGCTTGGTATGTCGTCCATGCCGAGGCTGAGACGGTGATGGTGTTTTCGGCGATGATGCTGCCGTCGTCTCCGCGCAGCGAGACCGTCACCGGCATCGCGCTTTCCGATCGCACGCGCATCCAGGCGGTGAAATCGTAGGTTTCTCCGGCGCGGAACACCATGCCGTCCCAGCCGGTGTTGTCCAGCGCGGCAGGGGCGTGTTCGACTTCCACCGTCGCGTAATGCGGGTTTTCGGTGGCGACCGGGTCGTTGTCATGGATGCAGAACGCGGCGAACGAGCCTTCCGGCACGATTTTGCGCCAGAAGCTGTAGTTGCTCCAATCGATGGAGTCGGCGCGGTTGTATTCGAAGGCGCCGTTCTGCACGAGGTCGGCGTTGAGGCCGCCGTCGCCGGAGTAGCTAATGTCTTCGAAGAAGATGCCCCACAGGTCGGTGCTGATGGCGCGCACGCCCGCTTTGTCGAGTGTGGCGGTGAGTTTGTCGGTCATGGTGTGGCCGTCAGCCGGATATTCGTCAGCCGGGGCGACGGAAACGGTGGTTGGGATCGTCATCGAACCTCTCTTTTCGTTCGGGATCGCTATGGGGGCTGTGTCGCGGAAAGCAGGACGCCGTCATGCGAACCGTATATGTATCGTTACATATACTAGCGCAAATCCAATCATCCGCAATGGAGGCAATATATCGGTGAGTCTTTGTATTTGCAACGATTTTACAGAATCAAGAGAATATAATATCGTTACATATCAATCATAAGTTTTCAAGGAGCGGCATATGACCAGCAGCACACCGACGCTACGCGACGTGGCCGCGGAAGCGGGCGTCTCCCCCATGACCGCGTCGAACGCGCTGCGCGGCAAGCCAGGCGTCAAGGAATCGACCCGCGCCAAAGTGATCGCCGCAGCGAAGAAACTCAATTACCGCATCAATCTGACGGCCAGCATGCTCAAATCGGGCCGCAGCAACATCATCCACGTCATCGTCAACGAATTCGATTCGCCGTTCTATTCAAAGCTCACGCAGGCGTTGAGCAACGAAATCGTGTCCCGCGGACTTATTCCATTCATCGAGCAGACGCAGTATTCGCCGGACGCTGCCGAGCACGCGCTGAGCAGCAATCCGTTCTCCGGGCAGCTGTTCGATGGCGAGATCCTGCACGCCACAGGCTTGGGCACAAATGTGCCGCTGTCCAAACTCAATGGCGGCAGACCATTCGTGCTGCTGGACGCCTGCGAGGAGACGCCGACCGTCGATGCCGTGAACTTCCCCAACGAGGAGGCCGAACGCGCGGCGATGCAGCATCTCATCGACCGCGGATGCCGCAATATCGCGATCGTCGGCCACCGGTTCGCCCCCCGCGCCGATCTGGCGCATGCCCAGAACGCGTTCGCTCTGCGATTGCGCGGCGCATGCGGAGCGCTGTCCGACGCCGGACTGCCCTATGACGAGTCGATGGTGTTCGAAGCCGGGGATGTGGCCAATGGCATCATCGCCGGGCATGCGATTGCGGAACGTATTCTCGCCGCACGGAGCGGACATGGTGGCACCGAGTTCGACGGCGCGTGCTGCGCCAACGATTTCGCGGCGTTCGGCGTGATACGCGGGCTCGCGGACCGCGGACTGCGCGTGCCGCAGGACGTGAAGGTGATCGGTTTCGACGGCGTGACCTCCGGCTCGTACACGACGCCGGCGTTGAGCACCATCCAGGTCGATCTCACGCAGCTTGCGAAATTCTCGGTCGATATGCTGTCCGAACATATCGATCATGGAACAGACGAGGCGTTGCCGCCAAGACGGGCCATCATCGGCTACCAGCTGGTGGACCGGGAATCGACCGCGGTCTGAGGATAACGCCCCGATGGCAGGCAATCCGCCATAGGCAGCAGCCTTCGCGGCCAATCCCACTCAATCGGAATCACTCAATCGGAATCACTCAATCGGAATCAATCGCCATCATTCATCAAGGAATCTCTAGGAGCATCATGAGCATCGACACCCAGGCCTATCTGTTCGTGCATTTCATCGGCGAGGAACGCAATCCCACCGACGAACAGCTGTACTTCGCGCTGAGCCGCGACGGCGTGCATTGGAGGGATCTGCGCCCGGCCGGCAGTCCGGCGTTGACGTGGCTAGGCGGCGAGAAGGGCGTGCGCGACCCGCATATCGTGCGCGACCCACGTGGTGGATTCCACATTGTGGCCACCGATTTGAGCATCTATTACCGTGGCGGCTGGGGGCCGAACGATGGCGCCACCACGAATGGATCGACCGGCCTGGTGATCTGGGACTCCCCTGACCTGGTCCATTGGAGCGAGCCGCGCCTGGTGGACGTGGCCTCGAAGATTCCGGACGCTGGCATGGCTTGGGCTCCGGAGGCGAATTGGGATCCGAATCGCGGGCAGTGGATCGTGTTCTGGTCCACGAAGAGCAACGCCGAAAGCTCCGCGGATCCATTGGCCAACGAGCTCGGCGATCCGACGAATGTGTATTATGCGACGACCGTTGATTTCAGGGTGTTCTCCGATCCGGTCAAGTGGATCGATCGTAAGAATGTGATCATCGATTCGACCATGCTGCGCGACGATGACGGCTGGTGGTACCGCGCGTCCAAGGACTCGGAAATCACCATCGAACGCACCCGTAACCCGTATGCGACGACCTACGAGGTGCTGCGCACCGACGACCCGAATGAGTGGTCGTATGTGGGCACGCTCACCGACATCTTCGGCAATGGCCGGTATTCCATGCACTACTTGGAAGGGCCGGAACTGTTCCGTTACAACGACGAAGACGTGAAGGTGGTCAACGGCAGGACCATGCCATTCGGCCTGATGTGCGACCAGTACGCGGAGTCCAAGGGCTACCTGTCGTTCCGCGCCGCCTCGCTCGCCTCGCATGATCCGGCCGATTGGCAGCGCGCAGACGATATCGATTTCGGCGCGCTGAAGAAGCGTCACGGCGCGATTCTGCCGATCACGGCCGCCGAATACGACGCCATCGAAACCGCCTTCGCCCTGTAGGCGGCGCGATTGTCCATCCGTCGCAACCGCTCAGGCGCGGCGGATGGCGAAGATGCGGGCGGACGGCTGCTTGGAGGTGGCCGCGTTGAGCCGGACCGTCTCGGGGTCCATGCGCTCGACGGTCCACGGCTTGGCGTCGGGCGCATGCTCGGGAACGGCCGGATTCGGGAAGATCTGCTCGATATGGCAGTCCTCGGACAGCGGCACGTTCACGGAAGGCGTGCCGCCGCGACGCCAGACGATGATGTAATCGCACGGATCGTCGTCCTCCGACGGGAGGAATGACGGATGGCGCAGACCGACGACGAGCCAATCGCCATCGAAATCAGGCAGACGGGCCGGCCAGAACGGCACCAATTCCTGCTGCTCGGTCAGCACACGGCGGTGCAAGGCCACCGCATCCCGCACCAAGGCAAGCCGATGCTCGTCCATGCGGTCAATGAATCCGGACAGGTACAACCTGCCGAGTATGCCCGTGGCCAGCGTGAAGACGGCGGTCTCATCGTCCATCTCCTGCTGGGCGTAACCCCAGTTGCCTTGCTGTTCCGGCAGGATCGTCAGTCCGGCGCCGGCGGCGATCGCGGCGTAAATCAGCGGATCACACTGGTCGGAGGTGGATTGCAGGTCCAATCGTTGCAACTGCGCGTAATCGGCGCGCATCGCACCGGAACCGCAGTTTTCGATCATAACGTCCGGATGGCGGCGGCGCAGGTCGTCCAGCCAATCCAAATAGGCACGGCAGTGGCCGAGCAGGCCAGCGCCGGCGGATTCGGCGTCGAGATCAGTGCCGACGCCGGGGACGGTGTTGTAGTCGAATTTGAAGAAGACCGCGCCGAAATCGTCAATCAGCCGGTCGACGGTGCGAGTGACGTGCTCGCGTGCGGCGGGCGAGCGGAAGTCAAGCAGGTACCGGCCCGAATCGCAGACGCGCACACCGTGGCGCTGGAAGAACGCGTCATCGGGCAGACTTTGGGCGAGCGGCGATTTCACACCGATCACCTCAGGCTCGAGCCACAATCCCAAGCCCATGCCATGCGCGCGGATGGTGTCGGCCAAACCCTTGAGTCCAGCTTCGCCGAAACGGTTCGTGGAGGCCTGCCATTCTCCGACCATGTCCCACCAACCGCCGTCCGTGCTGTCGTACCAGCCGGCGTCGATGCAGAAGATGTCCGCGCCGACACGTGCCGCGCCCTCGACGAGCGGCAGCTCCTTCTCCAAGCGCGGGTCGCCGAACAGGGTGTTCATGTAATCGTTGTAGATGACGAGTCCCTGCGTGCGTTCGAACTGCTCGGAACGACCCAATTCGCGAGCCTTGGCGGCACGCAACGCACGGCGCTGCAATGTCATTTCGGCGACGGACTGCTGCCAATCGCCGGCCGAGATCGCGAAGGAGACCGGCACCGATTCGAAATCGTGGCCTTCACCCAGCTCCGTATACCAATGGTGGTCCTGATATTCCGGTCCGAACGCGCTGATGTGCAAACCGGGATCATCCTCGCCGATCTCCCATTCCCATGGGCCGTTGTGCTCGATCTGCCACATTACGGAGAAGTCGCGCGATTGGCGGCGCGAGCCCTCGACCTGTACGATGCCGGCCGGCTCATGCACGCCGGTGCTCCATGTGGAGGCGGAGCTCATGGCGAATCGCGAGCTGGATTGGCCGGGATTGATGACTTGATTGCGATTGCGCACCGATACGTCGCGCAGTGGACGGCTGCGCCAATCGTTTTCCACCGCCCACGCGGAGTCTCCCCAGAATACGCGGGAATGGTCGATTTTGCCGCAGTTGACGCGCATCGGCACCGTCAGATTCAACGACGACACCGCCTCGATAGGCAGCGGGCGCGCGGAGCTCAACCGCGTGTAGGTGCGCACTGCGGACAGACCCGGGAACGCTTCGAATACGGAAGTGACTACCAGCCCAGCCGTGGCGTCGGCATGGCGGACGGTTTCCGGCGAGGGCTGCGCGGCGGCTTCGGCCCGTTCGGCGGCGGTCGGTTCGAACGCGCGCCCGTGCGGCTCCAGTTCCGCATACGAAGCGAATTGGACGATCTCCAAACGATATGGTTCGGCGGACCCTTCCTCCGGCTCGGAAGCGGCGGCCGAGACGAATCGCAATACGCTGCCCGCCACCGTGGCGATCAAGGTGAGGCGATTGTCCTGCGATCCGGTGTTGGCGGCACGCACTTCGACGATTGGACGCGGATCACGTTCCAGCACGGTTCTTCCATCGTCGGTAACACGGCCGCCGATGGGCCCCATGCCGCGGCCTGCAACGTTGCACAATCGGACGGGGGAATCGCCTGCCGTGTCGAACAGCATGGAAACCACGCCATTGCCCCATTCGAGACGCCCGTCCTCACGGGGACATACGGGGTTCATTGCACCGGCACCGCTTATCATCTTCGACTCCTCAACCGTGTTCAGATACCGCCTGATCATTGACGTGCATCGATTGACGTACCTGGTACTAGCTTAAGCGGTAAATGGGGCAAATCGCACGTGCGTGTCTACTCGAAGCGGAGATATGCGATGAACTTGACTGGCGCATCCTTGGTTTTGGCGATGTTGCCGAAACCAAGGACAGCCCCTTTGTCGGGCAGTCCCTTCGTCACTCGTCATGCTCACCCGCGTAGGAACACCGTCATCTCGTTCTCGCCACGGTTGGCCCATGCGAAGTATGGAATCAGCGTGGCCGTCGTCGTCTTGCGTTCGGCGGGACGCCAATCATGGTACAACGCGGAGGTTTGCGCGGCGTCTTCCACTTCACGCCAAGCGGGAATCGTCAGCGTGGTCATCGGCATATCGACGGCGTCCACCTCGCCGAGCCCCTGCTCGTCCTGTGCGGCGGCGCCGGCATGGAAGACGATGCGATCAACAGACACGCAGGATGGATCGGATGCGATGCGCGCGGTATCGGCGTGCAGCAGATGCAGGTTCGCGCCATTATCGACACCTTCCGCGCAGTAGGCCAGCGGTCCGCGCACGAACGCCACCTTTCCGGCGTCCTCGCGCACGAGCGGATTCGCGGCGACCATGTGGACCGGCATCGGGAAATCGAAATCAACGACGTCGCCGTCATGCCATGCGCCGGTCAGATACAGGTATCCGTCTCTGATGACGCGGGAGATGTCGTCGCGGCCGCGCACGGTGACCGCATCGGAAGCGGTTTCGCCACCGGCCCAAGCGGGCAGACGGAGGGCGATCGTGAAAACCGCGTCCTTGGGGGCGTCGGAAGCCGAACCGGCTGTGCCAAAGCCCACCGTGACGGATCCCTTGCCGGACCAGGGCATATCGGACATGACGTCAAGGCGCACATCGGTGCCGGAAAGCCTGGCATGGACGCCGCCGCCCATATACAGATGCACATACAGGGTGGATGAGTCGTCTCCGATCGTGTAGGCGTACTGCTGCACGTCCTCCACGATGCGTGCGATGTTCGGCGGGCAGCAGGCGCATCCGAACCACTTCTGGCGCACCGGCTTGACGTGCGCCTTGCGTTCATCGCGATGGCATGCCTCGGGCACCACTTCGAGCGGGTTCACGTAGAAGAAGCTTTTGCCATCGAGTGCCATGCCGGCGAGCGTGGTGTTGTACAGCGCCGATTCCATGACGTCCGCATATTCGGATTTCGGCTGGATTTCCAGCATGCGGCGGGCGAAGAACGCGAGCGCGATGGCGGCGCAGCTTTCCGAATAGGCGGTGTCATTCGGCAGATCATAGTCGAAGGAGAAGGCCTCCCCCATGTGTGTGGCGCCGATACCGCCGGTGATGTAGAGCTTTCGGTCGACGATGTTGCGCCATAGTCGTTCGCAGGATGCCAGCAGGTCGGAGTCGCCGGTCAGGCGTGCCACGTCGGCGGCTCCGGCGTAGAAGTAGGCAGCGCGGACGGCGTGTCCGAGGGCCTCCGTCTGTTCCGTGATCGGCTTGTCGGCCTGGTAGTAGGCGTAGTTCTGCTCGCGCGGCGCGTAGTTGCGGCCGTCCTCCCGGGCGCGGCGGCGGTCTTCGAGCTCGAAATAGAGCGGCTGCTGGCCGCGTTGGCGTACAAAGTGTTCGGCGAGGTCGGCATAGCGCTGTTCGCCGGTGGTCTCGGCGAGTTTGACGAGTGCCATTTCGGCGATTTCGTGCCCGGGATAGCCGTGCAGCTTGCCGTCGGCGGTGCCGAATCGGGAATCGATGTAATCAGCGAAACGGCAGGCCGCGTCAAGCAGCTTGCGTTTGCCGGTGGCTTGATAGTAGGCGATCGCGCCTTCGGTCAGGTGGCCGAAGCAGTACAGCTCATGGTGGTCCTTCAGGTTGGTGAAGTGCCGGTCCATGCCGTTGAGGATGTAGTAGGTGTCCAGGTAGCCGTTGTCGAGCTGCGCCGCGCAGACGATATCGATGGCGGTGTCGGCGGTCGCTTCAAGGTCAGCGTCCGGGTGGTGGGTCAGCGAGTAGCCGACCGCTTCGATCCATTTGGAGAAATCAGTGTCTTGGAACACGAAGCCGTAGAACTTGTCGGGATCGGGGTGCGCCGGGTCGTCCGGCAGGGCTTCGAAGCCGCGGAACGTGTATTTCGGCGGCACGAAGGCCTTGCCTTCCTTGTGGTGTTCTGCGTTCTGCGCGGCGGCGGCCTTGAAGTTGTGCATGCAGTAGCTGGGTGCGGCGCCGGGAACGTTGTCGTTCAGCGCGTTCCACTGGTAGGGAATCACCTGGGTGCGCACGAGTTCCTGCCGCGATGCCCAGAACGGATCGGTGACGGTGGCGTCGCGCAATGCGATTGGATGGCTGGTGCGATTGGTGGTAGTCATGAGTGCAAGCGCTCCTTAGTGCATCGTTGTCTTGTTAACGCTCACAATCCATTATTCCACGGGTTGCTCCAAAGTACATTCCGCATGGCGGCATGTCCGACGGGAATCCCACCGCGGCAGCCGGCCCAAGATGGCCGCGCATTGGCTGCACGACCGTTGGGCAGGCATTTCGGATTGCGGATATACGGGCTAAGGGGCAGAGCAGCTAGCCGCCGGGGCTGGCGGCCGGCTGCTCAGACCTTGATCATGGCGTATTGCGATTCGTAGAGCCGATAGTAGGCGCCATGACGGGCGAGCAGTTCGGCATGGTTGCCCTGTTCCACGATCTGACCGTGGTCGATGTAGCAGATTTCGTCCGCGTTCTCGATGGTGGACAGGCGGTGCGCGATGATGAAGCTCGTGCGTCCCTTGAGCAGATGGTTCAGGCCGGCCTGCAGCGCTTCCTCGGTACGCGTGTCGATGTTCGACGTGGCCTCGTCGAGAATCAGGATGCGCGGGTCGGCGAGCAGCACGCGCGCGAATGCGATGAGCTGGCGTTGGCCCGCGGACAGGGTCGAACCGCGCTCCTCCACCACCGTGTCGTAACCGTCGGGCAGGTCCATGATGAATTCGTGCGCGTGCACCGCGCGGGCGGCCGCCTCGATTTCGGCATCGGTCGCGTCCAATCGTCCGTAGCGGATGTTCTCACGCACGTTGCCGGAGAAGATGAACGTGTCCTGCAGCATGACGCCCATCTGCCGGCGCAGGCTTTCCAACGTGACGGAACGCACGTCGTGGCCGTCGATCGTCACCGAGCCTTCGGCGACGTCGTAGAAACGCGACAGCAGGTTGATGATCGTGGTTTTGCCGGCACCCGTAGGACCGACCAGCGCGATCGTCTTGCCTGGCTCGACATGCAGGTCGACCAGGTTCAGGATGTTGCGGCCGTCCGGCTCGTAGCGGAAGACGACGTCGTTGAAGTCGACGCGGCCCTCGATCTGCGGCAGATCGACGGCGTCCGGCGCGTTGCGGATCTCCGGCTGCACGTCCAGCGTCTCGAAGATGCGTTCAAGATACGCGGAGCAGGTGATGAGCTGGTTGTAGAAGTTTCCGATGCTGATTACCGGGTTCCAGAAGTTGTTCGCATAGCCGACGAACGCGATGAGCACGCCCGTACTCACCTCCACTCCCCCAAAACCGGTGACGCCGACGAAGTAGATGAGCGCGATGGTCATGACGGAAATCGTCTGGATGCCCGGCCACATGAGGAACTGGATGTGCACGGCCTTCATCCACGAGGTACGCACATCGTTCTGCTGCTCCTGGAACGTCTTGAATTGCGCGGCCTCCTGGGCGAAGGTCTGTGTGGTTTTCACGCCGGCGATCGACTCGTGGATGTACGCGTTGAGATTGCTCTGCTTGTTGGACAGCACCTGGTAGGCGCGACGCTGGAAATGCTGCAGCACCAGCACCCATGCGATGAGGAAGGGGAACAGCGCGAGGCTGAACAGCGCCAATCGCCAGTCGATGACGAACATGATCACCAGTGTGATGAGGAACGTGAACACATCGGAAATCACATTGATTAGGCCGGAGCTCAACGTATCGGACAGCGTGTTCACATAGTTGACCACGCGGATCAGGATTTTGCCGTGCGGGCGTGAATCGAAATAGCTGAACGGCAACGTCTGAATGTGCGTAAACAGGTCGCGGCGCATGTCTTTGAGCATGAGCTGGCCGACGCGCGTGATCTCCACGGTACGGTAGCGCAATCCCAGTTCGAAGATCACGATCAGCACCGCAAGCAAGGCGGTCAGCTCGCCAAGCAGCGTGAGGTTTTTCGTCGGGATCGCACTGTCGATCATGACTTTCGTCAGGTACGGCACCACCACCGCGATGCAGCTCATCATCACCACGACCGCGAGGATGCGGACCACGCGTGCCATGTACGGCTTGAGATAGACGCCGATGCGGAGGATGTCATGCAGGTTGATCTGCTCCTCAAGTTCCTCATCCTCGCGGAACGTATTGCGTTTTGCCATGATGATCCTCCTTTCTAGTCGTCAAAACCCTGTGCGCGGCCGGCTTCGAGGCCCAGCTGCTTGCGGTAGATCTCCCAATATCGCCCATGCGCGGCCACCAGGTCGTCGTGGGTGCCGCGTTCCACCACGCGGCCATGTTCGAGCACGAGAATCAGGTCGGAATCCTTGATTGACGAGATGCGGTGCGCGATCGTCACAATTGTTTTCTTCTCGTCCAAATCACGCAGATGCTGTTGGATTTCCGCTTCCGTCTCCATGTCCACGGCGCTGGTCGTATCGTCCATGATGAGGATCGACGGGTTGTCAGCGAGCGCGCGTGCCAGGCTCAGTCGCTGTTTCTGCCCGCCGGACAGGCCGACGCCGCGTTCGCCGACGACGGTATCGTAGCCTTCCGGCATGCTGCGGATGAAGTTGTCCGCGCCGGCGATGGCGGCCATGCGGCGGATGTACTTTTCGTCGTATTCGCGCTGTTCGCCGGCACCGAAGCCGATGTTGCCGCCGATGGTGTCGGAGAACAGGAACGTGTCCTGCGCGACGATGCATACCTGCGATCGCAGGGTGGCGAGCGGCCAGTCGCGCGCGTCGATGCCGTCGATGAGCACGCGTCCCGCGGTCGGATCGTAGAATCGCGAAATCAGATTGACGAGCGTTGACTTGCCGGCGCCCGTCTCGCCGAGGATGCCGAGTTTTGAACCGGCGGGGATGTGGAAGTCGATGTCTTTGAGAATCGGGGTTTCCGGATCGTCGGGGAAGGCGAAGCTGACATGTTGGAAGTCGACGTCGCCGGCGATGCGTGCGGGGCAGTTCGTGGACGTTGCGGTGGCGCTGCCGGCCTCATGGACACCGTTGGTCCGGCCGTTGACTTGGCTGACGATAGCGACTGCCTGCTTGACGCTTTCCTCAGCGCCCGGCTTTTCTTGGATACGCGACTGCGAGGTCAGCAGTTTGCGAATCTTGATGCAGGACGCGTTGAAACGTTGCCAATCGTTGATCAGCCAGCCGGATTGGCGCACGGGACCATCGATCATCCACAGGTAGGAGTTGAACGCCACCAGGTTGCCGAGGGTCATATGGCCTGTGATGACCAGGAATCCGCCGAATCCCAAGGTGATGAGCTGCAGGGAGAAGCCGAGGCCGTCGAGCCATGGCATGTATCTGCGGCTGTTGTAGGCCTGGTCCATATTGCGCTGCATGTAGTCGTCGTTGCGCTCGTCGAATTTCTTGGTCTCGTACGGCTCGCGGACGAACGCTTTGACCACGCGGTTGCCTTCGATGTTTTCCTCGACCATCGAGTTCATTTCCGCTAGGGAATTGCGGATGGCGAAGAACAGCGGCCGCGCATGCGAGGACAGTCCGCGCGTCAGGATGAAGAGGAATGGCGTGACGCAGGCGAGCGCCAGGGCGAGACGCCAGTCGATGGTGAACATCATGGCGAGAGCGCCGATGAACATGACCACGCAGTCGAGCGCCTGATAGCTGACCCAGCTTAGCGCATGGCGGATGGCGTCCGTGTCGGAAGTCATGCGGCTCATGATGTCGCCGGTGCGGGTGTGGTTGAAGTAGGTGAAGTCGAGCTCGTGCAGCTTTTCGTATTCGTCGCTTACCAAGCGGAATACGGAGTTTTGTCCGAAGCGTTCCATCCACATCTGGTAGCCGTAGCGCGAGGCCACGCGCACGATGGTGAAGACGAGCATCATGACGCATAGTCGGGTCAGTTCGTCCACATGGCCTTGGGTGATGACGCGGTCCACAATCAGTCCGGACAGCAGGGGGATGGTGAGGGCCATGGTGTTGTTCACGCAGAACAGTACGACCGCGCCGGCCACGCGCGGCAGGTCGGGTTTGCAGTACGGCAGGATCCATGCAAGGTTGCCCGCCTGCTGGTTGCGTTTCGGATCGACATACATACGTAGCGTTCCTTCGAATTGTTTGCTTGGGTCTTGGTTGGGTTGTTGTTGGGTTGTGGTGTTGCGGCCATTCGTTGCCGCCACGATTCACGTCCGTCGTGTGTCGAGCGTCCCGTCACCGGCATGCCGCCGCCTGCCGAAACCCCTGTTCGGATTCGCAAACTCGACTTATTTTAAACGAACCGTACGCCGATGCAACAGATGCGTTTTCGGCGTGTCGCAATCATAATAAAATCAACATATATACCGTTACATACCACTGGTTTGCGGGTGCTGCGAAAACCGTCATCGGAGCCTGGCTCGCCGGAATCGGAGCATCGCATCGGAACATCGCACGATAATGGAATCAAGCTCGAACTATCGATACGAGCATCGGCGACGCACGTCGAGGAAAGGACGGCAAGGATGACGGACTTGGAGCGCATCCGCACGAAGTTCGCTGCGGAATATGGCCTGTCGGAGGACATGCTCAGGAACGCGGAACGTTGGACGGAGACCACGGGCGACCTCGAAGGGGTTCCCGAGAACCTGCTGCCGGGCATTCTGGGAATGCGATTTGGCGCGATCGCCATCGATACGCCGCGTTCCGAACGCTGGAGCACGCCGGAAGACATCGATGTAATCGCCGACCTCGCCTACCTGCCGGATGGCGGGTACGATACGGCCGCGGGAGCGTGCCGCGGCCATTTGCTCGACCTGTATCTGCCGCATGACGCGGTATTGCGCGGTGGGCACACCCTGCCGGTGTACATCGATATCCATGGCGGCGGATTCACTTACGGATACAAGGAGCTGAACCGGAATTTCAACGTGCATCTCGCGGAACAGGGCTTCGCGGTGTTTTCATTGAACTATCGTCCGGCGCCGCAGACCGACTTGCGTGGGCAATTGGCCGATATCCAAGCGGCATTGCGTTGGATCGCAGCCCATATGGCCGATTATCCGGTCAATCCGAACGCGGTGTTCCTCACCGGCGATTCCGCAGGTGGCGCGTTGACGCTACTGACCTTGGCCATTGAAAACAATGCGGAAGCCGCGGCTGCGTTTGGCGTCGACAAGCCGTCCGGCATCCGATTCGCGGGTGCCGCTCCGGTGTGCGGCGCGTACAGTTCGGCGTCGTTGGAGACCATGGGCCGCAAGCTGACGGTCGGGTATGACCCGAACCGCCGTATCGGTCTTGAGCAGATGTTGGGCGTCGATTTCTTTGCGGGGCTCGAAGCCGCCGATCCGAAGTTCCTCACCGCTGAGGGTCTGGCGTTCAACGTCGATCTGCCACCCTTGCTCATCATCACCTGCGGCGACGATTTCCTTGAAGCCGACAATCTGGCGTTGGCCGCCGCCTTGTCGCGCAAAGGCGCCGATTTTGAATTGTTCGACCCGAAGCCGCGCCGCCATGAGACGTTGGGGCATGTGTTCGTCATCGGCATGCCATGGCTTGAGGAAAGCCGGGAATGCCTTGATCGAATCCGCCGCTTCTCATACGAACGCTGTTGAATAACGTGAATGGGGTGAATACTCCTTCGGAGTGCCCGCCCCATTCAATGGCCGTCGATGCCGCGACGCCGTATCAGCGGCGGACCATTTCCTCTTCGATCTGTTCGAGCGACTTGCCCTTGGTCTCAGGCACGAAACGCAGCACGAACGGGATGGACAGCGCGGAGAACACGCCAAAGATGGTGAACGGGCCGCCGACGTTGTTGCCGAACATGGCCAGCAGCATGAGGAAGAACTGGGAGACCACGAAATTGCCCAGCCAGTTGGCAGCGGAACCGAAGGAGCTGCCGATGCCGCGCACGCTCAACGGGAAGATCTCGCCGATGAGCACCCATGCGATCGGACCCCATGACAGCGCGAAGCCGAGGATATAGCAGGCGATCAGCACCATGGTCGGCACGGCCAGCGTGGCCACATCGCCGGTGAAGTTGAGCACGGCCAGCACCGCGAGGGCGATGGTCATCGTCACCGATCCGAAGATCAGCAGCTTCTTGCGGGGGAATTTGTCCATGATAAGCGTGGCCGCGATAGTGGCCACGAAGTTGACCACGCCAATGCCGACCGACACCCAGATGGCATGGTTTTCGGGGAATCCGAAGCCTTTGATGAACACCTGCGGCAGGAAATAGATCACGGAGTTGATGCCGACGAGCTGCTGGAACAGCATGATGCCGATCGCGGCGACGAGCGCAGGACGGGCGATACGGAACAGCTCGCGGACACCGCCCTTGGTGTTCTGCGCGGCGACGGCCTTGATCTCGTCGAGCTCGAGCTGCACCTGCGTCTGATCGACGTCCTTGCGAATAAGGGTAAGTACTTTGAACGCCTCACGATCCTTGCCTCGACTCACCAGATATCGCGGCGATTCCGGCAGCAGCAGGCCGCCGATCAGCAGCAGGGCCGCCGGCACGAGCGCCGACCCCAGCATCCACCGCCAATCGCGGATGCCGGCGATATTGTGGCCGAGGAAGCCGAGATTGGACGCGTATGCCAGCAGGATGCCGAAAGTGATCATCAGCTGGAATAGCGTGGACAGCGATCCACGACGTTCCTTCGGCGCAAGCTCGGCAAGATATGCCGGAGTCAGCGAGGAGGCCGCGCCGACGGCGAGACCGAGGATGATGCGGGCCACGACCATCATCAGGAATCCCGTGGATCCCGCGCACATGCCCGAACCGAGCAGGAACAGTATCGCCGCCAGAATCAGCAGCTTCTTGCGGCCGAAACGATCGGACAGCGCGCCGATGGACAGGGCTCCCGCGCAGGAACCGATCAACACGGATGATGTGATGAACCCGGTCTGAGCCACGGACAGGCCGAAATCGGATTCGATGAGCGGCGAGGCTCCGGAGATGATGCCGGTGTCGAAGCCGAACAGCATGCCTCCCAGCGCGCCGAACGTGAAGATGAACGCGCTGTTGAGCGGGAAACGTGTGGAAACGCCACGCCCCACCTCCCGCTCGACGGCGTCGATCGTCGCGCCGACCTCATGGATGCCGGCTTCCACCGCACCTTCGGCGTCGTGTACTGGATTGGACGTCTGCACCGCAGTCATGATTCCACCTTCCATTCCCATCGATCCTCATCGATATGAGATGCAGCAATCGCAGCAAACAAAAAAGACCTGGAACGACGTATAGTGACGTCGTTCCAGGTCTTGCCTCGCATTGAGTAGCAACCCTGCCGCGCTTGTATGCTGCGTATATTGCATTCAAGTGTAGGTCATGGCGACATGCGACACTCCGATTTTTTAGAAAACGTTTACCGGTTATTTTTCAGTGCAGGAAAGCGTGAAGCACAGGCCAGCGGCACATGCTTTTCCCTCGTGCGGAGAGCCTCCTCGGATATCCACGAGCAAGCGGACCGAATCAAGCCGTCAAACCATCCACAAGCAAGCCGGCAAAAAGAAAGCCGGCGGAGAGAAGGCCGCCGGCTGAGAGAGAAGAGAGAAGAAGGGTTCAGTTATGGGATTCTTGAAAGAACCTCGCCAACAGCCGTAACCGTTGACATGTTCTATATAACCGCCCGACCCTTGGAGGAACGATGTGTGTTCCTGTCAATTCCCTGAGAATTTCGTAGCGGAAATGTCACGACGGTGCGAATTCGGGGGTTTATCCCACTGAATATCGCCCCAACGGCCTTCCTGCAGCTTGTTCAGCGCGGCAACAGACGATTGCACGGCATCTGCCGACACCGTCATGAAACGCCGCTATACAACACCGCCGCTCAACGACGCCGTGCACTCACACGCAATCGCGCATCTCACTCGGCGAATTTGTCGACGCGGCGATCGTAGGTCAGCAGGCCGTTGAGCTCCTCCTCCACGTCGGAAACCTGCGTATACACGTATCCCGCAAGTCCGCGCGATTCCAGTGCGGCCGCGGAGGCGAGCACGGAACGCACGGCGGCCCGCCAATCGTCGATCGAATCGTATTCACCGTAACCGTAGGCGCGCGACACCGCCGCATGCTCCGGTACGAGCTGCGCCAATCCGCCGAATTCCGAAATCACGAACGCGCGTACGCCGTGCCGTGCGACCGGCAGCACCACGTAATGCGCGGCCCTGCGGCGACGGCGGTGCTTCTTCTCGAATTCGGCCACGTATCCGCGCAACGGACCCTTGTCCGGGTAGATTTCCAGCGGCCGGAAATAGTTGTGCACGCTATGGAAGTCGCCGCAATGCTGGTCGTACCAGCCGCTCGTCGCGTCGATCGGACGGGTCGGATCGAGCGCGTGGATGCGTTCGGCTGCATCGCACGCGTCGAATTGGCCCCAGCCTTCGTTGAACAGCGTCCACGTCACGATGGAGGGGTGCCCGCCGAGCATGTGCACCATCGCGTCGCACGTACGCGACCAGTCGCGCCGGTAGATCGGGTCGTCCGCGCCGAGCGCCGTGAAATGTTTGGCGGTGTCGTCGCGGAATTTGTTCCATGTGGAGCGGATGAGCGTCGGCTTGCGATTCGTGGTCCACGCATTGTATTCGCCGTCCGTGCCGCCGCCGGACACCGCGTCCTGCCAGACGAGCATGCCGAGGCGGTCGCAATGGTAGTACCAGCGGGCCGACTCGATTTTGATGTGCTTGCGCAGCATGTTGAAGCCGGCGTTTTTCATGGCCGTGATGTCATGCGTCAGCGCCTCGTCGTCGGGCGCGGTCATGAGGCCGTCCGGCCAGTAGCCTTGGTCGAGCACGCCTTTGACGAAGAGCGGCTTGCCGTTGAGATGGAAGCGCGCCACCCCCTTCGTATCCGGTTTGATTTCGACGGAACGGAACGCGCAGTAGGAACTTACGACATCCATCGGCTGCGATTGCGCGACCGCCGCATCACCCGCCGTTTCCGCGGGTTTCGCCGACCCGTACCGCAATTCGGCCCGCACGTCATACAGATACGGATCGGCCGGCGACCACAGATGTTCGGCAGCTGTTGCGATTTCCGCACGCACCTTGCGCACGCCCGCCGGCAGCGTCTCATCCGCCACCACCGTGCCGTCCGCAGGGTCGGTGACGACGATGTGCAGTTTCGCGTTCGGCTTGTCGCCGCCGATTTCCGCACGGACGAACAACTTGCCGTCGGATGCCCCCTTGAGTGTCAGCGTGCGCAGGTAGGCTTCCGGCACGATTTCCAGCCAGACGCTTTGCCAAATGCCGCTTTGCGCGGTGTACCAGATGCCTTCGCGCTCGATTTTCTGCTTGCCGCGCAACTGCGTGCCCGAATCGTTCGGATCGTAGACGCACAGCGCGATTTCAAACGCGTCATCAGGGTCGATAAATGCCGAAATATCGACGTCGAACGGCAGGTAGCCGCCGACGTGCGTGCCCGCGAGCTGGCCGTTGACATAGCAGGCGCAGACATAATCGACCGCTTCGAAATGCAGGATGAGGCGATTCGCGTCGCCGATCTGCCGGACCGTTTCCTCTCCGCCGAGCGTGACGGGATGCACGACGGTGCGGTACCACAGCAGGTTGTCGGGGTAAATGGTCTGGTGCACGCCGGACAGCGCGGATTCCGGCGAGAACGGTACGAGGATCTTGCCGTCGAACGTTTGCGGAATGGCGGTTTCCTTGACTGCGCGGACCGCTTCGTCGCGGGTCAGCATCGCCGCCGTTTTGCGCCATTTCGGCGCGGTCTCATCTTCCGGAATGGACGCGATCGCGTAATCCCACCAGCCATTGAGCATGGTGCAGTTGTCGCGTACCATGGTCGGGCGCGGGTGCTCGCCGAGTATGGGGGTACGACCCTCGTCCAGCGTGCGTTCGCCTTCCTCGGCGGGATTGAACGCCTTGTTGCCGGCGCGCGCGGACAGCCATTCATGGTCGATTCGTTCACCCCACGGTGTCCACAACTGCTGCAGCGGCTCACGGGAACGCATTTTCGTAGGAGCGGCCTTCAGTACGCGTTTGATATCCAGCATGGAGAGCCCCTTCCTGCAGCTTTGCACGTCTCTGCGTTTTATTGTACTGAACGGCTTGCGTTTTTTAACGATTCGTACCGCGGTTTGAAGTACCGTCTTGCGACACCCCGCCAAGACCAGCTGAAAAATCGCACGCATTTCTACCCAAAACAATGCGAAAGCAACCGGAACATACCTACGAAAAGGATGCGGTCGGTCGTATATGCGTTGTAAGGCCATAGGCTTGGCCGAACGGCCTTGAGTGTGCCGTCAACGCATACCTCGACCGGCCGCCGGGCCCGCCAATCGCACAAAACGCCGCACATGTGGAAACGTGATACGGGAATGAGACGCTGAAACGGCACAAAATGTCGCACGACTTCGATTTTTCGGCACTTTTTTTCAAGTCGTGCGACACGGCAATCAAAACAAATACCCCCTAACCGCCATTTTCCGGTCACTTTGACCTAAAAACAGCAGTTAGGGGGCACTTATCGCACCGCAGCTGTCGCACGACTTGAAGAAATCGTCCAAAAATCAAAGTCGTGCGACGCGTACGGGGGTTATGCGACGGAATCAGCCTTCGAGCTTGGCCTTTTCGGCGGCGAGACGGGCGGCCTCGGCTTCGCGGCGGGCCTTCAGCTCGGTATCGAAGCGGGCGAGCTCCTCTTCGACGGCCTCCGGCGGAATCTTCGCGAAGATCGGATGCGGCTTCGGCACCGGAGTTCCGGCCACGATCGGCTCGGACTGCCACGGATGCACGGTCTTGCCGAGCTCGTAGTCGCCGGTGATGATCGGGTAGGTGAAGCCCGGCTTGTCGAGATCCTCAACCTCTTCCAGATGAGGCAGCGGCGAGAAGACGCCGGTTCCGCCGAGGGCCTCCCACACCTTCTGTGCGGAGTGCGGCAGGAACGGGGCCAGCAGGTGGTTGGCGTCGGACACGGCCTGGGCGGCGGTGTGCAGCACGGTGCCGAGGCGGGCCGGATTGTCCTTGATCTTCCACGGTTCGGTGGCGGAGATGTACTTGTTGATGTCGCCGACCACGCGCATCGCTTCGGACAGCGCGTTCTTCTGGCGGTGGTTTTCGATGAGTCCGCCGACGGTTTCGAACGCGGCCTTGGTTTCGGCCAGCAGCGCACGGTCCTCGTCGGTGGCGGAAGCCTCGTCGAACGCCGGAATCTCGCCGAAGTTCTTGTTGATGAGGTTGGCCACGCGGTTCACCAGGTTGCCCCAGGATGCGGCGAGCTCCTCATTGTTGTGGCGCACGAACTCGGCCCAAGTGAAGTCGGAATCGGAGCTTTCCGGACCGGCCACGGAGATGTAGTAACGCACGGCGTCCACGGGATAGCGGGCGAGGATGTCCTTCACGTAGATGACGATGCCGCGGGAGGACGAGAACTTCTTGCCTTCCATGGTCATGAACTCGGAGGCCACGACCTGCTCCGGCATGTTCAGCGGGCCGAGCTTGCCGGTTTCGCCGCCCTTGGAGCCCTGGCCGTTGTAGGCCAGCATTTCGGACGGCCAGATCTGGGAGTGGAACGTGATGTTGTCCTTGCCCATGAAGTAGTAGCCCGGGGTGGTCGGATCGTTCCACCATGCGCGCCATGCCTCCGGGTCGCCCTTGCGGCGGGCCCATTCGATGGATGCGGACAAGTAGCCGATCACAGCGTCGAACCACACGTACAGCTTCTTGTTCGGGTTGTCGATCCAGCCCTTGACCGGCACCGGAATGCCCCAGTCGATGTCACGCGTGATGGCGCGCGGCTTGACTTCCTTGAACAGGCCGATGGAGAAGTTGATGACGTTGGTGCGCCAGCCTTCGCGGGTCTTGAGCCACGCGAGATTGGCTTCGGCGAGCGCCGGCAGGTCGAGGAAGAAGTGTTCGGTTTCCTCGAAGCGCGGGGTTTCGCCGTTGATCTTGGATACGGGGTTGAGCAGCTCGTCCGGGTCGAGTTCGTTGCCGCAGGCGTCGCACTGGTCGCCACGGGCTCCGTCGGCGCCGCAGATCGGGCAGGTGCCTTCGATGTAGCGGTCCGGCAGGGTGCGTCCGGTGGACGGGGAGATGGCGACTTTCTGGGTGCCCTTGTAGATGTAGCCGTTTTCGAGGCACTGCGTGAACAGTTCCTGCACGACCTTTTCGTGGTTGCCGGTGGTGGTGCGGGTGAACAGATCGTAGCTCAGGCCGAGATCGCATAGGTCCTTGGCGATCACGCGGTTGTAGCGGTTGGCGAGCTCCTGCGCGCTCACGCCTTCCTTGTCGGCTTCCACCAGGATTGGGGTGCCGTGCTCGTCGGTGCCGGACACCATCAGCACGTCATTGCCCTTCATGCGCTCGTAGCGCGCGTACACGTCGGACGGCACGCCGAAGCCGGCGACGTGGCCGATATGACGGGGGCCGTTGGCATACGGCCATGCAACATTCACCAAAATATGACTCATGGTGCCCGATTATACAAAGCGCCATATCCCGTGTTTTCGGCGCATTCCGATTGGCGGAAGACGGGCGGATGGGGTCGATGACGTTCTCGCAGACCGGCCTGCATCAGGCTACGGTAGTCCACAAGGTTATCCACATTGTTGTATCACGCAACAATCATCGTCCACTTATCCACTTTTTTCGCGAAGCCGGTGGCACGCCGCTTTCCGTATCAGCTACGGTACCCCGCATGGATACCTCCCCTCCCCTTTTGGGCGACGCCGACCTGCCCGGCCCCATTTGTTTGAATCGTTTGCATTCCCTAGGCGTGGTATGCAAACTTGACAACGACAACGCCTACTCGTATCACGATTCGCGCACGCTGTACGGCCGCGCCAGCATCATCTCAACGCTGATGCCGAGTCGTTCCGTGGCGTGCGCCGGCACCGCTGCGTGGGTGTGGTTGGGTGGCATGTTTCCCAACACGATCGACATCATTTCAAAAGCGCATTACCGAACGGCGAGGTACGGTCGCAAAGTCAGCGTTTTCAACCGACAGGCGCCCGACGAACATGTCACCGACGTCGGCCCGATCACCGTCACCACGCCCACACGAACCGCATGCGACCTTGCCATGAACTGCACTCCGGAAACGCAGTCGCCGGTCACGGAAATCGTATGCATGCTCATGCAGGAATTCCGGTTCCGCCCCGACGATTGCCTGCAGGTCATGCAGGAGGCCACCCATATTCGCAACGCGCCACGGGCACGCCAGTTTTTCCGGACGATTGACGGAAAGCAGTGACGGATATGCGCGAATCGCAACGGCCGTCGGAAAAACCACGGCAGACGAGACAGACGCGGCAAGCGTCGGCACAGTCGCGGCGCACGGCAAGCAAGAGATATGAAGAGCGCGCGAAACGTAGCAAACGTCATGGGCAACGACATGAACAGCATGGACACCATGGCAAACGCCACGAACGACGTCGCGCGCCGCCGAAATATCAGCCGCACGCGCGGCAGCGGGCATTGGTCGAACCGCCTGCGCCGCCGATCGAATTGACGCCGTTGGTGGCGTGCAGCGCCGACACCGCGCAAGATGTGCTGTGGCATATCGCGGAATATGCGCCGCGATTGCGCAAGTGGCTGGTCGCCAATCCTTCGGCGACACCGGCGATGCTGGAATATCTTGCGCAGGTCGGCGGGCCGGGTGTGCCCGAAGCGCTGCGGATATTGCTGAAATCGTTGGAAATGAACGGTTCCGGAAGCGATCAGCCCTTCATCGCAAGCACGGCATTGTAGACCTGCTTGCGATTGGCGAGCGAGCCGTCGGACAGCGGATGTTCGGCGACGACCCGTGAAATCGCGTCCTTGATACGCAGGTTGTCTTCCTGCGCGCGATCAACGGACAGCACCGCCAGATCCTCGATGGACAGCGTTGCGGGCGCGGCCGCGTCGGCCTCCTCTTCGGAAGCGCCGGCGATGACGAGCACCATTTCGCCACGCGGCAGATCGTCGACGACGCTTTGGCGGATTTCGGCGATGGTTCCGCGGCGGATCTGCTCGTAATCCTTGGTCAGCTCGCGACACAACGCCATTTTGCGATTCGGTCCGAGCACGTCAAGCAGGTCGGCCATGGATTCGTCGATGCGGTGCAGGGTTTCGTAGAAGACGATGGTGCGACGTTCCGATTTGAGCGCGCGCAGGTGCTGCACACGTTCGCTGTGCTTGCGCGGCAGGAAGCCTTCGTAGCAGAAGCGGTCGGTCGGCAGGCCGGACAGGCACAGCGCGTCGAGTACGGCGGACGGGCCGGGAGCGCAGGTGACGGGCAGGCCGCGTTCGATGGCGCGGCGGACGATCGCCAGTCCCGGATCGTTGATGGTGGGCATGCCCGCGTCGGATACGACGAGCACGGTGGCGCCTTGTTCGACCTGGTCGAGCAGGCCGTCGGCCTTGTCGCGTTCGTTGTGGTCGTGGTAGGCGACGACGCGGCCGGGCACGCGGATGCCGAGGCGGTTCGCGAGCGCGTATAGGCGGCGCGTATCCTCGGCTGCCACGATGTCGGCGCCTTCCATGAGGGCGATCAGGCGGGCGGACGCGTCTCCGGTGTTGCCGATTGGCGTGGCCGCGAGCACGACCGTTCCGCGCGGAATGTTGACGTCGGCGACCAGTCCGTCGAGCCCGAATTCGGCACGTTCCGTGGCTTGCGCGGTTTCCTCGGCATTTTCCGCGTTCTCGCCGATTTCGGCAATCTGACCAATATTTGTTTTCACGGTTTGTTTCACGGCGTTACCAGCCTTCTCGGCATCAGTCTGTTCGCTCAAGTTCTCCATATTTCCAGTATCGCCCACAGCGTCCCCAAACCATCAGCTCCCGCCATTTCTCCGTCTTTCGCAACCAACCAATCGAAACCCGACCAAACCACCGACGACGCCACACGTCCTCACCGGTAAATCAAAATGCACCCCTCACACATCCGGGTTTCCACCCGCCACGCATTCGGATTTTTCTTCGTACGACATTCGGATTTTCCTTTGCGTAGGATTCGGATTTTCTCAGACGGGGGTGAGACGGCGATTCAGCACGACTTTGGACATGCCATCGATAGCATGGAATCATGCGTTATTTTAAAGATGAAATTTCCGGAATCGACGGCAGCACGGCCACGTTCGTCGGCTACTGCCTTGACAACAGCAGCGAAATCGACCCGAATCGCAAGCGCCCGTCCGTGCTGGTGATTCCCGGCGGCGGCTACGAAATGACGTCCGACCGCGAAGCCGAACCAATCGCCATGCAATTCCTTGCAGCCGGCTTCAACGCGTTCGTGCTGCGCTATTCCGTGAAGCCGTCCATTTTTCCGGTCGCGCTGCTGGAAGCGGCTGAAGCGATGCGGCGGATCCGCACGCATGCCGACGAATGGCATTGCGATGCCGACGCGATCGCGGTGATCGGCTTCTCCGCCGGCGGCCACCTTGCCGCCAATCTTGCGACTTCCGCCAGCGACGACGTGCTTGCGGCGCATGGTTACGACGCGGATGCGGTGCGCCCGAACGGTCTGATGCTCGCCTACCCGGTGGTCACGTCCGGCCCGCTCGCCCACCGCGGCAGTTTCGATGCGCTGCTCGGCGACCGCAAGGCCGATCCGGAGGCGCTCGACGCGGTTTCGATCGAGAAGCATATCGATGCGAAGACGCCGCCGGTGTTCGTCTGGCATACCGTTCCTGACGATTGCGTGCCGTACGAGAACACGCTGATGCTCGTCGACGCCTGCAAGAAGGCGGGCGTGAGTGTCGAGGCGCACCTGTTCCCCAACGGCGGCCACGGTCTGTCGCTCGGCACCGCCGAAACCGCATGGCAGGGGGTCAACGGCGTCGAGCCGTGCGTGCAGGTCTGGCCGGAACTTGCGATCACGTGGATGCGTCGTACATTTGCGGATACCGACGCTGCCACGACCGGCTCTGCCACAGCCGACGCGATTGCCGAATAATCGCCATTCCTGCGTTTTTTTCCGCGTCTTTTCACGTCTTTTTTGTCGCACGACTTCGCTTTTCGGACCAAAAAATCAAGTCGTGCGACATTTAATCGAGTAAAAATACCCTCTAACCGGCATTTTCCGGGCGAAAACGACACTTAGGGGGTATTCGGCGTCGCACGACTTGAAAATAACCGCCAAAAATCAAAGACGTGCGACGTTTTGCGCCACCTAATCGCCAAAATCAGATGGGACGCGACTCGTGCACCATCTGACGATCGCCGTAATACAACGAGTTCAGGCCAGGATTCGCCGGCGTGCCCCACGCGGACGCCGGACGCGCCGGACGCACCGGACAGCCGCTGAGCACGCTGGACAGCTGCCGGACAACCATTGAACAACCACCGGGCACACCGGCCGAACACCACCAACAAGCACGCGCCCATAGGCACATATTGACGATTTGTGCAGATTTGCCACCCGTCGTCGCACTGCGACGCACACTGCATAGACCCGTTGGTAGTCTGTGATTGGTTCGCAACGGCACATTCGTTGCGCACGATGGAAAAGCAAGCCACACGAACCGACCCCGCGCAACCGCGCAAAACCACACAGAGAGACCTATGAATATCATCAATTTCTTCGTCAACCTCATCAAGGACCCCCGTACCGCGATCGCCAGCTGGATTGCCATGGGCGTCGCGCCGACCCTCGGCTTCATTTTCCTTATCGTCTTCATTGAGACCGGCGTGGTGTTCTTCCCGTTCCTGCCGGGCGATTCGCTGCTGTTCGCGGCCGGCTTCTTCGCCGCCCCCGACGCACAGACCGGCGTGTCAGCGCTGCCGCTGTTCGCGCTGCTACCGGTGGTCTGGTGCGCCCCGATCATCGGCGACCAGTGCAACTACTGGATCGGCCACTTCTTCGGACGTCGCATCATCGAATCCGGCAAAGTCAAGGCCATGACTCCGGAACGCATCGAAAAGACCGAGAAAATGATTGAGAAGTGGGGTCCGCTGGCTGTGTTCCTTGGCCGCTTCTTCCCGTTCATCCGCACGTTCATGCCGTTCATTTCCGGCATTTCCGGCATGCGCTGGAGCCGTTTCACGCCGTTCTCGGTGCTCGGCGGTCTGTGCTGGTCCACACTGTTCACGCTGCTCGGCTATTTCTTCGGCGGTATTCCGGCCGTGCAGAAGCATTTCGAATTGGTGATTATTGCGATTCTTGTGCTGTCGCTGATTCCGACGATCATCGGCCTGCTCAAGGCCAAGTTCGGCAAGAAGAAGCCGGCTGCCGAGGACACTGCGGAAACCGCCGACGCCGAATAAGCAGCGTTCAATCGTCGTAAAAATATCGGCGAATACAACGCAAGCACAACACGCGGAGTGTGGAATTGCATTTTTCCACACTCCGTACTAATATTTCGAGAGTTGTCTTGCTAAACAAGGTGACGCACATGGGGCTGTAGCTCAGTTGGTAGAGCGCTTCGTTCGCATCGAAGAGGTCGCGGTTTCGACTACCGTCAGCTCCACGAAGCCCGCTGCATTCATTCCACCGCAGCGGGCTTTTTCTTTTGTTTTCCGCCGTTTCCGGTATTTCTTGCGATTCCCGTACGCACTTTCCAGCGCTCTTCACACCGTGCATACGCCCGTCCGCACGCACGCACCGCGCCGTCCGCACCGGCCACGCAAACGCAACCCAGCCGAATCGCCATACATGCCGACTTCTAAAAAGCCATTTAACGGGGTCATTTTCGCGATTTTTACGATTTTAACCCCGTTAAAATCGCATTTTTCGCAAAACCCGTACGATAGTCCACGTCAAACAGTCCACACAAACCCAAAAATACGTTAAACTAGCGTTTTAACGGGGTCATTTTTGCAATTTTCGCAATTTTGACCCCGTTAAACCACATCTCAGGGATTATCGGTATCTAAAAAGTCACAAGGAGCACCACATGAGCACCTATCGCAGAGAGCACTATTTGGCCAAGCTCCGTCCTTTCTACAACGATTCCGGTCTCATCAAAGTAATCACCGGCATCCGCAGATGCGGCAAATCCAGCCTGCTCATCACAGTTCTCAACGAGCTCTTTGAGCAGGGAATCCCTGAAACCAATCTCATCTACCTCAACCTCGATCGCCGCGAATACCGTAACGTGACCACTCCGGACCAACTCGATCAACTCATCGAACAAGCCATGTCGAATGCCTACGGTGCAGGACTGCGTTATCTGTTCATCGATGAAGTACAGAACGTGAAAGGCTTCGAAACCGTCATCAACGGCTGGCGGGAGGAAGGTAATTGCTCCATTTTCATCACTGGCTCAAATTCCTATCTGCTGTCCGGAGAGCTTGCCACGAAACTTACCGGCCGCTATATCAAGCTGGAAATGTTCACCCTTTCCTTTCAGGAATACCTCGGCATGCGGAATTTCCTAAACAAACCGGAAATTCCGGTATCGCAAGCCTTCCGCGACTATCTCACATACGGCGGGTTCCCGAAATCGCTGGAATATGACGATCCCGACGCAAAAGCCGCATATATTCAAGACGTCATCGGGCAGATCTTCAACAAGGACATCACCGCCCACAAAAAAGTACGCAATCGCGATACTTTCACCCGTGTGCAGGACTATCTCATCAATAATTTCGCAGCGCCCACGAATCTTTCCGGCATTATCGCGTATCTGAAACACAGCGAAGGCATCAGCATCAAACGCGAAACGCTTGCCAGCTACGTCCGTTTGCTGGAAAGCGCCAAAATCCTCTACAAGTGTCCTCGCTTCGATCTGAAATCCCGCAAGTCGCTCAGGGGCGGGGAAAAATACTATCTTGCCGATCCCGGTATCCGGTTCGCCCGTAATACCGATACGCGAGTCAGCTACGGTCCGTCACTGGAGAACGCGCTATATACGCATCTGCGGTCGAAAGGCTATGACGTCAGCGTCGGCACCATCGGCAAACTTGAATGTGACTTCATTGTCCGAAAGCGCAACCAGTACGCCTATATCCAAGTGTCTATGAGCGTTCAGGATCCGCAGGTCGAGGAACGCGAATATCGCCCGTTCAGCAAATTGGCGGACGGGTATCCGAAATACCTGTTCACATTGGATCCGCTACCATTGCAGCGCGACGGCGTACGTCACCTCAATCTCATGGAATTTCTGCAAAACGACGGCGATATCGACTTCGATTAAACATTAATAATGGCGATTATGTCGTGTGGCGCGCCGGTTGTGCAGACGCACCACACGCATTGCGGAGGCGTCAGGCGTTGCGGCTACGTACGTAGGCGTCGAGCGTGGCGGCGGTGATGCCATCGTAGCCGTTGATTGAGGCGAATTGCGGGCCGTTGGAATTGTCGATGCGCATGAAGCCGGTCTGGCCAAGCGTGGTGGCACCGGATGCGGCCGCGGAGCGCAGGCCGGACATGGAATCCTCCACCGCGATGCAATACTTCATGTCTTCGGGCGCGATGCCAAGCTTGCGGCCCGCCGCAAGATACGGTGCGGGCGACGGCTTCTTCTCGACATCGTCATCGCCGCACACGTAACCGGCGAACGTGCCGTCCAGCGCCTGCGCGATCAGGTTTTCCGCCAGATGACGCGGCGATGTGGTGACAAGCATCGACGGCACGCCCGCCTCCTTCAGCGACAGCAGCACGTCTTCGACGCCATCGATCCACGGAATGCGTTCGAATTCCTTCTGCGCAACATAATCGATCATGCCCTTGCCGATTTCTTCGATCGACAGCTTGCAGCCGTGCTCCACCATGCGGCGGGCCACGTCCGGAACCGGCGTTCCGGAACCCTGCCAAGCGAGGTCCTCATCCCAGTATCCGCCGTGGTCGGCTGCGATTTTCAGCTCGCCTTCGTGCCAATACGGTTCGGAATCGATCAGCGTGCCGTCCATGTCCCAGAACACGGCTTTGAGCATCAGCTTCGAAACTTCCTGGGCGCCGTTCTGGATACCGTTGTTCAGCTCGGTCATTACGTTTCCTCGCAATCGTTACGCTTCGTTCTCCGATAGCTACATTCTTCGTCAGCTACGACCATTTCAGCAGAGCGGCACGACGGAAGCGCTTCAGCGCGCAGAAAAAACAGGACGGTTCCATCAAGCCGGTCCGCCAATCGGTTCATACCAATCGGCTCGCACCAATCGGTTCACGCAAACCGACTCATGCACAAGCCAATTCGCGCAAGCCAACGCAGCAACCAACCCATAGCAACGGAGGCACTTGGGAATCCCCCAAGTGCCTCCGCAACGAAAAACACATCCGACGAAATCGGTCGGTCGCAATCGCAGCAATCCGTCATAGACCCCTTTTAGACGAATCGCAAGACTTGCGTGCGACTACTCCTGAGCCTCCTGCTCCTGAGCGGCCTTCTCGGCATCCTCCGCCTTCCAGCGGGCGATGCAACGCTCGACGCGCTTGTAACCGATGATCTTCGGATCCAAGCCGGCCTCGCGGAAAATCGCGGCAGGCGAACCACCCTCGGCATACCTGCGCATGCAGTCGTCACGGAATTCCTTGGAATAGCGAATTCGATACTGAGTGACTGATTCCACAGCATCGAGAGACCCCAGGTATTTGCGGGTCTTTGCGGTGAACGCAACTCTTGGCACTGTACGCTCCTAACCTTTCTGTATCCACCGCATGTCCCCCCGATTCTTCGCGGAAATAAGCAGTCATATTTCATCGAAGCTGTGGGCCAGTCGGAAGAAATACGAACTTCAATGCGGATACGTAACATTATTTCTCACAATAGAGACATCATTGCGAGACAGATGCGGCGTTATGAGTAGTTGCATACCAAAAATCGGGCATATCCCCGCGATATATGCCCGATTTTGCTGTTTTTTTAGATTTTTTTAGGGTTTTCCAGCGCTTTTCAGGAAAGTCAGCGAATTCCCCAAACTACCACTGACCTGGAGCCCATATCGTCCCCCTCTTCCGCACGTTCTGCCCGTACGGATTCGCGCGACGGAAGCTGCCGTGCATCGGCTCGCAGCTGCCTGCGCCACATGCGCGCGCGCTGGGACCGCTCGACTTCCACGATGCCACCGTCCGCGTCCGCGGCGAACACGCTGGAACCGGCCGGCTTGCGCAGCCGCTCCACCTGGCGGCGCAGCTCGCGGTTCTCTTCCTCAAGTTCGAGGATGCGCGTGATTCCAGCCAGGTTGATGCCCTCTTCCTGGCTGAGTTGCTGCGCTTGCGCAAGGCGGGAGATGTCGCGCAGCGAATAGCGCCGCGCGCCACCTTCCGTACGTTGCGGTACGACCAAGCCAAGGCGATCGTACTGGCGCAGCGTCTGCGGATGCACGTTGGCGAGCTCGCCGGCCGCACCGACCGAGAAGACGGGCAGCTCGATGTCGAAACCGACTTCGGCGGCACCGTCCAGGTCGGCCCGGCCGGCCACGATCGCCATGGCGCACATTTCATACAGCCGCTTGATCTGCCGTGCGGCGCGCGCTTGGGAGGCTTGGGAAGTCCGCGATGAGCGTGCCATGGCGGTCAGCGCTCCCGAGCGAGCTCGTCGGCGAAGTCACCGCACGCTTTGTCGAATTCCTTCGCGGCATGCTTGGCAACGAGGTTCGGATGCTCCGGAATGCGGATCTCCACACGGCCGACCAAATCGCCGTTCTCGTGCGGATTGGCCACGCCCTTGCCTGCGATGCGCACTTCCGCGCCGCTGGACGAGCCGGCAGGCACTTTGAAGGCGATTTCGTTTCCGTCGATATCCGTGGCCGTCACTTTCGCGCCGTTCACGGCTTGGCTGACGGTGATGGGCAGCGGCATGATGATGTCACGTCCGCGCAGGGTGAATTTCGGGTCTTCGGCGACGGTGATATGCAGGTACAGATCGCCGTTTTTGCCGCCATTGCGGCCCGGCCTGCCCTTACCGGTGAGACGGATCTTCTGCCCGTCGCGCACGCCGGCGGGGATGTGCGTCTTGAACTTCTTGCCGTCCGCGGACAGCGAAACCGTGGCTCCCTTGACGGCCTGGCGGAAGGTCAGGCGGATCTTGGAGTTGCGGTCCTCGCCGTTTTCCGGCTGCGGCTGCTCGTAATCGTCAGCGCCGTAGCGTTCGTAGACGGAGCCTGCGCCCGGGCCGCCCGCACCGCCGCCGAACATCGAGAAGATGTCGTTGAGGTTCGGATTGCCGCCGCCATTGGTCTGGAAGCGGATACGCGAGCCATTGCCGCCCATGCCTGCGCCGCCGCCGAACATCGAGCCGAAGATGTCGGAGAACGCGCCCGCGTCGAAGCCGCCCTGGCCGGAACCGCCGGCGAAACGCGCGCCGCCCATGCCGAACTGGCGAATCGCATCGTATTTCTGACGATTCTCCTTGTTGCTCAGCACGTCGTACGCTTCGGAGATGTCCTTGAACTTCTCCTCCGCTTCCTTCGTCTTGTTCAGGTCGGGATGGTATTTGCGCGCCAGCTTGCGGTACGCTTTGGTGATTTCGGCGTCGGTGGCGTCTTTGGAGACACCGAGGACCTTATAGAAATCCTTGCTCAGCCATTCATTCTCAGCCATGATGTGCCTCCTTTCGTGAGGTTTTCATGCAGTAAAAAGTACAGTTTTTCAAACTTTCAAACAGTTGTCGTTGAACCGTTGTTTCAGGTAATCGAAGGCCCCTCGTTTTTCAGAGGGGCCCGATTACTCGTCACATGCGTTTCGCGCGGATACGCGGATTGTGCGAATGCGCGATCAGTTCTGCGGAGAAGCCACGACCACACGGGCCGCGCGGATCACGCGGTCGCCGATGCGGTAGCCGGCTTCCACCACGGTGTCGACGGTTTCCTTCTCGGCATTCGGATCCGGCTTGTGCAGGATCGCGTCATGCTTCGTCGGGTCGAAATCCTCGCCCTTTTCGCCGAACTTCTCAACGCCGAACTTCTCGAACGCCTTGTCGATCTTGTTGGCGACGGCCTTGAACGAATCGTCCATTTCGCTGTGTTCGCGAATGCGGTCGATGTCGTCGAGGGCCGGCAGCAGGGCGGTCAGCACGTCGATGATGCCGTGCTGACGGAAGCGTTCCTGCTCCTTCTGCGCGCGGTTGCGGAAGTTGATGAACTCCGCGCGTTCGCGCTGCAGTGCCTCCAAGTATTCGGCGGCTTCCTTCTTGGCCTGGCCAAGGGGGGTCAGCGTATCGTCGGCTTTGCCGTCGGCAGCGCCTGCCTTGTCAGCACCGTCAGCGGCAGCGGAATCGCCATTTTCTTGCGATTGCGCGGCAGCTGGCTGAGCTGCACCTTCCTGCGTTGCGCCAGCGGCGGCAGCGGCGGAATCGGCGGAAGCGCCGTCAGCAGCGGAAGCGGCGGCCGGGGCGGCCTGCCCGGACAGGTCATCCATGTCGGGCAGGTCGTTCAGGTACTCGTCCTTGTTGAAATCGGACATGATTACTTGTTGTCCTTGTCGTCGTCCACGACTTCGGCGTCAACCACGTCGTCGTCGGAGCCGTTGGAAGCGGAGCCGGCAGCGCCTGCGCCAGCAGCGCCGGCCGCACCGGCGGCGTCGGCGGCGCCCTGCTGTGCGTAGAGGGCCTGGCCGATCTTCTGGGCGGAGGTCATCAGCTCGGTCTGGGCGGACTTGATCTTATCAATGTCCTCACCCTTCAGGGCTTCCTTGAGCTCGTTGACCTTGTCGGTGACTTCCTTGGCCACGTCGTCGGAGAGCTTGTCCTTGTTGTCGTTGACGAGCTTCTCGGTCTGGTAGGCGAAGGACTCGGCCTGGTTGCGGGTCTCGGCGTCTTCCTTGCGCTTCTTGTCCTCGGCCTCGTGGGCTTCGGCTTCCTTGACCATGCGGTCGATCTCGTCCTTCGGCAGGCCGGAACCACCGGTGATGGTCATGGACTGTTCCTTGCCGGTGCCCTTGTCCTTGGCGGACACGTGCACGATGCCGTTGGCGTCGATATCGAAGGTGACTTCGATCTGCGGGACGCCACGCGGAGCCGGAGCGATGCCGGTCAGTTCGAAGGTGCCCAGCGGCTTGTTGTCGCGAGCGAACTCACGCTCGCCCTGGTAGACCTGGATGAGCACGGACGGCTGGTTGTCTTCAGCGGTGGAGAAGACTTCGGAACGCTTCGTCGGGATGGCGGTGTTGCGCTCGATCAGCTTGGTCATGATGCCACCCTTGGTTTCGATGCCGAGGGACAGCGGGGTCACGTCGATAAGCAGGACGTCCTTACGGTCGCCCTTGATGACGCCGGACTGCACGGCTGCGCCGACGGCCACGACTTCATCCGGGTTCACGGACTGGTTGGCTTCCTTACCGCCGGTGAGCTCCTTGACGAGCTCCTTGACGGCCGGCATACGGGTGGAGCCACCGACGAGGACCACGTGGTCGATGTCGGAGACGCTGATGCCAGCGTCGCGCAGCACATTGTTGAACGGGGTGCGGCAGCGGCCCAGCAGGTCGGAGGTCATTTCCTCGAAGTGGGCACGGGTCAGGGTCTCGTCCAGGTGCACCGGGGTGCCGTCAGGGGTCATGGCCAGGTACTGCATGGAGATGGAGGTGCTGGTGGAGCTGGACAGTTCCTTCTTGGCCTGCTCGGCGGCTTCCTTCAGACGCTGCAGGGCGATCTTGTCCTTGCTCAGGTCAACGCCGTACTTGTTCTTGACTTCGCCGACGAGCCAGTCGATGATCTTCTGGTCCCAATCGTCGCCGCCCAGGTGGTTGTCGCCGTTGGTGGCCTGCACCTGGATGGTGGAGAAGCCGTCGTCGTCCTTGCCGATTTCCAGCAGGGACACATCGAAGGTGCCGCCACCGAGATCGAAGACCAGGATGCGCTCGTCTTCCTTGCCCTTTTCAAGGCCGTAGGCCAGTGCGGCTGCGGTCGGCTCGTTGATGATACGCAGGACGTTCAGGCCCGCGATGGTGCCGGCGTCCTTGGTGGCCTGACGCTGGGCGTCGTTGAAGTATGCCGGGCAGGTGATCACGGCGTCGGTGACCGGTTCGCCAAGGTAGGCTTCGGCGTCGCGCTTCAGCTTCATCAGGACCTGGGCGGAAATCTCCTGCGGGGTCCACTTCTTGCCGTCGATCTCAACGGTCCAGTCGGTGCCCATGTGGCGCTTGACGGAGCTGATGGTGCGGTCGACGTTGGTGACGGCCTGGCGCTTGGCGACTTCGCCGACCAGGATTTCGCCGGACTTGCTGAAAGCCACGACCGACGGTGTGGTGCGAGCGCCTTCGGCGTTCACGATAACGGTGGGCTGGCCACCTTCAAGAGTTGCGATGCAGGAATTGGTGGTACCCAGATCGATGCCAACTGCGCGTCCCATATTTGGTCTCCTTTGCAATAGGTTCGCTATACGTTCTTTTCGTTCTTCGCTCGAGTTTCGGATCGCCGTTTCCGGATTGCCGTCTCTCATGCTTTCCAAAACTTGAGCCTACACCACTCAACTTTGAATCGCAAGTTATTATTCCCGAAATCGCAAAAATTCTTGAGTACACCTCACTCAACTTTGCGCAAAACCCAAAACCGCCGGCACTGGAGAGCATCTCAGCGGCGGCGGTTTTGGGGATTATCGGAGGTTATTCAGCCAATCAGCGGTCGTTCTTGGCGGCCTTCGCGGTCTTGATGAGCATCGCGACGGCAACCAGCATGGCGATCGCAACAGCCGCAGCCAGCACCGCGGTGCCGGTCTTGCCAAGCAGTGCGGCGCCAAACGGGCCGGCCTTCGTATCGTTGTTGACCTTGCCGGAAGCGATCACGCCGTTCTTGTCAGCGCCCGGCTTGCCGTTGTTCTTGTCGGCGGAGTTGGCGGCCGGAGCCTGGAAGTCGACGGTCACGGCCTTGCCGGACTGGCGGCCGGTGACGGTGAGCTTGTATTCGGAGCCTTCGGTCACGCCGTCGAGCGCGATCGGAGTGGTCTGTGCGGTCTTGACGCGCACGCCGGAGAGCGGAGTGGAGGAATCGGACGCGGCCACGGTCTTGTCGTTCTTGTCCTTCAGCTCGTAGCTGAGCACAGCGTCGCCGTTGAAGCCGTCGACGTCCGCGGTGAACTTGCCGTCGGCAGCGGAGACCTTCACAGTGCCGTTGTCAGACAGTGCCTTCTGCGATTCGGCGGAAGTGGCCAGGCCCAAGGCGCCGGCGATCGTGTAGAAGTTGTCGGTCTGGTCGGTCAGGCCGATGACGCGCTGTGCGCCAGGGCCGGAAGCCGCGATACGCAGCTGGGTGCCGGTGTGCTCCATGTCGCCGCCGTTGTAGCCGCCGTCTGCATCGCGAGAATCGTCCTGGGCGGTGCCGTAGGAGACGACCATGTTGTTGCCATCAGCGGTCTTCAGCACGGTGGACAGTGCGTAAGCCGGCTGGGCGTTGAGGATCTGGGAGGTGTGCGCGTGGTCGGCGGTGACGATCACCAGCGTGTTCGTGAGGTCCACGTTCTGCATGGCGTAGGCAATGGCCTGGTCGAAGTCGTCGGTCTCGCCGATCTGGCCGCAGGCATTGCCTGCGTGGTCCTGCTTATCGATCGAGGCGCCCTCGACCTGCAGGAAGAAGCCGTTCTTCTGGCCGTTCGGGTTGTCATTCAGCAAATCGAGCGCCTTCTTGGTCATGTCCTTGAGCGAGGAGCCCTGATTGCCGAGCCAGTCGGCGTTCGGGGTGCACACGGTCGGGTTGGCGTCCTTAGCTGGATCCTTGGCGGTGGCCTTGGACGGGTTGAACTTGGTCGGCATGTTGCCGTCGCTCATCAGGGCGAGCACTGGCTGGCCGTCCTTGTACTGCAGGGCGTTCATCGCGGCCGGATCGTTCTCGACGGTCTGGAAGCCCATTTCCTTGGCCTGTTCCCACACGGTCTTGCCCTTGTATTCACCACCCTGCACGGTCTGACGGAAGTACTTGGAACCACCGCCGATGGTTACGTCGGCGCGGGTGTCGAGCAGCTGCTCGGAGATGGAGCCGATGCCGCCGTTTTCCTTAAGCTGGTTGATGAGGCACTGCTTGGAGGCATTGTTGGACGTGCCGTCGGTCTTGCCCTGTGGGCCGTAGCAGGCACGTTCGGACGAATGCGATTCCAGCACGGCCGGGGTAGCATCCTGGATTTCGGCGGTGGTCACATTGCCGGTGGCTTTGCCGGCCGCCTTGGCCAGCTCGAAGAGGTTCAGCTGCGGATTGCCGTAAATATCAACGTCAACGGCGTTGTTGTAGGTCTTGGTGCCGGTGGCCCATGCGGAACCGGATGCGGAGGAATCGGTTACGGGGGTAAGCTTGCCCGGATTGGGGTTGGCGACCAGCTTGCCGTCGCCATCCTTGCCGACGGCGCTGTCCTTGCTGCCGTTGCCGACGGAGAAGGTCGTGTACTGACCGGTGCCGGCCTGCACGTCGCCGAGCGCGCCGGGCTGGCCGACCGCGTCAAGTCCGTCGAAGTGGCCGTTGGCGCCCTTCAGATAGTCACGGGCGACGGTGATTTCCGAATCGCCCATGCCGTCGCCGATGAACAGCACCACATTCTTGGCTTTTTTGTTGCCGATAGCTGCGATGCGCTGCGCGCCGCCGTGTTGCGCCAGTTCCGCAACGGACTTGCCGTTGGGGCTGTAGGTGGTGTCGGCCGCGAGCGCCGGTGCGGCGAGCGCGCCGAGCGTCGCTACGGATGCGACCGCTGCGATCGCGCCCTTCAAAGCTTTGTGCTTGCTCATGTTTCTTCTTTCTTCCATGCAGTTTCTTCCGTGCCGTCCAACCTGCCGTTTCGGTTGCGCCCGTTAGGTAACGCCCGTTTCGACCATGTTTTCCGGCTGCGCGGAACCTTTCCGCGGCTGCATTGCTTGGATCTTTCGATGCCACCGCCCACGCTATGCGCCGCAAGCCAACGCACACCGCACTACAGAAGAACGACAGATGAACACTCATCGCCATATGATGACCGCAACATATCCACCGCATGAACAGGGGGAATACGGCCAATAAAATCGCCATATTCCGTCAAACAACACCCCCACCGCACCCCACAAGCCAAAATCCCCCACTGGCTGGATAAATCCAACCTCTCAGACCCCACTCACACGCCAAAAATCCCAGTGACTGGATAAAAACCACCTCTGACGCACCACTCACGCGACTAAATCATCCAGCCACTGGGAAAAATGCCCGCGCCACTCAGCCCCGCGCAACCCGCGCCGCGCGCGTGGCCTTTACGGCCACGAACACGGACCGCACCAGCAGCACGCACAGATAGCAGGCGAACATAATCGCCCCAACTCGTGGCGAAACCTCCCCCGCAATCCACGTGCCGAGCGGCGCGGTCACAGCCGCCGTCACACCAATAATCAGCGCGGTTTTCACATGCGCTAGCCTGCGCTTCAAGTTCGCCGCGCTGGTCGTGATCGAATTCGGAAACATTGCCAGCAGCGACGTTCCGCGCGCGATCAGGTCGGACGCGCCGAACAGCATCGACAGCGACGGCACCGCAAGCGCACCACCCCCAATGCCCAGCAGCCCCGCCAGCGTGCCGATGACCACGCCCAGCAACGCCAAGCCAATGCCGGTCACCACCGTCATGACGATCTGGTGGTCGCGCGACGGCACAAAACTCACCTGATTGATCACCACGAACACGAGAAACGCCACGAAAATCCACCGCAGCACCAGTTCCGGCAGCCGCGACAGCAGCCAGCTGCCGATCTGCCCGCCGACGAACATACCGCAGAACAGCAGGACCGCGGCGAGCCAGTCGACATGTCCGCCGGTCGCGTACGAAACAACACCGGAAATGGAGGTCGGCACGATCGCCAGCGTGGACGTGGCGGCCGCGTTGCGTTGCGACAGACCGAGCCAGACGAGCGCGGGCACGATCACCGTGCCGCCGCCGATGCCGAACGTGCCCGACAGCACCCCCACCAACATGCCGACCACAATCAGCACAATGATGCTGCGCGCCGACCCATCAAGCGCCGTCTCCCCCGCTCGCGATTCCATCTTTTGCGATTCCGTTCGTACGGCATCCGCCCGATCCGCAGTTTCCCCTTCATCACACATGGCAGCTCCTTCCACGTCTTCCGCGCCCGATACTACCCACCTGCCGCGCGCAGCAATCAGCCGATTCCATAATTTTGCGATTTCGCCGCCGCAGCGCCCGGTTCACGCGCTTTCTCGCTTATAGATGGCGGATTCGCGGGATCGACGGATGGTATCTCGCTTATAGATGGCGGCCCCTTGCGGAAACAAGACATCTAGGGGGCATGCATGCTACCCCCTAACGACCTATTGCCCAAACCGACCCGCCACCTATAAGCGAGATACCACCGGACGCCCGGCCGAATCCGCCATCTATAAGCCAGATACCCAGCCAAAACCACGGCCGCACGCCTACACCCACGCCTACACCGGCACACCCGCGCGCCCACACCCACGCAAGACCCATTGCACACACCCCCGTACGCACACGACCGCGCGCGGACCGACAAAATCGCAAGTCATGAGCGAAAAGGGGCATCAAAAGCACCCAAAACAGGCCGAATAATACCCCCATCCGCTCACAGACAAGCAAAACCAGCCCAACTCACAAGTCGTGAGCAAAAGGGGAGGCCACCCAACATCAAAACAGCCCGAAACATCCAGAATCGTACCCCCATCCGCTCACAACCCATGCTTCAGCACGATTCAAGCCATATGCGCACCGCAACAACACCCCTGCGCAACATCAGACATGCACACGCACGCAAACACAAGTACACACACTGAAACGCAACACGTACCACAAGCACACAAACACCACGCACCACATACCGAGCACGACCAGACGCACACCCCCGCACACCGGAGAAGCGATATCACCGGCCTGCGGCGGCGCTAGGCTAGACACTACCCCCGAACACCAGACGAATGGCGCGCGCCGGCCCCGGCGCACAACCCGTGCCGCACAATCCAGGAGCGTCGCCATAGCCGCGCGAGCCCCACAAAAGCGCAGCCAGCCACAAACACGAGCAGTCCGATCACCGCAGCCGCCACGGCTGTCATTTCGCCCGGCTCGTCGTATTGCGTCTTGTCTGGCACTTTCGGATTCGGAATCCGGTGCCCGCGCACGAGCAGCCTGTGTGAGTTGACACCGTACGGCGTGCACGTAATCAGCGTCGCGTAATCGGCCCCGGACTCAATATTCAGTTTGCTGATTTCGCTCGGCAGCACCACTGAGATCTGGTCCACTTGGTACGTGTAGGTTTCGTCGAGCACGTGGAATGCGAAGGTATCGCCTTTTTGCAGCTCGTCCAAGCCGGTCAGCAACCGGGCGGACGGCAGGCCGGTGTGTCCGGAGACCACCGCGTGCGTGGTCGCTCCGCCTACGGGCAGCGATGTGCCGGCCAAATGCCCGGCGGCGATCTGCAGTACGCCGTCGCTGGTGCCGTGGTAGACGGGCAGTTTCACTTTGATGCGCGGGATGGTCACGTATCCCATGATGCCGGTGCCGGTCACGTCGAGCGTTTCATCATATTCGCGCTTCTGCGCGTCGGTCATGTGCCACCGATCGCCGTTCGCGGCGAGCCGTTCGTTGTATTCGTGCGCCGCTTTCAGCATGGCCTTGCGTTCGGCGCCGGACATGTCTTTGGTTTGTTCCACGTAGCCTGCTACGGCGTATGACTGGTGCATGCGGTTCCACCAGTCGCTGAATGTCGGATACGCGATGAGACCCAGCGCGCCGATCATGGCGATTGCGGAGATGGCAATCATCACATTGAGCAGCGCATTCGATTTCTTATGCTTGGCAGCCGGTTTAACCTGCGCACCCGGTTTAACCTGCGCATCCAATTCGACTTGCGCAGCTGGCTTGGCGTCCGATTCATCCGTCACGTTATTTATGCTACGCCCGCTTCCGCAAAGCCGTCTTGGCAACGATCAGCAGCACCAAGCCCGCGCCCAAGATGGCCACGGCAATCCAAGCGGCCTGCTGCACGTCGGCGCCGGTGTGCGGCTGGTCCGGCGTGGTGGGTGGCGTGTGCGTGTTGGTGATTTCAGTGGAGTCGCCTTCCACATCGGAGATGGTGGTGTAGCCGTCGGGCACCGCCGCTTCGACCACGGTCCATTCGTGGTCCGCGTCGAGATCCGTCCACGAATGCGTCCACTTGTTGGACTCGTTCAGCTTCACGTTTTCCACGGGCTCGCCGTCGCGCAGGAGTTTCACGGTGATGGATTCGGGGCGCTTGCCGTCGGAATTGTTCCGGTCATTCCAGATTTTGCGCACAGTGCGTTCCACGGTTTTCGGCGGTTGCGCCACACATTCGGTTTTCGGTTCGATACTCAGCACACGCGACCCGCCGGAGACGCCGTCTTCGGGCACTGCGACGAGCATACTGCCGGAAGAGCACGTCCATGTCTGGTTCTTTCCGGAAGCGTTGGTGACCTTCACGTCAACACTGTCGGACACGGCCAGGTACAAGCCGTCGGACAGTCCGGTGAAGGTCAGGTGTCCGGAAGCGTTGGTGACGCCGGTTGCCGTGGCGTCGGGTTTGTTCACCGCGATGAGTCCGGCGAGCGTATTGGCCATGTCTCGCCACACCTGCGCGTCCTTGCCGGTCATCTTCGACCAGTCGACGGGGTAGGCGGTGGAGTCGGTGAACGGTGCGACGGGTTCGAAGGTGGCGCCGCCGCTTGCCGGGATCTGCCCGACTTTGTAGAGGTTGAAGCTGGCGTCCGAAATGGCGAAGTTGGTAGAATCGTCGCCAGTTTCGGAGTCCGAGCTCTTATGGTGGTACGAAATGGCGATGCTGCCGCTGGCAGAGTCTGTTGTTGGAGCCGCGACGGCATCGCGAGTAGTGAATGCACAGGCTGCCGCGGCGAATGTGGCGGCGATTGCGCAGCATGCGGCGATGACGCGGCTTGCGATCGTGCGTTCCTTCATTGCCGACCCCTCTTCTGTGGATTGGAAAGTAAGCATGTTTGATTCGCCCCCAACGGCAAACCGGAAAATATATGGAGCCAGGCTGGATACTCAAGAAAATTAGGCAGTGTACAAGGGATTGAGGTGGTCCAGCCCAGCATATGTGGGTTCAGTTATTATTTAATTTTTAGTTTTTAAATTATGTATTGCGATTCCCGTGAGCCGCTGCTGACTTGCGTCAACGCGGCTCACGGGTTTCGCATGGTTACTTCAGATTCTTATGGAATCCGGAGGATCAGGCGTTGCGGCGACGCAGAGCCATCACCAGGGTCGCGCCAGCAAGCACGAACACGGCGATACCAGCCACGTACAGCAGCACGGTGCCCATGCCACCGGTGGACGGCAGGTTGGAGCCCTTCTGGTTCACAACATCGGCGGTAACCGTACCGGTAGTGGTGTTGCCGGCAGTGGTGTTGATCTTGAGCACCGTAAGCTGCGGGTTGTCAGACTCGACGTCATGGTCAGCGGTGATTTCGAAGAGCGTGTCGGCGGCGGTGTTGAAGCCTGCCGGAGTCTTGGTTTCCACGAGCTTGTACTCGCCGTCATCAACGCGCTTGAAGGAAGCGGTGTACTTGCCGCCCTCGGTCTTGGTGATGGTCACCTCGCCACGGTCAATGGTGTAATCGTTCGTGGTGCTATCGAACTTGTAGAGCTTGAACTTCGGCAGATCGTTCTCAGCCGGGGTGCCACCGTTGAAGGTCTTGTTGATGTCCAGCTGGTAGGTGAACACAATGACCTTGTCGGTCGGGGTCTTGCCGGTTTCGCCTTCGCCGCCAACATTCGGGTTGTTGGAGAACTCAAGGGAAGCCTCATTCGGGTTGCCCGTAGAGCCGATCACAGCGTTCTCGTTCAGCGTGGACGTGCATTCGACGGTGAACTTGCCACCGGCGGCAACGGTGATTGCGTTGTCTTCAGCATCCTTGACGGCCTTCGCGTCAGCGATGGTGATGTCGAAGGTGTCCTTATCTTCGGGATTCTCAGTGACAGTGTAGGAGCCAGCGCCAAGAGTCTTGTCGCCGTACTTGACGACCACGGACTTCTTATTGAAGGTCAGGCCAGCGGACTGCTGATCGTGGAAGACCAGCTTGTAGGTCTTGTAGGCTGCGAAGTCTGCTTCGTTCGTCGGCAGGGTAGCGGTCAGCTGGAACGGCACTTCGTCGTTCACATCGTAATCGGCGGAATCCTGCCAGTTGGTCTTATCACCAGTGGAGTCGTTGACGTCCTTGACCTTCTTTTCGAAGGTCGGCTTGTCGGCCTTACGGTTCACGGTCACCGGGCCGTTGACCTGGACGATGAACAGCGTTGCCGCGTCGTTGCCGGTCACAGCATCCTTATCCTTAAGCAGGTAGTAGCCAGCAGGAGCGGACAAAGCCGTCTTGGCGGAAACCTCGCCATAGGCAGTACCAGCCAAATCAACGTACGGGGTGATGGCTGCCAGCTTTGCCGTGTTGTCAGCATAAGTACCCTGAGCAATCTCAGCAGCAGCATCGGCAGCGGACTTGTTCGCCGTATTGTTCTTGTTGAAGTTCTGGCCGGCCTTGATATTGCTCAGCGTGCCTTCGCTCAGATCGCCGGTGAAGACCTGGTACACGGAGTAGGTGTGCGTGTCGGTCGTCGGCACGGTGATGTCGTAGTTGTTTTCAGCCGCCATGGCGGTGGAGGCACCGGCGAAACCGGCGACGGCCATTGCCGCGGTGGCTGCCACAGCGACGAGGCCTTTGAGAACCTTATTCATTGTTCTCCCTTTCTTTCTTGTTTGAAATCTTGAATCTTCAGTTATGTGTGTTCAGTTATTGCCTAGTGGGCATTGGGTCGCTACGCTACGGTCCAGCCCCCTTTCCCCTAGACGAGTTCATCATTGCCGCCTCCTGACCTTGAGGGCCATTCCAGCCGCAACAACACCTATCAACGCAGCCACCAAAGCCGCCGCGTAAATCCAATAATCGCCAGCTCCACCGGTCCCCGGCAGAATCACACCCGGCTGGTTCTTGATGTTGCCACCATTGACAGTGAACGTGGTCTGCTCGTTGTAAGCGCTTGTACCTTCAGTATTGAAGTGGGTGTTCGCGTACCAATTGCCAGCGATGTTGTCGCCTTCCAGCGGGCCGATGCGGAACTTGTGCGGAGTGGCGTCAAGGTCGTATCCGTCAGGAGCCTTGGACTCGATGAGCTGGTACTCACCCCAGACCAAGCCGCTGATCTTGAATTTGCCGGAGGCACCATCCAAATCAACATATTCACCGGTCTGGGCAGAGCATTTAGCAACGCCGTTCTGCCCATCCACGCAGTCGGTGACCGTGCCAAGTGTGGCGCCCGAAGTGACAACGGTGTACTTGGCTGCGCCATCAGCCCAAGAGAAGGCCTTCGTCTGCTTGAGGGTCCATTCGGAACCGGAAAGCGAATCAGAATTGTTGGTATCCGAAGACACCTTGGTCCATGTCACGGCACCAGTCTTACGGGTGTTTGCGATCTTGTTGCCAGTGTTATCTGCGCCAAACGCCGGGCTCCAAGTAGCGGTTCCGTTGGCGATGGTGATCGTGTACACCGTCAAGGACACTTCGTAACCGTTCGGCGCGGTCTTCTCCTGCAGGTGGTACGTACCGTCTGCGAGATCGGAAACCTTGAACTTGCCGGCCTTGGTATCTTCATCCTTCTTGCTGGAAACAGTGCTGTTTTCCAGCACGTTCACCACATTGCTTTGGGTCCGCAACACGGAGGCGACCGCGCGATGCTCGCCTCTGCGGGCAGCAACACGACGGCTACTGTATGCGGCGGTGGAGGTGACGGCGCAGCCGGAGGGCGCAGTGCCAAGTATCTCAGTTGCAGTGTTCAACGTCACAATGTCGCCACCGTTGAACGCAAAACCACTGTTTGCATCGGGACGATAGAAGGATTGCGGCGTAGTCCAGTTGGCCTTGTCTCTGCGGATTCGGAAACTGGCGCTGGTAGGCATGACCTCATTGATGGTGTACGACACGTAACCATTGCAGCCACTGGCAACCGTCATCTCTTTTCTGTTCGGCGGATCGCCGCTGTCCGACGGCCAATTGCCAGTTGCGGTCTTCCACTCAAGAAACAGCTTCTGACCATTATTCTGGTTGAAGTCATCTTGCATCTTGAAGAACACCGTGGTGGTGGTTGCCGGCGGCTTGGTCACGTTCACCCTCAGGGTGACGGTCTTGCTCGTACGAGTTTCCTTCGCCGTAATCGTCACCGGCGAAGAAGTCACCTTATTCGCGGTCAACGTCACGCTTGTGCCGGTGTTGGCGCTCAGCGAGACGTTATCCGCATTGGAAGTGGACCATGTAACAGTGTTGTCTTCAGGAGCCACAGAAGCAATCAGATTAAGGGTCTTGCCCTTCTCAAGATTGATTTCCTGACCATTGGTATAGCCGTTAATCGACACGGAAGTCTCTACGGTCACGCCGGAAACATTGACAGTGAACGATGCGGTGACCTTACCATCAGCCGACTTCACGGTAATAGTGGTATTGCCGTTGCCAGTCGGAGTGACCAAACCGTTTTCGCTCACTGCAGCCACGGCGCTGTCGGCAGACGACCACGTCAACTTCGCATTGTCAATGGTTTTACCGTTCTGGTCATAGGCCACCGCGTGGAATCGCTGCGCAGTGCTGTTCGTAAACGACACGGAAGCCGCTTCGTTATTATTCGCATCAAAGATCTTGACGGACTTGACCTCTGTGCCGGACTGGTCGTCAGTAATGTTCCAAGACTGCTCAGCAGTATTGCCATTCATCTTGGAGAGCGTCCACGTTGAACCGGCCAGCAACATGCTGTTGTCGGTGCCATCGACCTTCTGCCATTCGATCGCCGAACCGGTCTTCTTATTGATGATCTTGCCGTCGGTCAACAGTTTGTCTGCATCCGTGCTGATTGCACCACCGGCACTGTCGAAAACGTTGGAGATGTTTGTCGCAGCCTCGGTAGTGCTGCTACCAGTATTGATCTGGTAAATGTTGGTGTTCTGCGCATAACCTTCAGCCGTACCCGATTCCTTTAGGAAATAGGTGCCGTTCTTGGCGAGGTTGCCCAGCTGGAACGAACCTTCCGCATCGGCATCATCGTTCCAACCGCCATCGGCGATGGTGGCGAGAGCGTTCGTGCCGTTTACCGCATCTTCCTTCTTGCCGTACACAGTCCAGCTGGTTCCGCCGAGAGCATTGTGCCCAGCGGTGTCATCCACCTTGTTCCACGCGATCGCGGCGCAGGAGGTGGAGTACGAGCCGTTCCATGGCAGATTATGACGCTCCTGGTCCATATCCAGAATGGATGTGGTCTTCTCGCCGGACTCGTTGACGAACTCGTCTCCGACGTTATGCCCATCCGTGCTTTGACCCGCGACCCTCTTCACAGTCTTGTTGTTCAGCATTTCGAAATCGCCGCCGACCCACACGCGACCATTAGTAGAGACATGGCTCTGGAGGCTACCGTTAGGAACAAGAATACTGCCCATCCAAGCCGCAGAAGGGTCATCCGTGGCCCGCATGTCATGCGCACTGCCCCATGCGCCGTGATTGGTGCTGGTGTTCGTGTTGTGGTCAGTGACCTGAATCCAGCCCGTAGCCTGACCACCGCGAATCACCACATTCGACGCATCGGCGAAATTCCACATGATTTGCTGCGCGCGCTTCGCGTAATTCGTGTTCTTCGCTGCTTGCGTAGTATCCCCAGATGCAGCCGTGACGAAATCGTTGGCGATATTATCGTTATTCCACCAGAATCGCCAACCATTGTGGAAGTCGATGGTCTGCCCTTTCGCGCCAGTCACGTTAACCACAACGGAAGCGTTATCCGGCACGTTGACGAACTTGAAATCGATGCCCGTGTAATCGGTTCCGTTTAAATTTAAGGAAGAGGCGGGTAGGTTGAACACCTGCATGCTCTTGCTGGTGTCGGTGCTGGTGAAGGTGATCAGCTTTTCCTTCTCCAGCTTGTCGTAGAACGTGAAGGAGTTGCCCTTTCCCTTGTTCTTTTGATAGTCGTATTTGTAAATCGTGTAGGAGTCACCAGCTGAGGGAGCATTCCCCTCATCGACGGTACCGGTTGCCGGCAACTTTGTTCCGGTGTTCAAATCCTCAGAAAGCTTCGAGATTTTGCTCTTGTACGCGGAATAGTCCGTTCCGTTCACATTGGACAGACCGTCTTGGTTCCAAGCCACCAAGCTGGAATCGATGCCAAGAACCGGCGGTTGGCTGGTTGTGATATCGCTGCCACTCAAACCGCGAACAGAGTCAACGCCCGTCTTGCCCCACACTTGTGTGGGTGCGCCAGCCAAGGATGCCTTGTAGCCATGATCAGTGGTGTCGGAGGAACTCGTCTTGCCAAGCCATCCCGGAGCAGTCCAAGCGCCGACTTTGCTGTACATCACAGATGCGCCGGTGTTGCCGCCAACCGCCAACACGGTCTTACCATCAGCAGGACGGAACTGAGAACCAAAACCGACAACACCCCATCGGAAACCACGGGAGACATATGACTTGCCACCGGCACTGCCCGTATTCCACAGTTTCCAAGCTTCCTTCTGTGGATTCATGGCCAAGCTGCCGTTCACAACCGTCAAACCTTCGGCTTCAACGGCATAGGTGCCGGTCGGACCAGCAGCATTGTTCAGCGCACTAGCATCAGACGGCTTTCCCCCCCACATACATATCTCCGCCAACATATGTAGCGACGCCGGTATCAGTGCCTGTGACACTCATGTCATCACCCAGGCCAACAGAAGCCGGAGTGCAGGTTTTTCCGTCAGCGAGCTCCTCTGCCTTGGCATTGTAGGCGGGGATGGGGGAGGTTACGGCTATGGTGGCCATCATGGCCACGGCCACCGCGGCGGCGGTCAGGGAGCGGGTACGCGAAAGCGCGCAACCGGTTGCCGATCGCGTTCCTGCATAGTGTCGTGGTGCGTTGCCGACACCATTACGCCATTGCCTCATCTTGTCCCCTATCCGCAAAGTGTTCACCCTTCTGAGTCCCTCAACTCGAGGGTTGATATCCTTTGCATAATGCCGTTATCACTTCTGTTTTACGTATAGCTTCTGCGCTGTTCCCATCTCCGGCAACACAGCCGGAAACCTCTGTTTTCCCTTTTTCTCTGACCTACGGTTTACTATGATAACCTTTGCAGTTATGAAAACAAAATGAAACAGAAAGAACCCACCCCCTCCCCCGATACGTTTTTTCACACCCTCTCACGGGGACAACGCTTTGAAGCCTGATATTCAACGGTTTGTCAACGATTGCAAAATCAAAAAAATACATGCTGATCATTGAATGAAATTCATCATTCATCAGCCCCCGATTGGCGTGTCATGAAACACATCACTGCAAATTGTTTCATTTTTTTCATGAAAACGTATGCCACACACCGTGACTATAGTGGGGGGTATCCCTTATCAATCCACCCCAGGCCATCACAATCAGCCCGTCGGCATTGACGGGCTGCGGAAGGGCAATGAGACTCGGCTCTCAGCGGCCAGTGCCATACACGGAATCGGTGCCGCGCAGTACGAGCTGGGCGCGCACAATCTCATGCGCGTTCTCAAGCGGCCCACCTTCGATAAGCTTCATGGCCTTTTGCGCGGCCGCGCGACCCATCGCATACGGATCCTGTCGCATGGTGGTCAGGTTCACGGTGTCGGCGTACGGCGAATCGTCGAAGCCGATAATCGAGTAATCAGAAGGCGTGTGGTGGCCGTACCGTTCCAAACGCAGCACCAGCGGAATCGCCATCATATCCATCTGGCAGCAAATCGCGTCCGGGAACTCGTCCAACGCAAGCAGCGCGGTCAACGCCGAGTCGGCGAAGGTCTTGCCACGCGGCACAGAGACGACGCGCCACTTGAAGTCATGGGAGGCCTCCATCGTCTTGCAGGCGCGGATGAAGCCCTGTCCTCGCGCATCGATGGAGGAATTAATGGAATCGACCGCATCGGAGCACACGTACACGATATTCTTGTGCCCCAGATTGATCAGATGCTGGGCGGCGGTGAACATGCCGTCCTCATCGTCGATGGAGATGGTGGCGTCGAAGCCGTTTTGCGTCGGCGTATTGATGCCGATGATCGGTACGTGGATGCGCTTGAGCTGCTGGATTTCCTTCGGATCCACGCCGAACGACGTTACGAATACGGCGTCCACGTTGCGGCGGACGGGCAGATTCGTGAAGAAGTCGCGGCGGTTTTCGGCGGTGTCGACGTGCTGGAACAGCGATACGTCATACCCGGCATTATGCATGACGGATTCGATTCCAGCGAACACTTCCGTATTGAACCAGCTAGTGATCTCTTCATTCATCAGCATCGCCACACGGTACGATTGGCCGGATTTCAGCGACGTGGCGGAACGTGAGATGTTGAAATCAAGCTTGTCGGCAGTTTCCAGCACCTTGCGGCGTGTACGTTCGGACACCAGTTCCGGCCGCGTGAACGCGCGCGATACCGTGGAAATCGACACACCCGCGGCCTTGGCCACCTCGCGAATGCCTGCTCTATCCATCTCTCAACCCCTTTGCGGTTTCTGCATCATAATCACAAACGTTCCCAGCCTTGGAAACACTTGCCCGAGCGGCAATGCTCTCCCATATTGCTACTATTATACTGCGAACGTTGTCAAAAATCACGCTAATGTTGCACCAATAGCACAAAATATCAAAATAACTGGATAAGCCGCGTAAAAAGCCCACTTCGTCCACTGCCGCTTATAACCCAACTCGCCGTTGTAATAATGCACGAATGCAACGCCAATGCCAGGCATAATCATCATCACCGCGCCAAACAGGCCGGCAGTGAACATCATCGAATTCTCATGCTGGCGCATCAACGTGAAAACCAGCACGAAACCAAGCGTCACCGCGCCGACGCTCATCATATGCTGGCGCAGGCCGACGCGCAGCAGCAGATCCCACAACAGTCCGATCAACACCAGACCGACCGACAACACAATCTTCATTGACTTCTGGTAGCGCGCCGCCACCCAATCCAACACGACAAGCACAACGAACGCGATGAACAGACCGAAAACAGGGTTCTGCGAGCCAAAATCGAAAGCCTTATGCGACGTGCAGAGGTCGTACGGCACCTCACACACCACGGCGAGGATGAACAGCTGCAGGCCGTACGCGACGCGACTATGTGTTTCACGGAAACCCTGCACCAGCAGCCACGCGTAAATCGGAATAGCAAACCAAGATACGACCTCGCTTAAGACCATCGCCGTCAGCGACGTCATATTATTGACGTCGGAACCGAAAAACAGCGGCACAATGGTGGTGCTACCAGCTGACAGAGCCAACGCCACAGCGCCGATGACCTTGAGCTGGAACACCGTCAGTCCGCGGTGCTTCTTCTTGGTACGGCGAGCGCCGCCGAATCCGATCTGTTCAATCGAATCAGCTCCAGCACCCTGCTCGACATAGCTTTCCATATGTCCTCCTCAGTTCCGCATACGGCCTTTCGTGCGCCCAAGACGCCCAGTACGCCCAAGACGCAACCTACGCGCGTTTCACGCGTTCAGCACGAATTTCAGCAGACCGTCGTAGTCGGCACCGGTAAACGAACATACCGCATGCTCCGACTTGGGCGGGTCGCTCATCGGCGAAATTTCCGTACGGAAGTATGCTGCGTCGAGACCGGCGGAATTGGCTCCGATAATATCGTTTGCTTCATCGTTGCCCACCATGAGCGCGTTTTTTGCGATTACGAACTCGCGGTCGAGAGCCAACATGTACAAGTCGCGGGCAGGCTTGCGGATTTTCTCTTCGCTGGAGATAATCACGTCATCCAGTACGTTCGCCAAGCCGGTCATTTCCAGTTCGGGGCGAGTATAGCAGGCTTGCGCGTTGCTCAGCAGCGCCACGACGACGCCGGCCTCCTGCAATGCTTCGATCATGTCGAGTGCGCCCGGATACAGGCGGATCATGCTGGTGCTGCCCTGCCGGAACGCCCATGCGGCTTTCAGCGCGGCTTGCGGCAGTGCCAGTTTCTTTTCAGCCTCCTCACTACGGTTCATCAGCAGCGACCGGTAGACCGGCAGGATATCGAATTCATCCCATCCGTTACGGACGATTGCACGATCGGCTTGATGGACCATTTCGCGGGCCTCAAGTTTTTCGAAGCGTTCGCGCATTTCGTCGACCGATTCGTAGTCGGCACCCAGTTCGCAAACGCAGTCATATAGCGCCTGCCAGGCGGTTTCGCTCTGTTCGTCTGTACGAATGTCGATCAACGTCCCGTAGAGGTCGAAAAATACCACTTCATATCGTGGATTATGAGCTCCGGCTCCCACTTCTCGTATCCTTTCTGGTTTTCCGGCCCCATTGCCGTATCGGTTACGGCGACCGCAGCTTTGCGGTCGCCGTTTTGTAGCTTCCCTACTGAGAGTATTACTGCAACCGCCAGATTGCAAACGTATGCGGTGGAACAATCAAATAATCGCCATCACCTGCGCTCACATTGCCTTCCACCGGACTGACGGACGAGCCGAGACCACACCAGTATCTCCGTATTCCGCCAATCGGTTCCAAACCCGTTACGGCCACGTCAATAACGCCGACGTGTCTGCCTGGATTGGCGGCCATCAGATAATCGCCGACGCGGAACACGAGTTCGTCGCCTTCCGTATCGACGATATTGCGATTGCCGTCGAACCACTGTGGATCAGACTTGCGCAATGCAATCAACTTCGCGTAATACTCAATCAAATCGCGCTTCTGCCATGCACGGTTCCAATCGAGCCAGTTAAGCTCTTTGGCGGAATCGTAAGAATCAGAGCTGCCGAATTTGGTACGTGCGAACTCCTCGCCGGACAGCATGAACGGGATGCCAGCGGAGGTAAGCGTGATACCCACAGCCAGCTTGTTGGCGTCCATCACGTCGGTCAGCGCGGCCGCAATCTGCGGACCGACACCGGCCAGCCCTTCCGCCGAGAAATCGGCGTCATACATGACTTTTGGTACATCCACGGTATTTTCGTTAACGCCTTCGGCCACGGTGCTGCCCAACGAACCAGCCGCAAAGCTCGCGCACAACTTGTCCCACAGCGTGAGGTCGTCGTGCGCGGACACGTATTGAATGACCTGGCCTGCCACTCCTTCCGAATGTTTGCCGCGACGCCACGCGTCCACGGCCTCACGCGCAGCCGCTACGTTCTCGTGCATGCCACCGTTCACATAACCCGGGCGGTCCGAGAAGAACACATGGCCCTTGATGGTGTCTCGCGTGGTGTCGCAGAAGTGGCCGATGCGACTGTCAAGCTTCGACAGGCCTGACTTGTCAGCCAGCACGGTGTCGCTGGGCAGCGGCGCGGTGGCGCCCGCGGACCACGGTTCGCCGTACATGAGGATGTCGCGTCCACGGCCGGGAATCTCGTCCAGCGCGGCGCGCACGGCGTTCATGGTGTCCACGTCGATCAGACCCATCAGGTCGAAACGGAAGCCGTCCATGTGGTATTCGCGCGCCCAGAACGTCACGGATTCCACGATGAACCGGCGGAACATCTTGCGTTCGGTGGCCATATCGCAGCCGCAGCCGGATCCGTTGGCCAGCGCGCCGTTGGGCTTACGGCGCAGGAAATAGTCCGGCACCGACCGCTCAAACCAATTATCGGGCGAGAACATGTGGTTGTAGACCACGTCCATGATCACTTTGATGCCGGCGTTGTGCAGCGCCTGCACCATCTGCTTCACTTCGCGGATGCGCACCGACCCGTCGAACGGATTGGTGGAATACGAGCCTTCCGGCACGTTGTAATTGACCGGATCGTACCCCCAGTTGTAGCGATCGCAGGTCTCTTCGTCCACGGAACCGAAATCGTAAATCGGCATGAGCTGCACCGCGGTGACGCCAAGTTTCTTGAGATATGCGATGCCCGTGGGAAAGTCGGGATGCCCGTCCAGAGACGTACCGTCGTCGGTGAACGCCAGATACTTGCCCCGATGCGATTCGGGGAAACCGCCGGCGGGATCATTGCTGAAATCGCCCACATGGGTTTCCCAGACCACCGTCTGCGCAAGCGGCACGTCCGGCATATGGTCGCGGTACCAACCATCCGGATTGGTGCGGCTGAAGTCCACGACCATGCTGCGCCGGCCGTTCACACCGGCCCCGCGCGCCCACGGATCGGCGACGCGGTCCACGGAACCGCAATCGCGTTCAATCAAAAAGTCGTAATACACGCCGTGCTTGTTGTCGGCGAAATCGTACGTCCAGGAACCGTCGGATTCCGGACGCATCGTGTACTGTCCAATCAGAGCGTCGCCGCTTTCCCCCATGGAGCCACGCGAGAACAGTCTCAGGGTCACCTTCTGTGCGGAAGGAGCCCAGAGAGCGAACTGGGTGCCGGTTTCAGTAACAACGGCACCCAGCGGCCGTTCCAGACACAGCGGGAACGGTTCGGCGACGCTCGTGTTCGGCTGTGCGAAGCTGTCTACGAGCGTCATATCCTTTGCCTTTCTTTAGCCCTTCACGGAGCCCGACATGGACTCCTGATAGAAGCGCTGCATCACAATGAACAGGATGGCGATCGGAACGGAGATCACGACCGCGGCCGCGGCGAAGCGGGCAAACCAGTTCTGGATATATTCCTTCTGCAGCATGAGCCACAGGCCCAATGCCACGGTGTAGTTGGATTGCGTACGGCAGATCACCTTGGCCATGACAAAGTCGAGCCACGGGGTCAGGAAGCCGATGATGGCCTGGTAGACGATCATGGGCTTGCAGATCGGGATGATGATCTTATGGAACACCTGGAAACGGGTGCAACCGTCGAGCAGGGCGGCTTCGTCCAGCGAGGTCGGAATGGTGTCCATATAGCCCTTCATCACGTAGAAGCCAGCGCCGGAACCGGCGGAGTACACGAGAATCAACGCCACGGTAGTCATGGTGCCGCTTGACAGGCCCAAGGCCTTCAAGATGAAGTAGATGGCGGTGACGGCCATGATACCCGGGAACATGCCAAGAATCAGCACAACGTTCATGAAAGTCTTGCGCACACGGAAACGCATACGGCTCATGCAGTATGCCACAGAGAGCACGAAGATCAGAGAAATCGCACAGGTGAAGCAGGCGATGATGAACGTGGTGCCGAACATCTTCGGGAAGTCCAACACGTTGCGGTCGGTGAACAGCACCCTATAGTTGTCCAGAGTCCACTCCTTCGGGAAGAAGGAGCTGGTGTACGGGGCGGTGTTCTTATTGAACGACTCCGCGAACACCCATACGATTGGGACGAGCCAGATGACGGCCAGAATGGCCAGGAACAAGTGGGCGAACACGTCGCCGGTGATACGGCGGATCTTCTGGTCGTGCAGAAGGCCGTGGCTTTCCACTTTGGTTGCGGAATGCTTGTTGCTCATCGGAATGCCTCCTCATTCTTATAGGAGCCGGAATTGCGGTAGGTGATCAGCGAAACGATGGCCAACACGACGAAGGTCATGATGCCGATCACGGCACCGAGATTGTAATCCTGCTTGTCCACGGTCAGCTTGTACAGCCAGGTGATAAGCAAATCAGTGGAGCCTGCGGAATCGCCCAATGGCGTAGGATCGCCGCCGGACAGCAGGTAAATGACGTTGAAGTTGTTCACATTGCCCGTGAAGGTGGTGATCAGATACGGGGTGAGCACGAAGATAATGTACGGCATGGTGATCTTAGTAAAGATCTGCCACCAGTTGGCACCGTCGATCTTCGCCGCCTCATACTGATCGGCCGGAATGTTCTGCAGAATACCAGTAATCTGCATGATGGTGTACGGAATACCGACCCACAGGTTGATGACGATTACGGTGACACGGGCCCAAGTGGCGTCGGTGAAGAACGGCAGCGGGCCGTCAATCCAACCCCACGTCTGCAGCATGCGGTTCACCGCACCCTGCGGCTGGAGCATGGTGTGCATGACCAGCAGGGACACGAACTGCGGAACGGCAATGGACATGGAGAAGCAGGCACGCCAGAAACCCTTGAAATGGGTGGTCTTGCGGTTGATGATCATGGCCACGAACATGCCGAAGAAGAAGTTCAGGAAGGTGGCGAAGAAGGCCCAGACCAAGGTCCACACCAGCACGCGTCCGAACAGTGCGGCGTTAACGGTGCCGCCGCTGTTGGAGAAGACCTTGGCGAAGTTCTCAAAGCCGACCCAGTGGAACAGCACGAGGTGCTTGTGGTCATAGCTGGTGAATGCCATTGAAATCATGAAGATCAACGGCAGCACGGTGAACACGGCGATGCCCAGCGTGGGCAGGAACATCAGCAGAACGTGCGCCTTGGCATCGAGCAGCTCGCGGACATCGTCCATGAAGCTCGGAGCCTTGCCGTTCTCCTCGAGCAGCACCTGGGACTTGTATGCAGAGCGCACGGACATGACCCACAGGCCGATGAAGGCAGCGGTGATAACCAGAGTGGCGACACCGTACAACAGGATGACCACGGAACGGTCAGGTTCGGTGTAGACCCAGAAGCCGTCGACCAGCTTCTTGCCGCCTGCATTGGTGCCCAAGGTCGGCAACTTGGAAAGATAGTCCACACCATTGATTGCCATGAACACGAAGTATGCGATTTCCAGCGCCAGCATGGCAATGCCCTTGACATACTGCTTGCGCACGATATCGCCAAGACCAAACACCACTGCGGAAAGCTTAGTGAACAGGTCACCACGCCGGAACGCCGCCCTTACCGTGTAAGGCGACGGAGAAACATAATCAGCACCCTGCTTCCGAAGGCGCTTCATCTCCCGTGGGGAAAGAGTTGTTGCTGTCATTTCGACTGCCCTCTCATATGGATATTGAAAGATAAAAAAAGCTTTGCTCCCGGACAAGGGGAAGGAGAATTTAAAAACCTTGCCCGGGAATGCAAAGCTCGGAGGAGGAGTGAGCCACTATGCAAAGTGGAGAGAGACACCGCGACTCGAAGCATCTCTCAAAGCTGCAGGATGGCTGGGGGGATTTGGCAGTGCCAACCACCTGCATTCTTCAGTTATTGGATTTTTAGGATTACTGATTTCACTCAGCGATCTTGCCACCGGCCTGCTTGACCCAATCCTGGTACTTGGCGGCAGCGTTGTCCTTGGTGATTTCCTTGTTGACCAGGGCCTTGCCGAAGGTTTCGGCCGGAGTCCACCAATCGTTCATGCCGGACAGACCGGACTGCAGGAGGGCGGTGTTGGCCATGGTGTCGGCCTGGGCCTTGGCTGCGATGTCGTCGGTGGTCAGGTCGGACAGGGACTTGTCGGTCGGCGGGATGGCGCGCATCTCGTAGTGCAGCTTCTGAGCTTCGGTGGAGCCGAGGTAAGCCGCGAACTGAGCGGCGGCCTTCGGGTTCTTGGCGTTCGGGTTGTAAGCAGCGGCCTTGGTGGCGGCGAAGGACTTCATCTGCTTCTTCTGGCCGTTCACGGTGAAGGTCGGCAGAGAGGTGGCGGCGTAGTTGTCACCCAGGGCCTCCTTCACGTCCTTAGCGGACCAGGTACCGGAGAACAGCACGTCGGCGGAGCCATCCTTGATGGCTGCGAGGCCGGAAGCGCCATCGTCGTTGGAGAAGTTCGGGTTGGCGACCACATCAACCAGATAAGAGGTGATATCGGCGCCGTCCTTCGGGAAGACCATGCCTGCGTCAGCATCATTGCCCTTCTCGCCGAACAGGCTCAGGCCATCATAGAAGCCGTTGATGTACCAAGAATTCTGCAGGGAGAACGCGACCTTGGCCTTGGAAAGGATGGTATCGAAGTCCTTGGCCTCATCCTCGGTGATCTTGGACTTGTTGTAGTACATGAACCACGTGTTGTCGGTGTACGGCACGCCATAGAGCTTGCCATCGGTGCCGGTGACGGAGTCGACTTCGAGGTCGCCGTTCTGTTCCTTCACCTGCTTCTCAGCGTCGGTGCCCAGCTGGCCAATGGCCTTGGCGTCCATTAGAACACCCAACTGATCGGAAGCGAACATATAGACATCGGCTGCCGCGGACGGATCAGTGCTGACCTGCTTGGAAGCATCGCCTTCAGAGACCACGTCATTCTTCCACGTGATATTGTATTCCGGATGCGCCTTGGCGAAGTTCTCTTCGACCTTGCCCAGCCAGTTGGTGTCCTTGGCCTGGTCTTCCTGCGGAGCCCAGACGCTCAGGGTGATGTTCTGGGTGCCGGAGGCCTTCTTATCGCTTCCACCATTGTCGGAGCCGCCGCACGCACGAGCGGAACCAGCATGGCAACAGCAGCAGTAAGTCCGATTGCCTTCTTCCAATCGATCTTCATTGATCTTCCTTTCCTCACATATCCTTGTGCTCTGCAACATCTCCGGTTGGATGGTATGGACCAAAACCCTGCATACGTTCACATCATCGTTTCTCGGATGATTGCCGACCGCATTGGGGCTACCGAAAATGCATCAGTGCTTGTTAGTGTAGCACGTTTCTGCCAACGTTTGCAATTCAGCGCTATGATTGTTTCAAAGAAACACCGCAAACCGCGAAACATCAAGGAGACACACCCTCATGCCTTCCCCCGCGAAACACCCCCACCCCAAATGGCTTGCCGACGCAATTTTTTATGAAATCTATCCACAGTCCTTCGTCGACTCCAATGGCGACGGCATCGGAGACATCCCCGGAATCACTTTAAAACTGGACTACATCAAGGATCTCGGATGCAACGCGATCTGGCTCAATCCCTGTTTCGACTCGCCATTCAAAGACGCCGGCTACGACGTGCGCGACTACAAAAAGGTGGCATCACGCTACGGCACCAACGACGATCTCATTGCGTTGTTCGACGCCGCCCACCGGCGCGACATGCACGTGATCCTCGATCTCGTGCCAGGCCACACCAGCGAGGAACACGAGTGGTTCCACCGCAGTTGCAAGGCCGAACGAAACAATTATTCCGACCGCTACATCTGGACAGACTCATGGATCTCCGGTGGCGACGGACTGCCATTCATCGGCGGCGAATCGCCCCGCAACGGTACCTACATCTTGAACTTCTTCAAATGCCAGCCGGCGCTCAACTACGGTTTCGCGCACCCCGAACGTAGCTGGCAGAAGCCAGCCCTTGGTCCGGACGCGAAGGCCACTTGCGACGCGATGGTGGACGTCATGCGGTTCTGGCTTTCCCGTGGCGCAGACGGCTTCCGCGTGGATATGGCCGACAGCCTCGTCAAAAAGGACGATGAGGGCAAGCCTTACACCATCCGCACCTGGCAGTACATGTTCGCCCGGATCCGCCCGGCCTTCCCCGAAGCCGCGTTCGTTTCGGAATGGGGACGGCCAGAGGAGTCGATGGCCGCCGGCTTCGACATGGATTTCTATCTCGATTGGCGTTGGGACGGCGTTCCCAACGGCTACAACATGCTGTTGCGCAACGTGGACGACCCGTTGAGCCGCAAGGGCGACAAGAGCTATTTCAACGCCGATTCCGGCACGCCGATCAGCGAATTCCTGGACGAGTACGAGCCGCGTCTGCGCGAAGCGGAAACGGCCGACGGAAATTTTAATTTCATCACCTGCAACCACGACACCGCACGCGTGGCGCCGCGACTGTCGCAGCGCGAAATCGCCCTGGCATACTGCACGCTGTTCGCGATGCCGGGCGTGCCGTTCCTGTATTACGGCGACGAAATCGGCATGCGATACCGCGCACTGCCCGGCAAAGAAGGCGGCTACGTGCGCACCGGTTCGCGCACACCGATGCAGTGGGGTGCGAACGACGCATCCGGAGCACTTCACGTGTCCGATTCTGCAGAATCGGACATTCGGGCTGGCGATGTGACCGGTGGCAGCTACCTGCCCGCCGACCCGTCCGCCGACGCCCCGACCGTCGCCGCACAGCAGGCCGACGCCGAATCACTGTGGCATACGGTGCGCTCCATACTCCACGTCAAGAGGGAATGCGACGCCTTGCGGTCGGGGGCTACGTTCCATGCAATCGAACGCGATAGAGTGTTCGTTTTCGAGCGTTCCACCCACCTGCAGAAGCTGATCATAGCCGTCAATCCAAGCCGCGATTGCAAAGCTTTGCAGTTACCAGATGGTAGTTATCGGACGATTTTCAGCATCGGCGAAAACGAAATTAGCGGCACTTCGCTGCGTCTAGGTCTGCAAAGCTTTGCAATTCTCGAAGCCGAGTAGCAGACGAGCAATGCCCCGTTGGAATAATCGTTTGCAATGCGGAGCGCTACGCCTTCGTATTGCAAACGATAGTCAATATGGAAAAACAATTCCGGTTATCTATATTCCTGAAATTAGAGCAAAATCGCAATATAGCAACACTCTCTTACCGCAAAACACGCTTTGAAAACGATATCATACCGTGATATAGTTATCTTTGGTGCGAATGCCACCAGCATCGAAGCTGCGACAATCGCAAGCAATGTAGCATGTCAGCCGTCACAAACGGCGCGGAAAGAAGGGACCTATGACACAGACCCAGCAGACCGAAAGCGCAGAACGCATCGCACGGCCTCTTATCCAGCTCGCCAAGCTCAATGGCATTTCCACGTCGTATATCGACCAGCTCGGCACCTATGTGGAAATCCGCGACGAAGTGCTCGTCTCCGTATTGGCCGCACTCGGCGTGGACGCATCCAGCGACGAAGCGATCACCGCCTCCTATGCGGCGACCCAGCAGCGCATCGCAGACACACTTGTTGAGCCGACCGTCGTGAAGTTCATCGGCAAGGAAGCCGTCACGCCAATCCGCGCGAAAGGAAACGACGTGGCGCTGAAGCTGACGTTGGAAGACGGCACGGAATATGCGGGCGATCTGACCGCGTATCTGACGGGCTCGAACGCAGATGACGGCTCGCTGCAACTGACGCTGCCGGACGATATTCCCGCCGGCTACCACACGCTGGCCGTCGATGCCGGCCCGCTGCACGCCGAAGCCGCGCTGATCTGCGCACCGGCACGCATCGAACTGCCGCCAGCAGTAGCGGAAAAGCAACGTTGGGGCTGGATGGCACAGATGTATTCCATCCGTTCCGCTGAATCCTGGGGCGTGGGCGACTATGGCGATCTGAAGCTGCTGCTGTCCGACGCGGCAACGAAATCGCATGCCGATTTCATGCTTATCAACCCGATTCACGCCACCGCGCCGGTGCCGCCGCTGGAGCCGTCGCCGTATCTTCCCGAATCGCGTCGTTTTCTCAATGTGACGTACATCCGTCCGCAGGATATCGCTGAATATGCGGAACTCAACGAGGCGGACCAGGCCGAAGTGGCGCGTCTGCACGCGGAAGCCTCGCCAGCCAACGACAGTATCGAGCCGCTCGACATCAATTCCGCTTGGTGGCACAAGCGCCAGGCGCTGCAGCTTGTGTACAACGTGCCGCGTTCCGTCGAGCGTCAGGCCGCGTTCGACGCGTTCAAGGAGGCCGCGGGTCCGGATCTGCGCGCGTTCGCCGCATGGTCGGTGGCGTTCCAGGTGTGGGGCGCGCCGTGGGAAGGCACGTGGTTCAAGGACACGAACCGCGATTCGCCTGAAGTGGTGAAGCTCATGCGCGAGCACGCCGATATGGTCGATTTCGAATGCTGGCTGCAGTGGATCGCCGACGAGCAGGTGACAGCCGCGCAGAACGCCGCCCGTGACAGCGGTATGGCACTCGGCCTCATGCAGGATATGGCCGTGGGCGTGCACTCGCTCGGCGCGGACGTGTGGTGGAATCCGGAACGTTTCGCAGTAGGCAGCGTAACCGTGGGCTGCCCACCGGACTTCTACAACCAGCAGGGTCAGGATTGGGGCCAGCCGCCGTTCAATCCGAATTATCTGGCCAAAACTGGTTATGGCGTGTACCGCGAGATGGTGCACAACATGTTCTCACACGCGGGCGCGGTGCGCATCGACCATGTACTCGGCCTATTCCGTCTGTGGTGGATTCCGCAGGGCGAAGGCGCGCGCGGTGGCGCGTACGTTACGTACGACTATGAGGCGATGATCGCGATCCTGACCATTGAAGCGTCCCGCGTGAACGGTTTGGTGGTCGGCGAGGATCTGGGCACCGTGCCTGATTACGTACGCACGGTACTCGGCGAGCACGGCCTGCTGGGCTGCATGGTGGAATGGTTCGCCCGCGTGGACGACTCCCCCAACGCCGGCGACCCGTACGCCGATCCGTCCACGTACCGCAAGTACGCGCTGGCTTCCGTCACCACGCACGACCTGCCGCCGACCGCCGGCTACCTGCAGTTCGAGCACGTCAAGCTGCGCGAACAGCTGCACCTGCTGTCCGGCCCGGTCGAGGAGTTCCAGGCTTCCGCCACCGCCGAACGCGACGCGATGATGGACCGTCTCGTGGAGTCCGGCCTGATCACGCCGGAAGTGGCGGGCGATGTGGAAGGCCACATCCAGGAAATCGTCGAGGCGATGCACAAGATGCTGCTCAAGTCGCCGTCCGTGCTGCTGCAGGCCGCGCTGGTGGATGGCGTGGGCGAGACGCGCACGCAGAACCAGCCGGGCACGTCCAGTGAATACTCCAACTGGCGTGTGCCGCTGGCAGGCCCGGACCTCAAGGTGGTGCACACCGATGAAGTGTTCGATCTGCCGCGCGTGCAATCGCTTGCCGCCATCATGAACGGCGAGAAGTAGCGTTTAGACTTACCATTCCCCTTTCCTTACAAACCAAAATTCCGGTCCTCCTTGTGGAGGGCCGGAATTTTTCATATATGCAAGGCGATTTGGGAGCGGCCAGGTTCAGCGGTCGATCAGCCCAGCAGCAGCCAGACTGAGGCGTCGCTATCCAGCTTGCCGTCGTCCGTCAACGGCACGGAATTGGCGATGGCGACCGCATCGTCCGGCAGGGCGATCGGCTCGTCGCCGAAATTGGTGACGGACAGGAATCGACGGCCTTCCGTGGCCGGACGCGAGTAGGCGACCACCGTATCGCCCATGTCCAGCAGGTCGGCGGACGTGTCTCCGGTTGCCGTCAGCACCGTCTGTCGCAACTGCAACAGCTTGCGGTACAAGTGCAGCATGGAACCGTTGTCATCGGCCTCGACGTCGGCCGCGAAATCCTTGAACCAGGCCGGCTGCGGCAGGTGCGCGTCGGCGGAATCGCCCTGCTCCGGGCCGAAACCGAACGTGCCGCCGGTGATGAAGTCCGGGCTCCACGAAGCCGGTTCGCCGCAATCGGCAGCCTTCCACGGCATCGGCACACGGCACCCGTCACGACCCTTGTCGGTGAAGTTGCGACGGGTGTTGAACGGCGTCGGATCCTCAAGACGATCCCACGGAATGTTCGCCACTTCGAACAGGCCCAGTTCCTCGCCCTGATACACGTAGGCGGAACCCGGCAGGCCCAGTTCCATCAGCGCGGCTGCGCGGGCGCGACGGGTGCCGAGCTCACGATTCTCGCGGTAGGTCTCTCCGTCACGCAACAGCCAATCGTGCGCCAGCTGGTGGTACGGAGCATCCTTCACCTGCGGCAGACCGAAACGCGACGGACTGCGCGGCACATCGTGGTTGTTCATAACCCACGTCGTGGTGGAACCGTGCGTTTCCTCGGCGGCGCGCAAGCCGTCAGCAATGGCCGTACGGAACTCGTCGGCGAACCAGTTGGCTTCGGCGAACTCGAAATTGAACACCTGGCCGAGCTCGTCGGTGGACGCGTACAGATGCTGCGATTCGGCCTTCACCCACGCCTCGCCGACGGCGAAACGCGGCGGATTGTACTCGTTGAACACCTGACGCCATTCGCGGTAGATGTCGTGCACTTCCGGACGATCCCACAGCGGGCTGAACGCGCCGTCCGCCGGCAGCACATGCTGCACCGCGGCCGGATCCATGTCGGCCAGCGGCACGGAATCGAGGTCCTTGGCCAAGCCGTGCGCCACGTCGATGCGGAAGCCGTCGGTTCCGTGGTCGGACCAGAATCGCAATGTCTTCTTGAATTCCTCGTGCACGTCCGGATTCTTCCAATTCAAATCCGGCTGCTCCTTGGCGAACATGTGCAGGTACCACTGGCCGTCGTCGACCTGCTGCCACGCCGGGCCGCCGAACAGCGACTGCCAGTCGTTCGGCGGCAGCTCGCCGTACTCGCCGCGGCCTTCGCGGAAGATGTAGCGGTCGCGTGCGGCCGAACCGCGGCCGGCGGCGAGCGCCTCGATGAACATCTTGTGCTTGTTGGACGTGTGGTTCGGCACGATGTCGACGATCACCTTGATGCCGGCTTCATGCGCGGCGGCGGCCATCGCGTCGAAATCGGCCATGGTGCCGAGGCGCGGGTCCACGTTGCGGTAGTCGATCACGTCGTAGCCGCCATCGGCCAGGTCGGACGGGTAGAACGGGCTCAGCCAAATCGCGTCGATGCCGAGATTCTTCAGGTAATCCATTTTCTCGGTGACACCGGCGATGTCTCCCAACCCGTCGCCGTTCACGTCTTTGAAGCTGCGCGGGTAGATCTGGTAGACGACGGCTTGCTTCCACCAATCGTCACGCATGTTGTTTGCTGTCACGATAACCCCTTTTGTCGTAGTCCATCGGATGCGGAGCACTGTCTCCGCTACATGAAAACGATAACATCAAGCAAAGCGAAACGCTAATGAAAACTTAATCATTGCAGCACATCAAACGTTTGACGAAAATGTGCATACTCCAGCTGTATCGAGTAGAATCGCGGAAGATTCGACTTGCATACGTTGCCAACGGATGCCATACGAAAGGCGATTATGAAGTTCCTCTCCCCCGATTCCGGCTTTATGCGCGGCCTGAGCGACGCCGTCGACGCGATCTGGATCAACATTCTGATGCTCGTCACCAGCATTCCGATCATCACGATCGGCGCGGCACTGACCGCCGGCCACGACGCCGTCCGTCGCACGCTGTCCGGCGAAGGCACGGCGACGCGCAACTATTTCGCCGCCTTCCGCTCGAATTTCGCGAAATCGACCGGCTATTGGCTGATTTTCGGCACGACCGGCACGCTGTGCGTCTACTCGTGGATCGTGCTGCAGATCACGCCGCTGCTCATTCCGAAATTCGCGTTGACGATTGTGTGGCTCATCGGTTTCGAATGGGTGTGGGCGTTGCAGGCGCGGTTCGAGAACTCGTTCTGGCGCACGCTTGGCAACGCTTTTGTGTTCGGCGTGAGCAACATCGGCCACACGTTGGCATTGGTTGCGATCGACGCGGTGTACGTGGCGCTGCTCGTGGCCAGCTGGGTTTACATGCCGCAGGGCCTGTTCCTGCTGCTCATACTGGGGTATGGCACGATGCTGATGCTGCATTCGCCGATTCTCGAGCATGTCTTCCGCAAGTACATCAGCAAGTAATTAGGCACGAAAAAAGGGACTGATTCGCATCAGTCCCTTAAATTTTTCTGGGTGAAAATCAGCCCTTCACCGCGCCGCCTTCGGCCCTGCAATTAAGGACCGCGCTACGCGCGGGCTCAACGTTACCCTCGCGGCATAGCCGCTCGGGCTGGAGCCTGGGAACAGCGCACTGCGCTGTTCCCTAAGGGCTGATCGAAGATCAGCCCTTAACGGCTCCAGCCATAACACCCTTGACGATGTACTTCTGGCAGATGAGGTAGAAGATGATGATCGGGATGATGGCCATGACCAGGCAGGCCATCATGGCGCCCATGTCCACGGAACCATAGCCGCCCTTCAGGTACTGCACGGCCACGGAGATGGTCTTGTACTTGCCCAGGTCGAGCGTCAGGTATGGCAGCAGGTAGTCGTTCCAGATCCACATGGCCTGCAGAATGGCCACGGACACGATGGACGGCTTCATAATCGGCACAACGATCTGGAAGAAGATACGCGGCACGGAAGCACCATCGATCATGGCGGACTCTTCCAGCGATTCCGGAATGCCCTTAACCACACCGGTGAAGATGAACACGGCCAGACCAGCTCCGAAGCCCAGGTACACGAAGCACAGACCCCACGGGGTGTTGAGCTTCAACATATCGGCCAGCTTGGAAAGGGTGAACATGACCATCTGGAACGGCACAATCATGTTGAACAGAAACAGCGTGTACAGCAGCTTCGCGGCCCAGTTGTTCACGCGGACGATCCACCATGCGCACATCGAAGTGCACACCAGGATCAGCGCCACGGAACCGACCGTGATCAGCAGGGTCCAGCCGAAGCTGGCAAAGAAGTTCGTGGTCTCGAGGCCACGCGTATAGTTTTCAAGTCCAACGAACGCCTTACCGGTCGGCAGGGAGAACGCGTTACGGGAGATGTACGCCTTCTGCTTGAAAGAGTTGATGATCACCAGCACGATCGGGAAGATCCACGCCAGCGAAACCACCGCGAACAGTACGGACCACAGTGCGCCGTGCTTGACTTTTTCTCCGGAGTTCATGCCTCCACCTCCTTGCTCGTGGTGAGCTTGTTCTGGATAAGCGCCACAATGGCCACCAGGATGAAGAACAGCACTGCCTTCGCTTGGCCGACGCCTTCCCAGCCCATACGGCCATAGAACGTGCGGGTAATGTTCATTGCCAGACCTTCAGACATGTTCGACGGAGCGCCGTTGGTCAATGCAAGGTTCTGATCGTACAGCTTGAAGCCGTTGGTGACACATAGGAACGAGCATACGGTGATAGACGGCATCATCAGCGGAATGATGATCTTGAACATGGTCTGGGTGCCGTTTGCGCCGTCCACGGAAGCCGCTTCGAGCACGTCGGTCGGCAGCGACTGCATACCAGCGATGTAGATAATCATCATATAGCCGATCTGCTGCCAGCAAACCAAGATGACCAAGCCCCAGAAGCCGTAGGTTGCGCTATACGTCAACGCGCGGCCCCAGTGAGCGAGAATGCCGTTGAGCAGCAGCATCCAGATGTAGCCCAGGATAATGCCACCGATGAGGTTCGGCATGAAGAACACCGAACGGAAGATGTTGGAGCCCTTGATGGCCTTGGTCAGCATGTATGCGATGGCGAACGCGACTACGTTGATCACGATCGTCGTGATGATGGTCAGTGCCGTCGAGAAGCCCAGCGCGTGCAGGAACTCCTTATCGGCAAAAGCCCTCTTGTAGTTTTTCAGACCGACGAATTCGGCGTCGGTGACGGTGGCGAACTTGCAGAAGCTCAGATACACACCCATGATGAACGGGATCACAAACCCGATGATGAACGCGGCGAACGTTGGCAGCGCGAAGAGCGCCCACCACTTTCGTATCGCCTTGCCAGCCATGCTGATCATAGCCTGCCTGCTTTCTTTCCTTCTCCATTCCGCGTACCGCGTCAACGCGGGCGGGAATTCCATTCCCCAGAGGAACCATCCACAGCATTGTTTCCTGTTTCTCCAGTGCTTACATCAGTCATGATAAACGGCATGACTGCAAATGTCAAACGTTGTCATTTTCGCATGTCACGCACGGCAAAATATGAAACGTTGTCACCAAAAACCATCTCTAGAGAACGCTTATATTCCAAGCAATGCCCAACTACCACCACTTTATGAAAACGTTTGTAATGAATAAGTTGCAAATTGGACAAGAACACGGTCTTAATGGTGAGGGGAGGTAGCATTACATTATTCAAGCAATCACTGTACAGGGGACTCGATGAAAAGCAGTAGCATTCAGGATGTTGCGCAACTCGCGCACGTGTCCATTTCCACCGTCTCTCGTTCCTTCACGCGCCCTGACCTGGTGTCGAAAGTCACCAGAGACAAGGTGATGAAGGCCGCGGACGAGCTGAATTTCTCCATCTCGCGTTCTGCCGCGGCCTTGAAAACCGGCCGTGCGCTGCGTATCGCGGTACTCGTCTCAGGCCGGCTCAACCTATGGTTCAGCTCCTCCATCATCGAAGGTCTGAACGAGGTCTTCCACGATGAGGGCTACGACATCTCCATCTACCAGATGTCCAGCACCGAGGAACGCAGCGAGTTCTTCAACATGCTGCCGGTGCGCCGCAACGTCGACGCCGTGATCGTCATTTCCTTCGACATCGCCAGCAACGAAATCAGGCAACTCAGGTCCGTCGATGTGCCAATCATCGGCATCAATTCGAGCTTGCCGGAAGAGCGCGGCTTCAACGCCGCCGTCCGCATCGACGACAAGCAGGGTTCGGAACTCGCCGCACGCCATCTGATGATGCTTGGCCACCGCGACATCGTCTACATCCGTTCCGACCGCGAAGTGACGCTGCACTTCAGCGTGCAGGGCCGTTACGAATCGTTCATGGCATGCTGCCAGGCCAACGGCGTCGAACCGCGCGTGCTTGTCACCGACGCTGGCAGGAACAGGATCAGCAAGGTCGTGACGCAGCTGCTCAGCCTCGACCACATGCCGACGGCCATCGCCTGCCAGGAGGATGGCATCGCGGTGCCGCTGCTGTTCCAGCTGGAACGCAACGGTTTCACCGTGCCGAACGACATCTCCATCATCGGTTACGACGACAGCGTCTACGCGCGCGACCTCGGCCTGACCACCATCCGTCAGACCCCTGTCGAGATGGCCCGCGAAGCGGCCCGCATGACACTCGCGCTAATCGAGAAGCAGCCGCTCGACGAACCGTTCAAGACGTTCCCCGCGCAGCTGATCGTCCGTTCGACCACCGCTCGTCTGCATAGCTGATTTTCCGGCAACATACAGCGAACGTAGCGACATACACGAAGGGCCGTCATCGCAAGTAATTACGATGACGGCCCTTCGTGTATGTCGTCACAACCAACTGCGGCCGAGAGAAGGAAAGGAAAAACTCTCGGCCGCAGTTGTTCTATTCAGTTATTGGTTTGATCAAGCGGTGATCAGTGAACAGCGTCGTACTCGGTCTTCCAACCGTCCACGAACGCCTTCTTGACTGCGTTCCAGTCGCCGGTGCCCTGAGCGTACTCAAGGAGGGCGGAACCAAGCTTGTTCTTCCACTCTTCGGACGGCATCATGGTGAAGTTCCAAGAGACTGCAGTCTTGCCGGAGTTCTGATCTTCAACAGCGGCCTGCACCAGCGGATTGTCGGACTTGACATCGCTGAAGGACTTGAACGGGGTGGTGAAGCCCATGTCGCTGGACAGAGACTTGATGCCAGTCTTGCTGGTGACGACCCACTTCAGGAAGTCCTTGGTGGCCTTCTTATCCGCGTCGGAAGCCTTGGAGTTGATGCACCAGTAGTTCTCGGAACCGGTGGCCAGACCCTGCTTCTCTTCGCCCTTGACGCCGATGTAAATCGGGAGCATGCCGAGGGAGTCGGCCTTCATGCCAGCCTTCTGCAGATCGGTCCATGCCCAAGTGCCGTTCTGATAGAACACAGCCTCGCCGAGGGAGAACTCGGAGGTAGAATCATCACCGGTCTTGGAGCTCAGCTGGGTCGGCTCGGTGGTGGAGTCCTTCAGATACAAATCGAAGATGTTCTTATATTCCGGCAGATAGGTGCCCTTGATGGTCTCCGGCTGCTTGGTGACGTTGTCATCCTTGAACTCATAGTAAAGCGGCAGGTTAGCCAAATGGGTCTTGAAACGCCAGTCGGAGCTGGAATCGAAACCGGCGGAGGTGAACGCGCCCTTGACACCAAGCTGGTCCTTCTTAGCCTGGATGTCATCGGCCACGGCCTTCAAGGTATCGAAGTTGTCGATGTCATCGACGCTCTTGATCTTGGCGCCGTCAGTGGCAATGTACTTGGCCAGCAAATCCTTGTTGTAGATCAGGCCATAAGTCTCCATGGCATACGGAACACCGACGACCTTATCCCCATCCTTGAGGGCGACATCCTTGTTGATAAGCTGCTTGTACGGCTCAGTATCGGACATGTCTTCGGTGTAGGACGACCAGTTCTGGTAGCCGACAGGGCCGTTGACCTGGAACAAGGTCGGAGCCTCGGACTTGGCGATCTCGGACTTCAAAGTCTGTTCGTATGTACCGGAAGCAGCGGTCTGGACCTTGACCTCAACACCAGTTTCCTTGGTGTAATCCTTGGCCAGCTTCTTCCATTCATCATTGGATTCCGGCTTGAAGTTAAGGAAGTACACCTTGCCCTTGCCGTTATCGGAACTTGAGCTAGAACCACCGCAAGCAGCCAACGTGCCAACAGACATTGCCGCGATAGCGACCATTCCAACTGCTGCCTTAATAGTACGATTCATCATCGAACCTTTCTCTTCCATTCCTGTTCCCAGCTTCTCGTTGGGAAACAATTTGCGGTATCGCGTCATCACGATTCCTAACAACCACTATTGTGCCGCATTTCCCCGATTTTTGCAAACGTAGGCAAAATGAATTCAAAAGTCAGACGTCATACCATCGAAAGAAATCCCGAAAATCGTTTATTTTCAATACTTTTAGAGAGCATACTTCTATGCAAGCGTTTGCGACACGCCGCAGCAAAGTGGCAAGTCATGCATGCAATAAAGAGGCGGTTCCAAGGAGGGACCGCCATAATATTCAGCGATATCAAACAGTTCCGTTCAATAATTCAGCAATTCCAATGTTCGATGACATTGTCACCTTTATATTGGCTTAATACACAATAATGCGCAGTGTCCAATCGCAGCAACCGCGCGAAATGCGGATCAACACCGAGCCATTGCGACGTCAAGATACGAAGAACGTGCGCATGCGCCACCAGCAGCACATCGTTTCCAGCGTCGAGCAACGGTTTGACCGTGGCGATCGCCTCACGTGTGCGCGCCGCAGCTTCCTCCACCGTCTCACCCGGACCGTTGTGCACGGGCACCTGCTCGCCGTTCGGCAAAGTTTCAATCCAATCGCCTTCCAACGATTCGGGAAGTGCCTGCGGACCGTCGCGCCACACATCCCAAGCGAAACCGCCCACCGCACTCACTTCCTGGCGCGTACGCCCTTCGGCACGGCCGTAATCCCATTCCGCGATTTCAGGGAGCACATCGAAATCGCCATATCCGGCCAGCTGCGCCGTCTGCTGGGCTCTGCGCAACGGACTGGCGAACATGCACCCCTGCGCGAAACCCTGGGGAAACGCCTCACGCAACCGTTCGCCGGCGGCACGAGCCTGATCGCAGCCAATGTCAGTCAACGGAATATTGGTGCGGCCGGTGTGCTGTCCGGATTCGCTCCACACGGTCTGCCCGTGACGTAGCAGCACCAAGCGGCCAGGGGTGATTGCGGAAGCGGCATTGCCTCCCAGTTGAGTTTCAGTCATGTCTCTACTCTAGCCGACGCAAGCTGCGTTTTCATCCCATTCCGCCACGTGTCCCGCACATATTCCGGCATGTTTTCCGACGCGTTACACTGGTTTCATGAGTGAAATGCCGAATATGGAATCCAGTGCGGACCGCGTGGTGGCGGCCCTGCACACCGTCGACGAGAAGGTGAATGCGATGCGCGACCAGAGACTGAACGATCCCGATTCATTTGGCGATAAGATTTTCAAGTCCGTCGTGCCCACGTTGGCCGGACTGGTGCTCGGCAAGGCGTTCGAGATGGTGTGGAAGAAAAGCGTCGGCCGCAAGGCCGTCCGTGCCGACGGTACCAAGAACGAGGCTGCGGAAGCGGCGCTCGGCATCGTATTCGCCGTGGTTTCCGCCGGTTTCGGCGCGCTCGTATCGCAACTGTCCGGCCGCGGGTCGAAGGCGATTGTGGACAGGCGGCACGCACGGCAGGCGCAGGGCAAGTAAATACGTCGCAAATATCGCAAAGCAGTCTCAAGTAGATATGTTCTCACAGGGAGACGGATTTAGCCCGATTCCCTTGCAAAATCGCGCCGCGCGGACAACAATGGCGGTATGAGCAACATTCTTCATAACGCAACCGTCGACACTCTGCTGGAGCGTCGTTCCATCCGTAAATTCAAGCCGAAGCCGCTGCCGGACGACGTCGTCGAAACGTTGGAGACCGTGGCGCAGCATGCGGCGAGCAGCCAGTTCCTGAACGACTGGTCCGCCATCCGCGTCACCGAGCCAGCCGCCAAGAAGCGTCTTGCCGAAATCGGCGGGCAGCCGTATATCGCGACCGCGCCGCTGCTGTACGTGTTCGTGCTGGACGAGCATCGCAATGCCGCGATCGCCGCGCGCAAGGGCGTGGAAGTGGCGTCCGACGCGTTCACGCTCAATGGCAGCTATCGTTTCACGCAGGCGCAGAACGACGCGGTTCTGGCACTGCACGCGATGGAGACGGCCGCGTACTCGCTCGGCTTGGGTTGCGTGATTCTCGGCTCGCTGCTCAACGATGTTCCCGCGCTGATCGACCTGCTGAATCTGCCCGAATACACGTACCCGGTGCTGGGCATTGCAATCGGCAAGCCCGATCAGGAGCCGGCCATCAAGCCGCGTATGCCGCGTTCCATGCAGTTCTTCGAGAACGAGTATCCAAGTAGCGATGAGAAGCTGCTGTCCGGCTTGGATTCGTTCGACGCCGAAGTGCACAAGTATTACGATTTGCGCGATACTGAACGGCCGGTGGACGCGTTCAGCGACCAGATTGCGGCAAATGCGATTGACGAGGGCGTGAACGCCAAGGCCGTTGCCGTGCAGGCGAAGCGACAGGGCTTCCGTTTGGAGCGGTAGATACATGGCAGCGCTCGTATCATTGATACGAAGCTGATACAACACAAGGCCCGGTGGATTGCAATGAATCCGCCGGGCCTTGGTTTTATATGTTGCCTTGTTCTCGGTATTGTCCTGTTATGCCCTGCTATTGCTCTGCTATTACCTTCTGCGGGGCTTGTAGCCCTTCTTGCGGGAATGTGGCTTGAGCTGCTGGTTAAGCGGAACATGCATGTAGCTGGATTGTGGATCGCGATGCGTGAGATGCCAAGTACCGCAGAAATCGCAACGGTATACCCAAAGCTCAGTGCCGCGTTCGCGCCAACTCTGGTCGGCGGCCTGCTGAGCCGTTGCCTTGTCGTGATACATGATCTTGTTCGACTCGGTGCAACGTTTGGGTACGAAGTAATGCATAGTTGCCCAGTCTATAAACCCATTGCGATAAAACGCTTGCGCCCTACTTGTGTTCAGGGATAAAAAAATGGGGTTCCCGGAGCGTAAGCTCGACGGGAACCCCCAACGTGTGAAGCGGCGGCGTGCTACTCTCCCACACCCTCTCGAGTGCAGTACCATC
>ERZ838577.306-NODE-306-length-82716-cov-6.357787_pt1 | contig 82716 bp, 82 predicted proteins | sample MGYA00519682_ERZ838577 | MGnify/ENA primary metagenome ERZ838577 (study PRJEB31850, sample SAMEA3708838) | human gut metagenome | biome: human gut; feature: human-associated habitat; material: faeces | place: China | collected 2014 ... | reverse complement strand
CCCGATCATCTACAACGGCGTTGAGATCGTACCTATCCAGTTCCTCAAAGCGGTGCTTCCCGATCCCAAGTCGCTGGGTGCCAACTACCACGGACAGACCTCGATCGGCTGCCGCATCAAGGGCGTCAAGGACGGCAAGGAGCGCACGTACTATATTTATAACAACTGCGACCACGAGGAGGCGTTTCGCCAGACCGGCACGCAGGCCGTATCGTTCACGACGGGCGTCCCGGCAGCTTTGGGAGCCTCGATGTGGGCCAAGGGGCTGTGGCGCGGCGCCGGAGTGTTCAACGTCGAGGAGTTCGATCCCGATCCGTTCCTCGCCGAGTTGGGCGAGCAGGGGCTTCCGTGGCACGAGTTGTTCGACGTGAACCTGGAGGTGTAGGTTCCGATTGCTGCGAGGCACCTGCCGCATTCTTTAAATCCCCGAATGGGATGTACTTGAGTACTCCTGTTCGGGGATTTTTATGATGTATGACCGCTGTATCGCACTGATCGAAAGTCCGGCACTGCGTCAAGCTAAGTATAAATGCGTATTTTCCCGAAAAGCAATTCCGCGCAGCATGGTTTTCAAGAGGTTTTTGCTATTTTTGCAACTGTTTTTATTAAAAACGATTCGATGATTGACTTTCTGAAAATGCCTTCGCCGTGCTACGTTCTCGACGAGGAACTGCTGGACCGGAATCTGGCGACTGTCGACCGCGTGCGCCGGGAATCGGGCGCCGAAATTATTGTGGCCCTGAAGGCATGCGCCATGTGGAGCATCTTTCCCGAACTGGCGCAGCACTCCGACGGTGCGACTGCGAGTTCCGCAGCCGAAGCGCGTCTCGTCTTCGAGGAGTTCGGAAAGCCCGCCCACACTTACGCCCCGACCTACACGGACCGCAATATCGACGAGATACTGCGTTGCAGCGATCATATCACCTTCAATTCCGTCTCCCAGTTCGAACGCTTCGGCCAGCGGGCCCTTATCAGCGGCCTTTCGTGCGGCCTGCGGATCAATCCGCAGTATTCGCCCGTCGAGACCGACCTCTACAATCCGTGCGTACCCGGCTCGCGGCTGGGCGTCACGGCCGAACAGCTGGCGGCGTTCGGAGGACTTCCGGCGGGCGTCGAGGGGCTGCATTTCCACGTTCTCTGCGAATCGCGCCCGGAACATCTGCGAAAAGCGCTGGAAGCCGTCGAGCGGCATTTCGGACATTGCCTCGATCAAATAAAGTGGCTCAATATGGGAGGCGGCCACCTGATGACCGCTTCGTGGTACGACTGCGACGAACTGATCGCCGTTCTGAAAGATTTCAAAGCCCGGCATCCGCACCTGCGGCTGATCCTCGAACCCGGCAGCGCTTTCACATGGCGCACGGGCTACCTGGTATCGACCGTCGAGGATATCGTCGAGAACGGCGGGGTGCATACGGCCATGCTCGACGTGTCGTTTGCCTGCCACATGCCCGACTGCCTCGAAATGCCCTACAAACCGGCCATCGTCGGGGCGCACGATCCTGCCGATGGGGAGAAACGCTGGCGCATGGGCGGCACGAGCTGCCTTGCAGGCGATTTTTACGGCGACTGGGCTTTCGACCACGACCTGAAAGTGGGGGAGCGCATCGTCTTCGAGGACATGATCCACTACACGATGGTCAAAACCACGATGTTCAACGGCGTTCAGCATCCCGCGATCGTCATTGCGCGCCGCGACGGTCGCACGGACATCATCCGCGAGTTCGGCTACGAAGATTTCAGGAACCGCATGTCGTAAACAATACAAACACCGATAAATGAAAGATTTTACACCTACACCTTACACTTTGGAGTGCGTCGCCACGGGGCGTCAATTCGAAGATACCGGTTGGATGCTCACCGACCCGCAGTACAAGGAGCCGTCGCTCATCCGCGCCAGGTATGCCAGCAAGCAGCTCGACGTGAAACCCGCCGACTGGGGCCTTTACCGCTTTGCGGACTGGCTGCCCGTGCGGCGCATCCTCAAAGGTTCCTCCGCTCCCGTGACCTACAAGAGCAAGGGACTGGCCGAGCATCTCGGACTGAAAAACCTCTGGATCACCTTCAACGGTTACTATCCGGCTATCGGGGCCACGATGACCACCTGCTCGTTCAAGGAGACCGAAGCCTACTCGGTCTGCGGTCGTGCCGCTGCCGATGAACAGCGTGTGCTGGTTGTAGCCTCGGCAGGAAATACGGCCCGTGCTTTCGCCAAGGTCTGCTCCGACAACAATATTAAACTGCTGCTGTCGGTTCCCTTCGACAATATCGACGCGCTGTGGTTCGACGAGCCGCTGAATCCTTGCGTGAAGCTCATTTCGTGCGATAAGGGGGGCGATTATTTCGACGCCATCTACCTGAGCGACTTGGCGCTGAAAGGCCCGGGCTTCTATGCCGAAGGCGGGGCCAAGAACATCGCACGCCGCGACGGAATGGCCTGCACGGTCCTCTCGGCCGTGACGACCATCGGCCGTATTCCCGACTACTATTTCCAGGCCGTGGGCAGCGGTACGGGAGCCATTGCCGCCTGGGAGGCCAACATGCGCCTGATCGAGGACGGCCGCTTCGGCTCGAACACCATGAAGATCATGGTGTCGCAGAACGCTCCGTTCGTTCCGATGTACGACGCCTGGCGGGCCGATTCGCGCAAGATGCTGCCTTACGACGCCGACAAGGCGCGCCGCGACGCGGAGATCATCGACGCGAAGGTGCTGTCGAACCGCCGTCCGCCCTATGCCATTGCCGGCGGACTCTACGACGCGCTGAAGGCTACCGGAGGTGATTTCTTCGTGGCTACGAACGCCATGGCCCGCAAGGCCCGGAAACTCTTCCACGACCTCGAGGGCGTCGACATCTATTCGGCGGCTGGCGTCGCCACGGCATCGCTCATCAACGCCGTTGCCGCCGGGAGGATCGAAAAGGACGCCACCGTCATGCTCAACATCACGGGCGGCGGCGAGGAGCATTTTAAGGAGGGCAAGGAGCTCTGGTACCTCAAGCCGAGCCATGTCTTCCCGCTCGAACCCGATCCCGCGAACGTGGTGGAGACGGTCGAGGCGCTGTTCAACTAAGATTCGCCTGCAAAACAGGCATCTGATACCTGCGGTCTGAACCCGGGGGCTTGCAGCCGGACCCGGTTCAGACCGTTGTTTTTTATCAACTCAAATTTCAAACACATGGAAAACATCCAAGCAAAGCAGTACCCCTGCTTCAAGCGCTGGAACCGCAAGGGCTGGTCGGTCTTTGCGAGTCTCCGCCGCTACGTGACCATCGGGGTTCTCTCTGCCGGGATGTCGATCCTGCTGCTTGCGACGCAAGGTGCGTCCGCGCAGAATGCCGACACGGTCGCTGTCCTCAAAACATGGAGGATACGGGAGGTCGGCATCACGGCGAGCCAGACGGCTCCCGCGCGCAACGCCCAGTCGCACACCCCGCTTTTCGACCGGAAAGCCCAGGCCCAGGCGCCTGTCCATACGCTGGAAGCCGCCCTGCGCCTTGCACCTTCGGTCGATGTCCGCGAACGCGGAGGCAAGGGGACGCAGGCCGACATCTTCATCCGGGGAGGCTCTTTCGACCAGACCATGGTCCTTCTCAACGGCATCGATTTTACCGATGCCCGCACCGGGCACCAGTCCCACGCGCTGCCCGTCGATCTCGATTGCATCTCGTCCGTCGAACTGATCGACGGCGTGCCGGGCGTCGGCGCCTATGCCGGGGCGGTGAATATTCGCACCGCGCCCTTGCGGCCCACGTATCTGCGCTTCGAAGGTTCGGGCGGCCAGTACGGCTATGCCTGTGCCAACCTCTCGGGAGCGGTGACCTCGGGCCGTTTTTCGCTGCTCGGGGCGGCGTCCTGCCGTCGCAGCGACGGCTACCGGCACAACACCGATTTCTCCAATTACAATGCTTTCGTGCGGGTGACCTGCGACGGCGGCCGGGCCGGGTTCTTCGACCTGCAGGCCGGGTGGCAGGACCGCGATTTCGGCTCCAACGGCTTCTATGCGGCTTACAATCCCGATCAATGGGAACACACCGCGACGGCGCTGGCATCGCTGCGGTGGATCAAATCTGCGGGGCGCTTCTCGCTGGGGGCTGCCGCGAGCTACCGCAAGAACTTCGACCGCTACGACTGGACGCGCGGTACGCCGATGAACCGTCATAACACCGATAATGCGGGTGCAAAGGCGTGGGCCGACTGCGACTGGGCGGCGGGTAAAACCTCGCTGGGCGCCGACTGGGCTTTCAACCACATTTACAGCACGAATCTGGGCGAAAAACTCGCAGTTCCCGAAGGGCACTACACCCACGCCAAGGCGCGCCATACGGGCAATCTCTGGCTGCGGCATGCGAGGGCGTGGCGACGTTTCGACATGGCCGCTTCGGCGGGTGTCAGCCTTACGCCCTACGGCACTTCGGCATTGTGGAGTCTCTCGGCCGGATGGACGCCCGCCGAGGGGCTGCGTGTCGGGGCAGGAGTGTGGCAGTCGATGCGCCTGCCGACCTTCACGGACCTCTACTACACCTCGCCGGCTCAGATCAACAACCTCGATTTAGTGCCGGAACATGCTGTTACCTATCGTCTTGGAGCGGATTACTTAAAGCGTCGCTGGAATGTTTCGGCACAGGTCTACTACCGGGCCGGACGCGACATCATCGACTGGGTGTGGCGCGAGGATATGGACGGCAAATGGCATTCGGAGCAGTCGAGCCGCCTCGATACCTATGGCGTCGAGCTTTCGGGCGGCTATGCCGCTCCGGAGGGCTTCCTGCGTCGTGCCGCGCTCTCTTACGGCTACATCACGACCGACAGGAATGCGGATATTGTGGCCAAGAGCGCCATGGATTTCATGCGCCACAAAGCGGCCTTGTCCGTCGAGGTGTGTTTCCTGCGGAGGATGTCGCTGGTGCTGACCGGTTCGGTCTACGACCGCAACGGCAGTTATACCGATTATCCCCGGCCTGGCGACTCCTCCGTCAGCGAGGTGCGCGATTACAAGCCCTATTTTCTGCTCGACGGGCGTCTGTCGTGGGAAAAAGGCATCTGCCGCCTCTATGTCGATGCCACGAATATCACCGACGCCCGTTACTGCGACATCGGCGGCCTCCGCCTGCCGGGTTTCTGGTGCACGGGCGGGGTGGTGCTGACGATCGGCAGGTGATCCCTTTCGGACAGTAGTCCCACGCGGACACGTCTCTTCCGGCTGCAACCAAGGGCTCGGTGCATCGCACCGGACCCTTTCTGTTTTTTGGTGAAACGGGTCTTTTTTGTTACAGTTTTATCGGAAAAATTCGGAATGTTTGTTACCTTTGAAGTATAAGAACTCCAAAGCAATGATTTTATGACAAATCGCATCATCGAGTGCGTCCCCAATTTCAGCGAGGGACGCGACAGGAACGTGATCGGACAGATCACCGCGGCCATCGAGGCGTCCGGGGGCGTGAAGTTGCTGGACGTGGACCCCGGCGAAGCGACCAGCCGCACGGTCGTCACTTTCGTCGGCGACCCTGAAGCGGTCGTGGAGGCCGCTTTCGCGGGGGTGAAACGAGCCGCCGAACTGATCGACATGCGCCGACACAAGGGCGCGCATCCCCGTATGGGAGCCACCGACGTATTGCCGCTGATCCCGATTGCCGGCGTTACGCTCGAGGAGTGCGCCGCGCTGGCCCGTGGGTTGGCCGAACGAATCGCCGCCGAGCTGCGCATTCCGACCTACTGTTACGAGGCCGCCGCCTTTACCCCCGAACGGAAAAATCTCGCCGTCTGCCGTGCCGGAGAGTACGAGGCCCTGCCCGAGAAGCTGTCACACAGGGAGTCCGCACCCGATTTCGGGGCCCGGCCTTTTGACGAGAGTGTCGCCCGCACAGGCGCCACGGCCGTCGGGGCCCGTGACTTCCTGATCGCCGTGAATTTCAACCTGAACACCACCTCCACGCGCCGCGCCAACGCCATCGCCTTCGATGTGCGCGAGAAGGGGCGTCCCGTCCGCGAGGGCGGCTCTCCCGTGGGTAAGGTGGTGAAGGACGTCGCCGGAAATCCCCTGATGCAGCCCGGCACACTGAAGGCCACGAAGGCTATCGGCTGGTTTATCGAGGAGTACGGCATTGCGCAGGTTTCGATGAATATTACCGACATCGCCGTAACGCCCCTGCATGTGGCTTTCGACGAGGTGTGCCGCAAGGCCGACGCCCGTGGTGTGCGTGTCACGGGCACCGAGATCGTGGGGCTGGTCCCGAAGCGGGCGCTGATCGAGGCCGGCAAATACTTTTTGAGGAAGCAGCGGCGTTCTACGGGTATTTCGGAGGAGGAGATCGTCCGTATTGCCGTGAAGTCGATGGGGCTCGACGATCTGAAACCCTTCGATCCCGCCGAAAAAGTCATCGAATACCTGCTTGAAGCGGAAGTTCAGGAAAAACGCCTTATCGATATGACCTGTAAAGCGTTCGCCGGGGAGACGGCGAGCGAATCGCCCGCTCCGGGCGGCGGCTCGATCGCGGCCTACATGGGTGCGCTGGGGGCGGCCCTCGGAACGATGGTCGCCAACCTTTCGTCGCACAAGGCGGGGTGGGACGACCGCTGGGAGGAGTTTTCCGACTGGGCCGAGCAGGGGCAGTCGGTGCTGAGCGAACTGCTGCACCTTGTGGACGAGGACACCGCGGCGTTCAACCGCATCATGGCGGTCTTCGCGATGCCCAAGTCCACCGATGAGGAGAAAGCCGCCCGCAGCGCGGCTTTGCAGGAGGCGACGCTCTATGCCACGGAGGTTCCCCTGCGGACGATGAAGGCCGCGTCGCGGGTTTTCCCGATCGTGCGCGCCATGGCTTCGGAGGGCAATCCCAATTCGGTCTCCGACGCAGGTGTGGGGGCTTTGGCGGCCCGCAGCGCCGTGCTGGGGGCTTGTCTCAATGTGAAGATCAACGCCGCGGGGCTGAAGGACCGGGTGAAAGCCGATGCGCTTGTCGCCGAAGCGAATGTGCTGGCCGCCGAGGCCGAACGCCTCGAAGCGGAGGTTTTGAAAATTGTCGAACAGAAAATAGGATGATATGACACGCGAAGAATTCCAGAACGACATCCGTGCAGGTATTCCCGACCGGCTTCCCGCTGCGAAACCTTACGACAAACAGGTCAATCATGCCCCCAGACGCAAGGAGATACTCACGGAGGAGGAGAGGGCGCTGGCCCTGAAAAATGCCCTGCGCTACTTCCCCGCCAAACACCACGCCGCGTTGGCGAAGGAGTTTGCCGAGGAACTGCGCCGCTACGGGCGTATCTATATGTACCGCCTGCGTCCCGATTACGAGATGCATGCGCGGCCGATTGACGAATATCCCGCCCGGTGCCGGCAGGCTGCGGCCATCATGCTGATGATTCAGAATAACCTCGACCCGCGGGTGGCCCAGCATCCCCACGAACTGATTACCTACGGAGGCAACGGCGCGGTGTTCCAGAACTGGGCGCAGTACCGGCTGGCGATGCAGTATTTGTCGGAAATGACCGACCGTCAGACGTTGGTGATGTACTCGGGACACCCGCTGGGGTTGTTCCCGTCGAGCCCCGATGCTCCGCGTGTGGTGGTGACGAACGGCATGGTGATTCCCAACTACTCGTCGCCTGACGACTGGGAACGGATGAATGCCCTCGGGGTGTCGCAGTACGGACAGATGACCGCCGGGTCGTATATGTATATCGGTCCGCAGGGTATCGTCCACGGTACGACGATCACGGTGATGAACGCCGCGCGCAAGCGTTTCACGGCGGGGCGCACCGATACCCGCGGGATGCTGTTCGTCACGTCGGGTCTCGGCGGCATGTCGGGCGCCCAGCCCAAGGCGGGCAACATTTCGGGCGTAGTGTCGGTCGTTGCCGAAATCAACCCCAAAGCGGCGCGGAAGCGCTACGAGCAGGGGTGGGTCGACGAACTGCATGAAGCGCTGGATGAGCTGATACATCGTATTCGTCAGGCTGTCAAAGCGAAAGAGGTCGTGTCGCTGGCCTATGTGGGCAATGTCGTGGACCTCTGGGAGCGGCTGGCCGCCGAAGAGATTCCGGTCGATCTGGGTTCGGACCAAACTTCGCTGCACAACCCCTGGGCGGGCGGTTACTATCCCGTAGGGCTGAGCTACGAGGCGTCGAACAAGATGATGGCCGAAGAGCCCGGGCGTTTCCGCGAATGTGTGCAGGAGTCGCTGCGGCGGCAGGTGGATGCCATCAACAAACTGACTGCCCGGGGGATGTATTTCTTCGACTACGGCAATGCCTTCCTGCTGGAAGCCTCGCGGGCCGGGGCGGCGGTGACGGGCGAGGGCGGACGCTTCCGCTATCCCTCCTATGTGCAGGATATCATGGGGCCGATGTTTTTCGACTATGGGTTCGGGCCTTTCCGCTGGGTCTGCACCTCGGGGCGCACCGAGGACCTCGAAACGACCGACCGGCTGGCCGCCGAAGTGCTGGAGGAGATCCGGAAGACGGCACCCGACGATATCCGGGGCCAGTTGGACGACAACATCCATTGGATTCGTGAGGCCGGGCGCAACAAGCTCGTCGTGGGTTCGCAGGCCCGCATTCTCTATGCCGACTGCGAGGGCCGCACGAAGATCGCGCAGGCGTTCAACCGGGCCATCGCCGACGGGCGCATCACGGCTCCCGTGGTGCTGGGACGCGACCATCACGACGTTTCGGGCACCGATTCGCCCTATCGTGAGACTTCGAACATCTATGACGGCTCGAACCTCACGGCGGATATGGCCGTGCAGAACGTCATCGGCGATGCTTTCCGCGGCGCCACGTGGGTCTCGATCCACAACGGCGGCGGTGTAGGCTGGGGCGAGGTTATCAACGGCGGTTTCGGGATGGTGATTGACGGTTCGGATGAGTCCGACCGCCATATCCGCGAAATGCTGCTGTGGGATGTCAACAACGGCATTGCCCGCCGCAGCTGGGCCCGCAACGAGGGGGCTGTCGAGGCCATTCGCCGCGAGATGGAGCGCACGCCGGGACTGCGTGTGACGCTGCCCAGCTTCGCTGACGATGAAGTCATTCGCAATGCATTGAATGAAAATGATTAAAAACGGTTATTTCAAATGGAACATCATCATATCACAGCGGATCATCTTTCGATTGACCGGGTCCGCGAAATCATTGAACGACATCTGCCGCTCGCGCTGAGCGACGATGCCCGGCAGCGCATTGTCCGCTGCCGCGAGTACCTCGACCGCAAGATGGAGAACACCGAGCGGCCGATCTACGGCATCACCACCGGTTTCGGGTCGCTGTGCGATATCTCGGTGGGGCGCGACGATCTGTCGCGGTTGCAGCAGAACCTCGTGATGTCGCATGCCTGCGGCACCGGGGAGCGCGTGCCCTCGGAGATCGTGAAGCTGATCCTGCTGCTGAAAATCCAGTCGCTCTCCTACGGCCATTCGGGCGTGCAGCTGGCGACGGTCGAGCGTCTCGTGGAGTTTTTCAACCGCGACATCCTGCCCGTGGTCTACCAGCAGGGATCGCTGGGTGCTTCGGGCGACCTTGCGCCGCTGGCCCACATGAGCCTGCCGCTGCTGGGGCTCGGAGAGGTGGAGTATAAAGGTGAGGTTCGCCCCGCGGCCGACGTATTGGCCGAGGTGGGGCTGGAGCCGATCCGGCTGCAGTCGAAAGAGGGACTTGCCCTGCTGAACGGCACGCAGTTCATGAGTGCTTACGGCGTTTGGTCGCTGATCCGGGCCCGCCGGCTGAGCGAGTGGGCCGACAGGATCGGGGCGCTGGCGCTGGACGCCTTCGACGGACGTATCGAGCCTTTTTGTGATGAGGTGCACCTCATCCGTGCTCACCGGGGGCAGTTGGCGACGGCCCGCGCCATCCGCGGCTTGCTGGAGGGCAGCGAACTGATCGCCCGTGCAAAGAAGCATGTGCAGGACCCCTATTCGTTCCGCTGCATGCCGCAGGTGCACGGGGCTTCGAAGGACACCATCGATTATGTGGAGAGCGTGCTGACTACCGAGATCAACTCCACGACCGACAATCCGACGGTTTTCCCCGAGGAGGACATGGTCGTATCGGCGGGTAATTTCCACGGCCAGCCGATCGCCCTCGCAATGGATTTTCTGGCCATAGCTCTGGCCGAGCTGGGCAATATTTCGGAACGCCGCACCTATAAGTTGATTTCGGGAGCCCGCGAGCTGCCGAAATTCCTCGTGGCGAATCCCGGACTGAACAGCGGCTTCATGATCCCGCAGTATACTGCGGCCTCGATCGTCAGTCAGTCCAAAGGACTCTGCATGCCTGCGTCGGTCGACTCGATCCCCTCGTCGCAGGGGCAGGAGGACCATGTGAGCATGGGTTCCAACGCTGCGACGAAGCTCTGGCGCGTGGTCTGTAACACAGAACGGGTGCTGGCCATCGAACTGTTCAATGCTGCGCAGGCCATCGAGTTCCGCCGCCCGGCACGCACGTCGCCTGCGCTGGAACGCTTGTTGGCCGACTACCGGCAGCGGGTGCCGTTCATCGACAACGACGAGGTGATGTATCCCCATATCGAGGCCTCGATCCAATTCCTGCATACGCTATGAAGCTGCTGGTGAAAAATATCGGCCGCATCGTCGGCATCGAATCGACGGGCCGTCTCCGGGTCTGCGGTGCGGAGATGGACCGGCTGGAATGCTTCGACGATGCGTGGCTGCTGGTTGACAACGACCGTTTTGCGGCTTACGGGCGCATGGACGAGCTGGGCGAGATCGCTGCCGACCAGGTGGTCGATGCCGAAGAGGGCATGCTCTTTCCGTCGTTCTGCGACTCGCATACCCACCTGGTCTATGCCGGGAGCCGGGAACAGGAGTTTCTGGACAAGATCAACGGCCTCTCCTATGAAGAGATCGCCCGGCGGGGCGGGGGAATCCTCAATTCCGCCGACCTGCTGCACGAAACCTCCGAAGATGAGCTCTATGCGCAGGCAATGGAGCGTGTGCGCGAAATTACGGCGATGGGTACGGGGTGCGTGGAGATCAAAAGCGGTTACGGGCTTTCGACCGAGGACGAGCTGAAGATGTTGCGCGTCATCCGCCGCATCCGCGAAACGTCGCCGCTGGAGGTCCGCGCCACGTTCCTCGGGGCACATGCCGTGGCTCGGGCCTACCGGGGGCGGCAGAGGGAGTATGTCGACCTGATCTGCAACGAGATGCTGCCGGCCGTGGCGGCCGAAGGGCTGGCCGATTTCGTCGATGTTTTCTGCGATGAGGGATTTTTTACCGTCGAAGAGACGGCCCGCATCCTCCGGGTCGGGCGCAAGCTGGGCCTGCGGGGAAAGATTCACGCCAACGAACTGGCCGTCTCGGGCGGCGTGCAGGTGGGGGTGGAGTACGGAGCGCTCTCGGTCGACCACCTCGAGCGTATGGGCGCGGCGGAAATCGAGGCCCTGCACGGTGCGGTGACCATGCCGACGCTGCTGCCCGGTGCGGCTTTCTTTCTCGGTATGAGTTATCCTCCGGCCCGGGAGATGATCGGTGCGGGGCTGGGCGTGGCGTTGGCTTCGGACTACAATCCCGGGTCGTCGCCCTCGGGCAATATGCGCATGGTCGTTTCGCTGGCCTCGATCCGCATGAAAATGACTCCTGCGGAGGCCGTCAATGCCGCGACGCTCAACGGCGCCTATGCCATGGGGCTGAGCCGCGACTACGGAAGCATCACTTTAGGTAAAGTCGCCAATTTCTTCATCACGAAGCCTATGCCATCCGTCGAGTTCTTCTCCTATGCCTACCAGACGCCGCTGATCCGGCGAGTGTTTCTGAAAGGCGGCGAAGTTTTCGGAATGGCTTAGTTTTTGAGGTTTTTGGCGGTATGCGAAATACTTGGTTGATAATCTGCCTTGCCGTGTGCGGGGCCGTAAATGCACAGAATATGAAACCGTTGACACCGGAAGAGAAGCGGGTGATCGTCGACAAGGGCACTGAAGCGCCTTTCACGGGCCGCTATTACAAACACAAGGAGCCGGGGACCTACGTCTGCCGCCAGTGCGGGGCGCCGTTGTACCGCTCGGCGGACAAGTTCGACGCCGGATGCGGCTGGCCGAGTTTCGACGACGAGATTCCCGGAGCCGTGAAACGGACCCCGGATGCCGACGGCCGGCGCACGGAGATCACCTGCGCCAAATGCGGAGCCCATTTGGGGCATGTTTTTGCGGGCGAGGGATTCACGCCCAAGAATACGCGCCACTGTGTCAACTCCATTTCGCTGGAGTTTGTGCCTGCGGCCATAAAGGAGCAGACCGAGACGGCGATCTTCGCCGGAGGCTGTTTCTGGGGCGTGGAGCACCTGCTCTCGAAAGAGCCCGGGGTGCTCGATGTCGAGTCCGGTTATATCGGAGGCCATACCGAGAATCCTACCTATGAGGAGGTGTGCAGCCATCGCACGGGGCATGCCGAAGCGGTGCGTGTGACGTTCGATCCCGCGAAAGTTTCCTACGAGAAGCTGGCGCGGTTGTTTTTCGAGATTCACGACCCCACGCAGGTCGGCAGGCAGGGGCCCGATATCGGTGACCAGTACCGTTCGGAAATTTTCTACACCACGCCCGCTCAGCGCGAAACGGCCGAAAAGCTGATTGCCGAACTGCGCGCGAAGGGCTACGATGTCGTGACCGAGGTTACACAGGCCACGACTTTCTGGCCTGCCGAGGAGTACCATCAGGATTATTACGACCGCAAGGGCACGCAGCCCTATTGCCACGGATACACCAAGCGTTTCTGAAATGAAAACTCCCGGCCATGCGGCCGGGAGTTTTCATTTCAACAGGTTGTCCTCTTCGTCCTTGTATTCCGATTTTTTGGAGAATATCCCGCCGAGACCTTTCAGGGCTTTGACGGCCCGCACGCGGAAACTGTCCATCAGCGATCCGTCCTTCGAAACCGTGCCGTAGCCCGTCACGGCGCGCGCCCGGCGTTTGCGGACGAAAGCGATGCGGCCGTAGGGTTTCAGCCCGAGGGCCAGCGAGCCGTCCTCGCCGCGGATGATGTCGGTGCGGATGCCCACCTTGCGGGCCAACTCCGTATTGTAGGCGAAGACCAGTCCGCGGACGCTCAGTTCGGGCCGATTGAACGACTGGAGCCACAGGTGCGTGTCGCGGGCCAGTTCGTAGAACCAGAGTCCGAAAGCCGAGTGCGAAGCGTCGGGAATGTAGCTCCAGAGCGAGCTGACGGCCACGACGTCCCGGCGTTCCAGCGCGTCGACCATCGTCTCGACATAGTGCGGCGGGTACATCGTGTCGGCGTCGATGTTGATGTGGTACTTGCCGCGGGCGCGGCCCAGTCCGCAGAGCCGCGCATGCCCGCATCCGGGTGTCGTCTCGCGCTTCCACGGCAGGCCGACGGCTTCGAAAACCTCCGCCGTGCGGTCTTTCGAGAGGTTGTCGGTGCCGATGATCTCCATCGGGTAGCGGCATTGCTGTTCGGCGAGCGACCAGAGACACGCCAGCAGGCGCCGCTCCTCGTTATAGGCGATGACGGAGACCGTTACCAGCGGTTTGTCCGACTGCCGTTCGGCCAGTTTCGCGCGCACCTCGGCGACGGCTGCCGCGGGAGCTTCGGCGAAAGGCTTTTCATAGACGGGGAGAAATTTGGCGTACCATTTCATGCGTGTGCGGATTTGATTCTACAAAAGTAACATAAAAATCCGCTCTGCCAAACATTTTCGTCGGGGTGCACCGGCGGTACGGGGCAGGCTGTGCGCAAAAACAGCCCCGGAGGCTGCTTTTCTGCCCCTTTTCTGCCCTCCGGCGGTGCGGAATGCGGATATATTGTTTACTTTTGCGGTCGTAAACGGAATCGTATGAATCGCGTCAAAGGAATTCTCTGGGCGGCTCTCTCGTCGTCGACTTTCGGGTTGGCTCCATTGTTCACCCTGCTGCTGATCGGCGTGGGATATTCGTCATTCGAGGTGCTGACTTACCGCTGGGGCGTGGCGTCGCTCTGTCTGGGCGCCTACGGACTGATGGCAGGGTGTAACTTCCGCCTCGGCCGGCACGAACTGGGCACGGTGTTCCTGCTGAGCATTTTCCGGGCCGCCACGTCGCTGAGCCTGGTGATAGCCTACCAGAATATCGCCAGCGGAATGGCCTCGACGATCCATTTCATGTATCCGCTGGTCGTGGCATTGGTGATGATGTGCTTCTTCCGCGAACGCGGTTCGGTGTGGACCTTTGCTGCCATCGCCCTGTCGATCGTCGGGGCCGTGCTGCTCTCGCAGGGCAACGCCGGATTCACGCGCGGGGACACGACGCTGGGCATCGTATCGTCGGTGGTGTCGGTCGTTGCCTATGGCGGTTACATCGTGGGTGTGCGCAAGAGCCGGGCCGTGGAGATCGATTCCACGGTGCTGACCTGTTATGTGATGGCTTTCGGGGCGCTGTTCTTCATCATCGGAGGGTGCTTCACGGGCGGCATCCGTCTCGAGACCGATCCCCATACGTGGCTCTGCATTCTCGGCATCGCCCTGCCCGCGACCGCTCTGTCGAACATGGCGCTGGTGCAGGCCATCAAAAGCATCGGGCCGACGCTGACCTCGATCTTCGGCGCTATGGAGCCGGTGACGGCCGTGGTGATCGGTGTATGCGTCTTCGCCGAGCCCTTCACGGTGCAGGGGGCGGGAGGTATTTTGTTGATTGTCGTGGCGGTGACGATGGTCGTCCTGCGCAGCCGGCGACCGTAAAATGATTCGATATATGGATATCAGAATGGAAAACATGATGGCCCTCCAGCGTGACGAGGCGACCAGTTATGAAGTCTATCGCAGACTCTCGCAGGTGGAGAAGGGGCCTGCGAACCGCGATGTGCTGCTGCGCATTGCCGCGGATGAAAAACGGCATTACGCCCTGCTGCGGACCCGCACGGGACGCGACGTGAGACCGGCGCGGGGAAAAGTCTGGTTCTACGTGCTGTTGGCGCGTGTGCTGGGCGTGACGTTTGCCGTGCGGCGGATGGAATTGGGCGAGAAGGATGCGGGCAGGCTCTATGCGAATTATCCCGATATGGAGGATTTTGTCGGCATGGCCCGCGACGAAGAGCGTCACGAACAGGAGTTGATCGGCCTGATCGATGAGGAGCGGCTGGCCTACATGGGTTCGGTGGTGCTGGGACTGAACGACGCGCTGGTGGAGTTCACGGGAGCGCTGGCGGGCTTCACGCTGGCGTTGGGAGACTCGCGCCTGATCGCCCTGACGGGCAGCATCACGGGAATTGCGGCAGCCCTTTCGATGGCCTCGTCGGAATACTTGTCGACCAAATCGGACAAGGAGCCCGGCAAGCGGCCGGTCAAAGCGGCGATCTATACCGGCATCGCTTATGTTGTGACGGTCGTGGCGCTGGTCATGCCTTTCGTGCTGATTTCGAATGCCCTTGCGGCGTTGGGCGTCATGCTGGCTGCCGCGCTGCTGATTATTGCGCTGTTCAACTACTATTATGCCGTGGCGCGGGCCGAGAGTTTCCGTCGCCGGTTTACCGAAATGGCTGTGTTGAGTTTTACGGTGGCGGGGATCAGTTTCCTGATCGGCTACCTGCTGAAAGCCCTCACAGGGATTGAGGCGTAGGGTATGGACGATATGAAAAATCCCGGAGTTCGGCGCTCCGGGATTTTTTGTCTTACAGCGTGAAGGTCATGGCGATCGGGTAGTGGTCCGAAATGAAAGGTGCCCCGTAGTTGCCGTCGAGCGTGGAGAAGGTCAGGCATTTGAGCTTGCCCCGGTAGTAGAGGTGGTCGATCACGATCGTGTCGGGAGCCGATCCGAATCCGTTGAAGGTTCCTTTGTGGTCCGTTTCCGGAGCCTTGTCGCGGACTGACTTCATGTATTTGGTCAGCGGTTTGAAGATCGGACTGTCGACCGGAGTGTTGAAATCTCCGCCCAGAACTGCCGTGCCTTTCGGACCCGCAATGCGCTGGATTTCGTTGACAATGAGTTTTATCGACTCTTCGCGGGCGACCTTGCCGCGGTGGTCGAGATGCGTGTTGAAATAGAAGAATTCCTTGCCCGAAGCCTTGTCGCGCAACTCGGCCCATGTCATTGTGCGGTTGCAGGCGCCGTCCCAGCCGCGCGAAACTTCGGAGGGCGTTTCGCTGAGCCAGAGCGTGCCGCTGTCCACCAGTTCGAAACGGTCGCGGAGGTAGTAAACGGCCATGATTTCGCCGCCTTCGGACCCGTCGTCGCGTCCCACGCCGACGCGGGCGTACTGCGGACATTCGGTGTCGATGTATTGCAGTTGGTCGATCAGTCCCTCCTGTACGCCGAATACGTCGGGTGCCTCCTGGCGGATCATCTGCGGTGTGGCATGGCGGCGTTTCATCCAGGCGTTGTCGCCGTCCCGGGCGCCGCTGTTGCGCAGGTTGTAGGAGATCAGTTTGATCGGCTGCGGGCCGTCGCCGGCAAATACCGGCATGGAAAAGCAGGCTGCGAGGAGCAGCAGAAGTGCGGTTCTTTTCATTATCATAGAGTTAGTGCTTTTTTCAGTCGTTCGAGGCCGTCGATCAGCAGCGTTCGCGGGCAGGCGATGTTCAGACGGATGAATCCTTCGCCTGCCGGGCCGTAAATCGCTCCGGGGTTGATGAAAAGACGTCCTTCCGTGAGCAGCCGGTCGGCAAGCGCCTCCGAGGTCATGCCTGCGGCGCGGCAGTCGATCCATACCAGGTAGGTACCCTCGAGGGGCAGCACGGGGTATCGGGGCAGTTCCCGGGTGAGGTAGTCCCGCAGGAAAAGGTAGTTTTCATGGAGATAGGCGTTAAGCGCGTCGAGCCATTCGTCCCCCTCGTTGTAAGCCGCCGTGAGGGCGTCGATGGCAAAGGGGCTGATCTCGCCCGTCTCGTTCCGGCCGAGCGCCTCCTCGATGCGCGCCCTGATCGAGCCATCCGCGGCGAAGATATTGGCGACTTGCAATCCCGCGAGGTTGAAAGCCTTGCTGGGGGAGGTGCAGGTGACCGAGTGCCGGGCAAACTCCTCCGAAAGCGATGCGAAAGGCGTATAGCGGAAGCCGGGCATGATGAGTTCGCAGTGTATTTCGTCGGCGACGATGAAAACGTCGTTGCGCAGGCAGATTTCTCCGATGCGCCGCAGTTCTTCGGGTGTCCAGACGCGCCCTGCGGGGTTGTGGGGGTTGCAGAGCAGCATCAGCTTCACGTCCGGATCGGCTGCTGTGTGTTCCAGCGCTTCGAAATCAATGGTGTAGGTGTTGTCGCGGCAAACCAGCTCACATTCGGCGGCTTCACAACCGCTGTTGGCGACAGAGATGAAGAAATGGTTGTAGACGGGAGTCTGCACCAGCACTTTGTCGCCCGGCCGGGTCAGTGCCCGGAGAATGGCCGCCAGGGCCGGGATCACGCCGGTCACAGGATGTATCCATTCGCGCTCCGGCGCCCAGCCGTGGCGCCGGGAAAACCACCTCGTGATTGCCGCATAGTAGCTTTCCGGGACCTTCGCATAGCCGAAAATACCGTGCTCGACCCTGCGGCGAAGCGCCTCGATGACAGCCGGTGCCGTCCTGAAATCCATATCTGCCACCCACATCGGCAGTATGTCCGGTGCGGGCTGTTCGTCCCATTTCACGGAGTGTGTGCCCCGCCGCGGGATCAGTTCATCGAAATCGTAGTTCATCGTAGTACAATACGCAAAATTGCAGTCGAAGGTTTCAGTCGGCAGGGGTAAAAACCGTTGCATAACAAAAAATCCCCGCTCCGATAGGGGAGCAGGGATTGCTGTTGGTTGGCGGTGCGTAGGGGACTCGAACCCCTGACCCCGTGCGTGACAGGCACGTATTCTAACCAGCTGAACTAACGCACCATTCCGGTTATTGCGAGTGCAAAGTTACCGTTTTTTCTGAAAACTGCAAATATTTGCGGCATATTTTTTTAGTTTGCCGTACCAAAATCCGACGATCGTGCTGAGGGATGGGGTTATAAAGCGTCTGCAGGGTGAGTTGGTAATATGATTTCTTCCTAAGAAACCATATATGGCTGCACAAAAATATATTTTTTTGTTTAAAAGACCAAACAAAAAAAGCGCATTTTTCAAATAAAAAAATCCCCCCCCCTCGCAAAATCGCATATAGATCAACAACTTACACAACCATCTATATTTTTAGATTCTTCAAATAAATCTTTTATTCCGATGCCTCAGATCGGTCATTCTACGATGCACCAAAAAAGGATAATACCAAAATGTTTATCATAACATGGGCGTATTATGCACCTATGGATAGATAATCGTTGCTTTAGTCGGAGCTGTGGTTTCTTAGGAAGAAACCATACATAGCATACTCGTATTTCCAGTATCAGCGTCAGATTATCGAGAGTGAGAATTGTTCCGGGAAATACTTGGGACGGCTTGGTGTATGGCTAAATATCAGAGTATATAAATGCATTCTGGCATGGTTGCGATATACTCCCGCCGAAGATTCAATTCATTCGTAAGAGTGATGAAAGAGGTTTATATTGAAATATCGGATGTGAAACAGCTGTGAAAATGAAAAATTTGATGAAAGGACTCTTGTTCCTGGGCCTGACGTTTTGCGGCGTTTGTGCACAGGGGCAGCGTGTCGCGGTTAAAACCAATCTGCTTTACGATGCTCTTTACACTGTAAACCTTGGCGTGGAGGTCGGAATGGCGCCGCGGTGGACACTCGACGTGTCGGGCAACTACAACGGCTGGACGTTGTCGCATGAACGCAGGTGGAAACATTGGCTCGTGCAGCCCGAAGCGCGCTATTGGTTTTGCGACCGATTTGCAGGACATTTTCTGGGAATGCATATATTGGGCGGTAAATATAATATAGGTGGACTGAAAAACGGCATTTCGTTTCTGGGCACCGATTTCTCGAAAATCTCGGAGCGTCGCTATCAGGGCTGGTTCACCGGCGCTGGCGTCGCCTATGGCTACGCATGGATTCTGGGTACGCACTGGAATCTGGAAGCGGAGTTGGGCGTCGGATGGATCTATACGCGATTCGACAGTTATCCGTGCGCCAGATGCGGACGAAAGCTCGCCGAAGACCGGCCGCATCATTATGTGGGGCCGACCAAGGCGGCTGTTAATCTGGTCTATACCTTTTAATTCATGCAGTCATGAAGGCAAATAATATTTCGAAAATTCTTTTCTTCGGATTGTCGTTTTTGCTTGCGGAACAGCCGACGAAGGCGCAGCCGATCCTCGACGGTCGGGTGACTGTATCGAATCTGGCCGTGTCGCGTGCCGACGAGAAGTTGTTCGTGGCGATGGACATTGATGTTTCGGCGCTGGATCTTAAAACCAATTTGGAGATGCTGCTGACCCCGACGCTGACGCAGGGTGACGTGATTGTGACGTTGCCGCCGGCGCTGATCGCCGGCCGTAACCGCTATTACCATCATTTGCGCAATGGCCTGACGCCGGACGATGCGACACTCTACCGTGAGGGGCGTATCGGGGTGATCGAGTACCGGGCGGTGATTCCTTACGAAACATGGATGAATACGGCGACGCTCAGCGCCAGGAGCCAGGTGCGCGGTTGCTGTGGCGCTCCGTTGTCGGATGCCGATGAGCGGCTGACGGCGCTCGGTTTCGAACCGGAGAAACGGTATTTTGTTCCGGTTCCGGTCTATGTCCGTCCCGAAGCGGAGGCGAAAATCCTTACGGTGGAAGGTTCCGCTAACATTGATTTTCCGGTCAACCGCACGGAAATCTACGACACCTATCGTAATAACCCCGTTGAGTTGCGGAAGATTCTCGCCACGATTGATGCCGTCAAAGCCGACGCCGACACTAAGATCATCGGTGTGACGATCAAAGGTTACGCTTCGCCGGAAGGCCCGTATGCCAACAATGAACGGTTGGCGAAGGGGCGTACGCAGACGCTCAGGGAGTATGTGCAGCGGCAATACGATTTTCCCGAGTCGTTGCTCACAACCGATTACGAACCGGAAGATTGGGCCGGCCTGGAACGCTTCGTCGAGACATCGGGGCTTGCCGACCGGACGGCGATTCTTGCGGTGATCCGCAGCGATCTGGCGCCCGACGCGAAAGAGTGGCGGATCAAAAAGAATTATCCCGAAGCATACGCCTATCTGCTTGCAAACGTCTACCCGGGGTTGCGTCATTCGGACTATGCCGTGAAGTACGAGGTTCGCGCCTATACCGACGTGGCCGAGATCCGGCGTCTGTTGAAGACGCAGCCGCAGAAATTGAGTTTGCAGGAGATGTATATGGCCGCACAGGAGATGGAGCCGGGCAGTGACGAGTATGCCGAGACGTTCGAAATCGCCGTGCGCATGTTCCCCGACGATCCGACGGCCAACCTCAATGCCGCCACGACGGCGATGATGCGCGGCGATTTGAAGCGTGCGGAACGCTATTTGTCCAAGGCCGGCGATCGGGCCGAGGCGCTCTATGCCAGGGGCGTGCTGGCGGCGCTGTCGGAAAGGTACGATGCGGCGGCGGCAATCTTCGAGGAGGCCCGCGGTCACGGCATCGCTGAAGCGGAGGAGGCTTTGCGACAGGTCGGAGAGTTGGCGAATGAACCGAAATAGATCACTTAATACATATATGCAATGAAGCTTCTGAACAATTTTTTAGCAGCCCTTCTCGCCGTGGGTATGGCAATGGGGTGCAGCAACGATGACGTTGTGGACACTGTCGGCGGCGGCAGTGAGGTTAATCCGGGTGACAAGGTTTATGTGTCTGTATCCGTGTCACTGCCTACTGCGGGCAAGGGTACGCGAAGCACTACCGTCGATCCCGAAGACGGTTCTTCGGCAAGCGACGGTAAGACCGAGGTCGGCAAGGATCATGAGAACACGGTCAATCGCATGCTCATCGTGCTGGCCCGTCCCAGCGACAACGGTTACATCACTTCCGGCACGGTAGATACCGGTCTCGAAATGTCGCAGACTTCGGTCAGGGCGACCTCCAAACTCTCGAAGACCGCGCTGGCCGCTTATTATAACAACAATCCTCTCTCCGATCAGCGGGTCAACGTCTTCGTCATCTGCAACTATACCGACGACCTGCTGACGAGTTTCAGAACCTCGGACGACAGCCAGAGCGGCTTCGCTCTCGGCGATACGTCGTGGATCGACAAGGTCTGCGAAGTGTCGGAGACCGCCGATAAGAATGAGAACACGTCTATCTGGGCTCCCGGCGCGATGCTGATGACCAATGCCACCATCGCCACGAAGATGCTGCCCCGCACGCTCAAAGAGTGGGATGACTATTCGTCGGCTTCCAAGCCCCTCGATTTCTCGATCAACTCTTCGACTTCCAGCGGCGACCGCCTCGAAAACAACGGTCCCGTGCGTGTCGAGCGTTCGGTGGCACGTTTCGACTTCCGCGACGGCAGCGAGCTGGGCGGTAATAAGTATCATGTGGTTGCCGCGAAGCTGACCGACGATGCGACGAACCCCGTCGACATCGTTGACATCGAGCTCAATCGCATGGCGCTGGTCAACATGAGCAACAAGTTCTACTATTTCCGCCGCGTTACCGATGCCGGTTCCATAGAGGGCGGCGTTTGCCGTCCTGAGATTCCGTGGGGAACGACGCCGGGCAACTATGTCGTCGATGTCGACTACGCTACGAAAGCGCCGGGTCTGTCGGCTTACAATTTCCCGTTGTTCCGTGTGGGCACCGAGAGCGGTGACGGCGTCATCGATCCGGTAGCCCGCGAGCAGTGGTACACCTCGTCGATCGCAGAGGTGCTGGGTACGGATAAGGAGGACGACAATTACACGGGCGATGGCTCTACATCGTACAAAATCTGGCGTTATGTGACTGAGAATACGGTGAACGAAACCAAGCGTATGACCGCCGGCCTGTCGACGGGAGTCGTATTCAAAGGCCGGATGATTCCTACGGAGGCTGCGCGGAACTCGTCCGACGAGCAGATCAAAAAGTTGGCCAAAGTGCTCGACTACGATATGACGGATATCTCGCTGGAGCTCGGTCACAACACCAATACCGATCCCATTCTCTACACGTTCGGCGGCAATCTCTATCTGAGTTGGCCCAATGTGGCTAAGGCGGCTTTGAAGGCTGCGACGTTGGAGGACGGCACGATCGTTACGACCAACAGTTTCTATGAAGCGGTGTTCGGCAAAGGCGCCCACGAAGGCGAAGGACAGGATGTGAATAGTCCCAACTATCTGTGGCATGAGTGGAACGGCGCAGGAAAGACGGACGATGCACTTCAACTGTTCAAAAAGGCCGCGACCAAAAACGGCATCACGCTCTACCAGTCCAGTGAGGACGACGGCAAGTGGGGCTACTACTGCTACTATTTCTACTGGAACCGTCACGACAACAACGACAATGCAGGCGTGATGGGAGACATGGAGTTCGCCGTCGTGCGTAACAACGTCTACAAACTCGCCGTGACGAAGATCAACCGTCTCGGACATCCCCGTCTCTCGGAGAACGATCCCGATCCCGTCGATCCCAAAGATCCCGACGAGACCGGCGATGTCTATATCTCGGTATCCGTCGAGGTGTTGCCGTGGGTGGTTCGTGTGAACGAGATCGAATTCTGAAAATGCGGACCGAAAGACGAAATCCGGTTTTACGGTTCATCGGTGCGGCGCTTGGCGCCGCGCTGATGATTGCCGCTTTGCCTGCGTGCGAGAACATCTACGAGGACCTTCAACCGTGTCCTCATGGTGTGTCGTTGCGTTTCGTCTACGATTACAACATGGCGTATGCCAACGCTTTCCCCCGGGAGGTGGACTGTCTGACGCTGCTGGTTTTCGACGATGAAGACCGCTACGTTGCGACGCGGACGGTCACGGGAGATGAGTTGCGCGACGAGAACTACCGGATGACTCTCGACCTTGAAGCGGGGACTTACCGATTCGTGGCTTACGGAGGTCTTGCCTGCGGGCGGCGTTCGTTCTCGATGATGTCCGTGCCTGTGCGGGGAGCGTGTTTTTCCGACCTGCGGGTGCGGATGGAGGCCGATTGTCTGTCGAATCCCGATCGGAAACGGCTGCACGGTCTCTATTGGGGCACGCTGGCGCTTTCGACCGCCGATCTCTATGCGGAAGGCACTGTCAGGATGATGAAGAACACGAACAATATCCGCATCGTACTCCAGCAGGAAAACGGCGGGACGCTGTCGCCCGATGACTTCGATTTCGAGATTACCGACGACAATACGCTGTTCGGTTCCGACAATGATCTTCTTTCCGCCGGCACGGTGACCTACACGCCGTGGAAGACGGGGCAGGCGCAGACCGGCGTGACGATCGTGGGCGACAATGTCGTTCCCGAGGCCGTGGGAGTGGCCTATGCCGAGCTGAGCACCTCGCGGCTGATGACCAAGAGTGCTCCGCGGCTCGTCGTTCGTCGGCATTCCGACGGCGGGGCGGTCGTGGACATGCCGTTGAAGCGATACCTGCTTATGCTGCGCAGCGATCGTTACGACGACATGGACGATCAGGAGTACCTGGATCGGGAGTGCGATTTCGTACTCTTCTTCTTCCTGCGGTCCGACGGTTCGTGGATGGATACGCGGATCGTCGTGAACGATTGGGTGGTGCGGATCAACGATGCGGAGATGTAACGAGCAATTTACGGAATGGGACGATCGGTATATGTTGTCGTATGGGTGTGTCTTGCGCTTCTGGCGTCGGGATGCAGGCGGAGTGCGGACGTATCTGCCGAAGAGCAGCCGTTTCTGGTGAATCTCGATCTGAACGTCGCATTGTCCGATATCGCCATCCCCCGGTCGCGGGTTTCTTCGGATGCGGCTCCGGCGAATGACGACGAGAAGATGCAGACGTTGCGCATCATCGTCGTCCGGCCCGATGGAACGGTAGAGGCCAACCGCTTCGTCAAACCCTCCGTGGCGTTGGTGTACGACCGGCAGGAACGGTTCAAAGTCGTAGGCCGCGAGAAAAAACGGGTCTATCTCTTCGTGAACGAAGGCAATACCGTGGTCGAGACGATGGACGGGACGCCGGTATCGGCCGGCGGAAAGCTATCGGAATATCTTACGGCGATAGGGGTGGGCGATTCGTTCCCTGCGGACGTGCTGGCCTCGATGGTCATTCGCTTGGAGGGCGATTCGTCGCAGCTCTCCGGAGCGCTGCCCATGAACGAGAGCCACGAGATCGAGGTCGGGGCGACGGATTGCAGTTTCGAACTCTTCGTGACGCGCGCGGCGGTGAAGTTCACCTATCGGATTACGAATCAGAGTGAGCGGAAGCTCGTACTGACCGGGCTTGCCATAGACCGGATGGCCCGCAGGGAGTATTATCTGCCTCACGGGACCGTATACGCGGACAATGAGGACGGCATCCGGGAGATCGTGCAGTACGATGCCGTACCGGCCGATTACTATACGTTCGTTTATGCCGACGACGCAATTTCCGATGCCGGCATCGCACTGCCGCACGGAAAAACGGTGGAATTGCCGGCGATCTATCTGCTGGAGGGAAAGTCCGCGGAGCCGTATGCGACGAGCCTTTCGATCAATGGCATCGAACAGCGCAAGGCGTTCCCTTCGTTGCCGCAGTTGCCGCGCAATACGCATGTGGTTGTCAACGCCCGCATCCCCCGGTACGGGAATGGGGCGGTGGAGTGGCAGGTAGATGTCGTCCCGTACGATGAGGTGCTCTTGGAGCCGGGATTCGGTATCTGAGGCGAATAATACGCAGAAAATGAATCGAACTATTCTCTATATATTTTGGGCGGGGATGGCGCTGTTCGGGTTGTCTGCATGTGCGGACGATCCGCTGGCGGACGGCGCTTCGCCGGGACAAGGCGAAAGCGTCGTTACGTTCGGTGCGATGTTCCGTCCGCTGAGGGACGCTTCGCTCGGAAAGACGCGCAGCGCCAAAGGCGATGCCATCGGAAAGATCGACGATATCTTCGTCGTGTGGTATCTGGAGAACGGCGTGATGGCCGGATGCCGGTATTTTTCCGGCGGCGAACTGACGCTGACCGATGTGCCGCGTTCAGAGAGCAAGACGGAGCGCGAAACCAAACATGCGGAGTTCTCCTGCGAAGTGCCTTTCGGGCGTTATCGTATCTATGCCGTGGCCAATATGGGCGATCTGAGCGACGATGAGGCCATCCGTTCCGAGAAGAGCTTTCGGGCTATCCCGTTGAAGTGGATCGGGGAGGACGTGACGAAAAACTGCCAGATGTCGGGGTATTTTACCGAGGAGCCGTCCACGGCCTACGGCAAAGGCAAGCCGCAATTGGTGACGATAGACCGGCCGAGCGTGTCGCTCCATGCATGGGTCCGCCGTGCGGCGTCGAAGGTCACCGTATCGTTCGATGCGGAGAATCTCAACGAAAACATCTTTATCTATCTCAAATCGGCACAGATCAGGGATATTACCTCGCATTGTTCGCTCGTCGATGATAATACGCCCGTTTCTGCCGACGAACTGATTGCCGAAGGCGATATGATCCTTTACGGAAAGGGTGCCGACTACACGGAGTGGCCGAAACTTTCGTGCGGCCGCGGCGTGAACACCTTCGGAAACCATGCCGAGGACGCTCCGTCGCTGTTCTTCTACGAGAATATGCAGGGACAGCATCCCAACAAGCATCTGTATCAGGGCCCTGACAAAGACAATGTGCTCAACGGCACTTTCCTCGAGGTCAAAGGCTACTACATCAACCGTTCGGTCGACAACCCCTCCTACGGCAACATCACCTACCGCTGTATGTTGGGGCGTAACATGGAGGACGATTTCGACGCCGAGCGCAATACGCACTACAAACTGACGCTGGTGTTCAACAAGGACGCCAATAACCCCGACTGGCATATCGACTATGATTATGTTCCTCAGCCGCCGGAGATCGTCGTGGCCAGTCCGATGTACATTTCCTATCTCTCGAACCAGCAGTTGACGATTCCGCTGACGGTCTATTACGACAAAAACATCACGGAGGTCACGAAGGTTACGGCCGAGATTATCGGCAACGACTGGGGCTATTACGATCATCCCTATATTGATAAGGCCGCCAACGCTTTGACCGACGGATTCCTCTCGCTGGGTTTCATTGATAAGACTTCGGTAGGCGATCGGACGAAAGAATATACAGGCACGCAGACCTACAATACTCCGGTGAGCGTGGACGACAAGCGCTACCGGTTCGATATTCCCGTTTACACGCGTCCGATGACGCTTGGCAGCGGATTCTCCGGCAACAACTATTATGTCGGACGCCGACGCTATGCGCAGGTCCGGTTTACGGCGTGGAACGGCGAGACGAAGTTGACGGAAAAGGTCGTCGAGGTGATCCAGTCGCGGCGACTGGTCAATCCCAAAGGTATCTGGCGCAAGGGATCGTCGACCAAGCCCTTCCGTATTACGCTGAAGAACTCCGATTCCAGCCCCAACGTGGCCCATGAATTTGAAGCCCTGCCTTCCGACGGACCTTGGACTGCGAGGATTCTCGAAGGCAGTGATTGGGTGCGTATCAAAGATACGGAGTCTACCGTGTGGGGTACGGAGCCGGTTACGGGAGGTACGGGTTCGAATATTGAGTTCGACTACAAACCCGACACGGAATATCGGGACGGAAGCCGCTTTGGCCGAATTGAAATCACGTTCCATAACAATACCTGCACCCACGTCGTGCTGGTGAGCCAGGGCCTCGGACCGGTCGAGATCGAGGGACGCAAGTGGCACATGACCAATGTCGAATACTGCGGTGCCGACACGGACAATCCGCTGCTCGAAGGCTCTATGTTCAAGTTCGGCAATTCGACTGATGCGATCGCATCCACCAACAATTTGAAGGACGGATACGGATTCGATATTTCCTGTTATGACAAAACATTCGACATTTATAATGCTTCGGGAGGGAAAAGCTCGAAAACATTCAAAGCGATCCCCGCCTATCGGAACGGCTTCACGGACGCCGGAATGCAGCAGGATATCAAAAACGGAAACAAAGCGTGTCATGTAGCCACCGCCGACGATTGGAAATCGTTGTCGAATCCGACGCAATTCATTCGTTATTACGGAATTCTCTATGGGGATGAGTGCACCCATACGCTCGATGCCAATACGGTTACGAATACCTATACCAGCGTTGGCCAGGAACGCGGAATGAGAGGCTGTTTCGTCTATGACACTAAGACGCATAAGCATCTCTTTTTCCCGATTGGCAACACCGGCTACGGGCGGCGCAAGCATAAGGATCAGACTACTACGAGTACTCCGTTGAGAGGAAATGGCGTGTTGAAGTACGCCAACCGTGCAGAGGAGATGGACGAAGGGAAAGCCATGACAATGCCTTGTTTCTACGATCTTTATACAAGCACGGGGGCTCTTTATTATTACGGTTTGCGGAGTCTTAAAGCGGGAAAACCTTCCACATCCACCAATGATAATGACTTCTATTACGGGTTCGATATCAACTATTTCACCTTTGGTTTCGAAAGTTATGATACTAATATCATGTCTTCGGATGGGAACACTTCCACGAAACTTTCATCCGATGCCGCATTCCTGCGGCGCGTTGACGACTGACGGGCGGGCCGGTGTTCGAACCGTCGGATATCACTGAATACGAAAAAGGGTGTAAATCTTGCCATTGCTTGATTTACACCCTTTCTTGCGGTGCGTAGGGGATTTTAATCATCCGACGAAATGCACCGTTTATCAGTAGGTTACGCTTGCTTTTGCAGTTTCGGGTCACAACATGGTTACGCCGTTTCGACGCTCGAAAATCGACGTCCGCGAATGCCCGTCCTTCAAAGAACTTTCACGGTTCAAATGTAACCTGTTTTCGAGGAATATTCAAATTTTAGTTCGATTATTTTCTCAATCCCATTAATTATAAACTTTGATATACCAATGGCAATGAATCATTCTCAGATCAACCTGCAAATGCAATTTGGCACATACCACTTGTAGGTTTATTACATGCCCAATAGATATTTTCACAGTAGATACGACAAGAACATTATATAATTCCATCTGTGAAACATTGCTAACAGTAATGTTCTAAATATTACATCATTATAACTATCTTTCATTTGCCTTACCTCAGCATATAAAGATTAGAAATCGTTGACATATCATAGAAATCTATAAAACTTTAGCAGAACTTACATAGGTACAAAGAAGATCTTAATGGCTTTGCTCCTATACCAAATTTTTAGTCGATATCAGCTTCTATATCAAGAATAACCACCTAATGAATTGAGTGATTATTCTTCTTAGGTTTGATATATAGGTATGCTAATGCGTCGTTGTTGTTTCTATCATAGATTCTATTTGTGTATTAAGGACTCTACGCATCATAGCAAGAGCAAATTTGACACCTTCCTCTTCCTTTATTATGTCTTTCAAGTATATTTTTTCTGAATCATATTTTTCAGGGAAAGATATTGTTATAAAAGTGAAACTTGGCTTTGTATTTTCTTTGAAACGATATTTTACCGCCGGTAATCCAGAGTATTTTTTTAGAAACTTATCTATGCTTTGCCCCTGAGTCCTCCAATTAACTAAATCTCTACTTATCCATATATCATCCCACGAATCGTAAAATGGAAAGTGAGCAAGTATATTACGAATAAATTTAAACAACGGGCCCGAGATATCAGATTCCATAGGAGGACGATATTTAGACATCCAATTTAGAACACCCTGAATCGGTTCATAAGTTAAAATCTCTCCATAAATACCGAATGCTTGCGAAATTTTACTAAGTCTGTATTGGGGTGTTTGCCTCCAAAATTCTGGCGAATAAATTTCTTCACTAATATCAAAAAACTTATTATAACTAATATGAAGAAATAATTCCTCTGCTTTGGTTAATGGTATAATATCGTTATTAAAATCTTCTTTGATATCTTTTGTAAGTTCTATTACACGCACTACGGTATCATAAATTTTGTAATTCTTTATCTCTTTTTGTATATTGCTATTACTAAAAGAGGCTAATATGATATCTAACCCGATTAAATCGTGCGATTTTAGGCAATTACAAGCAAGATAAATTGAATCAGATAATTTAGTTAGTCCTAATTGATTCAATTGTTTATTCAGCTGCCGTAAAATGGATATTAATAAGTTAACCTTTTCTTCCATTTCTTTGTTGTCATTATATATACTTTTTTAACTGTATTGATGAATATACAGCATTACATATAAGCAATCTTTGGAGAAAATTAAATTTAACCGAGATAATTAATTGGGGGATATCAAAGTATAAAAATTTATTGAACAAAATGCCATTTCTTCAACAAGAACATCTTGCAAATAATAGGCTCTCGTTGCAACATTTATTTCTTTTGAATACTTGCGCAATATTCCGATGGTGTCATCCCTGTCTGTTTCTTGAACATGCGGCTGAGATGCTGCGGATATTCAAATCCGAGTTTGTAGGCAGCTTGTGCAATCGTTTCTCCGCTTGACAATTCGTTTTTTACTTGTTGGATAATATATTGTCGGATATAATTACTTGCCGTATCGCCTGTCGTTTTGCGGATTACATCCCCGAAATAATTCGAGGACATGCAGAGTTTGTCCGCGCAGTATTGTACGGTAGGCAGTCCGAGTGATAATTGTTGTCCCTGTTCAAAATAAGAGGAAAGCAAGGCGTCGAATTTCATCAATATATCCGAGTTCTCCAATTTTCTGGTAATAAATTGTCTGTTATGAAAACGCAGACAGAAGTTCAACATCAACTCGATATACCCTACGATGATTTTATCTTGAATATCATCGTGGTGTTTTTGAAGTTCATCCTGAATTTGCCTCATCAGCGAAACGAACAGATCATGTTCTTCTTCCGTCATGTGCAGTGCCTCGTTCACACGGTAATCGAAGAAGGAGTAGTTTTTGATGTTTTTTTCCAAGTGAGTATTGTGCAGCAGATCCGGATGGAACAGCAATGCCCAGCCGGTTATTGACACCCGTTCACCATTGTCTTCTTTTCCTCCGATCTGTCCGGGAGCAACACACATGAGCGTTCCTTTCTTATAATCGTACTTGCCGCACCCGTAATCCAAATCGACCGTTGCATCGTCTCGGAGGAACAATCCGTACACACTGTAGTTATTCAAACTATGACGAATGGGCGATGCTTCCTCGTAATCGATTATGCAGATCAGCGGATGCTGTTCCGCTTGTCCGAGATAGCGGCTATAATCATTCGGATTTCTGACCTTCAATATTTTGCTCATAGGACATATCGTTTTGCTATTCAACAACAAAGATACTCGCTTTTAATGAAAATAACGATTATATGTCCTGAAATCCGTAAAAACGATACGAACTCCCCACTTATCGTTAAGCCCGGCTTTATAGGCATTCATAATTTTGCATTATAAAAAATAACAAGAATGATGAACCGACAAACAGATGTTCCGGAAGAGATGTATGACGATGAAGTCGTGTGTTTTTTCGCCGACCGTTATCACGTCACGCCACGAAAAGTCATGCAACGTTTTGTAGAGCAGGACGGTTCTGTCTCGGAAGCAGAAACGACACCCGGCACTTTCCGGTTGGAGGAAAATGAAATGGCGATTCTTCGGGATATGATTGCTGTTTATCATTCATAATCATATAGGAATTATGGACAGAAGAGACTTTTTGAAAACAGCATCGATGACGGCTTTGTTAGCTGCCGGAGAATGGACGGGCATGTCGAAAATTTTCGCTCAGTCTTCTTCTCAAGCGAAAAACAGTTATTCAAACGGAAATAATTCGTCAGGAAACATGGAATACAGAAAACTCGGAGGACTGGACGTGTCGGCCATCGGTCTGGGCTGCCTGCCGATGGTCGGTTATTATGGCGGGAAGTATGAAAAAAAGGATATGATTGCCCTTATCCGACGTGCATACGACAAAGGCGTGACCTTTTTCGACACGGCGGAGGTGTACGGGCCTTATACCAGCGAAGAGTGGGTCGGCGAAGCGCTCGCCCCGTTTCGGGACAAGGTGAAAATCGGCACGAAATTCGGCTTCGGTGTGGAGGAAGGTAAGCCGACTGCACTCAACAGCCGTCCCGACCATATCCGCCGTGCAGTGGAAGGATCGCTCCGGCGACTGCGTACAGACTATATCGACCTCCTGTACCAGCACCGTGTCGATCCGAACGTGCCGATGGAAGAGGTCGCCGGTACGGTCAAGGATTTGATGCAGGAAGGAAAAGTTTTGCATTGGGGATTGTCGGAGGCGAGCGCACGTTCCATCCGCCGCGCCCATACGGTATGCCCTGTGTCTGCCGTGCAGAGCGAGTATGCCATCTGGTGGCGCGAACCCGAAACGAAGATATTCTCGACGCTCGAAGAGCTGGGCATCGGATTCGTTCCCTACTGCCCGCTGGGGCGTGCTTTCCTTACGGGCACAATCAACGAGAATAGCCGTTTCAAACAGGGAGACCGTCGCTGGAACCTGCCGCAGTTCACACCCGAAGCCCTGCGGCACAATATGCCGCTTGTCGCTCTTGTCCGTAAATGGGCGGAGCGCAAAGGCATCACTATGGCACAGTTCGCCCTCGTGTGGATGCTTTCGTGCAAGGCATGGATAACTCCGATACCCGGCACGACCAATCCCGCCCATTTAGATGATTTCCTCGGCGCGGCGACCGTTCGTCTCACTCCCTACGAAATGGAGGAGTTCGACAAAGAATACGCACGAATCGACCTTATGGGTCACCGTGCCGACCCGTTTACTGAAAGCCAAATCGACAAATAAAGAGTATAAATTATGAAAAAGATTTTATTGATTCCGCTCTTATTGTTCGCCGTCTTTTCTATGGCGGCTTGCGGAGACGGTTCGGAAGAGCCGTTCACTCCCGAACAGCCCGAACAACCGGGAAATCCGGGTGGCGGTGATGGTTCCGATGATAACCCCGACACGCCTACTCCCGGCGGGAACGGTCGTTACCTCGTCCTTTATGCTTCCCGCACGAGCAATACCGAACGTGTGGCGCAACTGATTCGGACGACACTCGACTGCGACATTCTCGAAGTAGAACCGGAGGTGGCCTATGATAGCGACTACAATGCCATGTTGGAACGCGCGCAGGAAGAACTGGCCGCTATCCGTCGTGGCAATTATCCGTCCGTCAAGACATCGATGGAAAGTTTCGACGATTACGACATCGTGTTCTTCGGTTATCCGATCTGGTACGGAAGTATGGCGACGCCGATGCGGGCGTTCCTGCACTCCCATGCCTCGAAACTTGCCGGGAAACGGATTGCGCTGTTCGCCACCAGCGGCAGCAGCGGAATTTCCACTTCGGCCGATGAAGCCCGCAGCCTTTGTCCGGATGCAACGATAATCGACCGAACCTTGCTGCTGACCTCTTCGGGGCTTTCCCAAATGGCCACCCGTGTTCCTGCATGGCTGGAGGAAATCGGAGCGAGCAGGGAAGAACCGGAAACACCGGGAGAAACATCCATGAAAGTGAAAATTTCGGTCGGCGACCGCACGATTACCGCTACGATGGAGGACAATGCGGCAGGCAGGGATTTTCTTTCCCGTCTGCCGTTGGAGGTTACACTGAATGATTACAATAACACGACTGAGAAAATCTTTTATCCCGATCCAGCTCTGACGACCGAAGGCGTAGCACGCGGCTGTGCCCCCACGCCCGGCGACATCACGATTTATGCGCCGTGGGACAACGTGGCGATTTTCTGCAAGAGCTGGTCGCATAGCAACGACCTGATAAAAATCGGTCGTATCGACGGCAATGGCATCGAGGTCCTGACCGTCACTGGAGATATAACGGTAAAAATCGAAAGGGAATAATATGACGACAGCCTATTTCAAAGAGTATGCAAAGACGGGACAAGCTCTCGACACGGAGGAAATACACCGTTTTATGGACGAGATGAGCAGCGAGGCCCGTCGCGTTACTTTCCGTCTGAATACGGCCTACCATACGCCGGATGAAGTGCGCGGACTGTTGTCCGAGTTATTCGGTTATGAAGTACCGCAGTCTCTTCGCGTCTTTCCTCCGTTCTACACGGACTTCGGAAAGAATATCGCCATAGGCGAAGAAGTTTTCATCAACGCCTGCTGCCACTTTCAGGATCACGGCGGCGTGACGATAGGCGACGGATGCCAGATCGGACACAACGTAGTGTTTGCTACGCTCAATCATGGACTTTCGCCCGAAAAGCGGAAAACCACTTACCCAGCTCCCATCGTGCTGGGTAAGAACGTTTGGATCGGCTCCAATGCGACTATCCTGCAAGGCGTGACTATCGGAGACAACGCTGTCGTTGCGGCAGGAGCCGTTGTAACAAAAGACGTTGCGGCAAATACGGTCGTGGGCGGCGTTCCGGCAAAATTTATGAGATATATACCAAAATAAGAAATAGAGATGGAAAAAATGAAATTACCTTCAATAGCATTGGGCACATGGTCGTGGGGCGCAGGATTCGCCGGCGGCGACCAAGTTTTCGGGAACAACCTCGGAGTGGAGGAATTGAAGCCCGTATTCGACGCGGCAATGGCCGGAGGACTGAACCTGTGGGATTCCGCCGTAGTGTACGGTATGGGGGCTTCGGAAAGCCTACTCGCCGCATTCACCAAAGAGCGCAACCGTGAAGATGTGCTCATCTCCACGAAGTTCACGCCCCAGATTGCAGGGGATTCCGCCAATCCCGTAGCCGACATGCTCGACGGCAGTCTCGAACGGTTCGGTACGGACTATATCGACATCTACTGGATTCACAATCCGGCGGATGTGGAGAGATGGACTCCGTTCCTTGCCGACCTCGTGAAAAGCGGCAAAGTGAAGCGTGTGGGTGTTTCCAACCACAACCTCGCACAGATCAAGCGTGCGGAAGAGATTCTTTCCAAAGAGGGCGTACATATCTCTGCCGTGCAGAACCATTTCAGCCTGCTGTACCGTTCGTCGGAAAAGGCGGGCATCCTTGATTATTGCAAGGAAAACGGCATCGATTTCTGGGCATACATGGTGCTGGAGCAGGGTGCATTAAGCGGGAAATATGACACTGCCCATCCGCTGCCTGCCGGAAGCCAGCGCGGGGATACGTACAATCCGCTGTTGCCGCAAATCGAAAAACTCGTTGCCGTAATGCGTACTGTCGGCGACAAATACGGCATCATCCCGGCACAGGTCGCCTTGGCATGGGCGATTGCCAAAGGAACGACACCGATTATCGGCGTGACGAAACCTGCTCAGGTGCAGGATGCGCTGGAAGCGATAAAGGTGACACTGACCGACGATGAAATGAAAGTTTTGGAAGAGACGGCTGAAAACACCGGTGTAGATACGAGAGGTGCGTGGGAAATGCCTATGATATGATAACGATGATGATATGAAGTCTATATTAGTTTTCTTGACGAGTATTCTATCTATGGTTTCGGTTATGGCACAACAAACGATAGACGTACATTGCCACAATGTCCTTCCCGAGTTCACCGAATTTCTGGAAAGACACGGGGTCGCAATGGAGGAGACATTCCCGTTGCCGCAATGGGATGTAAACTCCCATCTGGAATTTATGGAAAATGCCGGTATCGGAAAGGCTATACTCTCGATGCCGGCTCCGCAACCGTATTACGGCGATACCGACGAATGCGCCCGGATTGTCCGCTTTTATAACGAGGCAAGTGCCCGATTGAAGTCGGATTATCCCGGCAAGCTCCTTTTCTGCGCTTCATTACCGTTGCCCGATGTTGAAGCTGCCATTAAAGAGGCCGTATATGCTCTCGATACTCTCGGCGCAGACGGTATCAAATTGGCGACCAACAGTCGCGGACAATATTTGGGCGACCCGGCTCTCGATACGTTGATGAGCGTATTGAACGAACGGCATGCCGTCGTAATCCTGCATCCGCACAAACCCGTGCCGGTCAATGACACTCTGATAGCAGCAACTCCGCTTGCTATTTACGAGTATCCCGCCGAGACGACACGGACGGTTGTCAATATGATTACCCGCAATGTTCCGGCACGCTATCCGAACATACGGTTTGTCATTCCTCACTGCGGCTCATTCTTGCCGCTTGCCGTGCCTCGGATGAAAATGGTGCATCCGGCTATGCTTGCCAAGGGATTGATGAATCCCATAGACTGGGAAGCCAACCTGAGAAACTTATACTACGACCTTGCAGGAGGAGCAACTCCCGATGTCATTAAAACGCTGTTGGCAATTACCACCCCGGATCATCTCATGTATGGTTCGGATTATCCCTATCAACCGGCTGTCGTGCTGACCGAGAACCTGAACAAACTCCGTTCGGCACTGAAATCCGATGATACGCTGGCTCCGCATGTTGATGACATACTTTGGGGCAATGCCTATAAACTATTTAATATGACCAAGTAATGAAGATACGTTTTGTAAATGCAGTTTGTATTCTCGCGTTAATATTCGCTTCTGCGTGTAAGAGCGATAATACTTCACAACTAAAAGATAAAGAAATGATGATAACGGAAAAGAAAAATATCGGTAACAAACTGGCCCTTTACCCTATGCCCGTAACCGTGGTGGGAGCTGAAGTAAATAGTAAGGTAAACTGGCTGCTTGTGGCGCATGTCGGTATTATCGGGCATGACCGCATTCTCGTCAGCATGAGCAATAAGCACTATACCAATCAGGGCATCATAGAGTCCAAGAAACTATCCGTCAATCTCGTTGACCGGAAGATGCTCCCCAAGGCAGACTATGTGGGAAGCGTGAGTGGGGCAAACACGGACAAATCGCACGAGTTCTCATTCCACTGGGGCGAGAATGGTACTCCGGTAATCGACGCCTCGCCACTGACGATGGAATGCAACGTGGTGGATATATACAGGTCGGACGGTTTCGACAACTTCATCTGCTCGATTGCCAACACTTACGCTATACCCGAGGTGCTCGATGACAAGGGAAAACTCGACTACACGCGGCTGAAGCCCGTACTGTTCGAGTTCCCGACCTATTCCTACATCGCCACCGGTGAAGTAATCGGCAAGTGCCTCAACCTTGACAAGGAACCGTCGATGTGCGCCAAGGAGCCGATGGCGGCTGACGGCATCGTGCGTCTGTCGAAAATCGAGGTTTACCCGCAGCACCTCGACGAGTACATGAAGTACGCAGCGGAAGTCGGCGAAATCTCCCTGCGTACCGAGCCGGGCGTACTGACTATGTATGCGGTCAGCGAGAAGGAGAATCCTTGCAAGATCACGATTCTCGAAACATACGCAAGTCAAGAGGCATACAAGTCGCACATCGCCTCGGAGCATTTCCAAAAGTACAAACAGGGAACGCTGCACATGGTCAAGTCGCTGGTGCTGTCCGACCAGACACCTCTCAATCCGGCCAATCGAATTAATAACTTCATTCAATAAAGAATCATGAACAGAATCATTTTAATTTCAGCATTCACCTTTTTAACATTACATGTTATGGCACAGGAAAAGATAGTACAGACGGCAGGACGCGACCAGTTGGGCGAGTTCGCCCCGAAATTCGCGCAGCTCAACGACGATGTCCTTTTCGGCGAAGTATGGAGCAGGAACGACCTGCTCAGTCTGCGCGACCGCAGTTTGGTGACGATTACCTCGCTTATTAGCCAAGGCATCACCGACAATTCACTGACATTTCATCTTCAGTCGGCGAAGAAGAACGGCATTACCCGCACCGAAATCGCCGAAATCATTACACACATCGGCTTTTATGCGGGCTGGCCGAAGGCTTGGGCTGCATTTCGTCTCGCCAAAGACGTGTGGGCGGAAGATACCGCCAAAGCGGACGCGAAGGCAGCGTTCCAGCGCGAAATGATCTTCCCCATCGGCGAGCCAAATACAGCCTACGCCAAGTATTTCATCGGCAACAGTTACCTTGCACGGATTTCGACGGGGCAGATTCCATTCTCGAACGTGACGTTCGAGCCGCGCTGCCGCAACAACTGGCACATCCATAAAGCCACGAAAGGCGGCGGACAGATGCTGGTCGGTGTGGCCGGTCGCGGCTGGTATCAGGAGGAGGGCAAGCCCGCGCAGGAGATTCTGCCCGGCACGGTCATCCACATTCCGGCGAACGTAAAACATTGGCACGGTGCGGCAGCCGACAGCTGGTTCGCACACCTCGCTTTCGAGATTCCCGGCAAGAACGCCTCGAACGAGTGGCTCGAACCCGTCACGGACGAGGAATACGATAAACTTCAGAAATAAAACGAATTTCCCATGTATAAATGCTTATTGGTATTGTTGTCGGTCGTCGGTATAGCGACTGCAACATTCGCACAACAAAAACAAGATATGAACAGCAAGCGATCGAATCATAAAGTCCTCGTTGCTTATTTCTCTGCGACAGGGACTACGGCGCGTGCCGCCCAAAAGGTGGCTGACGCAACGGGCGGAGAACTCTATACCATTACCCCGGCACAACCCTATACCAATGCCGACCTCGACTGGAACGACAAGCAGTCGCGCAGTTCGGTGGAGATGAATGACCCGAAATCGCGACCGGCAATCAAGGGCAAAAAGGAGAACATCGCCGATTACGATGTCGTCTTCATCGGCTATCCCATTTGGTGGGACCTTGCCCCGCGCGTCGTCGATACCTTTATCGAAAGCCACGACTTGACGGATAAAACCGTCATTCCGTTCGCCACCTCCGGAGGCTCCATGCTCGCAGGCAGCGCGGCAGCGTTGAAGAGAAGTTATCCCGCCCTGAACTGGAAAGAGGGTCGGCTTCTCAATCGTGCCGACGAGAAAACCATCCGGGATTGGATCGAGAAATTAGGATTCTAACCGCTTAAAAATGAAAGTATGATGACACCTTTATTCATCGGCGGTCTGGGCATGCAGGAGGTATTGTTGATCGCTTTGGTCGTGCTGTTGTTCTTCGGCGGGCGGAAGATCCCCGAATTGATGAAAGGTTTGGGCAAGGGCGTCCGTTCGTTCAAAGAAGGGATGAACGAATCCGAAAAGGAGAACGAGGACAACAGGGAGACCCCGAAAAAAGAGTAAGCGCATGTCGGCGGACTCGGATAAGTTGTCTTTCTGGGATCACCTCGACGTGTTGCGGGCAGCTATCGTGAAGAGCCTGCTCGTGGCCGTCGTGTTCGGCATCGTCGCCTTTTGTTTCAAGGAGACGTTGTTCGCCGTCATCCTCGCACCCAAAGATGCCGACTTCATCACTTACCGCCTGCTTTATGCGCTCAGCGGTCTGGTAACGGAGGCCGATTCTCCGGATTTTCTCGTGAAACTCATCAACACAGGATTGGCCGAGCAGTTCATCATCCACATGAAGGTGGCATTGTGTACCGGAGTCTTGTGTGCTTCGTCTTACATCCTCTACCAGTTGTTCCGCTTCGTGTCGCCCGCGTTGTATGCCAACGAGCGGAAGTACGTCGTGCGGGTCGTCGGGGGCGGCTACGCGATGTTCCTGCTGGGCGTGGCGGTCAGCTACTTTCTGATCTTCCCGCTGACGTTCCGTTTCTTGGGAACTTATCAGGTCAGCGGCGAGGTGGAGAACATGATTGCCCTGCAATCCTACATCTCCACCTTGATGACCATGTCGTTGGCGATGGGCTTGGTCTTCGAGATCCCGATTCTCTCGTGGCTCTTTGCCAAGTTGGGATTTCTCCCGGCTGACTTCATGCGTAAATACCGCAAACATGCCATCGTGGCGATCCTCGTGGTGGCGGCAATCATCACACCTACCTCTGACGTTTTCACGCTGTCGCTGGTTGCATTGCCGATGTGGTTGCTGTATGAAATCAGCATATTGATGGTACATAGGACCGGATAACGAAAAAGGAGAAAGTAAATTTGTATTTTGGATACATCGACTCTGATTAATACACGGTTCATTCGTCTTCTGTCCGAATCTCGGAGATCCAACAACAATGAATTGGAATCGGCCTACGACGATTTTCTCCGCACGGTCATCGAAGTCTGCGACAATACGGCCGATTATAAACAGCTCTTCCGGACTTTGACGTTCACGCAGATTCGGTTGGGGATGTTGCGTCCTGCACGCAATCGCACGAAGGTTGCGAAAAGCGATATCGGTCGTTATATCGTCGCAGCCGAGCGGATCATCGAATCGGAGCTTCGGTTGCTCCATGAGCGGATCGAGCATCCTACGTTGTTCCAGCCTTCATTGCGCAACGATATTCCCGATTTGCATTGGAGTTCGGAGTTCACGAAACGGGATTTGGTGGAGTTGCTCTCCGCTTTGGAGTATCTCGGTCCGATATTGAATACTTTCGGGAAGTATGCTCCGTTTTCGGTGTTGGTGGCTTTCGCCGAAAAGACGCTCAATGTTTCTTTGCCGAATGCCTATAAGATCCGCGAGGAGGTGTTGAACCGCAAGACGAAGAGTACGGATTTCTTGGAACGGCTGATCGAGGCACTGATCGAGAAGAGTACGAAATGACATATTGAATAGCAGACGGATAGAAATATTTTTGCGGGTAGTAATGCGGGTACTGCCCGCATTTTATTTTTCGACTATTCGGAACTTTGTCCACGGAAATCGAAAGGAAACGATTATGAAATTAGACGCTATTATCGAAGATATGCAGGGATGCATCTTCTCGCTGCAACAGCGGGTCGAAGAGTTGAAGACGATGGACGACAAGTCGGCCGAAACGATTCTGATGACCCGTCAAGAGGCCGCCGATCTGATCGGCAAGTCGCTGCGGCAACTGGATCGCGATTGCCGGCGATACGGCATCCGAAAGGTCCATGCCAACGGCGGAATCCGAATTCCCAAAATCGACCTGCTCGTGCATATGGGGCTGGTTGCACGACCGGCGGAGCCGCGTCGAAGCGAGCTGCAACGGGTATTGGGCAGATTCGGACGACAATGAACTACCTCACGGAGATAAAGTTCTTCAACGAGTGGCTCGAAACCGAACAACTGCCGTCGAACGCCATCGTGTTGTGGTACGCCTTGATGTTCACGGCGAACCGCTGCGGCTGGCGCGACGAGTTCGCAGTATCGTTCTCTGTATTGCAGAGCCGCACGAAACTCGACAGATCGACCGTCTGGCGGATGCGTAAGGTTTTGGCGGATAGAGGCATTATCTCCGTGGAGGAACGGGGCGGCAATCGAAGCGCGCTTTATCGGCTGCATTCATTCGAGCGGATGTTTGCGTCGCAACGTACTACGCTGCCTGCAATGCAATCCGACTCGAATCCGCTCGAAGCGTTGCAAGGCGCGATGCTGTCTGCAACCGTACATAGACTGAACAGAGATTCTTATGAAAAAGAAAAAACAAGCAAAAAAGAAAAATGGGGTTCGGTGGGCGAAGAGAGAAAAAGTTGCGCGAAAAAGAGAGAAATGCCGCGTCTGAACCAGACGCAGTTCCTCTCGACGCTCGATCCGGCGTGGCGGGAACCGATGACCGTATGGCTGGAGTACAAGCGTTCCCGTCGCGAGAGTTACCGCAGCGAGTCGAGCGCGAGAAAATGCCTGTCGCTGCTACGCAACCTCTCGGGCGAGGATCCGACGGTCGCCGTTGCCATCATCGACCGCAGCATCGCCAACAACTGGGCGGGACTGTTCCCGTTGCCGCCGATACAACCAGCGAGAGGACAACATCCCGGGCAAATCATCCATCCCGCGACCGACGAACGTACCCGACGGTTGTTGGAAAAACTCGACCGCAAATGAAATGTGGGACAATGACCTCTTTGCACAAATGCCGCCCGACCTATTTTCACACGACAAAAACGACACGCCGTATGAACCGAATCGCATCGCTTATTGACCGCATGGTCGCAGACAAACGCCTCGTCGTCCGTTCGCCGCACGACCTCTCGTGGGGCGACAGGGACTATTGCGAAGGACTGTTCTGCGAAATCTTCCGTCAGGTCGATACTTCGGTCGTTCCCTATCGCCACCTGCCCGAGTATGCCGGGATCATCGACTGGATGACCTCGACCGAAGGGCGGGGACTGCTGCTCTACGGCGATTGCGGACGCGGCAAGAGCATCATCCTTACGGGCGTCGTTCCTGTGCTGCTGGCGATGAAGGAGCGGATGACGGTCGCCATTCACGCCGATGAACTTTCCAAACCTTACGACCTCGCCTTGCGGACAGCCGGCTACGACCCGAAAATGTCGAACCTCGACTACCTGACCCGCACGGCTTATCCCATTATCGACGAATTGGGCGTCGAACCGCTCGTAAACGACTACGGCGAGAAGTACGAGGGCTTCAACCGTGTCATCAACGCGGCCGAACGCTGTTTGCGTCCGCTGTTCCTCTCGACGAACCTGACCCGCAAACAACTGCTCGGCCGCTATGGAGAGCGGACTTTCGACCGGCTGACACGCTTGTGCCGCCCGGTGAAGTTCGAGGGAGAGAGCCTGCGCTGACAATCGAAAAACAGAACACGATATGAAACTGCAACGAATCATTCATCATTTGGAAGACGGCCGCCGCAAGTATGTGACCCATAACGGCGAGATGGAGAAATGGACGGAGGTCGAGATCGAGAACCTTCGCCGGAATACGGAACAGTACGGTCCGGCAGCCTATACCGCCGACTTCGCCAAGTACGGCATCTCTGCGCGCGAGCTTCGCGAACGCTATCCCGATGCGAGGATCATCCGCATCGTCGGCTTCGAGACCGAGGATCACGACCTGCCGTTGAACCCCGAAATCATCTTCTGACGATGCCGCATCTCAAACGTACCGTCCGCCGTCCGTGGCTGCCGGAGCATAAACCGCAGTCGGGACGCCGCCACGCCAACACGGAGTTCTACCGATCCGCCGCGTGGCGGAAACTGCGCCTCGTCAAGTTGGAACAGCAACCGCTATGCGAGGAGTGCCTGAAACACGACCGACATACTCCGGCGCAGATGGTCGACCACATCGTCCCGATCAATCGGGGCGGAGCGCCGCTCGACTTGCAGAACCTGCAATCTCTCTGCAACTCCTGCCACAACCGCAAGAGTGCCCGGGAGCGAAGATAACACGATGTCGAACCTCTAAAACGAATGCCTATGATGTAAAACGAGCAGGCGGTACGAAGACCTCGAATAGATTCTTATAAATCGAATACGGGAAAGATCGGCTGTTGGAAAAATCGATTCGTACTGTCTGCATTTTTATCATAGACTTCAATGATTATGCGAACGACTCTGAATTTGAATGAAATCATCTCCGAATGGATTTCGGAGTGCGACATACTCCCTGCCACCAAACGGGACTACCGACGCAAGGTCGCGCTGTGGTTCCGGTGGTTGTCGGCGCACGATGTCGATACCCGTTCGCCGGAGCGTCGGCACGTCTTGGAGTATAAACAGCAGTTGCAAGCCGAAGGCAAGAGCGTCTATACCGTGAATAGCCTCGTTACGATCCTCAAGCTGTTTTACGGCTTCTGCGAGCGACGGGGCTACTACGACAATATCGCCGCCGGAATCCGCAGCAGCAAGCGCCACACGGAGTACAGCAAACTGCCTCTGACGGCGGAGCAGGCATTCCGGCTGTTGGACAGCATCGATACTTCAACTACGATCGGGCGCCGCGACCGACTGATGATTTCGCTGATGCTCTTCAACGGGCTTCGCACCTGCGAGGCGGAGCGTATCGACATCGGCGACTTCGCCGAACGCGAAGGGCAGCCGATCCTCCGCATCCAACGCAAGGGGCGCACGGACAAGAACGAGATCGTCGTGCTGCATCCCGACACGGTCGCGTGGCTGGAGGAGTATATCGCCGATAGGGACTTCGACAGCGACACTCCGCTCTTCGTATCCCACAAGGCGCAATGCGACAACCGGCTCGTGCGGCAGACGATCGGACGGATCATCAAACAACGGCTCGCTCGCATCGGAATATCGCATCCGAAGATTTCGGCGCACTCGCTGCGGCACACGTTCGGGGCACTGATGGTCGAACAGGGTATAGACATCGAGACGATCAAGGATATGATGGGACATTCCGATACGAAGACCACGCGCATCTATATCGAGATGGCGCAGCAGCGACGACTGCTCCATCACTCGCCGTCGAAGACCATAGGCGATGCGATACTGAAAAACGGCGATAAAACTAATTGATGATTGAAGTACAGTGAATTAATGAATTACGCTATGTGTTTAACGGACAGTACGTTGCGATTTTCCGTAACTCGCTGAAACACGACATTGGGTATCAAAGAGTTGCGTGATCGAGGTACGCTCCCGACCGAAGACGGGGAGGGATCGAAAATCCTTCGGACCCTGCGAAAAGAAATCGCGCCCCAAGTCTTCTGTACGCACGTGCAGAATTGAGGAAATAAGAAATAATTCTCGGATGCGTTCTTTGAAATATTGTACGAAAAAATTGGATGTTTCGTATTTTGTCACGATATTTGCGTTACGATATTATCGTAACGATAAAAATGAAAAACAGTATGAAGCCGAATAATCCGTTTTTGATTTCGGGCTACTACAGCCCCGCATATTTCTGCGATCGCGAGCGGGAAACCGTAATGATGATCGAGGCGCTGCACAATGGTCGCAATCTGACCTTGATAGCGCCGCGCCGTATAGGCAAAACCGGATTGATCAGGCATGTCTTCTACCGATTGCAGGAGCGGCAGCCGGATACGGTAACGCTTTACATGGACATCTACTCGACGCAGAACCTCGGGGACTTCATTCGGCTGTTCGCCAATACGGTGTTGGGGCGATTGGATACTGTCCCGCAGAAGGCGTTGGGTCGTGTCGCGCAATTCATCAAGAGTTGCCGCCCGGTTTTCACGTTCGATGAACTGACCGGACTGCCCAAGGCGACGATCGATGTCGCTCCGACAACGGAGGAAACTACGCTCAAGGAGATATTCGACTACCTGCAATCGGCGGATAAGCGTTGCTATATCGCCATAGATGAATTTCAACAGATCGCCGAATACCCCGAAAAAGGCGTCGAGGCCTTGTTGCGTTCTTACATTCAGTTCCTGCCGAACGTGAACTTCATTTTTGCGGGGAGCAAACAGCATGTCATGCAGGAGATGTTCCTCTCGGCTAAAAAACCGTTTTACCAAAGTACGCAGACGCTTTCGATCGATCGAATCGACAAGGCGGCTTATTATGATTTCGCCGAGGCATTCTTCGCCGGGCAGGATCGTGCGCTGGAGCGAACCGTATTCGACACGATTTACGACCGGTTCGATGGGCATACATGGTATATCCAAGCGATCTTGAACCGACTTTACGGATATTCGGTCGCTATCGACTCCGCAACAGTCGATTTCGCCATTCGGGAGATCGTCGAGGAGTCTACCTATGCTTACGAAAGTCTGTTGGCTGCCTACCCGACGGGGAGCGTTCGCTTACTCAAAGCCATCGCTCGCGAAGGGTGCGTCAAGGAGATTCAGGCCGGAGAATTCATCGCCAAATATAAATTGCGGGCTGCCAGCAGCGTGAATAGCGCAATCAAAAAACTGCTTGCTAACGAACTGGTCTACAAAGCTACGGATGGATATATCATATACGATCGCTTTTTGAACGAATGGCTGCGTAGTCTGGCGTTCTGATCTCTCGTACAATATTTCAATGTTACTGCATCCGAGTTCGCAAGACTCGGATGTTTCGTTTCGTGCGAAATCGGAATGCAATTGTAAAACTGTATAAACAATGACGAAAGGTCGTAAGAAATTGCCGGATAAATTGAAAGCCTTGCGCGGAACAGACCAGCCGTGCCGGATGACCGGCGATGCTGTTTCCGCCGGCACCGCCGTCGCGGCATTGCCGCGCTCAGGATTGAAAGGTACGGCGAAGAAGGTGTTCGAGGTCGTGGCGACGGAGTTGATCCACAAATGCCTGCTCGACGTCGTCGGTGTAGACTTGGTCGTCGCCTATGCTCGCGAGATGGGGCTGTACCACGATATGATGCGCGAAACCGAAAAAGAGGGATACACCATCGAAGTAATGACGAAACACGGTACGGCGACGGTCGTCAACCCCAAGCGCAAGGTCGCGGAAGCGGCGCTCGTCAATGCCAAAGCGCTGGCTGCCGAGTTCGGGTTGACGCCTGCCAGTCGCAGCCGCGTAGCGACTTTGCTTTCGGATAATACCCCGAAAGACGACTTCGCGGAGTTCGAGGAGATAAAGTAGATTATCGCAATATGGCTGCTGTCAAGAAAAATCCCGCCGAACTTTATGCCGAGCAGGTGCGCTCCGGCGAGATTCTCGTCTGCGAGTATGTCCGCCTCGCCGTCGAGCGTTACTACGCCGATCTCGACCGTGCGCTCGACATGGGTCGCTACTTCGATAAAAAAGCCGCAATGCGAGCTATCCACTTCATCGAAAAACTCAAACATACCAAAGGCGAGTGGGCGGGCCAGCGGTTCCGGCTGGAGCCGTGGCAGCAGTTCGTGCTGTGGAATATCTTCGGGTGGAAGAATGCCGACGGCACGCGCCGGTTCCGATACGCTTATATCGAGATCGCCCGCAAGAACGGCAAAACCGCACTGTCTGCCGGCATCGGGTTGTATATGCTCTTCGCCGACGGCGAGAGCCGCCCGGAGGTCTACTCGGCCGCGACGGTCAAGGATCAGGCGAAGATATGCTTCTCGGATGCTGTGGAGATCGTCAAGGCGACCGACCTGAAAAACTACCTTACGCCATATCGCAACTCGATCGTCTATGAACTCAAAGGCGGTACGATGAAGCCTCTCTCGTCCGATTACGGCACGCACGACGGTCTGAACCCGAGTTGCGGCATTATCGACGAGTTTCACGCCCACAAGGACAGCGGAATGTTCGACGTCATCAAGTCGGCTTTCGGTGCACGGCGGCAACCGCTGATGTTCATCATCACGACGGCGGGCTTCGATAAGTCGGGAGTCTGCTATGCCTATCGGGAGAACGTCATCAAAGTGCTGCGCGGCGTGAACGAGGACGATTCATTGTTCGGTATCATCTACACGCTCGACGATAAATCGGAGTGGGACGACCCGAAAATGTGGATCAAGGCCAATCCCAACCTCGGCGTGAGTTTGAGCGCCGACTACCTCGCCGACCAAGTGAAAGACGCCAAGAACCGTCCCGAAGCCGTCCGCAACGTAATGACGAAGAACGTCGATCTGTGGGTCGATGCCGAACGGACGTGGATACTCGACGACGTTTGGCAAAAGTGCATCGGTACGACCGACCCTGCCGACTTGAAAGGTTGCGCCTGCTGGGGCGGATTGGACCTCTCGAATGTATCGGACATTACGGCATACGTGCTGCTCTTCCACGAGAACGACCGTTTCCAGTTGCTGTCGCACTTTTGGATTCCCGAAGAGAGGATGCTGGAGAAGATCCGCAAGGAGAATATCAACTACGACAAGTGGGTGGCAGAGGGCTATGTAACCGTTACGCCGGGCAATGTCATCGATTACGACTTCGTCAAGGCGGATATCCTACGTATCGTAGCCGACTACGACCTGCGGACATCGGCTTACGACCGCTGGAACTCTTCGCAGACGATCATCGACTTGCAGAACGAGGGGATGGAGTGCAACCCCTTCGGACAGGGCTACGGCTCGATGTCGGCGCCGACCAAGGAGTTCGAGAAATTAGTGCTGACCGAGAAGATCGAACACTTCGGCAATCCGGTCTTGCGGTGGATGCTCGCATCGACGCTTGTCAAGACCGACCCTGCGGGCAATATCAAACCCGACAAGGAGAAATCGACGCAGAAGATCGACGGCATCGTCGCGGCGATCATGGCACTCGGGGAGTGGATGACGGCACAGGCCGACGACGAAAGCAATCCGTATGAAAACAGAGGACTATTAACCTTATAACACGATACGATTATGAGCAGCAGAAAAATGAACATTTGCGATGAGCGAAGGCAGAGGCGGCTCGCAGACTATGCCGAGCGTAGCAAATGTGCATCGAAAATGAACCGAAAACAATACAAGCGTTATCATTCGCCGGTCATCGCAGCCGAGCGCGAGAAAGTCGAGGCGGAACTGTCGGCGATGAATCCCCTCGAACCCGAAGTGCGGCATTTCCTCTCGTTCGAGGGCTTCGCGGAACTCTATCTCCGTATGCGCGACCTCTATCCGACGCAGTTGGAGGCTTACGAGCGGCTGGAGGATTTCTACATCACTATCACCGGCAAGCGCAGATACTCCGAATTCAGTTCATTCAGAAGGGTGTTGAATAGAATGAGAAATTATAAATAACTATTCCAATTGCATGCCGCATGACTCTTTTAAATAAGCGGCTAATTTGGGTCGTCGTGATTTTATGTATTTATCAAATATAGTTTGGGCGAAAGGCGCTACCCAATATTGGGAATCTTTATCTGGCGTCATTCCACAGTCTAATGCATCGACATAATCTGAAGCCATAATATATGGTGCATTAAGAGAAATACAATATGCGAAATGAAGTGAAAAAATGTCTTTCAAACAGATGGATAGCTGATCAAGTTCTGTTTCACGATGATGGTTCATAATTTCATTATCATTCATTATCATATATTGAAACGAATTGTAATGATTATGGCTGTTGCACTTTTTTCTGATTTTTGCAAAGTGCCCATCAAAATCAAAATATGTATGTAGTTTTTCTAAAATATCCCAAGAGCGTATCTCTTTTATCATTTTTTCATACCATGGTAAATGTCCATCTCCATTAGCCCAATCATTAATATCTTTCACAATCCAATTTTCCAAACTATGATGTTTTTTTATGTGTATGGCTTTATAGATGTCCATTATGACAGCATCATGGTATTTGCGAGTCAAAGCAAAAGCATCATTAATTCGACCTTTTTCTAAAACCAAATTAATTGAATCCAACGTTCCTTCAATTGAGGAATAAACGTATGTATCAATATTAAATATTCTGAGGCTAATTCCCGGTGTAATAAATCCCATTACATTAAAAGAAAGGGCATTATAGAACTCCATGAAATCTTTTAACGTGGTAAAGATTTCATGTTCCATATATTCTTTTGTCTGATATGCTTTGAAGTTGGATGCTTCTTCCAGTGTCATGATGGTTTGATATTATATAGGTTTGGTTTGAGAACTATCAGGCCGGGTAGCATTCCATATTTTTTTCAATTTGCTGTAATTCTTTTTATACCATTTATTAATGGCTTTTATTACTTTCGATGACGGAGAACCATTTAATAGTTCACATCTTTCGATAGAAAAAGAATAATCTTGATCATTTATTAGGACGTGAAAATGTGGAGGATTGTGTTCATTATGCCGAATCTCTATTTTAATTTTATTATCGATTAGATCTATTGCTTTGCATGGTCCTAATGGCGGCCATTCAAATATGAATGGTCGACCGGTTAATTTGCAACCAATGAATCTAATAAAATAAGCTAATATATATAACGGGACAAGAACGATATGTATACAGACAATGGGAAATATGAATATAATGGCAAAAATATCATACCAAGAAAATTTATTATCATCATGATTATCTTCATAAAATTCTATAATGGACAATTGCTCTCTTAAATCATCTTCTAAATAATCAATATATGCATCGATTCTGATTTTCATAATTAAAAATAATTCACATATGACAAAGTTACGAAAAATTACGGAATTTTAACTGTGAGACTTTGTCTGTTTGATACGCTAAATCACTTCATTAAGTTTGCCGCATGGCAGATTTGATGAAGTGGTTTTCATTTTTGCATAGGGGCGAGCGGCGCGACATTTCATCGGCCGTATTCGAGGCGGCGGTGAATAAGGTCATTACCGCCGACACGGTAGCCGATGCCACGCACCAGCCGTATATCACCGAGGAGGGCGCATTGAACCTCACGGCGGTTTGGGCTTGCGTGCGAATCCTCTCCGAAACGGTCGGAACGCTCCCGCTGCACCTCTATCGCCGTACTGCTCGCGGTCGTGAGCGGCAGTACGGCCACCTCTGCCACCGACTCGTGCAGGCTCCCAACCCCTATTCCACACGTTTCGACCTGATGCACCACCTGATGGTCTCGTGCGCTCTGTGGGGCAACGGCTATGTCCGCATCTTTCGAGACAAACGCTACCGTCCGCTTCGACTGAAATTCATCCATCCTGCCCGTATCGAGCCGCTCCTTACCGACAACGACGAGCTTTTTTATCGAACGGATACGGGCGAACTGTTCCCGAACGAAGACGTCATCCACCTGCGCGGACTCTCAACCAACGGCTATAAGGGCAAAAGTCCGATCGCCGTCCATCGCGACAACCTCGCGCTCTCCGTCTCGGCGCAACTCTACGGCAAACGCTTCTTCGATCAGGGCGGCAATATGTCGGGCGTCTTCAAATATCCCTCGACGCTCAAGCCCGAAGCCTACCAGCGGCTCAAGAAAGACCTCATCGCCCAATCGGTCGGTTTGCACAATGCCCACGTCCCGCTGCTGTTGGAGGGCGGTATGACCTACGAGCGCATATCTATCCCTCCCGAAGATGCCCAGTTCATCGCTACGCGCAAGTTCCAAAAGACCGAGATCGCCACCATCTACGGTATCCCGCCGCATATGATCGCCGACTTGGAACGTGCTACGAACAACAACATCGAGCATCAAGGCATGGAATTCGTGCAGTATTGCCTGATGCCGTACCTCGTTCGCATCGAGGAGGAGTTCAACCGCAAACTGCTACGCGAGGACGAGTTCGGGGAGTATTACTTCCTCTTCGGTCTGAACGGACTGCTGCGCGGCGATGCCAAGACCCGCTCGGAATACTACAAGAATATGAATATCGTCGGCGCGATGTCTGCCAACGAAATCCGCTCCCTCGAAGATATGAACTCCTACGATGGAGGCGACGAATATTTCGTACAAATGAACATGCAGCCGGTAACGACTGCCATAAAACTTAAAACGAATGGAACCGAATAATGAAATGGAGATCCGGAGCCTTGTCGGCGATCTGCATATCGAGAGCCGCGAGGAGGGAACAGTCAGCCGGACGATCGTCGGTTATGCCGCGAAATTCGAGAGTTGGAGCGACCCTATCATGGGTTGGTTTCGGGAGAAGATCGCACGGGGAGCGTTCGACGGGTGCGACCTGTCGGACGTCATCATGTGCTTCAACCACAACACCGATTCGATCCTTGCACGCACGACGAGCGGGACGCTGCGATTGGAAGTAGACGACGTGGGCCTGCGCTTCGCGTTCGAGGCTCCGAATACGACTTCGGGGAGCGATATGCTGGAACTGGTACGCCGGGGCGACGTCTCGAAATGTTCGTTCCGCTTTGGCGTCGCGCAGGACGAGTGGCAGTATGCCGACGAAAAGAACGGCCTTGCGATGGACGAGCGGACGATCCTTAAATTTTCGCGTGTGGTGGATGTTTCGCTCGTGGTATTTCCCGCTATCCCGAAACCGAAGCCTCGGTGCGGCATCTCGAAGAGCGAAAAGCCGTGTGGTTATCATCCAACAAAACGGAGGCAGCGAATCATTCTTATAAAATAGAATCTCGAAACCGTTTATGTGATTTTCTTAAGATCGCAAATAAACGCTAACCGAAATTTCCATATCTTTGTAACAGCCGATGAAATCATCGGCTGTTACTTGTTATAAAAATAAATAAAGCATAATGAAACTACGAATTCCAAACTCGGAAGTTCAAGAACTTCTAACCGACAAGTCTTTTGAGTATCCTAAATACGCGACTCAAATTATGAACTTGGCGAATCAAAATGCACAAGGTACTCGTCCGAATATTGTAGGTCAAATGAGCGACCTGATTCAAGAATTCGGAGCAGGATCGATGATTGAATGGGATGCTTGGTATAAGAACGGTCACCCGGAAGCGATCGAGACTGCAACCGAACGAGTGTATCGGATGATTGAATTACTTAAAGAGAGTATTCAGGCCATTGATAAGGATATGGTCCGAAAATGGATCGAAGAGCTTGTTGTTGTCAAGACTTATTGCGGATTAAAATTCCAGGAGGCCATTCTCCGTAAAATTGCAGAAGAAAAGCAATCGGACTACAGATTGGCGACCCCCGAAGAAGAGGCGCAAGGTATAGATGGATTCATTGGAAATTATCCGGTTAGTATCAAGCCAATCACCTATCGGATTATGAATGAGCTACCGGAGCACATCAATGTGCCGATTATTTACTATGACAAGAAAAAGTCGGAAATAGTGGTTGAATATAATTTTTAGTTATGCCTACAAATTTCACACAAGCTCAGCGCACACGATTACTCGCCATTTTACAAATTGGAAAAAGAAATGCTATTAATGCTACTAATATCGCCAAAGCATTAGGATTTCCTACAGGTGGTAATCAAGTAAAAACTCGAGATTTAATTCGAGAATGCATAGAAATTGATGGTGACCTAATTGGAAGTTCTTTATCTAAACCAAGAGGTTTTTATTTGATAGATCAAACAAATAAAAATGAGCTGGACTCCTATCTTGATTCTTTAGAAAGCCGCGCAATTGATATTTTGAGACGTCGAGAATGGCTTATCCGCAATTGGAATAATACAGTTGCAGGTAATCCAACGACCAGAATTGTAAAATATGTCAAGCCTTAAGATGTTATAAGGCTGCCTAAAACTTGTTAGACAGCCCCATAATTATTAGAGAGTTAATGCAATTTGCCTTCCCGTGGGAATAGGAGCAATACGCTTTCTATTCCCTATTTTTATTTCAGTAGTTACCGGAATAATATTTACGTATTCAGCAGTAATCTGATGATTGGTTCCTTTTATTGCAGACAAGTAGACGAATCGCATATCTGTTTCTTGCGAAGTCATAACCGGCATCTGGAGATACTCGTTGAAATGTTTGATCTCTTTATTCTGTGTTCGTTGCGAAACGAATTCTTTATGTGCTGCTATTCGATTAACAATAACTTCGTTTATTTGGTCAACCGATGATGAATGAATATTATCGGCTATAATATCTATAAACTTATCATCAATTTCATAACCAATACTATTGCGATTGCTCATGATAGATGCAATCGTAGTTGTACCGGTTCCCAAAAAAGGATCCAATACCGTATCTCCTTGCAACGAATACATATTGATTAGACGGTATGGAACTTCCAATGGATAGGCCGCACTCCTATCTCGGCTTTCAGCCGATATTTTTTGTTTGGTACCTTTTATATTGTCCCACAAATCGGAAAACCACACATTGCGTTCCTCCCAAAAGAACGAACTCTCACGGCGCTTCTGTTTGTCTATTGCAGATTTGAATTCGCGTTTACCTCCTTTGCGAAAAATCAAAATCCATTCGTGTTCCAATGTTACATATGCTCCTGCAGGAAGCATTCCGGATCCCATAAATTTATTCGGAGCATTCGTTTGCTTTCTCCAAATAATGTTTGGCAGATTTACATACCCGTGAGCGGTGAAATAGTTAATTATACGGGAATGATTGGAATATAAAGCAAAATTGCCGTTGAATGTTCGCGTCGCATCGCCGACATTGATACAGACGATTCCACCCGGGACAAGGACACGGGTCACCTCATCCCATACTTTATCCAGCTCTTGATGCATTAATTCAAAAGCCGCTTCCGGCTGGCTCTCATTAAGTGCATTTGCAATACAAGGATTTTGTTTGCTTAGTACCTCATCCCACATTTGGATCATGGGATATGGCGGAGATGTAACGACTAACTCGACAGAGCTGTCATTAATCTCTTTCATCTGTTGGGCTGCCCCAGTATATATGTTGTGCGTTGTCTTCATAATTTCAAAGCAAAGATAATTCATTTCCTTCTATAATCCTCCATTATTCGACTTTATTCTAAAACCGAGACAAAGTTTCCCTATTACATCTGATGTGTGAATTAAGTTTGCTCCTGAACGAATCGATAACGAAATTTATGAGCAAACTGAAAACCCTTAAAGAGAGTCGCGCTGCCGTGTTCGCACGGATCGACGAGTTGCGTACTGCGACCGACGGGCGCGAGATGACCTCCGAGGAGCAGGAGCGGTGGAATACGCTGCTTGCGGAGTACGAGCAGGCCGACCGCGCCGTCGAAGCCGAGGAGCGCTATGTCGACATCGAACGTCGGCAGGCCGAGCAGGAGTATATTCGTCAAACTTCCGGCGAGCAACCCGACGAACGTCGTGCCGAGGAGTACCGCACCGCTTTCCGCAACTACCTGCTGCGCGGCGCTGCGGATATTTCGCCCGAACATCGGACCCTTTTCGAGCAGCGCGCCGGCATCACGGGTTTGTCGGGCGGCGTGATCGTTCCTTCGTCGCTGTCCGACAGCATCGAGGTCGCGCTGAAAGCCTACGGCGGGATGTTCGAGGCGGGTTCGATCCTCACCACGAGCAAGGGCGGCGACCTGATCATGCCGACGGTGAACGATACCGATGCGAAAGCTACGGTCGTGGCCGAGTATCAGCAGTCGACCAAGTCCGCACCGTCGTTCGGCTCCGAAACGCTCAAAGCCTACACCTACCGCACGCCCATCGTCCCCGTGTCGTTGGAGCTGTTGCAGGATTCGGCATTCGACCTCGAATCGCTGCTGTCGGGTCTGTTGGCCGAGTCGTTCGGGCGGGGCATCAACTACGACCTCACGCGCGGCGACGGCAAGGGCAAACCCAAAGGCATCGTCGAGTGGGCGCACGCTTGTGCTGTCAATCCTTCGGCCAACGGGATCTCGCTCGACGCACTGATCGAGCTTAGGTGCTGTTCGGCGACTTCTCGAAGTTCAAGATACGTATGGTTCGCTCGTTCCGCGTGATCCGCCTGAACGAGCTGCTCGCCGAGTACCTTTCGATCGGGCTGTTCGGCTTCGCCCGCGTGGACGGCATCCTGCTGGACGCCGGCACGCACCCTGTCCATAAGTTGGTGCATAAGGCATCGTAATCAATGGATTGTATTTTAATTGTAAAAAATTGAACTTTTTCGGGTATCAAACGGGAATTGTCGTTGTATCTTTGCCAAGCGGCGACTCTCCGTTCCCGAATCTGAAAGGGAACCATGAAAACACTCGAGACACGGGAGCCGCCGATCACGCTGGAACTCGCTCGACAGCACTTGCGAGTAGGCAGCGCCACCCATGACGATACTTTGATCGCTGCGAAACTCGACATGGCCGTTGCCGTGGCGGAGGATATGACGGGACGGATCATCCGGGAGAAGAGGGTACGGTTCGACGTATCGATCCCCTCCGACGCTCCCATCGTCCGCCTGCCTGTCCCTACGACGCGCATCGAGCGGCTCTCCGTCTCTCGAACTCTCGTACCCGAACCCGACTACACGCTTTTGGAGGACGACTACGACCCGATGCTGGTCGCCGAACCTCAGTACGGCGGACAGACCGCAACGGTTACGGCCGTCATCGGTTACGATCGCGATAATATACCTCCTGCAATCAAGGCGGCTATTCTGCTGATTTTGGGTACGCTCTACGACAACGAATCGGACAACCTCGTCGGCCGCACCGTTTCGGAGCTGTCGCTCACGGCCGAGAAACTCCTGCTTCCGTGGCGGGTAACTCCTTACGGCGATGTTTGACACGCGCATCGAAATCCTCGAATACACCGAGGAGCGGGACGAGTATAACGACCTCACGAAATCGCTTCAGCGCGTCGCCGTCTGCTACGCCCAGCGTACCGAGAACGGCGGTCGGGAGAACCTCTACGCCGGGCGCATCGTCCACGAGAACGAAGTGATCTATACGATTCGTTGGCAACCCGACCTGCGCCCCGATATGGTCGTTCGCGACGAGGGGTATCTGCGGAAGATCATTTCGATCCACGAGGAGGGGCGCTGCTGGCGCCTGCATCTCAAATGCCGGAAGAGCGATGCTGACGATCGAGGTTGAAGGCTATGCCGAGGCGAAACGTATCCTCGACGAATTGCCGAATACGATGCAGAAGCGGATGCTGCTTGCGGCTCTGCGTGCCTCGGCCAAGCCGATGTTGCAATCGGCACGAAGCAAAGTCCCCGTCCGTACCGGTAAACTGAAGAAGCAGTTGCGCACGGTTCGCTACAAGGACCGAAACGCACCGAAGTCGGAGGTGGCGGTGGCCGTGAAACCGGTCTTCGGACGCACGAAGAAGAAAGGCGTCGTGAACGAATACTACGGCAAGTTCATCCATGAGGGAACTGCCGACCCGCGTACCTCGAAAAAGGGCAAGCTGTTGATCTTCGACGATGCGCAGGGTAAAAAAGTCTTCGTTCGCAGTACGAAAGGCATCAAGCCGACACCTTATCTGAAGCAGGCTTATACGGAGAACTCCGAGCGCACGGTGACGATCTTCGGCGACGAGCTGGCTGCGGCGGTCGAGAAGTTCGTGAATAAAAACTTCGCACCGGTATCGAAATGACGGATTTCAAGAAGCAGATGATCGCGCTTTTGGAGCGGGAGATTCCCGAATTGGCGGATAGGATCCAAGCCGGTGCGGTCGATGCCCGGACGCCTGCGCCGTTCGCAGCGTTCACAACGCCGGAGGAGATACCCGTAAGGACGCTGCACGGCATCGCCGGTTACCGAACGATGTTCGAGGTCGCGGTCTACGACAGCAGGTTCTCCGGTGCGGAACTCCTCAAGCGTCGCGCGATCGCCGCCTTGGAGGGTGCGGAGTTCGACGGCAAACGCAGCCGCTTCGTCTCCTCGGCGACGGAATACTATGCGGACTATGACCTGCACGGCGCGACGATGACATTCAAAATAGTATAAACCTAAAACGAAAACTTATGCCGGAAACAATCGGAACCAAACGGGTCGTGCAGGGCGAGGACATCATCGTTCTGGTGGATGAAAAGACGACGCTCCACGCCACGACGCATACGCTGAAGGTCGATCTGGAGATGAAGGAGCTCCGCACGAAGGATACGAACGGCAAGGAGAAAGCTCCGGGCGACGTTACGTGGTCGGTGGATGGCGACGGACTGGTGGTCGTCGACGATTCGATCGAGAATAGCCATACCTCGGAGGATATCCTCGCGCTCGTTCTGTCGAAGAAACTCGTCGATGTGGTCGTCAAGTCGCCGCTTACGGGTCTTACGAAGATGTACACGGGCAAAGCCTACATCACCACCTTCTCGCTCTCGACGCCTGCGGGCGACAACGCCTCTTACAGCTATTCGCTTACCGGCAGCGGCAACCTGACGCCGGTAGACAAACCTAAATCCTGACCGCTATGAAAGAGATCATCATTCAAGGTTCTCCGCGTCCGATCCATTTCGGACTACGCGCCATCGACGAGTTCGTCAAACAGCGCGGTGCGGAGTTCGGGCAGACGGTCGCTTCGACCGATGCCCTCGGATCGCTGGACAGCATCGTCGTGCTGACCGCCACGGGGCTCAACGAGGGTGCACGGCGAGCCGGCAGCGACCGCCGCTACACCGAAGACGAGGTGTGGGACATCTTCGACGAGGAGCCGTCGCTTATCCTCGCCGTATCGGAACTCTTCGTCGAGAGCATCGCGCCGCTGACGGATAAGTTGGGCGACCTCTCAAAAAACGGGAAACGCCCGACGACGGGGAGCCGCAAGCGGTAACCTACGAGCGATGGTTCGCCATCGCCGTCGGGCAGATGGGACTGGCACCCGAAGCCTTCGAACGCCTGACGCCCGCCGAGTTCATCTACGCGTGGCTCGGTTGGGCAAAACGCGAGGGCGATAGGCAGCGGCAGGCATGGGAGCGCGAGCGATGGGCGGTGTGGGTTGCGACCTGTATCCAGCTCGACCGCAAAGATCGTTGCCCGATGACCGAGATGTTCCCGCTGCCGTGGGAGGAGCCGACGGCTCCCGCAAAACAAGAACCGACCATGCAGGAACGCATGGAACGAATCGAAGCAATGAAACGATGTATCCGAAAATAACCCTGATTATCCTGACGATCGCCGCTGCCGGCTGCTCTCCGCTCCGAAGCACGCGATCCGAGCGGCACGAAACGCTTGCTATCACCGACTCGACTCTTACGACGCTGTTCCGGCAGGAGTTCGAGCAGCGGATCGGAACGCTCCGCCGGACCATCGTGGAGTTTTATCCGCCGGCGGAATATCCGGAACCGAGCGACGATCGATTCCCGAATCCGACCGATACGCTCCGCGCCGTTCTTCCGCCTCCGAAGATTCCGGCGACGAATGCTTCCCGACAGCCGGTCAAACGCATCGTCTATACCGAGGTGTCGATGCAAAACGACCGCACGATCCTTACCGACAGCATTTCGCATAGCCGCATCAACACGGCCGCCCGCAACGACGTGCAGGAGCAGACCGACGAGCAACCCTCCTCCGGTGCCGCGTGGCTCAAGTGGGCGACGGCGCTCGTCGCACTGACGCTTCTGCTGCTCTTATTCTTAAAACTCCGATAACCGAACCCTTATGGCCAGATTGAAAACTCCGATTTCATACTATGGCGGCAAGCAGATGCTCCTGAAGCATATCCTGCCGCTGATTCCCGAACATACGCTCTACACCGAGGCTTTCTGCGGCGGCTGCGCCGTGCTCTTCGCCAAGCCGCCCGCGCAATGCGAGGTCATCAACGACACGAACACCGAATTGGTGAACTTCTACCGCGTGGCGCAGACGCAGTATGCGGCACTCAAGGCGATGATCGACGCGACGCTCCACAGCCGCGAGATACATGCGCACGCACGGCATATCAACGAGCATCCGTCGTTCTTCACGCCCGTCGAGCGGGCTTGGGCGGTGTGGGTCTGCACGAAGTTGGGCTTCGCCTCGATGATCGACGGAACGTTCGGATACGACCGCAGCGGCACGACGACGCTGAAACTCCGCAATGCGAAAGAGGCCTTCACGGAGGAGTTGTGCGGACGCCTCGGCCGCGTTACGGTCGAGTGCGAGGACGGCATCGATGTCATCCGCCGCTACGACTGTCCCGAAGCATTCCACTTCGTCGATCCTCCCTATGTCGGCAGCGACTGCGGACACTACAACGGCACGTTCGACGAGGAGGATTTTTCGAGACTGCTCGAAACGCTCGCGACGACCAAAGGGAAGTTCATGCTGACGATGTTCCCGCACGAGAAGATCGAACGCCTCGCAGCCGAACATGGCTGGACGATCCATCGGCTCGACCGTACCATCACCGCCTCGAAGGTCTCCCGCCGCCGGCAGGAGGAGTGGATTACGACGAACTTCTAAACTTTCAAGAACCCAACCGTCGGAAATTTCTTATTACTCAATCGTAAATCTTTTCTAATCGCTTTAATTAATTCCGTTAAATAATGATTGAAAATAATCGGATCGTTGCAACCAAATGAGTGTTTTTCAAATTCAAGAATACAGAAGGCGACTTCTTCACTTGCAATGGTAAATAAAGTATTTCGAGATTCAGTATATCTGAAAGCTGCTTTTTTATCAGCCCCATTCGATGTAGTATAGTTATGAAGTGCAGTAATATAATCCATATAATGAGACTCTTTCAACTTGCGCGTTTGAAGAATGATACTATTTCGATTTGCAAGAACAGCTCCTATAACTGAAACAAGGATCGCAACGATAGCGCCAACAATAGATATGGTTAATTCTGTATTCATAAGTTATATTTTTTCCAAAAATACTAAATAATATAAATTGAATACTCTGCAAAGTAAGTTTATATTGGTATGCTGATCAAATATGTAAGTTCGCCTCTCTATCGAACTTCGCATCGTGGCGGTTGTTGGTTCTGCCCGAATTGCCGTATTCCGGTCTTCGCCGACCTGCGCCGCCGCCATCCTGAATTGTGGCGGGAATTGCAACTGCTCTCGAAGGTCGAAAATAAGTCGTCCGAAGGCTTCAAATACGGGCAGACTTTCGAGGAGGTCGAGCGTAGGATGGATCTCCTCGAAAACGCTCCGATGTTATTCTAAATACCTGAATATAAATGCGATAATAGCCCCGAATTAACTTGCGTGTTCTAAAAAACGATGTTATGTTTGCAGTACGATAAACAACTGAATGATAAACGATTAAAACAAAGTGACATGACACGGGAACAAGCGAAACGGATTGCGATGACCTACATGCGGCAGCAGAGCGATTACGAATTTTCGGAGGTAACGGTCAAGAGTATGGAGCCTGCCGACGGGTTGATCAAAGTATGGTTGAAAACCGAAGACAAGTATGGCGACGAACTGATCGTCGAGGTCGACATGGACCCGCAGTCGAACGAGATCCGCTGGAAGAAAATCTGCAACACGGGACGTTTATCCGAATACCTGAAGCCGGCTGTTCGGATCGATAAACTTTCGGCGGGACAACGCTTCCGGCTGCAAGGCGACTGCATAGTTTACGAGTTCGTAGACGACGTAAAGGACCGCAGCAATGTTCCTTATATCATTCGTCGGACGGATCGATCCCGCACCGTATCGAGAGTAGGATGGCAAGAGGTATTCCCGATAGAATAAGTCGAACGCCGCACCCCGCCGCAAGGCGGGGTGCGGATAAAACGAATAGGTATGAAAGTCGATTACACCCAAGCCGGAACGTACACGATTACCGGTATCATGCCTACCCAGTACAATGCCCTGCGCTCGGTACTTCAGTCGGCCGATGATCGCTGCTTCGAGGTACAGAATAAAGACGGCAGCTACTACAGCAACGACGATTTCGTCTGTATGCTCGATGCCGAGGAGCGGGAGGCATTGGCAGAAGTCTGCAAAGTGTTGTAAGCGGTCGTCCGCTTCTCGGTTATCCATTCAGTCGTTTATTGTGCCCGGGGTCTTGCCGCATGGTATGGCTCCGGTATTCTTTTATCATGAGACAATGTTTCGTCGAAACGATGCCGTTCCGACTTACTTTAGATAATCGAATGGAATGTAATCCTCTGAAATTAAATGAGATAATAGTTGCGAAATGACTTGCGTGTTCCGAATGATGATGCCATCTTTGCAGTGTAATAAACAATTTAACTACAATTTATTAACGACTCGGTTATGAATACTGCGAATCGAAAAAGAACGGAAATCGATGCCGAAATCGATCGGCTGGAGGTCGAATTCGAAAAGAACCGCAAGGAGATGCAACGCCTTGCCGACGAGAACAGACGTGCCGGCAACCGCTACGGCGAATTATCGAATGCGAATCACGACATCAACAACCGGATCCTCACATTGCTCACAGAGCGTTGGGAATCGGAAGAAACAACTCTTGAAGATAAAAAACAATGAATACAAATGCAAAGGTAGGCGACAAGATTCGCATTATCCATCTTTGCGATGAGGACAGCCGTTACGACGGCAAGGAGGGAACGATCGAGTTCGTTGATTCGCTCGGGCAACTACACGGCACGTGGGGAGGCTTGGCAGTCATTCCCGAAGTCGATCGGTTCGTAGTTATCGAAAAAGCGGAATAATAGCCTGCAACATATTTCGAGACGATAACGCTCGATATCGTGTCATTCCTGCATCTTCCTTAGATATTCAATCTTCTGAAAATAAATACGATAATAGTCGTCGAACAACTTGCGTGTTCCGAATAACGATGTTATGTTTGCAGTACGATAAACAACTAAAAAAGAGCGAATTATGAGAACGAACATCGAACGGTTTTTAGAGAGATTCCCTAAGAATGCCACGAATTGGGCGCAGGCGACGGACGAGGTGCGCGACATGGCTCGCAAGGCTCGCGAATTGTTGGAAGAGTACGAAGGCGTAATCGTCGAACCGGTAAATTTCCGGGCTATCGAGACCCCGGCCGAGTGGAATACCGAAGGTCGCGAGTTCATCCTGACGAACTTCGATCGCATGGCGGATAGGACCAAAGAGCGCTTCTACGACTACTTCCGCAAGTGGTTCGAAGGCGAAGAGGAATAGACCGACGCACGGATGCTCCCCGCAGCTTGAACGGGGAGCATCCGTCTTAACCCCGGAGCAGGGTTTCACGCGTCTCTTTCGATAGGAAATCTATCGTGCTCCATCAGTTGTTTATTGCAGCCGGAGCCGCATCATGTGCGGCTCCGGTATTTTATTTTGTATGTAAATAATGATTAAATTTGTAACGAAAACAGAATACGATGAAAGCCTATACCTATATCGAACACGGCCGGTTTGAGCTGCTTGACAAGCCGAAACCTACCTTGCAGGATCCTCACGACGCCATCGTGCGCGTAACACTCGCGAGTATCTGCACCAGCGACCTGCATATCAAACACGGCAGCGTGCCGCGCGCCGTCGAGGGTATCACCGTCGGTCACGAGATGGTCGGCATCGTCGAAGCGGTCGGAGCGGAGGTGCGCGGCGTAAAGGTCGGCGACCGCGTGACGGTCAACGTCGAAACCTTCTGCGGCGAATGTTTCTTCTGCAAGCGCGGCTATGTGAATAACTGCACCGATCCCGACGGCGGCTGGGCCTTAGGCTGCCGCATCGATGGCGGACAGGCGGAGTATATCCGCGTGCCGCACGCCGATCAGGGACTGAACCGCATTCCCGGTACGGTGAGCGACGAGCAGGCGCTGTTCGTCGGCGATATTCTGGCCACAGGCTATTGGGCGTCGAAGATTTCGGAGATCGCACCCGACGATACGGTCCTGATTATCGGTGCCGGACCGACGGGGATCTGCACGCTGCTTTGCGCAAGATTGAAACACCTGAAGCGAATCATCGTCTGCGAAAAATCGCCCGAACGGCGGCGATTCATGCGGGAGCACTATCCCGAGGTGCTGACGGTCGCACCCGAAACGTGTCGTGAGGCGGTCCTCGCGAACAGCGATCACGGCGGCGCCGATGTCGTGCTGGAGGTGGCCGGAGCCGAGGATACGTTTCGTCTGGCGTGGGAGTGCGCCCGACCCAATGCGACGATTGTCATTGTTGCGCTCTACGACCGGCCGCAGGTGCTGCCGCTGCCCGACATGTACGGCAAGAACCTCACCTTCAAAACAGGCGGCGTGGACGGCTGCGACTGCGCCGAGATACTCCGGCTGATCGAGGCGGGCGAGATCGATACCACGCCGCTCATCACGCACCGCTATCCGCTCGGACGCATTGCCGAGGCATACGACCTCTTCGAAAACCGCCGCGATGGAGCGATCAAAATTGCAGTCGATTGTACCGAATAGAGGTATGTATCCGCGCGATAATATTTCACGTCAGCGTCCACCCCTTATCTGTCGCGATCGCTTTTTGGATAGCATTCAGTTTCGCGAGGTTCTTTGCCCCGATATTGCAGGTCTTGCCATTACCTGTGCCGGATAGAGCATTCAGCAGGAATACCAAACTTTCGACCGTGAGTTTCGGGCAGCCGTTCACGGCGATGTCTACATCGACGGGTCCGTCGATGATTACCGTTTCGAGTGCGGAGCAGGAGACGAACGTCGTGTCGATCTTCGATGTCACCTTGCTGAAATCGAGCCTCCCGCCGATTTTGCGCAGGTTCTTGCAGCCGTGGAACATCTCCGAGGCGGAGGTAATGCGCGAGGTATCTAACCCGCCGATCTCCTGCAAATTCGTACAACCGTAGAAAGCATACATCATATTCGCGACGTTCGAGGTGTCGAGCGTCGGCACGCGCTCCAGTGCCGTACAACCGTAGCACATCTGATACATCGAATCGAACGACGCCGTATCGAAGGTCGAAAAGGCAGCCATCGTCGTATTGCCCTTGAAGAGTTGGTAGCCGTTTCGGATCTGATTCATTCCGCTGGTGCTGTCCACCAATGCAACTTTGCCGATAAGTACTGCCATCGATTCGTCGTCGGTCGTGGCCACGCCTTTGTCGCGGAGCGTCCCGGCAAGGCGCTGCCGCAGCGCATCGAGTCGCAAAACGAGTGAGGTAAAGTCTGCCATACGCTATCCGATAATATGGTTCAGTGCCTCCTCGATACCGGTCAGTCCGAGCGAAGCGGCCATTGCCCGAACCAACGTTTCATAAGTTATAGCAGCGCCCGTACCGCTGCGGTCGATTTCGATAAGGTCGGTCACCGCCAAGGTCGTCACCTTCGGGAGTTGGGAGAGCGTGATCGTATCGGTATCCGAAATCGTTGCCAATTTGCCTATGATCGATTCTGTTTGTTCTGTTTCCATAATCTTTAGTATCGTTTATTCTTCGTAAATCTTGAATTCGGACATCATCTGATAAGTTATGTGCCACATGCATTTGGCGGAGGAATAGGGCGACGGCACAGCCAACAGTTGCAACAGTCCTCCGTAGGTCTCGATGCGAGGAACCGGCAGATAGCCCATTCCGTAGGCATCTTTCTTCAGTGTCGTCACGATGCCCGACTGCGTGTCGTCCGCCGCAAGTACCAGACTGGGCGATGAACGGGTGCGGATCGGACAGTCGTAGAGGTTCACCACGCTGCCGATATACTCGGCCGATACGGGCAGGTTCAACCAGACGATGTAACTGCCGAAATCTGCGCCGTTGGCGATCAGGTTGAAGTTGCGGTTCAATGTATATTTGCGGGTCGAGGCGTTGTAGTCGGTGCCTTCGTCCGTGAAGTATTTGAACTGCACCTTCGAATATCCGCTGAAGATGCCGCTCGCCATTTCGACGTGTCCGTCTTCATAAATGCGTGTGGCTGCCGTCGCTGCGTTCTCGATGCCGTCCGCGCCGGCGAAGAACATCAACTTGCCGTGCTTCGACGCTGGAGCACCTTTCAATGCGCAGCCCGCCATGCCCGCCACAACCTTCTTATCCGTATCGTCCTTTACGCCGACGAACCCCGACAACACTACACCGCTCCCGGCATCGATCTCCGTCGAGATATCTTGAAAGTTTTCGCGCAGATACTCCAGATCGCTGTCGTCGCTTTTCGCTGCTTCGTCCAAGAGCGCTCCGATCGTCCGCCGGGCCGTGTAGTAAGCCTCTATGTCGGCGAAATCATCCCCGATCGGAATGAACTCCAGTTCCGGCTGCGTGTATTTCCCGATGGCGGCGACGGCCAGCTGATAGGCATCTTCGTAGGGCGTCCACGCATCGGCGAGCAACCGGACGACGCGCCGCTTGCCGTGTACCATAAGTAATTTCCCGTTCGCGCTGCGGTAACGGAATACCGAGAGCAGTCGCAGAGCATTGGCGCGGAGTTGTTCGTACTCGGTTCGGATATCCTGCAAGCGTTCTTTCAGGAACGACTTCTCCACAGGCGAGACGTACTCGTCGGAGTTGATACGACCAAGAGTCTCCAATGTCGAAGAGATCATCTGCATCAACTCGTCGAAATCCGTTCCGGCATCGGGTTTCGCGGGGTCGATGCGACCGAAGCGCAGGATGCCGTTGCGGAAACTTACGCCATAACCTGTCGTGCGGTTGAAGAGTTGCATCTCGCCCGTCGCGGAGTCGAACCACGAGTCGCCCGACTTGTCCGAGAGGAAGCCCGTGAGGTAGATGTTCTTCAGGTAGGCCGAATAACCGGTCATATCCAGACCGTGCGCCTTGAGATTCGAAAGGTCGCCGAACTGCGCTGCGATATTCTCCGTGCGGATCGTCCAGTCGTCCATACCCGTGAGAAACCGCAGGTAGGTGCGGGTTTCATAGCGGGAGGTTCGGCGCTCCTTGTCGGTCGTATTGCCGAATGCCACGAATTGCATCGCCGTCTGCGGGTGATAGGGATGCCCTTCGCGCAATTCGTATCGCCATTCGGCGTAGGTATCGCGGTCGAGGCACTCGGTAAGGCGGAAGTAGCAGGTCGTAAATCCGGCATAGGTGCGGTTGCCGAACGAGTCGTCCGAATCGACGGTATTGCCGCTCGGTGCGTCCATTGCCGAGTTCAGGAAGATGCCCATACAGAGGTCGTTCTCGCGCAAGGTGCTTATTTCCCCCTCCTCCAACTTGACGACCAACGTCCGGTTTTCCGGCGAGACGATCTCGACGATGCCGCCGCCCGGAGCGGACCACCGATCGCCGACGACCGTTTCGATGCGGTTGTAGCGGTATTCGGGAACCTCCAAGAACTCCTCCAAATGAAGCCGCCGCAGGTACGTATCGCCCATAACCGACAAGTCGCCCGAGATCGTACCGCCTTTCTTGTCCAACTTCTTATCGAACTCGCCGGACAGCCCCGTGATGTCGGAGACGGCGTGCGTATGCCTCTTCGGAGCCATCACACCCTTGATCTCCTTGCCGGAAACCTTCATCGATGCGGCGGCTGTCGGGACGTCGACGATGAACTCGAATGCGTCGAACTCCGCCAACTGTCCCGAAGCGCTCGCGAGGTCTTTGATGCGAACTTCGTCCATAACGACGTGAAAATAACGCTTCGCCGAACCTTTTTCGGGATACAAAGTCCCTAATTCCGAAGAATGCCTTATCTTTGTAGTTGCATTCCGCACAACCGGAGTGCGACATATTATCCGACTTGACTCTGGAGAAAACTGGTAATTTTTAACAAAGGGTTGAGCACACCGTATTCTCGCATCGAACGGCTCTCGTCGTAAGGTTCGGGATATGGTCATATCCCTGCTTTACGGCGTGGGCTATATGTGCTTATCCTTTGTGGGTATACCAGTACCTCTCCAGTATAAGCGGCAGTAGGCCCACGTTCTTTTTGCCCGGCGGACAGACGCGATCCTATCTGCCATTTCGATGATTATGAACGCAACGAATCGAATACCGGATCGCCGTGTCGTGCGACCGTTGACCGCACGGATATTGCGGTCGTTTCTGGTGGCGTCGGAACGCTCGCATCATCATATTTATGTGCTGTGGGAACACTCATCGGTCCTGTCATTTTCGATAAAGAATGCAGACGGCGAGTATTTGTCTTTGCGGGAGTTTTTCGGCAGGGGCGATGCGGTTGCGCCCGACGATCCGCTCGTCGTCATCTTCCACGAAGTGCATATCGAAACCGTGGAAGAATTGACCGCTGAATACATCGAACGTATTTACGAATCGTTCCTTTATCACCATTGCGAGATGGGATTGCGCCGCAACGTCCCGCTCCGTTTGACTCCGGAATCGATACGACGATACGGCTTGACCGAAGCGGACGCAGTCCTTGTCGGCGAACATCTCGAAGTCCTGAACGAAATGATCCGTCGGAAACTCCAACAGCGATACGACGAACTCAAAGCGCTGGATTGTATTCGAAAATAGTATTTTCAAATAGCAGGTAATTATCTTTATTTTTAATAAAAAATTGCAATTATGAATATAATATAATCACCTTTATAATTTAATAAAATTGTCGTTGTTATGCTTCAAAGCAATCCACATTTCCCTGTTAATATTTTATTGGCAAATTCATCTCATCTTTTTGAAATATTATGCGACCAATATGAACTAAAATTTAGCATTGAAAATGGATTAAGTAATAAAATAAAATTAGAATGTACAGATCGCGCTATTGATGATGTGGGAGAAATAAAAACTCATTATGATGAATGTAATAATATATATTATCAAATTCATATATGGGATAATTATTGCCAATTTTTATGGATTCTATGCTATGTTTCGCAGGTGTTTTGTGATGAAATGCTAAAGGAATATGTGTCCCACTCTCCTTCTTCCCAACGTTATGAAGAGGCATTCCGTATGTTTAAAGCTGGTATGGGCTTGTTTAATACAACTTCCCCAACATGTAGAGGAGTATTTTGGGAATATCCCAATCCTTTAAACAATAGCGATGATATATATGTACAAGCAGCGAATAGGTTATTTGAAATATCCTTATGTTTTATAATCTCACATGAATACAGCCATTTCGTATTAGGACATGTAAATAGCAATATAGGAACCAAATTTGAAGAATTTGATGCTGATTATAATGCTTTTACCTTAATGTACGATGGTAGGGAGTTGGAATTGAAGAAGTATTTGTCATTGGGGTATATTATTACTTTAGGATCTTTTATTTTTGCTGATAACACGTTAAATGGCGGATGTTATCATCCAGATCCAGACGATAGATTAGGACGGATTCTTGATAATATGAATGATTTAGATTCGGAAGGGAAAGATTATTGTTATGCTATGGCTACTATTATATATAAAATGTGGGCATTTGAATACAATTTAGTCCAGATTATACCTCATTGTACCACAGTAGAGAATATGCAACAGTATTTTATGATAATACAAAGAGCATTTAACACATATAAACAACAATTATCCACCCAACACCTCTGACTTGAAGTTCTCTTTTCCGAGAACATACACCAAATCCCGACCCTTGGCCGTCAATTGACCGCCGAGGGTTATTCGTAGGTTCTGCGGGCTGCCGCCCGTCGGGAGCATCGCCTGCAGCTTCGACAGCGGTGCGATGACTTCGGGATCCGTTCCGGCATTGGGGTTGTCGCCGACCATCGCATAGGTCGGACCGTATGCCAGACCTCCGTTGGCCAGCGCCGGTACGCTCTTCTCCGCATTCTTATTGATGAGCGCCGTCATCACGGCCGCCGCCGCGACCATCGCTGCACCGATGGCGATCGCCGCCCACGGATTGGCAAGGACGGATTTCAGCGCCGACTTGAAAGCGATGATCATCACACCGAACTCGATGAGCTGCGCTCCGATATTTTTCAGAAAAGATGCGAACTGCGTCAGGATCGCTTTCATCAGCCCTCCGAATCCCAAATCGCCGGCGATAATCTGCCCGATAGCCTCGGCCGCTGCGACGATACTGTCAGCCATGAATTGCGATACTTGTTGGTCGAAGCGCTGCATCACGGCCGTGACGGTCATCTGCACGTGCTCCAATGCCGCCGAGAACGACCAGCCTTTCGCCGTCAGCGCCGTGGTGTAGTTCTCGGCCATCGAAACCGTATCGGCGATGTGCTCCTGCAAGTATGCGCTGTTATCGTCTGCCCAACCGTATAATCCTTCGCGTACCACACCGAATATCGCCTGCATCTGTTGGGCGTATTGCGATGTTACGGGTTTCAAGTCGCCCATTTTGAGCTTCGGCGCCGGCATCTTCAACTCGAAGCCTTCGGGCAGGATGCCTTCCATCTTGACGACGGGTTTCAGGTCTTCGGGTTTGATATTTCGGATTCGTTCCAACTCTTTTTGCAGCTTCTCGATCTCGGCGTTCGCCGCGGCGATATCCTCGACGGTCGATTCGGACAGCAGTTTCTTCTTTTCGAGGGCTTCGATTCGCGCCTGCAACTTGCCGATGATGCCCGTACTCTGCTCCATCTGCATGTTGGTTCCGGCGATGGATTTCATTAGCTCTTCAGTCTGCTTGCGCGCCTCTTCCGTTACCTTATCCATCTCAGCCTGCGTCTCGGTAGCTTTTTTCTCCGCCTCGCGTTTCTTCTCGATCGCCGCCGTCAGTAGGTCGTACTCCTTGCGCAGGGGTGCGAGTTTCGATTCGTCGGGTACTTTCTGCAAGGTAAATCCGGCAACCAATCCTCCGAAATTCGGAACTATCCGCGTCTTGGTCGTCGTAGCGATGATCTCTTTCTGTTCGGCGATATTTTCCTGCAACTTGCGTTCGAGGTCCTCGAGCGATTCGGTCTCGGCCATCTCGTCGATCATCTTCTGCTTTTGGATGCGGGCGTAGGCGAACGCTGCCCCGAGCGCGAGAATCGCCGCCATAATCAACCCGACGGGCGACAACAGGGCCGTAAATCCCGCCGCCAGCATCGGCAACACCTTGATGACGGCGCCTATTCCGAGCGAAAGGGGACCGACCGCAGCCACCAGCCCCGCCACGACGACGATCGTCTGCATCATCGCCGGCGACATCGATTGCAGCATCTGTACGACCGTCGAGAGCGCACCCGCCACTTTCGTTGCGAAAGGCATGATGGCCGCACCGATCTGTTCCAAGAAGTCGCCCCATGCATTCTTGAGCTGCTGCACGGCTCCGAGTCCCGTCCGTGCGGCGGCTTCGGCCTGCCCGCCGAACTTGCGCTCCAACTCGTCGAGGATCATCGCCTGTGCTTTGGCTATTTCGCCCGTCTCGGCGAGTTTCTTGATTACCTCCGTCTGCTCCTTGGAGAAGGTGATGCCGGCACGCGACAGCGATGAGAGCTTCGTCGCAGGATCGGAGAGCGCTTTGCCCAACTGCAACGACGCCGACCCCAAATCCATCTCCAACGCTGTGGCGAGGTCCAATGCCAACGCCTGCGTGCGCTTGAAATTCTCGCCCGTGATGTTGGTGAAAGCCAACAGGCGGGCGGTGGATTTGTCGAGGATCGTTTCGTCGCCGAAAATCGTCTTGCCCTGCAACTCCGAAGCATAGTCGGCCAGCTGCCGGAAGCTGTAACCGACGGCCCGATTCGTAACCTTGAGCGCCTGCTGCACCTTCGCCTCGGCTTTGGCCTGCACATCGGCCAGGTGCAGCGACACGCCGCCCAATGCCGCAAGGGGCGCCGTGAGCTTCAGCGAGAGCGACTTGCCGACGGAGGTCAGCTTCTTTTCGAGCGAGCCGAGACCTTTCTCGATCTGCTGGGCCTTCTGCTGGAACTCATACGAGTCGGCTCCGATCTTTATAAGTAAATCGGCGATTCTCCGGGACATGGTCGCTTAGGGTTTATGTTGCAGATAGAGCGACCAGCCCGCCTCGACGTCCGATAGTACCGCCGGACGGCCGTTCTCCATGCGCGACATAGCCGCCACGATAGGGATCATCATCTCGCCTGCCTGCGTATCCAACGGTTCGTCGGCGCCGATGCCCGACCATGCGGCGATGCAACGGATATAATTTTCGGTATGGTTCTCGATGGGCGGAGCATAGCGCGAGATCATCTGTCTAATGGTTCGGTAGCCGTTGCGACGATAGGAGTCCAGCAACACGAACATCGCGCGGTAGCCCCACGCCATCGTCTCGAACTGCTTGAAAGCGGCATCGCGCGAGGGCGCAACTTCGCCCAGATATTTCGTTTTCGATCGGCGGATATTACCGGGATTACGATTGCGCATCCCTCTCGGCAAAGTTTTCTCGTTCATAATATCTGTTATTCGTTCTGGAATGTCATTGTAGCAATCGTTTCCTCCTTGCGGCTCGGCATAGTCTGCAAGCAGCCTCTGCTCTCGCTCCGCAGCGTCGGTTACAATTACTCAGTCCTCTGCTCATTGCTTTATGATTTTCGGTTATTCTCGTCGTTCTCTTTGCGTTTGCGTTCCAACTCGGCTCTTTTGAGCAAGACAGGACATCGTTCGGGCGGCGTTTCGCATTTGTACGCCTGCCGGATGACAATGCGGTTGCGGTCGATCTCCACGTCCTTGTGCTCGATGATGATTTCCAACTTGTCGACCTTTTCTTCTAATTTCTCCACGCGCCCGTCCAGCCGCGTGATTTGCTCGGACTGGATCGCCACGACTTTCTCCGTGTTTGCTAATTCGGCGGAGTCGGCGGCCGCGTTCTCCTTGCGCTTCTTCGCGTTGAAAAAAAGGATCGTGCCCGCCAGACCGCTGGCGAGCAGAAAGTTCAGAATGATGGATAGTGTTTCCATAGCTTCGCACTTATTCAGGAATGTACTTGTAAATCGCTCGTTCGCGCACGATATAGAGATCGCCGTAGATGAAGAACAGCCCCATGATGTTCTCGCCCCAGCCGGCAGCGTTCTGTACGCTCGTCGTCGTGTCATCGCGGAAGTTCCATATGAAGATGCCGTCGTCGTAGGAGTGCACGACCGCGCTCATCGTATGGTCGGCATGATCCGCCCAGCGTCCTAAGCGTCGGAGCAACGTCCGCTCGGTAATCGAATCCCGCCGGTAGAACCATAGCATATCGTCGGCGTTGATGCCGATATAGTTGTCGGAGACGGTGACGATCTGCTCGCCCGCAGCGAATTGCAGCATCTTGCAGGGTCGGTGGAACCGTTTGTCGTGTAAATAGGCATAGTGCGAGGTGTTCACGACGATCGTATTTTCCGTGCGCCGCAGGTCGAGTATCGCACCTGACATCGGCGTGCCCTCGTAGGCATATCCCCGTCCGCGATAGCCGGTCGAGGCGTCGGGCGAAACATATTTGCACTCCGGGCGCGAGAGATAACGATAGGTGCGGTAGTTCGGGTCCTCGTCCTCCGCCGTGCGGGCGCTGCGTCCGCCGGCATTGCCGCCCCGCGGACCGATATACTGCCGGTAGGATTTCAGGATATGGATATACCCGTCCATGTAGGTCGCGACGTTGCGGTACTCTTTCGGCGGGACGTATATCCGTTCGACCGTGCCGCGATAGTCGAGGTAGCGGACCTCTTTCCCGTCCACCGCGACGAACCCCTCGTCCGCCTCGTACATCTCGAAAGACGTCGTGCTGCGGTAAATCTCCCGCACCTGCCGCGTGGCGGTGTCGAAGGCATAGACCGTCTTTTTATCGGCGGACTGGAGCAGCAGCCGGTTCAGGCAGCGGATCGCCTTGCCGACCGTAAAGGACAGCGTCGCGACCGCTATGCAGTCGTCGCCCTCCGGCGGTCTCACCGTCGCGAGCAGATGCGGCATTTCCGTGAGTTCGCCGTTGTAGGAGTCGTCGAGGGCATTCAGCTCGATGGAGTTCAGGTAATAGGCGGCGTTCAGGAATTTGTTGTCCCGAACCACCGTATTCATATCGATATGCTGCCCCGTGAAGATCTCGCCCGTGATGCGCCGGCTCGGCAGCTGCTTATACAGCAATGCTCCCTGCACGATATGGCCGACCAGCGTGTCGTAGTCGTTCCGACCTTTCGTATGCCAGATGCGCGTGGGATTGCCGGCGGCATCGAGGTAGTAGAGCGCATAGAGCAGTCGGTCGTTCGGAATGGCGGGAATATCGCTCACGGGAAGCGTTACGGACATATCGACATTGTTCGCAGGATCGACGAGTGACTCGTAGCGCAATCCCTTGTCGTAGCTGTCGCCCGCTTCGATCGAGAGCGTCATCTTGCGGAATGCGGCGCTCTCCTGATAGCCCGAGGTGCGGCCGCCCGGATTACCGAAGCGGTCGGTATAAGTCGTGATCTTGCCGATGAGCGTCTGCCGGATGAAGAACCGCCATTCGCCGTCGCGGGGGATGCCGTCGATCTCGATCTTCACCTGCTGCTCGTTGCCGGTCTTGACCGTACTCGCGATCTCCCCGTCGGAGGATTGCACCCACGAACCGCTCTCGGTCAGGCTGTATGTCGCCTTCTCGCCGACGATGCGGACACCGTAATGCACCGCGACATCGACGCTCTCGTTCGGGCGGTAAATGCCCAGTCCCCATTCCCGATGGTAGGTCTGCAACCCGAACTCCCATACGAGCGGAAAGTTGCACTGCTCGACCGGAAAGCTCTGAGTTACGACTTCCGCACCCCGATAGGCATCCTCGCCGCAGAAGCAGAGTTCCTCCTCGCTCTTCACTACGACGAAGCCGTGCGGATCCGTCCAAACGTCGGAATCGTAGAACCCCATGCGGGCGATCAGGTTGTCGAGGCTCTTGTTCTTCACGTCGACCGAGACCTTGCGCAGCGCAGGGACGATGTCGAGCGTCGAACTTCCCTCGATGTGCAGGTCGCCCGTCCACATCCCGTCGATACGCTCGCGGGCCGCCGATGTGACGACCTGTGCCCCGGTATGGATCACGAGCCGCAGTCCGCTGCCTGTAACGATCCGCCCGACGGGATGCTCCGTGCCGATGCGGTAGAAATTCATGGGACGGGCAGTTCGGTAGAGCGACACGGCGCGGCGGATATGCAGGGCGCCGTTCGACTGGAAGATCTGTCCGGCGAACGGACGCAGGCACAGTTCGAGGATGTCGCGATAGGTAGGCTCCTCGTAGACGTAGTAGAGCCGTTCGAGGTCGATATAGGTTTGACGGAGCGGAGAGGCGTTCTCGTCCATGCCCTCGGCATACAGGTCCATCCAGTCCGCCGTATCGAGGTCCAACTCCAACAGGTCGATGCAGGAGGAGAGCAGTTCCCATAGCGATCGTCTGCCCGTGATACCGATATGTACGAGGTCGCGGAACGGAATGCTCGACAAGAGATTGAAGCCGTCCACGGCCTTGATCGTGACGGTATAGGGCGGAGCGGTGAAGTTCTCGGAGTAGAGGTCGGAGGTGACGTAGCCCCGCCAATAGAGCAGCCGATTGCGGAAGATCGAGACGCGAAAATAACGTGGATCGGAGGTAAACAGAGCCAGGTAATGGAAATTCTCCTTGCAGAGGATATTGATGGTCGCCTCCGACGCCTTGACCGGCACGTAGAACTCGTCGCCCCGTTTCTCCCACGTGATCTGCAACGGCGTACCGCCGTCGAAGGTCATCTCCTCCGACGGACCTGCATACCCACGCTCCGAAATCTCCACGCGCCACAAGATGCCCTTGTACTTCGAGCGAAGGTCTGCGTAATATTTCAGACCGAACCGACGCCAAACCGAGGGCAAAGACGAACTTGGTCGTTCTTTGCCAAGGTGCGAAGGAGGAAAACTATTTGTTAAAATCGCCACCTCGTCTCTCCTTTGGCGTAAAGGTAGACGGGGCGGCGAGTACGGAAGAGATACTTTGTCTCCGTTGCGCTACTGTTCCTTTTCAGGGGTAACCCGAAATCCGATCGGTCTTCGGGCTGCATTCCGTTTCGGCAGTTCGACCGATAATGCTCCGATCGCTTCGTAAATCGTTTCGATATCCTTGCGCACATCTTCCGAAAGATCGTTGACTCCGCCCAATATCTCTTCGGTCGCTTGTTCGAGTTCGAGAACCCGTTCCCGGAGTCGTGCGATCTCGACCGATTCGGCGGTTCGGGTCAGGATGCAGTTGCGCATGGCGACGAATGCATCCATAATCGAGATGCTGACCTGAATCGCCGTCGGGCTTCGCAATACGGCAGACAACATCGAAACGCCTTGCTCCGTAAAGGCATAGGGAAGATATTTCAGGTGTTTGCCTCGTTCGAGCGGCATATCGTTTAAGGTGCCAATTCGGCACCTTAAAGCCTCCTCTTTGGTCAGCTGAAACATGAACCGCTCCGGAAAGCGCTCGATATTTCGTTTGACGGCACGGTTGAGAGCCTTGGTTTCGACGCCGTACAACTCTGCGAGGTCTTTGTCCAGCATCACCCGCACGCCGCGCACCTCGTGAATCTTGTTCTGTATGATTTGCAATTCCATAAGAATCCGTTTATAAACCGACCGCAGTCATTGTCGGGCGAATCATCGCCTTGGCGTTCAGCTTGCCGGCGAGGACCTCCATGTCGTTGTTGATCTTCGTGTCGATGACCCGCGCATAAATCTGCGTCGTCTGAATATTCGTGTGACCGAGCATCTTCGATACGGTTTCGATCGGCACTCCATTCGCCAGCGTCACGGTCGTAGCGAAGGTGTGCCGGGCCATATGGAATGTCAAATCTTTGTCGATGCCGCACACGCTTGCAATCTCTTTCAGGTAGGAGTTAACCTTCTGATTCGACGGGACGGGGAAAAGCAAGCCGCCTTTGGCCGTACCGTCGTATTTCTCGATCAACCGTATGGGAACGTCGAGCAGGCGCACATGCACGGGGACATCGGTCTTCTGCCGTTTGGTGTCGATCCAGAGATTGCCGTCGGGCCATCGGCGGAGCATATCGGCGGATAGATGTTTGAGGTCGATATAGGCCAAGCCGGTATAGCAGCTGAACAGAAAGAGGTCGCGGATGACTTCGAGCCGTTTCATGCCGAATACCTTATTCGCGAGGCGGTCCAGTTCCTCGTCGGTCAGGTAGCCTCTGTCCACCTTCTCGAAATGGAGCTTGTAGCCCGCCAGCGGATCGTTCTTCGACCAGCCGTTCAGATAACCGACGTGCAACATGGTCTTCAGCTGCCGCATCAACTTCATCGTCGAATTGTTCGTCAGCCGGTAGTTCATACGCAGCCACCTGTCGAAATCGGTAGCGAAGCGGGGATGCAATTCCTTGACCGCCATATCGGGCAAGCGGTAGCGCGCCTGCATGAACACCGCAAGCCGGTTGCGGGTCAGTTTGTAACGCAGATACGTTTCGCGGCAACATTGCTCGGTTTCGAGCAAGTCGGTATAATCCTCGATGAAACGGTCGCAAACCTGCAATAGCGTAGTAGCGTTCTGGTCGAGTCCCGTGATGGCGTTTTTGAGTTTGCCGGCCGTGATGACCTCCTCGCGCCGAAGCATCTCGTCGTATTTGCGCCGTATCAGTACGCGCAGCTCTTCGAGCATCTCGTTGATCTGCTTCTCCGCTTTGGTTTTGCCGACCGTTCGGTAATCTTTCGGCAGCCAGCAGTCGGGGTGGATATACATCCTCGTAGCGAAATGCACCATTTCGCCGTTGACGGTGATGCGCGCCACGATAGGGACGGTGCCGTCGACGCGGACTTTGCCTTTCTGAATGATAAAAATAACGGCGAAGGTACTTTTCTGCGCCCGTAACCTTCGGGACGGTCTCGCGGCATTTTCGTGTAACCGCTGATTCGTGTCTTTCTTCATAACGATACTTTACTTATTGGTTCGACAAAAATAGTCTAACGCAACTATTTGATTGATAAATAGGTAAAGTCAATGAAGGACGCCGCCGAGACAAGCAGGGGCAAGGTTACGCGATTGCGTTGCGCCGGTTACGAATGGGTTACGTCCGGGCGTCCCGAAGTGTCCGTAGGAACAGATTCGGGGCGGTTTCGCGTAAGCCATATGTAACCTGAAGCGGATTTCCTAACGCTTTGACGCATCGTGCAATAGGATATAAACGAAAGAAAACGAGACGGTTGCGGTAACCATCTCGTTTCGTCTTCTGCGGTGCGTAGGGGACTCGAACCCCTGACCCCGTGCGTGACAGGCACGTATTCTAACCAGCTGAACTAACGCACCATTCCGGTTATTGCGAGTGCAAAGATAATGGATTTTTTTTAATCGGCAAATGCTTTTACGGCTTTTTGAAAAAAGAAAATTGCACGCTGCCGTAACTCCTTAATTGCCAGAACTCGGGATAAGCCGAAAAATCCATTTTTTTCGAGTGTTCGAAGATGAGGATGCCGCCCGGGCGCAGCAGGTCGCCTTCGAGGACCAGCTTCACGACCTGTTCACTGCCCTCCAGGTCGTAGGGGGCGTCTGAAAAAATGATGTCGAATTGCTTCGGACAGCTTTTCAGGTAGAGGAACACGTTGGCTTTCACCGGATAGAGGTTCCCGATCCCCAGCTGTGCGGCGGTCTGACGAATGAAGTTGTAATGGACGCTGTTGATCTCCACGGAGGTGACGCTCCGCGCCCCGCGCGACGCGAATTCGTAGCTGATGGACCCCGTGCCGGCGAATAGGTCGAGCACGTCGCATTCCTCGAAATCCACCAGGTTGCCCAGCACGTTGAAAAGGTTCTCCTTGGCGAAATCGGTCGTCGGCCGCGCCCGCAGGTTGCGGGGCGGGTTGATCGCCCGGCCCTTGTATTTTCCGCTTACTATTCGCATATAGCCTGTTTGAAACGTTTTCCCAGCAGTTTGCGCGCCGCTTTGGGGGCGTCTCCCGTGATATGCAGCCCGAACTCCGCCAGCGGGAAGCAGCCGTTCAATCGTTCGAAAAAGTAGACCAGGTCGTCGTCCGTTTCTGCGGGCACTACCTCGGCCAATTGCAGGACGCCGTTGCCGTCGTATACCTTTATATATAGCAGTTCTGCGCGGCGACACATCCATACGGTTCCGACAGCATTGCGCGGCGTACGGAGCAGCGGGGTGGTGAACCGGGCCCTGTCGCCCAGTTTTTCCTTCACCAGCCGCAGGGTTTCGCTGCTTATGGCCGCGACGGCCACATATTGCTCCTCCCGGCCGCAGCATACGGCGCATTCGTCCGCAGTCAAAGGCATACCGTTCGCCGCGAGCTGTTCTGTGGCGTGCTCCTCGTCGAACAATTCCGCAGGGATGAGCATCGTGTGGGGGAGCAGCACTTCGACCTGCACGGGATCGTATCCTGCGGGTATGTCCGACAGTGCAGGGATCGAAAAAGAGTGTCCATCCAACGAGCGCTGAATGGACACCATATTGCCTGCCTGCGGCGTGTTACTCCCAGTTACCGGCCTCATTGTTTCCGGATTCCATCGAACCGAACTTGACACCGGCATAGCGGTTGAAGTTGTTCTCCTCCTCGTCGATCAGGTTGATGACCTCCTGACGGTAGTTGACCGTGTCGAGGAACATCTTGTAGGGGGCGCGGCACTCCACGACCGGAATCACGACCTTGGACTCGGTGGTGATGACGCCGGCCTCCATGATGAACTGGGCCTGATTGTCCGTTCCGGGGATATAGCGGAGGTTTTCGATTGCCTGACGGGTTACTTTCTTGGGGGCGAAAATGGTGTCGATCACGGCCACCTTGAATTTCTCGACGTTCTTTTTGCCTGCCTTCTTCAGCATGGCCATAGCCACTGAGTCATCCTCGTCCACGATCTTGCGCTCCATTTCGAGCGTATCGGAAAGCACGAAAGCAGTCAGCGTGTCGAAACTGGCGGTGAAATGCTGGTATTTCGACTTGAAGGCGCGCTGCGCAGTACGGATATCCTTGATGCGGTCGATAACCTGAGCTTTCTTCGCCTTCATTTCATCGTCGAAACGAATCGGGGTGGAGATCTGGACATAGATAACGTAGATCAGGCCCACGATAGCTACGGCAAGAATGATTTGAAAGAGTTTTTTCATTTTAAATAAATATTTGTTATTAATTTTGCACCAATTAAAAACCGACGCATGTTCAGCACACGTATCGCGACCCAAATTTACGCTAAAATTTGTTTCGAAACAACTCCCGGACAAAAAAAAATCATAGAAAAGTTGTCCGAATATCTTGCAGACGACGATTTTTCGAAGATTTTCGTGCTGAACGGCTATGCGGGCACCGGAAAAACGACGCTTATCGGGGCCTTGGTCGGGGCGCTTAAGGATTTGGGAATCAAACCCGTGTTGCTGGCGCCCACGGGCCGGGCCGCCAAGGTGCTGGCTCAATACGCTAAGGAAAAGGCTTTTACCATCCATAAACGCATCTACCGTCAGCGCACGAATGCCGATTACGAATCGAAATTCTCGCTCAATTTCAACCAGGAGCGCGGTGCGGTGTTCATCGTCGACGAGGCTTCGATGCTCTCCGATTCGTCGGGCGGCGGGGCGGTTTTCGGGAGCGGCTCGCTGCTTTCGGACCTCGTGGAATATGTCCGCAGCGGCCGTGGGTGCCGTCTGGTGCTGGTAGGCGACAGCGCCCAGCTCCCGCCCGTGGGGGCCGATTTCAGCCCTGCGCTCGATCCTGCGTCGATGGATGCCTACGGCGACATCGTCTACGGCACGATGGACGAGGTGGTGCGGCAGGAGGCGCAGTCGGGCATCCTGTTCAACGCCACGGTGGTACGATGCATGCTCGAGAACGGCCTTTACGAGATTCCCCGCTTCCGGCTCGATTTTCCGGATGTCGAGCGGGTCGAGGGCGGCGAGTTCCTCGAAAAACTGCAGGATTGCTATGCCCTCTACGGCCGCGACGAGACGATTGTCGTCACGCGGTCGAACAAGCGCGCCAACCGTTACAACGAGGGCATTCGCCGCAATGTGCTCTGCGCCGAGGAGGAGATCGAGAGCGGCGATATGCTGATGGTCGTGAAGAACAACTACTATTTTCCCGAGCATACGGAGGATTGCCCGATGAACTTCATTGCCAACGGTGACATCGCGCGGCTGAAGCGCCTGCGCCGTTTCGAGGATTTCTACGGCTTCCGCTTCGCCAACGCCGTGCTCGAATTTCCCGACTACGACAATGCGGAGATCGAGTGCAAAATCCTGCTGGACACCATCGCCTCGGAATCCCCGTCGCTCACGCGCGACGAATCGACACGGTTGTTTTACGAGGTCGAGAAGGATTACCTCGATATCAAAAGCAAGATCAAACGCTTTCAGGAAATCCGTGAGAATCCGCACTTTAATGCCGTTCAGGTGAAGTTTTCCTACGCCGTGACGTGTCACAAGGCGCAGGGCGGCCAGTGGCGGGCGGTCTTCATCGACCGCTGTCTGTTCGGCGACGAGCCCATGACGCGCGACATGCTCCGCTGGCTCTACACGGCGCTGACGCGCGCTACCGATAAATTGTACCTGGTAAATTTCGACGATCAATTCTATGAATAGCGAACAGCATCCCCTCGAACCTTTCCTCCCTGAAAATGCCCGCCTGCTGATGCTGGGCAGCTTCCCGCCCAAGCGTATTCGCTGGTCGATGGAGTTCTTCTATCCCAACCTGCAAAACGACATGTGGCGCATCGTGGGCTATTTGGCCGCGGGTGACAGGATGCATTTCCTGGAGCCCGGCGGAAGGCGTTTCGACAAGGATCGCATCGAGGCGTTCTGCCGCGAACGGGGGATTGCATTGTACGACACGGCCGTGGAGGTTATTCGGTTGAAAGACAATGCTTCGGATAATTTTCTTCAAGTAGTGCGTGAGGTGGATTTAGAGGCCCTGCTGGCCCGCATTCCCGTCTGCGGGAACATCGTCACCACGGGGCAGAAAGCCACCGACACGTTGCGCGCCGTCACGGGCTGCGACGAGCCGGCGGTGGGCGAGTGGGTGCCGATGCACTTTGCCGGCCGCGATCTGAAACTGTGGCGCATGCCCTCTTCGTCGCGGGCCTATCCGCGTCCCGTGGAGTGGAAAGCCGAATTTTACCGGAAAGTCTTCTCCGAAAGCGGGATCATATAGGCAGCTTCCGAAGAAGCACGCGAGGAGAACGAAAAAATAGGGTTCCGGCTTTGCCCGGCATGTAAAAAAGTCTATCTTTGGAGCCGTAACAACACTTTTACTTGCCGGATGATTTTACGCGGTCGCAGGCAATCGGCTATTGCAAGGGTCTTATTTTTTTGTATCTTTGCCCTATAAATTATACAATTTTTTATTTTGGCCTCAGACAAGAAAATCGATAAAAAATATGTCGAGACGCCCCTGATGAAGCAGTATTACTCCATCAAAGCGGTGCATCCCGACGCTATACTGCTGTTCCGCGTAGGCGACTTCTACGAGACCTTCGGCGACGACGCGATCAAGGCCAGCGGCATTCTGGGCATCACGCTCACGCGCCGGGCCAACGGCTCGGCGACGTATGTCGAGTTGGCCGGGTTTCCCTATCATGCCATCGACACCTACCTGCCCAAATTGGTGCGGGCCGGCGAGCGTGTGGCCATTTGCGAACAACTGGAGGACCCCAAGAGCGTGAAGGGTCTCGTCAAGCGCGGCGTCATCGAGCTGGTGACCCCGGGCATCGTGCTGGGGGACAACATCCTGGCCAACAAGGAGAACAACTTCATCGCGTCGGTCTATTTCGGCCGGCAGACCACGGGCGTGGCTTTTCTGGACATCTCCACGGGCGAGTTCTACGTGGCCGAGGGTTCGGACAGCTATGTCGACAAACTGATTTCGAACCTCCAGCCCAAAGAGGTGGTCTACCAGCGCGGCTACGAGGACCGCTTTTCCGATTCGTTCGGGTCGAAGCTCTACACTTACCGCCTCGACGAATGGGTCTTTTCGGAGGATGTCAACCGCGAAAAGCTCTGCAAGCAGTTCGGGACCAAATCGTTGAAAGGATTCGGTGTGGAGCAGTTCACGAGCGGCATTTCGGCCGCCGGGGCCATTCTCTACTACCTCGAATTCACCGAGCACCGGGAGACGGGGCATATCGCCTCCATTGCGCGCATCGATCAGGACGACTACGTGTGGGTCGACAAGTTCACGATTCGCAACCTGGAACTTTTTTCGTCGAACGGTGCGCGTGAGAAGTGCAGTTTCGCCGATGTGATTGACCGCACGCTGACCCCGATGGGCGGGCGTCTGCTGAAACGCTGGATCGCCATGCCGATCAAAGATCCTGCGCGGATCAATGAGCGTCTGGACGTGGTGGAACGCTTCCTGAAAGATGCGGACCTCGCTGATGTCATCCGCGAGCAGGTGGCGCTGGTGGGTGATCTGGAGCGCATTGCGGGACGTATTGCGGCCCAGCGGGTCACACCGCGCGAACTGGTGCAGCTCAAAAACTCGCTGGGAGCCATCGAGACCCTCAAAGCCGCTCTGGAATCCACCGACGACGACCGCCTGCACGCGCTGGCGGGGCAGATCGACCCGCTGACGGAGGTCCGCGACCGCATTGCCCGTGAGATTTATCCCGACCCGCAGAACAATCAGATACAGAAGGGCGGCGTGATTGCCGACGGGGTCGATCCCGAACTGGACGACCTGCGGCGTATCGCCCTCCACGGCAAGGATTACCTCGCACGCATCCAGCAGCGCGAAAGCGAGGCAACGGGCATCCCGTCGCTGAAGATCAGCTACAACAATGTCTTCGGCTACTACATCGAGGTCCGCAACGCCCATAAGGAGAAGGTCCCCGGGACGTGGATTCGCAAACAGACCCTCGCCAATGCCGAACGCTACATTACCGAGGAACTCAAAGAATACGAAGAAAAAATCCTCGGCGCCGAGGAGAAGATGCTCGTTCTGGAGCAGCGCATCTATGCCGAGATCATGGCGTTCATTTGCGGCTCGCTGGCGCCGATGCTGCGCGACGCTGCCGTGGTGGCCCGCATCGACTGCTTGCAATCCTTTGCGCGGCTGGCCTGCGAGCGGCGTTACGTGCGTCCGGTGCTGGACGACGGCAAGCGCATCGACATTCGGCAGGGCCGCCACCCGGTGATCGAGACCCTGATGCCCGTGGGGGAGGAGTACATTCCCAACGACGTGCTGCTCGACGATAAGCAGCAGCAGATCATGATGATAACCGGTCCCAACATGTCGGGTAAGTCGGCGCTGCTCCGCCAGACGGCGCTCATTATCCTGATGGCCCAAATGGGGTGTTACGTGCCCGCGAAGTCGGCTCATATCGGCGTTGTGGACAAGATTTTCACCCGCGTCGGGGCTTCGGACAACATTTCGCAGGGCGAATCGACCTTCATGGTCGAGATGCTCGAGTCGGCCAGCATCCTGAACAACATCTCCGACCGCAGTATCGTGCTGCTGGACGAGATCGGCCGCGGAACGTCGACTTACGACGGCATTTCGATCGCCTGGGCAATGGTCGAATACCTGCACAACCATCCGACGGCGCATGCCAAGACGCTCTTCGCCACGCACTACCACGAGTTGAACGAGATGGAGCAGATGTGTCCGCGGGTGAAGAACTACCACGTTTCGGTCAAGGAGATCGGCAACCAGATTGTCTTTCTGCGCAAGTTGGAACGCGGCGGTACGGAGCATTCGTTCGGTATCCATGTTGCCCGCATGGCCGGTATGCCGGTGTCGATCGTTTCGCGGGCCGACGAAATCCTGCGCAACCTCGAGTTGGTCTACGGCAGCAACGAGATCGTGCCGAGCCGCAGTCTTAAGGAGCGGGGGCGTAAGCCCACGGCGCAGGCCGTGAAGGAAGCCGCCGAGAGTGCCGGTCCCCAGAATATGCAGTTGTCGATGTTTCAGTTGGACGATCCCGTGCTGGTGCAGATCCGGGATCAGATCAAAGGCCTCGACATCAATTCGCTGACGCCGATCGAGGCGCTCAATAAACTCAATGAAATCAAAAAGATAACCGGTATCTGATAAAGCGATACTGGAAGTGGATATACCAAAGCCCCGAACCTCTTTTCGAGAAGTCCGGGGCTTGTTTTTTGCCAGTGGAACGACCTATCGGCTGCCTACGATCAGCGAACGGATATTCTGGATCAGCATCGTGACGGCCACCGAGTTGAAGCCGCCTTCGGGAATGATGACGTCGGCGTATTTCTTCGACGGCTCGACGAACTCGTCGTGCATCGGTTTCACGGTAGAGGTGTACTGTGTGATGACCGACTGCATCGTGCGGCCGCGTTCGCAGACGTCGCGCAGAATGCGGCGCGCCAGGCGGATGTCGGCGTCTGTATCCACGTAGACTTTGATGTCCATCAGTTCGCGCAATTCCCGGTTCTCGAAGATCAGGATGCCGTCGACGATAATCACTTTCGAGGGTTTTACGCAGACGGTTTCGGCGGTGCGGTCGTGGTCCACGAACGAGTAGACCGGGTGCTCGATGGGCACGTTGTTTTTCAGCGCTTTGATATGCTCCACGAGCATCTCCGTGTCGAAAGCCTGCGGGTGGTCGTAGTTGAGCTTCGT
>ERZ838577.295-NODE-295-length-85240-cov-5.654411_pt1 | contig 85240 bp, 72 predicted proteins | sample MGYA00519682_ERZ838577 | MGnify/ENA primary metagenome ERZ838577 (study PRJEB31850, sample SAMEA3708838) | human gut metagenome | biome: human gut; feature: human-associated habitat; material: faeces | place: China | collected 2014 ... | reverse complement strand
TTTTTCAATGATGCCCTGCAAGACCCGCCGGTCCGTCCGGTCTAGACCGCAGGCATCGACCTCCAGCCGGTCCAAGGCCTTTCCGGCAAGAGCCGATGAAATCGTCTGCTCGCCGGCTACCTGGACGAAATCGCGAACCCGCTTCAGCAGGCGGTTGGCGATTCGCGGCGTGCCCCGCGAGCGGCGCGCCACTTCCAACGCGCCGGCGTCGTCGATTTCTACATTTAAAATATCGGCAGTCCGCTTGATAATCAGCACCAGCTCTTCGGGCCGGTAAAATTCCAGCCGGCAGATGACGCCGAAGCGGTCGCGCAGCGGCGGCGCCAGGCGGCCGACCTGGGTCGTCGCGCCGACAAGGGTAAAGGGCGGCAGGTCGATGCGCACCGACCGGGCGCTTGGCCCCTTGCCGATGACGATATCCAAGGCGTAGTCTTCCATCGCCGCGTACAGCACTTCTTCCACACTGTGGGACAAACGGTGTATTTCGTCAATAAACAGCAAGTCCCGCTCCTGCAGGTTCGTCAGCAGGGCCGCCAAATCGCCGGGCCGCTCGATGGCCGGGCCCGATGTAATGCGCAGGTTGACGCCCAGCTCGTTGGCAATGATGCCGGCCATCGTCGTTTTGCCCAGCCCGGGCGGGCCGTACAACAGCACGTGGTCCAGCGCTTCCTGCCGCAGCTTCGCCGCCTGGATAAAAACCTCCAGGTTCTGCTTAACCTTCTGCTGTCCTATATATTCTTTTAAATAGTGGGGACGCAGGCTGTACTGCCAGGAATCTCCCGCAATAGGGCCTGTCTCCACAATGCGATGCTCTTCCACGTCTTACCTCCTGCTTCCCAATGCCTGCAATACGGCTTTCAGCAGTTCCTCTACGGTCTGGCACTGGCCGGCCTTGGCTTCGATAGCCGGAAGCACTTCCTGTGAGGAATAGCCCAGGCTGGTCAGCGCTGCCAAAGCATCCGAGGCAATGCCCTGCGGTATGCCGTCCAGACCGCTGTTGTCGATAGCCGACGCATCGTCTTCGACCGGGCCGATTTTATCGTGCAGCTCCAGCACGATGCGCTCCGCCGTTTTCTTGCCGATGCCGGGCATCTTCGTCAGTACCTTCATATTCTTCTGATGCACAGCCAGTCGGAACCCGTCGGGACTGGCGGCGCTCAGAATGCCTAAGGCCACCTTCGGCCCTACGCCGTTTACACTGATCAGCAGCATGAACAAGTCGTATTCGTCCTGCGTGGCAAATCCATATAATACCATGGCGTCTTCTCGGACGCTCATATACGTAAACAAGGTGATTTCCCGATTCAGCGCCAGTTTGTCCATCGTCGACGCAGGAATGGACACGCGGTAGCCGACGCCGTGGACGTCGACAAAGCAGGAATCGCGGAATATATGCGTCACAACTCCCTTGACATACCCAATCATAACTGCACCGTCCTTTTCAAACGCTGCGAATGGCTGGAATAAATGGCGTAAATAGCCATCGCCAGCCCGTCGGCCGCATCGTCCGGCTTGATTTTCTCGCGAATGCCCAGCAGGCGCATGGTCATATCGATGACCTGCTCCTTCGTCGCCCGGCCGTAGCCCGTCACACCCTGCTTTACCTGCAGCGGCGTAAATTCCAGCAAGGGAATGCCGGCCTGCTGCGCCGTCAGGAGAATGATGCCGCGGGCCTGACCGACCGTAATGGCCGTCGTGACGTTGCGGTTGAAAAACAGCTGTTCTACGCCGATAATATCGGGCTTGTACTTAGCGTACAGCTCGTTCAGCCCTTCAAAGATAGTCACGAGGCGTTCGCCGTCGCTGTGGTCCGGCGTCGTTTGAATCGTTCCGTATGTAACCGGTATGAGACGGCTTCCCTGGGCGTCGACGATGCCGAAGCCGCAGATGGCCGTTCCCGGGTCTATTCCCATGGCCCGCATGAATATCCTTCCTTTCACTACGCAAGCTGTACCGTTTATTATACCATGAATCGGCCTGCCCGTCATAGAGCTGCCGCCGTATTTTCCATGGCATTGCCAAAAAGAGCGCCCTTACGGACGCTCTTTTTATTTCATACTCTTATTCAGCTGTTGTGTTGTTAACAACCTGTTTGCCCTTATAGAAGCCGCAAGTGGGGCATACATGATGGGGCATTACTGCTTCGTGGCACTGCGGGCATTCAACGAAACCCGGCGCTGTCAGCTTCCAGTTTGCACGACGCATTTTCTGACGAGTCTGGGACAATCTGTTCTTTGGTACTGCCATGTTCTGCACCTCCTTAAACCATGGTACGTATTTTAGTGCTTTGATTTTAATAAATCCCCCAAGACGGCGAGTCTCGGGTCGATCCTGTCGGTAGGACAACTACAGGGTCCTTCATTCAGGTTTGCGCCGCACTGCGGGCACAGGCCCTTGCAGTCAGGCTGGCACAACACCTTCATGGGCTCGCTGAGGATCAACGTTTCTCTAATTGTCTCCGTCAAATCGATGTATTCCCCGTTATAAGGCAATACGTCATCAGGAAGCTCTGCTTCCGTACCATAGACTTCAGACAGTGTTGCATTCCGATCCACCGATACCGGCATCAGACAGCGGCTGCATGCATACATGCCGGATGTACGAACTGTTCCTTTGACGACGATGTGCGTGCCATCGGACCAGAACGCGCCTTCCACAGCCACAACATGGTTTTTCCAAGGAAAAGCGTCTACATCACCTAAATCGGCAGCCGGCTTTTGAAAGGAAAAAGGAACTTTCCTTCCTTCCTCCTTTAGTGCTTCTTCGACTTGTAGTTTCATATTTCTACCTCGACTTTACTATTATATCTATCTGCAAATGCTTTGTCAATATATTTTTAGGGAATCGCCCAGGAAGCGAAACAGGCCGGAACCCAGCCACACTGTCAGAGCTGTTTCCGTTCGGGGCCGATAAATTCCCGCAGGAGAGAATTGCTGGGAACGACGGACGCATCCAGCCCCTTGAAGGGGTTCAGGAATTTCAGCAGCCGCTGCGCTTCAGCATAGTGAGAGCTTTCCTTGTCAATAGAGCGCAGCAGGGGCTCGGCGTAGGGCTTCAGCACGGACAGCTCGTACGGCAGGGCCGTGTTGAAAATCGTATCGGCGTCTTCCTGATAAGGGTAAATGTTCACTTCTTCGCCGCGGCGCACGTCGGCCCATATGTCCATCGTATCCAGAGGTCCGCGGTTGCGGAACTGCTGGTCCCGCACCATGCGGCGGATAATTCGCGTGTCGGCTGTCGAAATACGGTTGTGGTCGTTAATGCGGATCTGCGTCAGCACGCCCAGGGTGATCTTATATTTTTCGTACCGCGGCAGCATATACGTCAGCGAATCGTTCAGGGCATGGAGCCCTTCGACGACGATGGGCTGCTCCGGCTCCAGATGGACGGGCTTTTCGTCGAAATAGCGCTTGCCGCTCACAAAATCAAAGCGGGACAGGCAGACGTCGCGGCCCTGCTGCAGCTCGTCGATCTGCTGGTTAAACAAGGGGATGTCGATTGCCCGAAGAGACTCGAAATCGTAGCTGCCGTCGGGATTTTTCGGCGTATCCTCGCGGTTGTAAAAATAATCGTCCAGCGATATCTTTACGGGCCGCAGCCCTACGACGCGGAGCTGCGTCGTCAATCGCTTGCAGAACGTCGTCTTTCCCGCCGACGACGGACCGGCAATAAGGATGACCTTGATCTTCGGCCGCTGGCGGACGATGTAGTCGGCAATTTCAGCCAGCTTCTTTTCCTGCAGCGCTTCGGCCATATCGACGATGTCCTGAATCGTTTCGTCGGCAATATAGCGGTTTAAATCGGAAACGTACTGACAACGGACGATACGCCCCCATTCTTCCGCGTCTAAAAACAGGCGAGCCATCTTGGGAATTTCCTTGTACAGCGGCAGCTCGTTGGGATTATCTACCTTCGGCGTTTCCAAGATGACGCCCGGCGCGTAGGAACGCAGGTTGAAGCAGGTCAAATAGCCCATGCTCGGCAGCATAGGCCCCATGTAGTAATCGAAGACCTGGCCGCACTGATAGGTCATGACGTTCTTGAGGCCGACGTGACGCAGCAGCTCCGCTTCCCGTTCCATATGGCGGTTGCGGCACATGTCCATGGCCGTTTCCGCACTGAGGACGACTTGCGTAATAGGCTCGTCCTGGGCGACGATTTCCTGCATACGCCGCTTGATCGATTCGACGTCCCGATAGGTCACGGTATGGCCGATATCCAGCTCGCAGTACAGCGACTTGCGCAGGGCGTGCTTTACAAATACTTTTCCCTGCGGGTATAAATCACTGACAGCCCGCACAAGCAGCATGATGGCCGTACGAACGAGGCATTGATTGCCTTCCAGCGTCGCCATGGAAAACCAGGATATGTCCCCGTCTTCCCGCACCTTCGTCTGCAGGCCTACAAATTCATTATTATACAGGGCCGCCGCAATGCGTGGCTCCGCGTCGCCATAGTGCTCGGAGCAAAGCTGCAGCAGCGTCGTTCCTTCCTTGAGGGTATACGTCTTGCCGTTCGTCTTGTCATGCAGCGTAATCACAACTGGTCACATCCTTCCGTATAACGCTTGTTCTCTTAACTATATTCGAGAAAACCGACGTTTTTTCCTTTTTTATGCTATAATGAAAGCCGTACCGCACTCTATGCAAAGAAGGAAATGGCTATGAAATTATCATCTATGCCCAAACCGGATATAAAAATACTGGCAGCCGCCGCTGCGGCCGCCGTCTGCATTGGCGCCGCCTGCTTGTCCTATGAAACGATATACAAGGCTACGCCGGAGTATTCATTTTCCCGCATCGTCGCCGCCGCTCAGGCAGGAGACGGCGAAACCCTGTCTCTTTCAGCGGACGAGAGCGCCTTGGCTGGGCAGCTGTTCGACAGCCTGATTCGCCGGCAGCAAGGCCAAACGGCAGCGTCCCGCGCCTTGCTTCTACCCGTAAAAGGCGAGTTCATTCACGCCTGCCAGACCCTCCTCGCCGGCGATTCAGATGACGCTCAGCTGGAAGCGGCGCGAAAGGTCATTGCCGACACGGGAAACAAGGCGGGCTTGCTACTCCCCGCCTCGGGCTGGCGCTATGAATCATCGTCGTGGAGCCGCCAAGACAGCTCGGGCTACGCCCAGCTTACGGCATCCGTTTATAACGATTCGCTGCAAGCGTCGATTCCCATTACCTTTCAGCTGGAAAAGGTATCGGCCCGCCAGTGGCGCGTCGTCGCCTTTGCCGACCCGGACGCCGTCGTACAGGAATTGCAGCAGGCCTCTGAAGCAGCCTTGGCAGCGGCCAACCGGCCCGTTTCCCAGCGCATCGATGCCCTCATCCAGATCACAGGCCTCTCCGCTTCCGTCGTTCGCGGCAGCACGGAGCAGGATACATACCTGCGCATCCAATACACGCCGAAGCTGTCCACACAGGGTAAGGAAACCCTCCGGGAAGTCAAAGGCCTGTACGAGCTGCGCCGTACCGACTCGACACTCCTCTTCTCCGCGCCCATACGCATAGCCCTCTACGCCGACGGCAAAGCTCATACCAGCCAGTTCCGGCTGAACGCCGCCGTTCCGGCCCAGGCCGAGCTGCTCCGCATAGCGACGTTGGAAGGGCTGCAAAGCAGCATTTCCATTACCTCCGTCCAGCTGCAAGACGGCACGCAGCTCGAGCTGAAAAATTCGCTGACAAACTGATACAAAAAAATCCGTATGGAACACGTCGTCCCATACGGATTTTTACGCAGTATGATGAAATAGTTAGCGGCAGACTTCGATGATCTTCGGCTTAGCGTTGATATCGTTCGTCAATGAGCGGTCAAACAGCTTGACGCCGACAACGCCGATAAGAAATCCGACGATACCGCCGACAATCGCAGCCTGCATGGCATCCATGCCCTGGGAAAGGCCGATCCAGTGACCGGCGACGGCTCCGAGACCAGCGACAATAAGGGGCATGATAAAGCAGACAAAGGCGCCGATGACGATGTTGACTTCCCGCACTTCAAATTTGACGTGCTGCCCTACTTCCGCGCCGATAGGATTCAGCGCCTTGACGACGATGTGTTCCGCGCCGGGACAAGCGCCGCAGGCCATGCAGTCCGAATGGCGGCCGACCTTTACTTCGGCAAGGCCGTCTTCTTCAATCGATAAGATCGTGCCTTCTTCTATTTTCATGATGATTCACTCCTTCTCCTATGTCACGCCTGCATCATGCAGGCAGTACCATCAACGTATAGTAATTATCGTTTATATTATTATAGCACGGCTTGTCAACTCAATCAATACCATTATGGTGTAGTTTTGAAATATCCTGATATCTCCTCTCCGTGACGCACCATTTCAACTGTTATAATAACGGGTAATCTCCTATAAAAAAGAACGAGCCTCAGTCAATTTCCAAAAAGGAATCAACTGAAGCTCATTTTTTATTTCATGACCTTTTCCAGCAATGCCTGATAGCTGTCTACTACATCATAGACGACATTATTTCCGCTGATCGCTTTGAAATGTTCCCTAGCGCAGTGAATCTTTGATTCTTCAATTAAGCGCAGTTCCATAGACCGCATAGAGCCTTTCGTTTCTGCTACAAAGTAGATATGCTTGACCGTCCCCTCATAAAAGGCAATGGCCCAGTCGGGATTATATTTTCCTACGGGCGTAGCAATGTAGAAGCTGTCCGGCAGTTTCACATAAACTGCAACGTCCGTATTCGTATCTAAATCGACAGCAAAATCTCGTTCATTCGTAGAATCGTAGACGATATGGTCATACAAATGACGCTGCGCCTTCATAGCATTTGACCCTAGCTTGCCTTTGATTGTCGGTTCGGTGAAAATATCCGTATCATAGCGTTCATCCAGCATATGATAGGTAATGTGCTGAATGATCGCCGTAGCCTTTTCATCATTGATTAACCCCGCCGCCTTGATAATAAACTCTTCCGGGTTGTATTTAAACTGATCGAAAACAGGCTTTTCAATCCCCGTCAGTATTTCCACAACGGCTTTCCTCGTCAGTCCCGTTTCGCCTACCAATTTTCCGACTAGGTCGTATTTCACGCTGCTGTTGGCATGAATCCGCTTGCTGCCGTTATACGTATAAGACCGCGATTTTATAAACGACTCGCCGCTGAGCAGCTCATCCTTGGACTTGATTTCCTCCATAGTACCCGTTTCTACCTTGAAAAATATCTTGGGAACATGGAGGTTTTGATTCAGTGCCGCAATGGATTTCTGCACGAGTTCTTCCGTATCAAAGTCTACGACGTAGACAGATTTCGAGCTGATTCGCTGCCAAAGTGCTTTAAACTCCGGCATAGCCAGCTTTTCCGGGTCCACTTGCAGCTCTACGTTTTTATCGCGGGCATTTTCCGGCATCATAGCGCGGCTGTCATAAACTGAATCAAGTATATTGATAATTGAGTCTCGGCAGTCGGCAACTTCTTCTGCCACCTTGATATCGCCGTTCGCCTTGTCTGCATAGTATTTATCAGTTAACATACCGCGCTTAACATACCCATTGAAAATCAAATCCTCAAAGATAGCCGCCGCTGTATTTCCATCCACAGCCTGCTCGTTGCCTCTTGCATCTACGATAACTCTGCCTTTGAACAGCTCGGCAGTTACCGCTACAGGCCGGTCTGATACGGCATCAGCCATCTCTGTTTGAAGTCCTTTGGCAAAGCTCTCGTAGCTTTCGCTGGCAATTACCGTAAGGACATTGACGTTCTGAACATCATTTCCTAATACAGCGGCGTCCATGCGTTCTCCATCCTGATTGACGCACAAGCGCAGCCCCCGTCCCACTTCCTGACGCTTTCGTACTTCACTGCTGCTCTGCTTTAAGGTACAGATTTGGAAAACATTCGGATTATCCCAGCCTTCCCGCAGCGCCGAATGAGAAAAGATAAACCGCACGGGAGACCGCTTCGGGTCGCGGTCGAGAAGCAATTCCTTGTTCTTCATAATCAAATCATATGCGTCGATATCATCTGAGGTTCCCGCTTTTTTATCGCTGAGCTTGCTGTCGGTCATCTTGCCCTTTTTGTCGATAGAAAAATACCCGGCGTGCGTGTCATGAGCAGAAATGGCATCGAGGTATTTCATGTATTCCTCATCGCCGAATTCCCGCTGCATATGACCGACGATATCCTCGTATTCCTCTTCGAACATATCGGCATAGATGCCATTATACGGATTGCCTCCTTCGTCGTACTGCTTATACTTGGCAACCTCGTCGATGAAAAACAAGCTCAGTACCTTGATGCCCTTATGGAACAACTGGCGTTCCCGCTCAATATGGGAAAGGATCGTTTCCCGAATCTGAATACGACGCAGCTGGTCTTCACTTACCTTGCCGACGACATCTCCGGCAAAGAGCTTCACACCGTTTAAAAACTCTACGGAGTTATCCCGCCCGTCGATGAATTTTACGACAAAGCCGTCTTTATACTCATCCAGATTGCCCGAGTGGTCATATAAATTGAAGCCGATGCTGACTTTCATCGTCTTTTTGCGAATGGCCGAAGCGCCTTTGAAGTCAAATTCAATCGTCGCCGTCGGGTCCGCTTTCGAGAGGTTAATCCCTTCTAAATACACATACCCTTCCGTCGCAGTACTGCCGCTCTCCGTAATGCCTTTCACGGCAATCTTCTTTACCAATCGTTTATTGTACGCTTCCATGGCATCCAAACGATAAACCATATTGTAAATGCTATCTGATTTATGCGTAGCAGAATAACGCAGCGTCAGCAACGGGTTGAATGTTCTCAGCCTTTCTTTCGTCTGCTTTCCCTCTACGCTTTGCGGCTCGTCGATAATCAGAATGGGATTCGTCTTGGCGATGATGTCAATGGGACGGCGGGAGCGAAACTCATCGAGCTTCATATAAATGCGCCGCGCGTTTTTGCCGCGGGCATTGAAGGCCTGCGAATTGATAATCATGACGTTAATCGAGCTGTCCGAGGCAAAACGGTCAATCTCCGTTAGCTGGGAGGAATTATAGATAAAGAAGCGGATTTTCTTCCCGTATTCGGCGGCAAAATGGTCCTGCGTCACCTGAAAGGACTTGTACACGCCTTCGCGGATAGCGATGCTCGGCACTACGACGATGAACTTGCTCCAGCCATAGTGCTTATTCAGCTCGTACATGGTCTTAATATACGTATAGGTCTTGCCTACGCCCGTTTCCATCTCAATGGTCAAATTGAATTTGCAGGACTCGGACGGTTCAATTTTTTCAGACGGTTTAATCTGATTAGCCCGCTGGATTTTTCGCAGACGCTCCAAAATGATCGCGTCGGAAAGCTCCGGCACGATGGGCTCGTTGCGCCAGCCTATATCAGGAAACATCTGCGGGTAATTAATGCCCTTGTCCATCATGTACGTAGGCTTGAGATACGGTTGTCCGGCAAAGACGTCTACAACGGCTTTCGCCGCGTCTGCCTGAAATTTCTGATGCTTGAACTGTAATTTCATTCGTCTTCGCCTCGATTCTCATCTGTTATTTGTTCTTGCAACAGCTGCTGCAACGCTTCTTTGCTCGGCAAAACAGTTTCGTATTTGCTGGCAAAAATCTGCGAGTTATCCTCCGGCAAGGTCATTTCGACGACAGCATTGTTCTTGTCCTTGCAGAGGATGATGCCGATGGTCGGGTTTTCATCGGCCAACTTTACCATTCGATCATAGTAATGCACATACATCTGCATCTGTCCAATGTCCTGATGCTTCAGTTCCCCGATTTTCAGATCAAAGAGAACAAAACAACGCAGCAGCCGATTATAAAAAACCAAATCTACCATAAAATGCTCTTCGTCAAAGGTAAAGCGCTTCTGCCGCCCCATAAAGGCAAAGCCTGTTCCCAGTTCTAAGAGAAACTGCTGTAAATGGTTGATAATCCGGCTTTCCATCTCCGTCTCAGAATAAGACGGCGCCTCAGGCAATCCCAAAAACTCCAATATATACGGATCTTTCACGATATCCCGCGGCGTTTCTGCTTTCTGCCCTTCCAGCGCCAGCCGGTATACCTCTTTCTTGTCCGTACTGAGAAGCAGCCGTTCATAGAGAGCGCTGTTAAACTGCCGCTTTAGCTCGCTGAGACTCCAATCATTTTTGACAGACTCGATTTCATAAAAATGCCGTTCTTCAATATTGTCAATACGCATGAGCTTCAAATAATGCGACCAGCTCAGGTAAAATTTCCGTCCTGTACTGACGGTGGGAAGGTTCTTAAATTGGTCAGATAGTGTCTGACCAATCTGGTCATTGGCGTAAGCAAGATAAAATTGCCTCATTTGCTTGAGATTTGTAACGGAAAATCCCTTTCCGTAAATTTTTGTCAAATAAACAGATAACTCTTTCAAAAGCTGCTTCCCATATGCCGCACGGTTCGAGCCGTGCTGTTCTTCCTCGACAATCATCCTGCCGATTTCAAAATAGGCGTATACCATGGAAAGATTGACGGCCGTCTTTGCGTTTTTTCGCGCCTTGGCAAGCACTTCAGAAACGCCTTGCAGAAAATCCCGGTTAACCGGGGGAATCTCCTTTTTATCCATTATTGCTCCCCCCTGTTTCAAAGTTTGGAATTGATAGTTTTGGTAGCGGAAGAAAGCATTTTTCTCAGTTCCTGGCAATCCTGTTCAAGAGAGCCGTATTGTTCTTGTGTGATATATTCTGTGTCTCTGAGAAGGTCCAGCCAGTACAAGGTTTCCATACACTCTTTCAGCGCAATGTACAGTTTAGCCACAAAATCCCTTCGGCTTATTGCGCACTCTGATTCAGCAATGTTAGCTCCTATGCTCGTACCGCTTCGCAGAATCTGCTTTGACAGCACATATTCGTGTTTTTCATCGCATAGATACTGATAAAGCCGGACAATACGCACTGCAAATTTCTTACTCTTATATTTTACAGTTCTCTTCTCATCCATAACGTCTAACTCCACACTCCAACTTTCACACTTCACACTCATATAACTCTTATTCGCTTGGAAATATCGTTGGCGTCTTCCGGCATATAGAGCTTGAAGATCTCGAATACATTGATTTTTGCCGGGCTGTCGGCAAAGCCGGCGTCGCGGAACACAGCCCGCAGGGGCTTGCGCTTGGCGATGGCCTTTACGACGCTTTCAGGGATATTGTTATCAAAGCAGGCCATGAGGTCGCCGTCGTTGTAGATATGGACGGTGCAGCCGTCGATTTGCTCCGACGTATACGGCAAAGACAATGGCAGGCCCCAATCCAGCAGGCAGCCAAACAACAAGTCGAGATCGGTACGGTCTTCCTTGATATTAGAAACCATGCCTGCCAAGGTGTCCTGCGTGTAGTCGCCGGCGGCGTAATAGACATCTTTCATGTTGGAATCGTCCAGTTTAAGGACACGGAAACCGACATCCAAGTCCTGCGTAGTCAACGGATTGTCCGTCTTGATTTTCTCCCCGGCCCGGCGAATGCGCTCCTTGCCGATTTCGCAGATGTTTTTGTAACCGGCTTTATAAGCTTCGCTCTTTTCATCGCAAGGCTCAGGAAGCTGCACCATGATGAACTTGCGATGGCCGCCGTCTTCGGCGTTGAGCTGCATAACCGCGTGAGCTGTAGTGGCGGAGCCGGAGAAAAAATCTAGTATAATTGAATTTTTATCGGAATATAATTGCAAACATCTTTTAATCAACTCTACAGATTTAGGATAATCAAAAAAGCTTTTACCGTCAAAAAGCTTCTTTAATTTTTGTTTAGCATCTTGAGAATGACCAACTTCGCTATATTTCCAAATAGTCAACGGTGTCACACAATGTTTTACTTCAGTTAAAAATCTTTTGATTGATGGTACGTTATTTCCGTCTTTACCAAACCAAATTCTATTTTCTTTTACCATTTCTTCAAATCGCTCTTTTGTATAACACCAACATCTACCATTAGGGGGCAAAACTTTTCTTCCACTAGGCGTTATAATTTCATAAACTTTTTCTTCTATAGCCGGTCCTACCGACAAATTATCGCTTTTCCAAACGCCTCTTGGGTCATTATCTGGATTACTATATCTATTATCGGCTTCTAAATTTCGTGGCAATCCATTACACTTTACTATTTCTATATTTTGCGCATAGCAAATTATGTAATCATGACTTTCTGAAAAATGCTTTTTTAAATTAACTGGCGCATAGGCTCTTTCCCATATAACTTGTGCTATAAAATTTTTCTCACCCAAAACATCATTACAAATTTTCTTTAAGTTTTCCTGCTCATTATCATCAATGGAAATAAAAATAACCCCATCATCAGACAATAAATTCCTCGCCAGCATCAACCGTGAATACATCATACTGCACCAATCAGAGTGAAATCGTCCGTTCGTATCCGTATTTTTAAACAGGCGATTTTCGTCCTCATCGAACATACCCATCTGCTCATTTTCTTCCTCTTGGGAGCGCATAAAGTCGTCAGCATAGATAAAGTCGTTCCCTGTATTATAGGGCGGATCGATGTAAATCATCTTCACCTTACCCAGATACGCCTCCTGCAGCAGCTTAAGTACTTCCAGATTGTCGCCCTCGATGTACAGGTTTTCCGTCGTGTCCCAGTTCTTGCTCTCTTCTGGGCAAGGACGCAGCGTCTTGCGGATAGGCTTGTTGGCCTCCACGATAGACGCCTTCTTGCCTACCCACGTAAATTCATAACACTCGTCGCCGTCCACCACATCCGGTGACAACATCTGCCTAAGCATCTCAAAATTAATTCCGCGCTTCACCTTACCGTCCTCACCGCACATCTCTGTGACGCAGTTAGGAAACAAAGCTGCGATTTTCTCTATATTCTCAGATGTAAGATCAGGGGTTTCAAACTTCATCTTCTCCATTATGAGTTTCCTCCATTATCGTAAATTACGAATTTTAATTTTCGATGCAATTTCACTTGTTCGTTTATCAAATGCTGCATTTACATAACTTTCTGGATCTGTAACAAAATCATCCCATTTTACAAGAACGCAATACCTTTCACTATCGGCCCACGAGCATCCCGAATGAGGTTCTGTATAGTAGTTTTTACTAAATTCTCGAATTACAGTAGAATCTTCAACCGCAACAATGTCGTGAATGTCACCACAAATTAAACATTGGTGTTTTCCTTTATAAATCCGATTATACATTTCTGGTAACACTACACCTAAAATACCATTCCGAGTATTTTCTGGCCCATTATATAAGGAAGCTTGCAATTCTCGCTCAATGAAATAATTTTTTCGTCTCCCCATATAGTCATAACCTTCAATTTCTGAAGAGTGTGTTCCTATCACAAAAATAGTCACTGTGGAATCTTTAAGATAATCCTGACGGATTGTTTGCATGATATAGTCGCCATCATCACTATTGATAATTCGGTCCAGTCCTTTATTAATCAAATCCGATTCTGCAAACAACTTATCAATTTGATTCCGATACCATTGGTCTTCTTTTTTGAATGAAATAAAACATTTATGCCCCATACTATTCCTCCTATGAATCAAATCGCTTTTTGACATCATATAAGTTAATCTTATGCAAACAATTTTCTGTAAGAATAATTTTCGCTTTAGCCGGATATTGAAATCGAATGCGGCTAACCTTGAAAGTCCATATAATTATTTCAAGCAGTTCTTGATCTGAAATATTTTCATTGCCTCGAAATCGCGTAATGCCTGAACCCAGTAATGGCAAAACAACAGTATTACCTCCATAAAGAATATCGCACTCATCCCACATGTTCATTAAGCAAGAAATATAATCATTAACTCCTAAAAATGCACGATTATCCTTATCAAAATGAGTAAAGGCAAGAAGAAAATACTCACCGTTTTTTACAATAGTTCCAAGTTTATATTGCTTTTCCTTGCCAGCTCTTCGTTCACGTGTACCAATAATACATTCTGTTAAATGGACATCAGAATCAATAATATTGTCCAAGTCAGAAGATCTTGGATAATACCGAGTAATGTACTGTCCATTTAATGTATTTTTTGAAATTATTACATCGTCTACTTGGGTATCAAAAAACTCATTAAAAGCAATAATTTTAAAACCATTTTCCGAAAAAATATCGCCTGATTCAATTTCTAATGTTGAATTATTTATTTGTAGTGATATCTTTTGGAGATGGTTTGCACGACACCATATATAAAGAAATCTTCCAATAAGAAAAACAATAAAAATACCGCCACAACGTAACTTTACATCAACAGGAATTTCAAAAAACAGAAAAGCAAGGGAAGTAATAACACTAATTTTGGATATAAATGAATAATATTCCTTCCATAAATTCTTACTTAGAAATTGCACTTTCATGATCAAAATCCTTTTGTCACCTTTCTTAATTTTTTTAATTCTCCATTTATCTCTATGCGCCGATTAAGCTGCTTTTCCTTTCTCATCTTTCTTTCCAATGCAGCAATCTGCTTTTCAAGGCGCTGCCGCATTTTATCGCGTTCTATGGAAGCTTGCAAACTTTCTCCCGAATCTGATTTCAGCGCATCTCCGGCAATTTGACGGACGAGGTTTTCATAAATAGCATCCATGCTCAACTCATCCACACGGAATTGCAGCTCCTTTTCCGACATCCAGTCAGTATGATAATACTGGCTCACCTTAAAGGCATTGCTGCCCGATGCAGCCGCTTCCTTGTAGCCTATCCAAACCTGGGCTTTCCCCTCACAGGTCAGAACGAAAAGGATATGATAGGGAATTTCCCTGTCGATCTGGCGAAGCACCGCCTCGTCGAGGTGCGGAGATTTCAGCTGCACTTCAAGGACTTCTATTTCGGTCACATCCTCTCCTGCCGCTACGTTCAATGTCGTTGCCGCCAGTTTATTGCGCCAATAGATGAGATGAATTTGTTCTATAAAAATCCGTTTTAATGAGGAACCGATGTCGATGTGATCATAAAACTTCTGCTTTGGTATTCGTTTGTTAAACTCAGTAGAGGCAGGAAACCCAAACATGGAAAATCCCCTTTCTTATTTCACCACTAAGAAACAAATTAATTCAAAATCATCCAGCCCCGATACGGCCGACAATAGAGCCGAGGTTCCTCCGCTCTTAAACAGACTGTCGATGTCGCTTTCTTCCTTTGCATCCATAATAGAATTGATTGCCTCGGAAAGCAGCTCCGAGACCTGGCCCATATTGCGGCCGTCGTCTGTTTCTTCATTGAACGTTCTGCATAATGCCATTATCGGCTCGCTTTTGCCGCGGCAGAGAAGCCGCATCGTATCCAGCAGCTTCTTCGGATTCAGGTAATCGCAGACGATTTCTCCTTCTTCGCTGATATATACCATATAAAATGGATGGATGCGGTTGCGGTTATCAATGTTTACGCTGTCATTGATATTCCGCAGAACAAAGATTACGCCTGTTGGTGAATCCTCTGTTTTACCGACAACGGTATGCAGACCCTTTGGAGCCGTCTCAAGATCGTCGTGGTGCTTCATGTATTCCAGCAGATCCAGCCGGAACTCATTGAGTCCCAAGTCCATAATCGAGATGCCGTTGGTCATATCTTCGAGGTCTACGACTTCCTCTTGCAGCCGTTTAAGCTGGGCCCGGCGATATTCGAGATCCCCTTTTTCTTCGGCGTTGATAAGGTCGTCGTCGCCAGTAGAGGTCATGACGGTAATCTTCATGCGGGTTTCCACACGAGCCTTCAGATTGATATATTCATCTAAGTCCATGTCCGGCCAGAAGTTGACGAGCTGAATCGTTTCGTTTTTGCTGCCAATGCGGTCAATGCGCCCAAACCGTTGAATAATGCGTACAGGATTCCAATGAATATCGTAGTTGATCAAATAATCGCAGTCTTGTAAGTTCTGCCCTTCGGATATGCAATCCGTAGCAATGAGAATATCCAACTCGTCCGAACTATTGGGCATCAAAACAGATTTCCCCTTGGATATAGGAGAAAAGCAGGTCAGCACGGTATTGAGGTCGGCGCGAAGCTTTGGAATAGTAGTCTTGCCGTCTACGTTACCCGTGATTTCCGCCGTTTCCAAACCGAATTTCTCCTTTGCAAACTTGCTGATATTTGCATAAAGATAATCGGCAGTCTCAGAAAAGGCGGTAAAAATGATGAGTTTCCGATTTGCAGGATTTATGGGATGTTCGACCTTCTTTTGAATCAGGTTAAACAGCGTTTGCAGTTTTGCATCATGCTCCGGCGTAATGTCCGCTACCATCAGAGACAACAGTCCCAGATTTTCTGCATCCTTTTCCAATTCCTGCTTCCACGAAACATAATCCATATCGGCAAGGTCGATTTTGACTTTCTTCCCGACAGAGAAAAAGTCCGTATTTTGGTCGTCGTAATCAAAATCATCACTGTCTGAAATCTCCGTCAGTTTGAGAATGCAGTTGCCAGCCTGATAGTCTTCAATCGTTTTCATCGTATCTTCAATCAGCTTTTTGATGCGGTCAATCGTCAGGCGGAAAGAATAGACCGAGCTTTCCAGCCGTTTGAGAAGATTAATGCTCATCAGGCGACGGATGCCTTCTTCTCGACCTTGCTGTGTAAGACTCGTCCCTTGGTGGTGCGTCACGTCAAGATATTTCTCAAGCCTCGAAGGCATAATATAGTTCGACGGCGTATAAATCGACAAATTCAGCGACATGAGCAATGTGTAAATGTCATTGTAGTTGACAGCGTCGTTCAGATCAGTTAAGCAAGGGCGCAGGGAAATCGGCGGAAGCCGCTTGGGAAATTTGCCAACATCGGCAGTATTATAATACGTTTCAATGTGCTTCCGGGAACGGGCAATCGTCACGCTGTCCAGCAATTCAAAAAAGTCGAAATCCAGCGTTTGAAGCAGCGCCTCAGTAGTACGTTCTTCAACGGAAAGTTTGACCCATCGATTGAACGCTTTCTGCGCTTGACGGAAGATTTCGTCGATCCCCTTCGTCGTAGCCAGCTTTTTATTGATTTGCGCGGCATCGCCTTCATAAGCAAGAGCAAGCTGATTTTTCAAATCAATGAACTTGTTGTTGACCGGCGTGGCGGAAAGCATCAGGACTTTTGTCCGTACACCTGCCCGAACCACTTTATTGAGCAGTTTCAAATAGCGGTTTTCTTTTGCCGCTTCGCCGGATACTTCGCCGCCGTTGCGGAAGTTATGGCTTTCGTCAATCACGACGAGGTCATAATTGCCCCAATTCAGGCGCTCAAGGTCAATGCCATTGGACTGCCCGTGTTCGCGCGAGAGGTCCGTATGATACAGCACATCATAGCGCAGCCGATCTTCTGCAATAGGGTTGTTGACATAATTCCCCTTATACGTATTCCAGTTTTCAGAAAGCTTTTTAGGGCACAGGACCAGAACTGACTTATTGCGGTTTTCATAATATTTAATGACGGCAAGAGCCGTAAAAGTTTTGCCAAGACCGACACTGTCAGCCAAAATACAGCCGTTGAACTTTTCCAATTTATTGATAATGGCGAGGACGGCATCGCGCTGAAAATCATAGAGCATTCCCCAGACTTTACTCTCTTTAAATCCCGTAGCTTCGTTGGGCAGCTCGTCTTCTGAAATATCGTCCAAAAATTCGTTGAAAATATTATACAAAGCAAAGAAATAAATATATTCCGGCGCGTTTTCACGGTACGCTGCCGTAATACTCTCGATGACGATATCCGTAACATCTTGAAGCCGTTTCTTATCATTCCAGAGCTGCTCAAAAAGATCGATGAAGTACTTTCCGTTCTCATAGCTTTCTGTTTTCTGCACAGAGTAATATGCATTATTTCCGCGTTCACAGCCAAGATCCACCGTAGTAAAGCCACTGATGGGCATATAGCTGCTTTCATCTACGGTCATGAATCCCATCATCTGCTCTTGCGTGACATTCGATTTAAAAGTTACCTTTCTTCTAATCCAATCGGCACATTCTTTAGCTATGGCCTTTTGCGTCAACTCATTGCGAAGCTTTACTTCAAATTCCGTGCCATAAAGGCTGCGTTCTCTGGAAATACGGGGAATATAAAATTCGCGCTGGGCTTCTGGCGTCTTTTCCGTTACAAAGGTCGGAGACGTAAAGATAAAGCGCAGCTCATCTATCCCTTCCATCTGCTTCTTGAGTTCCTGATAAGCATAGATAGAAAAACAAGCTGCGGCAATCGAAAGCTTGCTTCCCTTATGAATAACCGTCTGTAAATCACCTTTGATAGTAGTATGGATATTATTGATTATCTGCATGTCTTTGCCTCATGTTAGACTGGTTTTCTTATATTTTCCACTTTTGACTCTTGCATCGGCAGGCTTCAATTCGTCGTCTGGAATCGCCCATTGATTGCCGATTTTCACCGCTCCAGGGATTCGTTTTTCGCTGCACAATATTTGTATGCGCCGCGTAGAGATGCCCCACTTTTGGGCAGTTTGCGTCACGGATAAATATTTCATTAGTCCATCTCCTGCTCAAAAAAAATCTTCTTGATATTTCACTGCATGTATAAACTTATCATTAATAATTATAATCGTAATAGCGAATAAAATCAAACGATGACTAGACCAATAGTTTCTCTCCTCAGCGCTCTTACTACAATCAAATACATGGTTCGGCTAAAATACTATCTATCTACATTTCTGTCTCATTCGTTTACTTTTCAGGTTTCAAACAGGCATAACAAACTCCCCTAGTTCTGCTAGAGGTAACTGAAAACGATATAGGACTCTTTTATTGCCTACTGCATCAATAGCATGACAGAATGGGCTCCCACAGCAACATCTCACCGTGGGAGCCCATTATCATACAGTCTATATCTTCTTTTACTAACCCGTCAGCTTTCGACCTTCGGCAAATCGAGAGTCGTGCAGATACGGCCTTGGCGCTTGCCGATGGTGTCGATAAATTCTTCAGCCTTCTGCGCGTCCGTTTCAATGCCTGTGGCAACTTTTACGAGGCCTTTCAGGTATTCCCAGTCCGTATACATTCTGGCCATGACGGTCGACGCTTCCTGGTTGCCGCCGCCGTGGAGGGCCATAGCCGTCCAGTTGGAGCCGCGTACCATGTGTTCGATGAAGCGGCTGGCCCGCAGACGGTCGAAAGCGTTGTATTTCGGGTTGCCCGGGTTGAAGGCTCTCTGGCACAGTTCGCCGACTTCGGGATTTCTCATATCCAGCTCGGACGGAGCCGTTTCGCCGAAGCCCGCCAGGATGTCGCGGGCGTACCGAACGGCGTCGAAGGGAATCTTCGTGCAGGTGTATTTGCACGTATGGGACATGAGCGGGTTGGGAATCCAGAAGCCGCTGGGATGCTGGAATCCTTCTACACCCGAAGCAATGGACAGGCCGTAAACCGTTTCAGCAGTCATTGCCATTTCCGTGAGCTTCGTCCGGATATGACCGGCTTTCTGCACGCCGACCATATCGGCCAACAGACTTGCCGCGCCGCAGAGAGCCGAGCATCCGCCAGCCTTGCAGCCGCCGGCCGTCAATCTGTGGACTGCCGTGAAGTAGCTCAGGAGCCGTCCTACGTACTGCGTTTCGCCGCAGAGGAATACTCTTTCATTCGGGACGAATACGTGGTCGAAGTATACGAGCGCCTGATGGTCGGCATACTGTTTGCCCAAGTCGATGCCTTCGATATCGCCTTCGACTTCGAAGAAGCGTTTATCCTGAGGCGTACGGCCCAAGACAAAGGTCAGTCCCGGCGTATCGGCAGGAACGGCACAGGCAACAGCAAAATCCTTGTCTTCCGGCTTCATGTTCGTCGTCGGGACGATGACGATTTCATGAGCGAAGAGGATGCCCGTCTGATTGCACTTGAACCCGCTGATGACGATGCCGTCTTCGCGGACTTCGTCGACATGGACGTAGGAATCGCGGTCAGCCTGCGCATGAGGCGGCGCCGTCCGCAGCCCTTTGACGTCCGTTACCGTAACGGTACAGGTCAAGTCGTTCTGCTGTACGTATTTCAGGAAATTCATGAAGCGTTCAAAATAGTTGGTACCCAAGTCGTGGTCCATGTCGTAGCACGCAGGGCCTAATCCGGCAAATGCTTCCGAGCCGGTGCAGCGGTGCGTACAGCAACCGATGACTTCAGCCAGCGCTCTGGCAGCTCTGGTCTTGCGGTTCGCGTCTTCTGCCGAACGGAGGGGAGCGTTGTAAATACTGACCCGTTCGTCGAGCATATGGGACGGAACAGTAATCAGATCCTGCCAGTCCGGGCGATGCTGCAGTTCGTAAATCTTGGAGATAGCGTTGAAGCTGGCCGCCAAGGGCGGATAGGTCGTAACGTCTTCAATTTTCTCTCCCAGGAACCATACGTTCATCGGTTTTCTGGCGCGAATGCTGTCTTGGAATTGTTGTTTAGTCATTAACATACCAAACCCCTCCTTCGCTGGACTCATATTTCATACACTATCCTATACCTGATGGGTCTTTCACAAATATATATGAAATAAATATGCCAATTATAAAAAAGCTGCAAATGGCGTAAATACGGGCCTTTAAAAACATATCGGCATCCAGTGCGATGTATATTTACATCGCCTGTATGCCGATATCCTTACTGCTTATTGCCAATGCCATGATGGTACCGCTTTCGTCCAACCGATGCGCGTTGACATCACTTCTATGCTATATTGCATCGTTTTTATCCTTTTCATGGGAGCCGACGCCCCATTTTTTCATTTTCCGCACGACCGTCGACTGGTCTATCTCCAGCGCCTTCGCCATGGCCCGCGTCGAGCGATATTCCCGGTACGCCTGCGTCAGCAGCTCCTTTTCCATTTCTTCTACGGCCCGCTTCCACGGCACGAGACGCTGCACCTTGACGGCCGCCCCGGAATCCTCGCCCGTTCCCTTGCCGACAAAATGGCTGGGCGTCAGCTTGTTTTCCGACGGCAGGACGATCATCGTCTCGACGGCGTTTTCCAGCTCGCGGATATTGCCCGGCCAGTCCTGACGCATGAGGAAGCGGTACAGTTCCGGAGAAATCTCCTTTTCCTTGCCGTACTTTTCATTGAAATATTTCAGGAAATAGTTGACCAGGGGGATGATGTCCTCGCGCCGCTCCCGCAGCGGCGGAATATGGATGTGAATGACGTTGAGGCGATAATACAAGTCCTGCCGGAACGTCCCCTGACAGACCATACTCCACAAGTCCTTGTTCGTCGCCGCGATCAGGCGGACGTCTACCTTGACCGGCTTGGCCGCGCCGATGCGCTGCACTTCTTTTTCCTGTATGACACGGAGCAGCTTGACCTGCGCTGCCAGGCTGAGCTCGCCCACCTCGTCCAGGAGCAGGGTTCCCTTGTTGGCCAGCTCGAAAAAGCCGACCTTGCCCTGCCGCCGCGCACCTGTAAAGGCGCCGCTTTCATAGCCGAACAGCTCCGACTCGAACAAGGTGTCGGGGATGGCGCCGCAGTTTATCTTGATAAAAGGCTTGTCCTTTCGCCGGCTCGTGTGATAAATTTCGTTGACGACGACTTCCTTCCCCGTTCCCGACTCGCCCGTAATCAATACGACGGACTCGACGTCGGCGACGACGTGCACCAGATGAAGTATCTTCTTCATGGCCGGGCTGTGGGCCACGATGGGGCCGCCGCTGCCGTTGAACAAGGATATTTCCCGCATATAGCTCTTCGTGTACAGCCGCTGCTCTTCCAGCTTTTTGCGCAGCGTATTGAGAGCCGACATGTCCTGTATGCTGATGACGATGGTCTTGAGGCGGTGCTGCCGGTCGAATATGGGCGCGCCGGTGCACAAGAGCTCCTTTTGCTTGTACGTTCCCGACACGACGATGCGCTTCGGGTCTTCGTTCATCTTGCGGACCAGTTCGCCGCAGACGGAATGCTCCCGGTCAAGTATTTCCATAGACCGCCCCAAGACGTCGCGCCGCTTGATGCCGAAGGTCGTTTCCAAGGCCTTGTTGACCCGGATGATGACGCCGTTTTTATCGGCCACGACGATGCCGTCGGCGACGACCTCCAAAATAGCGTCGATTTCTTCCAGTACGTCTATGACGTTGTCCAATTCCTGGGCGGAGCACCGCTCTTTCCCCGATATATGGGCGACGATAATGCTGCCCTGCCGCTGACCGGCCTGGGTCCAGGGCAGGAGATGGCAGATAATCATGCCCCCCTCTACTGCGACGGCAAAGCGCCCCTGCCCATGTACGACGTCGATTTGCGCCTCCAGCGCGCCGATAAGCTCATCCTCCGTCACGCCTAATTCCGCCTTGAGCTCGTCAGCCGCTCCATTGCGGTATACGGCGCGGCCGTCTGTATGGACGATAAAAATCGCGCAGTAAATAGAATTCAGTATTGCGTCAAAGTCTGCATATCGGCGAAACGCCGCCTCTCCGTTCATGCCGTCCCCCTCCTTTTTCTCCTTATTGTACACTATTTTCCCGCCCTTTGCCTACTCTTTCCGCCTATGCAAAAACCAGCCTCCCCCTAATGGGGAAAGACTGGTTTCTCTTGCGCCTATTATTTTAAGAAGCCCTGGATGATCATTTCTTCCGCTTCTTCTGCCGTAAGGCCTAACGTCATGAGCTTGGTCAGCTGTTCGCCGGCAATCTTGCCGATAGCCGCTTCGTGAATCAGGGCCGCGTCCGTATCGTTGGCCGTCAGCTCAGGAATCGCCGAAATCTTGGCGTCGTCCATGATGATGGAGTCGCAGGCTGAATGGCCGTGGCACTGGGCATTGCCGATGACCTTGGCCCGGAAAATCTGATGGGACGTGCCGCGGGCGACGGCGCGGGATACGACATCCGTGCTGGAATCCTTGCCGTTCAGTTCAACTTCAAACTCCGTTTCGGCAAACTGCACGCCGTCGGTCATGAGCTTTTCCTTGACGATAAACGTCGCGCTGGCTGCCAAATCAGCCTTCGTGACGCGCTTCGTCGAGTCGACGCCCTTAATCTGCGTCGTTTCCATTTCCATATAGCTGCCTTCTTCCATATGGACGATGGTTTCCGGGTTCATGATCTTCTGGCCCTTGCCGTCCCCGTCGCCGTAGTGCTTTTCTACATAGCGGACGCGGGCATTCTTGCCGATATGGAAGGTATGAATTCCGTCGTGCTGCGAGCCGTCGTCGCTGCCGCAGTGGATGCCGCAGCCGGCGACGATAACCACATCGGCCCCTTCTCCGACATAAAAATCATTGTATACGACATCCTTGAGACCGGCCTGGCTCAGGACGACGGGAATGTGCACGGCTTCGTGCTGCGTTTCCGGCTTAATATACACGTTGATGCCCGGACGGTCCTTCTGCGGTTCGATTTCGATATGAGCCGTCGAAGCGCGGCCGACGCTCTGGCCGTTCGAGCGGATATTATATGCGCCTTCAGGAATGCCATGCAAATCGGCGATGACTTCCAGCAAATGTTCTTGATACTTATCCATCAGACTTCCTCCTTATAAAACTTGCAGTTTCCTACGACGTCCATCAATTCAGGAAGGACTTCTTCCTTCGTGCCGACTTTGCGGACCGTGCCGTCGGCAATGAGGACAATTTCATCGGCAATGTTGAGAATGCGTTCCTGATGGGAAATGATGAGAATCGACTGCTTCTGGTCGTGCATTCTTTCAAATACCTTGATGAGCTTATGGAAGCTCCATAAGTCGATACCGGCTTCTGGTTCGTCAAACAACGCCAGCTCCGTGTTCTTGCGGGCTACGATCGTGGCGATTTCAATGCGCTTCAATTCGCCGCCCGACAAGGACGCGTCCACTTCGCGGTTGATGTAATTTTCTGCGCACAGGCCGACTTCGGACAGGTATTGACAGACGACGCATTTGTCGAGCTTCTTATTGCCCGCCGCCAGACAGAGCAGGTCCATGACGGTGATGCCCTTGAAGCGCACAGGCTGCTGAAAGGCGTAGCCGATGCCGTTCTGGGCCCGCTTCGTAATGTCCCAGTCCGTAATGTCCTGGCCGTTGAAGAAAATCTGGCCGCTCGTCGGCTTTTCAATGCCGGCGATTAATTTAGCCAGCGTCGATTTGCCGCCGCCGTTCGGGCCGGTAATGACGACGAATTTCTGTTCGTCGATGACCAGATTGATATCTTTTAAAATTTCCTTTGTATTTTTCGTACCATTTTCGTCGGGAACGGAAAACGATACATGGCGTAATTCTAACATGTATTCTTTCACTCCTTTAATGGTTAGGACTGACTTTCGTCATTCATACAGTAGTATATCATACTAATATGGTGATGTATACATAAAAAAATATAAAATTCCGGATAAAATTGTTTCTCCACCCCGGCAGATAAAAAATAATTCCCTGCAGCTGATTCACTGTACCAACTGCAGGGAATTCCCAGAACAAAGGAGCTTATATGTCAGGATAAAATTACGCTTTCACCATGCGGCGAGACACGCCGAGAATGCGCACGCTGTTCAATACGACGGCCAGCGTCGCTGTATTGTGGATGACTGCGGCCCATAAGGGGCTGATGCGCCCCAGCGCGCCGAGAAGCATAGCCGCTGAATTGACGACAATCGTCGCCGTAAAATTCTGATTGATGACCTTCATGGTCTGCCGGCCAATCTTCAATGCATCATACAATTTTCCCGGATCTTCGGAGCGAATCGTAATAGCTGCCGATTCAGCCGCTATATCCGTCTTGTTGCCGCCCAGGCTGACGCCGATATCGGCAAAGGCCAGTGCCGGCGCGTCGTTGATGCCGTCGCCGACCATCATGACGCTGCCCCGCTTCTGCAGCTTCATGACGTAATTAGCCTTATCTTCTGGCAGTATTTCAGCATGATAGGAATCAATGTCCATTTCGCGGGCCACTTCTGCCGCCACTTCCTTGGAATCGCCAGTCAGCATGATGACTTCGTCTACACCGATGCGGCGCATTTGATTGAGGGTTTTCTTCATAGCCGGGCGAACCGGGTCTTCAATCGTCAGGCAGCCGATATACTGCTTGTCCCGCGCGACAAACAGCAGATTTTTTCCCCATGACTTGTCGCTTTTTTCCGGCATGCCCTGCACGCCTTCTTCCTGCATGAAGCGGCGGCTTCCGACGAGGACGTCGCCGCCGGCAAAGTCTTCAAAGGGAGGCACGGAGGCCCTCATGCCGCGGGCTACAACCGTTTCGGACATATCGTGATGCGGTACGTCCCAGCCGTGAGCCTTGACGTATTTCTGCACCGCTACGGCCAGCGGATGAACGGAGTGCATTTCCGCCGACGCAGCCAGTAAAATCATTTCCTTTTCGCCTACGCCGGGAACCGTAGAAATATGGGCAATCTGCGGTACGCCCATGGTAATCGTGCCGGTCTTATCGAGGACAACCGTATCGATATCGGCCAGATTTTCGATGTAGTTGCCGCCTTTAATGAGAATCCCCTTGCGGGCCGCCATGCCGATGGCCGCAGAAATGGCCGTCGCCGTCGACAGCTTCAGGCCGCAGGAGAAGTCGATGAACAGCAGGTTCAGCACGCGCTGCCAGTCCTTCGTCGCACCATAGACAATAGCCGCGCCGATAAAGGAAATAGGAACGAGCATATTGGCCATCTTATCGGCAAAATTCTGCACTGGCGCGCGGCGGGTCTGCGCCTCTTCGACCAAGTGGATAATCTGGGCCAGCGACGTATCGGCGCCGACCTTTTCGACCTTGACGACGAGGTCTCCGGCCTCGATGACGCTGCCGGCATATACAAAGGTCCCGGGCTGCTTGATAGCCGGATTCGATTCGCCCGTAATGGAGGCCTGATTGACTGCCGCATTCCCGCCGACGACTTTCCCGTCCACACAGATCTTTTCGCCCAGATGGACGGCAATCGTATCGCCTACCTTCAGTGAGTCGACAGGGACCTTTCGTTCCCGGCCATTTTCCACGAGCCATACGTCCCGCTGATCCAGCTTCAAGAGGCCCGAAATCTGGCGGCGCGCCCGTTCGGCAGCATATTCCGTCAGCATTTCCGCTCCATTGGAAAGGGCCAGCAAGGTCAGGCTCGATTCGGGCTTGCCAGCCAGGACGGACGCGGCCACAGCCGTAGCGGTCAGCGTATCGGCATTAGCCTGCTTGTCCCGGATAACGCCCATGACGCCGTTCTGGATAAACCGCCGGGCGATAAATAAGGTAAACAAGCGCCGGAACAGGAGAATGCCGTCGTAAAATTCCGGATTCGTTTTGCGTAAAATATTCATGGCGATAAAGCCGCCGACAGAAATAATGGCTTCGCGCCGGTATGCCGCTACGTCCCATTCTTTTTTATCTTCCTTAGCTTTTCCGTATTTCTGCTCAAAGGAGCGGACCAACATGCGGATAATCCGCAGATCCACCTTCCCCTGGTAGTATATGGTCAGCTTTTGCTCGTCAGACGAGGCGGCAGCCACGCCGGGAATCTGGCGCAGCTTGACGCTCAGGATAGAGCGCATGCGCAGGGGCAGCACGCTGTGAAGCGGCAGGGTACAACACGTATACATCTTATCTCCGCCCCCTCATCAACGACGTAGCCCACCACAGCATCTGCGGTCCCGACGGGCGCTGATTCTGGCCGATCATCTTGCGCATGCCCCGCACGGCCAAAAAGAGAGACAAGAGGGAACGCAAATCAAAGACGTTGGCCGTCTTCTGCGATACGGCAGAATTCAAGAAATTCAGCGTCTCATACAGCACATCCGTATAAGCCGACGCAGCCGTTTTCGTCTGCACAGGCGCCGGCACATACGGCGGAGCCGGAACAGCGGGAAAAATACGTTCCCCTAAATAACGTTCCAACGCATCCAGAGCCCCTTCATTATCCGAGCATACCAGAATACTCCCTGTCGCCGCATTGACTTCCACGCGCCGCGCCGCCGGCAAACTGCCGAGAGCCTGCTGCAGAAGCTCGGCCAGGGGCTGATTCTGCACTAATGCGGCAGCCCGATATCGGCGTCGGCCCCGTGTAGAAGATACACAGGCAAAAGCCGGTATATTCGGTCTGACAGGCGCGGCAGGCATAGCCGGAGCCGCATAGGGAGGATTGGCAGCCTGTTTTCCCATTCCCTTGCCCCTTCCTCCGGCTGGAGAAAATCCGCCGCCGGACACCATGTTATGAATCGCCTTTCCGATAGAAGCTCCCAACATAAATCCGGAAGCATAAGACATAATCAACCTCTCCTTTCCGCATGGTTCATGATATACTGTTCCACCCGGGCCAATTCGGCATTGCTCCGCAGCGCCTGCGGCCTGTACAAAATCAGCACGGAACCGGTAACAATATTGATTTCTACCTTATCAATTTCCCTATAGCTGGCCACATAGGCATATATCTTTCCGGCCAGCTCCGCATTGCCGACCAGCTTGCGGCTGTACAAGCGGATGCGCCCCGGAAGATACGATGAAATGCGCACAGCGCGGATGATAAAATCCCATTTCGATACAGGAAGCACGTGAGTAAGCCGTCCCTTCTTATCAATGATTACCAGTGTAAAAAAGACCGTCACCGCCATGGCGACAGTCTTTTCTATAACACTTCTTATTTTGCCGCTGCTTCCTGCGCCGCAATCAAGTCTTCCAATTCTTCTTTTTGACGCTGTAATTCAGCCAAAGGCACATCGGCCGTAACCGTCCCGGCTGCCGGCTGCTGCAGGGCCAACAGCTGCTGCTCCCGTTCTGTAAGCAGTTTATACCCAAATACGCCGGCGACGACGCCAATACCTAAGCCAATCCAAAAATCGCTGTTCTGAAACATAGCCAACCTCTCCTTCGTAAATAGAAACTGATACTTATTACTCATTTATTATATATCAAATGAAGGCTGATGTAAATATTTTTGATAATAATTATTTTATTTAATATTGAAATTTGAACAAAAAAATGGAGAGTCCCTTTTGGTACTCTCCATTTCACGCATCCATTTATTTTGTCATCAAATCTTTCAAATACTTCCGGAAGGGCTCGCCCAAATCGGGACGGCGCAGGGCATACTCGACCGTCGCCTTTAAAAAGCCCAGCTTGTCGCCTACGTCGTAGCGTTTGCCTTCAAAGCAGTAGGCGTATACGGCTTCGCGCGACGCCATAGTCTGAATCGCGTCGGTCAGCTGGATTTCTCCGCCTTTGCCCGGCTCGGTGCGGGCCAGCACTTCAAAGACGTCGGGCGTAATGATGTAACGGCCCAGGACGGCCGTACGGCTCGGCGCTTCTTCGATAGACGGCTTTTCAATCATATTCGTAACCCGCAGGACATTCTTTCCTTCGACGGGAACGCCGGCTACGATTCCATAGGACGATACCTTCTCCAAGGGCACTTCCTGGCAGCCTAAAATCGTCGCGCCTAAGTCGTTATAAATGTCGATCATCTGGCGCAGAGCCGGGTTCGTTTCGTTGTATACGACGTCGTCGCCGAGAAGGACGGCAAAGGGTTCGTCATCGATAAAGGACCGGGCGCACAAGATAGCGTCGCCTAAGCCGCGCATGTGCTTCTGCCGGATGTAGTGGATGTTGATTTCCGAAATACTGCGGACCATCTTCAGCAGCGACTCCTGCCCGTGGCTTTCCAAATGCATTTCCAGGCCCGGATTCGTATCGAAATGGTCCTCGATGGCCCGCTTGGCATGGCCGCTGATGATCAGGATTTCTTCGATGCCGCTCTGCAGGGCTTCTTCTACAATATATTGAATCGTCGGCTTATCGACGATAGGCAGCATTTCCTTCGGCGTAGCCTTCGTCGCCGGCAAAAAACGGGTGCCGAAGCCGGCAGCCGGTATGACAGCCTTACGAATTTTCTTCATAGCAGATCCTCCTTATTCAAACCAGCGGGACAAATCGAATTCTTCGCCGATCTGTTCCTTGATATATCCCTGCGCTAAATACAAGCCTAAGAGCGACAAGGTGGAGATGCGCAGCATCGTGCTGTCCCAAATGTCGCCCAAATCGGCCAGTACCGGCGAAATATCTTCCATAATATCCAGGGCTTCTTCGCCGCCGAAGCCGGCAGGCCGTTTTTTCGCCAGCCGCAGCAGCTGCGACTGCATGGCCCTGTCGGAAATACCGGCCAGGCGGAAGAACCGCGTCGCCATGCTTTCGTCGATCATAGCCAGCTTCACCAGGGGCGAATTGAAGGAACGGACGATATATTCCGCTGGCATGGGCGTTCCCTTCAGCACCTTGCGCAGTTCCTCTTCCGTAAAGCCGCGGTAGCGGAACAAGAGCGGATACGAATCAGCCAGGATTTCAGCAAAGTGCGTTTCCTTGCCTTCAAAGGCCGTGCAGTGGAGATAATCGAGCTGCTGGTAATAGGGCCGTTCCGTCGGGAATCCGTCGAGGAAGGGCAGTACGTACTTGTCGATGTACTGGCCGAAGGTTTCGGCGTCGACGTTGTGGGAATTGCGCGAATACAGGAACAGCAGCAGGACAGACAGTATCTTATAGTGGTTGTCCGACAGATAAGGCATGATTTTCAAGGCGTCGACGGCGACGAGATGGCGCGTCGAAACGGGCGAGCCCTGCACGATATCGGCAAAGGCCTGCAATGCCATCGCCGCGACGTAATCCTTCGGATGGGCCACGTAGGCCTTTTGCACGTTCTGCAGCGCTTCCTGGGCCAGCAGCGACGACAGGGCTTTCTTTCGTTCGCCGTCGGAGTGGCAGCCGATGCGGCGGAAGGCCGCCGCCGTAATCGAAGCAGCCTGCGCTTTCATATCCTCGGTCACCATGCCGAATTGACGCAGGAAATGAGCCGTGCATTGGGACATAAAGGGCGAATCGGCTTCGGGAGCCGCTTCCCAAATAGACGGCCGGCCGGCCATTGGTGCAGCCTTCGCCGCCGAGCGGGACAGGTCGTTGCCCCAGGGGCTCTTCTGCTGCTTTGTCTCGTTGCCGGCGTCACTATGCGTATGCTGCCGTACCGGCGGCATGACGGCCGTTTCGTCGCTTGCCGGGGCCGCGCCGGTCTGACGCACGGCATCGGACAAGCGGCCTGCGTCGAACATAACCGTTTCGTCTGCCGCAGCAGCCGTTTCTTCCTGCTTTCTGCGCAGCTCGGCCGGACTGATGACCTGCGTTTCGTCGGAGACGCTCTTGGCGGCAGCCTTGGCCGTTTCAGCCATGACTTCCTGCACGATGCGGCGTCCCGGCCGCGCCGCGGCTTCGCCCTGCGATTTCGCCGCTAAATCGGCGGCTACGACGGCGGCCATATCGGCCAAGGCGGCGCGGGGAGCCTCTTCGTCTTCCCGTTCTCCCTCAGGCCGTTCGGCGGCTTTGGCGCTCCGCAATGTTTCAGCCATGTCTTTCTTCTTGGCTTCTTCTTCCTTCGCCTTGTGAGCCGCAGCTTCTTCTTTATCGATTTTATCCATGGCTTCTAATATTTCTTCGCGCGACAATACCTGTGTCGCGTCGAGATGTTCCTGCTTCTTAGCCGGACGATGCGGTTCTTCGTATACGATTTTTCCGTCGCGGCGTACGGCTTCTCCCTTCGTCGTCACGAAGGCCGTTTCGTCGGGATTTTCCTGACGCTCCCGCACGGTTACGTTAGAAATGCGAGGAATGGGCGCCGTATCTTCCCTGACGGGCTGCTGCGGCTGCGCCGAGCGTCTTTTTTCCGCCTCGTCATACCCAAGGGACGACTTGCCCTGGCCTGGCCGTTCGGACACGGCGCGGCTGTGGCGGTTCTTTCCTTTTTTCTCTTCCTTTTCCGAGCTGCCGCCGGAAAATAAAATATAGCATACTACAAAAAAGACAACTGCAATGCCAGCTACAATAGCATATGGTAACAAATTTGCCATATCAACCTCTCCTCTATCTTGCTCTATCAAATATCTTTCCCTATTGTATCATACTGCATCTATTTTAGCACTAGCCTATTTAGGTTGAAGCCCCATGAATTTAGGAAGCTATCGCCGTTGGACAAAGACCGCCGGGAACGGTATACTATGGGTATACTGCGCAAAGGAGGCGGGCCGTCATGCCCCATGAAATAAACCATTCGTACAAAGCCGTCATCTTCGATATGGACGGCACGGTTCTCGATACGTTGTCCGAGCTGACTCATAGTCTAAATCATATATTCAGGCTCCACCAGATGCCGGAGCTCCCTCCGCAGGAGGTGCGCCTCTGCCTGGGCTACGGCTATACGGGATTGATCGAGCGGGCCGCTCCGTCCGTGCCGGCCGACGAGCAGGCCCTGTTAGCGGAAGAGTTCAAGCAATATTACAGCGCCCACTGCCAAGGCAATACCCGTCCCTACGACGGCGTCGCAGACATGCTGGCAGCGCTGCGGAACGGCGGATACAAGACGGCCATCGTTTCCAACAAAGGACAAGGCGCCGTATCGCTCCTCCACGACGAATTCTTCCGCCAGCTCGTCGATTTCTCCATAGGCGAATCGCCGCAGTACCGCAAAAAGCCTGCGCCGGACATGATAGAAAAAGCCCTGCACCTCTTGAACTGCCGGCCCGAGCAGGCCGTCTACGTCGGCGATTCGGAAGTAGATAAGGAAACGGCGGACAACGCCGGCCTGACGTCGGTCCTCGTCACCTGGGGCTTTCGGGATTCGTCCTTTTTAGAAAGCCTTCATCCTGATTACCTCGTCCATTCCTGTCAAGAACTGACCCACCTATTTCTCCCCAACGACTAAAAACCGACCCTTCAAAGTGAAGCCTGAAACGCTGACTTAGAAGGGTCGGTTTATTTTAGTTTCTTTTTTTAATTCATTACATCGTTTTCCACGTAAGCGATGGCGTTGGACGTCGCCTGGTCTACGAGGGGCGAATAGCTGATATTGTCATGACGGCGGCCGCGGCGGTCCACGTCGTAGCCTTCGCCGTCACCGCTGCGATTTTCCTGCACATGGACGGCCTTTCCCGGAGCAGCCAGGGTTTCAATGCGGATAACGCCTGCTCCCACCCGTTCGGTCAATGCCTTGAGGGTCTGCTCGCTTACCGGGCGGCGGACCGTAACGACGACCTGTTCGTTGACGTAATCAGGAATGGAGCCGACGTAGGTCTGCACGCCTTCCATCCGCACGATCGTATTGACGGCGCTGTTCAGAATGCGGTCGTAGTCGCTCCGGCTCAAGCGGACGCGGCGAATAGACACGGCGTCGGCGCGAGTCACTTCATGCTCAATGCGGTCTTCTAAATACCGGCCTGGGCTGCCTTTTATACCTAACACGAGGGTGTTGCCTTCCCAGTACATCGTCCCATACCGGAAATAGGCCACGGCCGAGCCATACTCGGCGTTAAGGCATTTCATGACCTGCATTTCCACCTGCACATGGGATACGTAGTCTTCGTCCGAATGGAGCAGGCGGTATATGACCTCGGCCGCTTCCATGCGGGTAATGCCGTCTTTCGGACGGAAATAGTTATCGTCGGGCACCATGATATTCTTGCTGTGCAGCACCCGAACGGCCGTCAGCTCCGCCGGCGATACGTCGCTTTCATCGGCGTATGCTTCCACCTCACCGTCGGCGTCCGCCAGGCGGCAGTACTGCAGATACCGATACAGGACGCCGGCAAATTCTTCCCGCGTCACTTCTTTATCCGGCTGGAACGAGCCGTCTTCATAGCCTGTCAAAATGCCCTGGGCCGCTACGGCCGCCATGGCGTCGGCAGCCCGTCCCGGCTGGACGTCCTTAAACTCCGGATTCGCTAACGGCATATTGGCGGCAGCATTGTAAATGAGCTGGGCCAAATCGCCGCGAGTCAACACGGTATTCGGATAAAACTGATCTCCCGTTACAAATGTCAGGCACTGCGTATCGTACAAGTAGTCGACGGCAGCCCGCTGGGGCAATGCGTTCAAGTCCGTATACGGCGCTTCTGCCGAAGCAGCGCCTGCGGATAGTATAGCAGCGGCGCCTAAAACCGCCGCCAAGGCTCTATATTTCATGCAAACGTCTCCTTTTGCGACAATATTTACTGAACTACGATGCGCAGCGCGCCGCCGAGGGCGTCGTCCAGGTTAGCCCGCGTTTCTTCCGAAATGGTCTGTACGGTGAGGACGACTTTTTCATTGAGATAATCGACGTCGGTCTTGACGACGGCATCCGTAGCTTCCGTAGCTCTGTATACTTCTTCGGCTTTTGACATCATCTTCTTATAGTCGTCATAGCTGTATTTAGCCGTCTGTACGTATACGACGTTTTTCGGTATGGTCTTATCCGCCGCCAAGACGCTTTCCAGTTCGTCTTTATTCTTCTGCGTCTTCACGCCGATGTGGAGCGTATCGCCCTGCCAGTACATAATACCGTCGCCGGCAAATTTCTTAATCGAACCGTAGGCCTCTGTAATATCCTTAAATACTTTCGTTTCCAGGGACGCTTCCTCCGGCGTTGCTTCCGGCGCCGCCGCCTGAGCCGAATCGGCAGTCATGACGATGCGGTACAATACGTTGACCGCTTCGCCGCGGGTAACGTATTCCTTCGGATTGAAGACGTTGTTGGAGCCCGTCATATAGCCTGCCGCGCCCATTGCGTTGACGGCTTCCTTAGCCCACGGAGAAATCTTGGCTTCGTCGGCGAAGGGGACGGTCTGCTCGCCCGTCGTCGCCATGCCCTTGTAGCTCATGTAATTATAAGCGATGACGGCGAATTCTTCCCGCGTAATGTTCTGCGTCGGCCGGAAGGTGCCGTTGCTGTAGCCGCTCATAATCTGCTTATCGACAAGAGAGGAAATGGCCCGTTCAGACCAGCGGCCCTTGACGTCCTTAAAGTCCGTCGTCACCGCCGCCGAATCTTCGCCGATCATGTTGTTGATAATCGCCGCGATGCCTTCGCGGGTAATATCCTCATTCGGGCGGAATTTTCCGTCTGTGCCGCTGACATAATGGCGGTCATAGAAATACTGTACGGCCGCTTTTCCCCAGTAATTGTCGATGTCCGTCAGCTGCGACGCATTATTTGCCGCAAAGGCGGCCGTGCTGAGGCCGGCAGCCAAGGCAGCTGTTATGAAAACTTTCGCATATTTTCTCATCGTGCATCTCTCCTGTCCATACTATATAGTTCACAGCATCGCTGTATACGTTATTCTCATATCTTTTTTATTTTATCACACTCAAAACGAATAGGGAATAGGCCGTCCTTGGCCAATCAGTATTCCCGGAAGGCCTCTTCGATCTCATGGATATTCCTCGTTTTGAGCAGGGCCAGCTGCAGCAGGATTTTCGCCTTCTGCGGTGTCAGCGTATCGGCGCAGATCGTGCCCTCGTATTCAGCGATAGGTGTAACGGCCCCGCCCAGGGTCCGGCTGGCCCGCACGACGACGAGGCCCTCTTTCATTGCTTTCTGCAGGGACTGCCATACGGATCCGGGCATGCGGCCGTGGCCAAAGCCTGCCAGCACGAGGCCGCAGACGTCCTGCGGGATGAGGGATTCTATCCAGCGTTCCATACCGACATAGGCGTAGGCAACAACGACGGGCGGCAGGGCGGCACAGCCGCTGCAGGACAAGCCGGACTCATAGGTATGGCGGCGCAGCGGGGCTTGATAAAACATGGGCATTCCGTCCTGCATCAGTCCTATATAGCCGAGCTGACGGCTTTTAAAGGTGTCGACGTGAGTCGTATCGGTCTTTTCTACAAACCGGGCGCTGCAAATCGTCCCGTTCATGACGATGACGACGCCGTAACGGCCCGTTTCGGCCTGGGCCGCCGCCTGCACGGCTTCCAGCAGATTTAAGGGACCGTCGGCGCTGATAGCCGTCGCCGGACGCATGGAGCCGACGAAGACGACAGGCTTTTCCGTATGGACGGTCAGATTCAGAAAATACGCCGTTTCTTCCATCGTATCAGTGCCGTGGGTAACGACGATGCCGTCTACGTCGTCCCTGCCGGCCAGCTCCTGCACCCGGGCGGCCAAGGCCAGCCACAGCCCTTCGCTCATATCAGAGCTGTCTATGCTGCAGAATTGCTCGCCCCGAATCCGGGCGTACTGATGAACGGCAGGCACGGCCTGCAGCACCTCGTCTATCGTAGCCGCGCCGGCAGTGTATCCTGTCAAATCTTCTTCTGACGCCGCCTTTCCGGCAATTGTCCCGCCGCAGGCTACGATGTATATATTAGGCAATGCCATACATAATTTCCTCCAATCGTCTTTATATGAAAAAAGACCGGCATCGCACAGACGCCCAGTCTTTTTCCATGATTCAGTGTATTTCCGCAAGCCGGCTATTTCACGGGAACAGCCAGCGCTTCATCCAGCCATTGTACGGCGTCGCCCATCATATTCGTCGTCACGAAATGGCCCAGGCCATCGTACGTCCCGTAACGGCTGATAACCTGGCTGTCTTTCGCCAGCTTCTCCATATACAGCTCCTGAGCCTTATTGTCGACGACGTCGTCGGCGCCGCCGTTAAGAGCCAGGACGGAGCGGCCGGCCAGCTTATGCGTATAGGCGTAGGGGTCCATGGCCTGAATCTGCATGGCCAGCACGCGGTAGCTTCTCGGCTTTTCGATGTGGAGCGCCGCCCGGAACCGGCGGTCCGATTCATCCCACCAGCCGGAGCCGTTCAGGGCTACGGCCGTACGGAATTCGGTATAGTGGGTCATGACGCCCAAGGCCGTAAAGGCACCCATCGAATGGCCCATGACGGCGCAGGGCACATGCCGCCGCCACTTGCGTATGTACTTGATAATCGACGGCGCTTCGCGGATGTTTTGAAAAACCGTCTGCCAAAATTCACCGTACGCCGCAGGGCTGTTGTAGTCGATGGGGCCGCGCTCGCCGTGGTTTACGGCTTCGGGAATGAGCACGTCGTATCCGTAAGCTGCCAGCAGATGGCCGCGGACGGATTGGTATTCCTTCTGCGACGTCCAGCCGTGATAAAACAGCACGACGCCCTTCGGCATATCGCCGCAGGTAATCTGCAGAGCCGGAATGCCGTCTATGTTAATTCGAGTTTCTCGTATCATATCCTATCCTCACTTTGTCTCATTATGTCCGATGATGGGCCTTAGCGCCGGTTGCGGCGGCGGGCCAGCGGCGGCTGCAGCAGTTCTTCCCATACGAGGCCGGCGTAAAGATCCCGTGCTTCGGGAGTCAGGCCGCTCCACGGTTCTGTTTTTGTCTTGGCCAGCCGGACCGGCGCAGCCGATTTGGGCTGAGGCGGCAGCGACGCAGCGTATGCCGCCAGCTGCGCCGCAGCGGCAGGGACGGCTGCGGCTGTTTCTTCTTCCGTTGCCTTAACCTTTCGCGATCGTATGGGAACGCGGCGCGGCGCCGTTCGGACCGGCTCTGGTTCATTCTTAGCCGGCGCAGGCTGCTGCGTTTTCTCTGCCGGCGGGGTCTGACGCTTCGGATAGCGCCGCTTTTTACGCATGGCGTCGGGCAGAGAAAACAGGATAATCATAATAATGGGAATGACGTAATTTAAGAGGCTGCCGTCGAATATATCCATGGTATCACCTGCTTATTCTTCTGCCTCAGACGTAAATCCGCCTTTATGGCCTTCGTCCTTCGCCGGCGCCGGCTTTGCCTTGGGGATACCGGCCTGGGCCACAGCCGAGCGCATTTCCGTATCGGCCATGATATTTTTCATATTATAGTAATCCATAACGCCGAGCGTTCCGTCCCGCAGGGCCTGAGCCAAGGCCAGGGGAACTTCCGCCTGTGCTTCGACAACTTTGGCCTGCATTTCCTGAGTATAAGCCTGCATTTCCTGTTCCTTCGCTACAGCCATGGCCCGCCGTTCTTCCGCTTTGGCCTGGGCGATCTGCTTATCCGCTTCCGCCTGGTCCGTCTGGAGGCGCGCGCCGATGTTGCGGCCTACGTCGACATCGGCAATATCGATAGACAGGATTTCAAAGGCCGTACCGGCGTCGAGGCCTTTGTTCAGCACGGTCTTGGAAATTTCATCGGGATTTTCCAGCACCTGTGAATGGTCGCTGGCCGAGCCGACGCTGGTAACGATGCCTTCGCCGACGCGGGCGATGACCGTCGCTTCGCCGGCGCCGCCAACGAGGCGGTCGATATTGGCCCGGACCGTCACGCGGGCCCGTACTTTCAGCTCGATGCCGTTTTGGGCGACAGCCGAAATAAAGGGCGTTTCAATGACCTTGGGGTTGACGCTCATCTGCACGGCTTCCAGTACGTCGCGGCCGGCCAAATCGATGGCGCAGGCCCGTTCAAAGGTCAGGGCCATCGTAGCCCGGTGCGCCGCAATGAGGGCGTCGACGACGCGGTCTACGTCGCCGCCGGCCAGATAATGGGCTTCCAGCTGGTTGGCATTGACGTTGAGGCCCGCCTTATTCGCCTTGACCAGCGGCAGGATAATCTTCGACGGCACGACGCGGCGCAGGCGCATGCCGATGAGATTGACGATGCCGACGGACACGCCGGCAGCCATGGCCGAAATCCACAAGCCGATGGGCACGAAGTGCAGAAACAGGGATATGGCCACAATGGCTATGACGATGACGATAATCGGTACGGCAAGAACTGATAATATGGACATAAGGTACCTCCTTTACTCGCTACGTTTGGGAACCGGCTCGACGACGACGCGCGTTCCTTCTACTTCTACGACGCGCACTTCTACGTCCCTCTCGATGAACGAGCCTGCCGATACGGCGTCGACTCGCTCCTTGCCGATGCGGATGGTGCCGGCCGGCCGTAAAATAGTAATGGTTTTTCCCCGCTGATACAGGTACTTGCTCTTATCAGACTGGGACGAATAGCCTTTCTCCTTCGTCGACTGCGTCGTCAGCATGAACTTCGCCGCCAGCCGGCTCTTCGGCAGACGCTTGCCGACAAAATAAAACAAAACTAAAGACAAGACGGTTCCGCCGGCTAAAATGTAGACAGAATCTATAGTCGCCCCCAGCGTATAAAATAAGCTGCCGAAGAGCAGCAGCACGCCCAGGACGCCGAAAATCCCCATGCCGGGAGACAGGATTTCCATCCCGACGAAGAACAGGCTGCCGATAAACGCGCCTAAGACGATCAGGCTGTCGCCCAGGGAATCCTCGCCGGATAAGAACAGCAGGCCGCCTAAGACGATGGCCGTGATGATGCCTACGCCGATGCCGGCCGTCTTGATTTCTACGAAAATCGCCATCAGGATGAGGGCGATGACGACCATGCGGACGTACTCGTTCTGCAGGATGCCGATGATGCTGTCCTTCCAGCTCTTTTCTTCATACTGCACCGATGCGTCGCCCAAGCTGAACAGCTTCAGCGCTTCTTCCGGCGAATTGGCCGTCCCTTCAGAAATGCCGAGCTCCTTGGCCTGCATATCCGACAAGGACAATATCTCGCCGGGCTCGGCGTAGTCGGGATAGCCGTGGGTCTTGTCAACCATGGCTTCAGCTACGCGGGGATTGTGGCCCATGTGGGAAGCTGTCGCGCTGAATTCCGATTTCATAGCGGCGATATTTTTCTCTGTATTGGGAATCGGCTCGGCTGCACCGATGCTGCTTCCCGGAGCCATGACGATGTGGCGGCACGATAAGGCGATGAGGGCGCCTGCCGACCAGGCCCGCGACTTGACGAAAGCGATCGTCGGCAAAGATGTGCTCCGCAGCATATCCCGTATTTTGAGGGCGCTGTCCGCCCGGCCTCCCATAGTGTCGATAGACACGACGACGGCCGTATCGCCCGACTCTTCTGCCAGTTCCAGGCCACGCCGCACGAGAGCGGCCTGGCTCCCGTCGATTTCACCGGAAATGACGATAGCCCGCACCGAATCGGCCGCCTGAACGGACGGCAGCGCAGCCGCCGAACATATAATAAACCATCCAAGAACAACTAAACAAATGCGCCGCACTGCACTCATAGGCACCTCCTTTGGTCACTCCTCGCCTTCCGGCGCGTCGACGCACCGGAAATATCCGGCCTGCCGCAGCGTATGCAGCTCTTCCTGCGACAGCGAATGGGCCGCCTGCTTTTCCAATTCCTCTATCGGCTTGGCTTCCATCGCGCGAACGCGCTCCGCCACGGCCTCGTATACGGCGGCCGGCTTATTTTCCTTCATCCATTCCAGCATATGGTCCAGCCACTTCCGGCACGACCACGACTCGTCGCCGTGATTATGGCCGCGCAGGATCTGTACCTGTTCCTTTTCCGGAATTTGAGATAAAAACCAGTTCCATTTTTCCCGAGCAATCACATAGCGGTACATGGCGTCCACATCGCGCAGATGCCGTTCATGCAGCTCTAATGTATATCTCGACCAAAATAAACTGAGCGTCATAAGGACTACCTCCACTTACTAAAGTATATTTGCCTTATTTATTATACGTTTCCACACTCGGCAGGTAAATACCTTCTTTTTCAAAAAAATTTCCCGCCGAAATGCATATACTATATGTATCAGCATATGATCCTTATTATACTAAATATACAACTTGTATCGCAAAATATTTTTATAAAAAAATAAGGCTTGCCGATCGAAAATCGGTAAACCTTATTTTCTATTTCTTTAAACTCTTGTCAGCCTGAATGATTCATTTCATCCAGGGACAAGGAAAAACTCGGCGCGTAGTCGGCCAAGAACATATCGACTTCCGGCATGCCCAGCTGTTCCAGCCGTGCCTTCAGTGACGAGAAGGCCTCGGCAAACTCGCGGTTTCCCGCCGCCAGTTCCTGCCGGCATTTCAAATACGCGCTCAGCGTATCGGCCGCCTTGACGAAGGGCCACGCCGGATCCTCCTCGGCGCTGCAGATGAGCGGCTTGTAATGGGCCTGCAGTTCCTCCGGCAGCGTCTGAACCAGCTTTTCCTGGGCCATGGCCTCTACGTCGCCGTAGGTACGGCGCATCTTTTCGTTGAAATATTTCACCGGCGTCGGCATATCTCCCGTAAAGATTTCCGCTGCGTCATGATACAGAGCCAACACGGCCGCCTGCTTCGGGTCCGTCCGGCCGCCGAAATGCAGGTTGCTGAGAAGGCAGAGATGATAGGCGATCATAGCCGTCTGCAGCGTATGCTCCTGGATGTTTTCTTCCTGCGTGTTGTGCATCAGGCTCCAGCGGCGAATGAATTTCATCCGCGCCAGGAGCGCAAAGAAATGGCTCATGACGGCCTCTTATTTCCGGTTCAGGCCCATAGCGCGGACGACTTTTTCGTACGTTTCGCTGGCCTTGGCATGGGCTTTCGCCGCGCCTTTGTCGAGAATTTCGTCCAGTTCCGGGTCGTTGACCAGCTGGGCGTAGCGGGCCTGAATCGGCTCGAGGGCGGCGATTACGGCTTCGGCCACGTCTTTCTTGAACGCGCCGTAGCCCTTGCCGGCATACGCTGCTTCGACTTCTTCATGAGTATGATCCGTCACGGCCGAGAAAATTTCAATCAGGTTGGAAATGCCCGGCTTGTTTTCCCTGTCGTAGTGGACGGAGTTTTCGCTGTCCGTCTGGGCCCGCTTGATTTTCTTTTCAATGGCCTTCGGTTCATCGAGCAGATAAATCGTCGCCGTCGTATTGTCGTCGGACTTGCTCATCTTCTTCGTCGGTTCCTGGAGGCTCATGACGCGCGTGCCGTCGTGTCCCAGGTAAATATCGGGAATCGTAAATACTTCGCCGTACAGGCGATTGAAACGCTGCGCCAGGTCGCGGGTAATTTCCATATGCTGCTTCTGGTCATCGCCGACGGGTACGTAATTGGTCTGATACAAGAGAATATCCGCAGCCATGAGAGGCGGGTAGACGAGCAGGCCGGCAGGAATCGAATCGCCCCGCTTCGCCGCCTTATCCTTGTACTGGGTCATGCGTTCCAGCTCGCCTACGTAAGACTGGGTCATCATAATCCAGCCCAGCAGGGCGTGTTCCGGCACTTCGGACTGTACGAACAGCGTAGATTTTTCCGGGTCGAGGCCCGATGCGATGTAAATAGCCGCCAGAGCCCGCGTCCGTTCATGGAGAAGCTTCGGGTCCTGGGGCACCGTAATGGCGTGCTGGTTGACGACGCAGTAATAGCATTCGTTGCCGTCCTGCATCTTCGAAAAATTGCGCAGGGCGCCTAAATAATTTCCCAATGTAAGATTGCCGCTCGGCTGAATGCCGGAAAAAATAATCGACATAGTATCATCCTCCTCAAATTCAACACATTGCTATGCTATAAAAAAAATCCTTCCATCCCTCTATGATAGGGACGAAAGGAAAGACATTTCCGCGGTACCACCCTGGTTGGCAAGCTGCCCGGCTCATACGCGCACGTTTCATGCGCTCTTCCTCATAACGGCGGAAGTCCCGGCGGCGCCTACTCGTCGTTCAGACCGCATCTCCCGGGCCCATTCCCGCCTGCGTCCTCATGCCGGCCTTCCACTGCCGCCAGCTCGCTGCAAAGGGTGCCGCAAGGGTACTTACTCCCGTTCATCGACATTCTCTATTACGTTCAATATTGTATATCCTGCACATCCCCTTGTCAAGCGCCACAGCAGCACCGATTTAAGGGCATGCCATGCCTCCATCGTATTTCTTGCCATAAAAGGCAAGCATTAGACATGATCAGATTTAAAACCTATAATGTAATTAGTAAGAATACCTTATGTTAAAGGTCTTGACTTAAAGCAAACTCCATGTGATATGATAAAGTTCATCTCAGGATATACACCGCAAGGAGGGCTGCAAATGAATAAAAAGAAACTGTTGAAACGAATTGTTCCCGTATTGCTCATCGCCTGCGCCGCCGCGTACGCCTTCATTCCCGGCGTCAAGACGGCAGCCCAGCAGAGCCTTCGGACAACGAAGTCCCTGGCCGCTCATTACGAGCTCACCAGCAATGTAGACGCCATGAACATACGCCAGGTCATTACGAAAAACAGCGAGACGTCGCGGACCATCATGTGGCAGTCGGCAATGGCCGAAGACGATGCTGTCGTAGAATATCATGAGCAGGGACAGGACGAGGTCTACGCTGTCGCGGCGACGAGCGAAGCCTTTACGGACGACGGCGTAACGACGTATATCCATAAAGCAACGCTGACGGAGCTGTCGCCCGGCACAGCCTACGAATACCGCGTCGGCTACGGCCAAAAGCGAAGCGCCTGGATTCGCCTGCACACGGCAGAAGGAAACGAATTTAAAGCCCTGATATTTCCCGACTCGCAATCCAGCGATTACAGCGTATGGGCCGCCACGCTGGACCCGGCCTGGCAGGCTCATCCCGACGCCCAATTCGCCATCTCTATGGGCGACCTCGTCGACAACGGCCAGGATCATTACCAGTGGAATGCCTGGTTCGACGCTGCGGAGGATATGATCAGCAAGATCCCCATCGCGCCCGCCATGGGAAATCACGAAACGTACAACCGCGACTGGAAGATCCGCATGCCCGAAGCCTATCTCCGCCTGTTCGCCCTGCCGGCCAACGCGCCTGAGCCGTATCGGAACCAATTTTATTCCTTTGATTACGGCGACGTCCACTTCGTCGTCCTCAACACGCAGATTTCCGAAATGGCTCAGTTCCAGCCCAAGCTGCTGGAAGATGAAATGGCCTGGTTCCGCCAGGACATGGCCCGCACGACAAAGAAATGGAAAGTCGTCGTCATGCACAAGGATGTCCTGCAGTACGGGTTCCAAAACCGCCCGCAGCCCCGCGAAGAAGGCTTTTCCGAAGAAGGCCGCCAATGGATGCCCCTCTTTGACGAATACGGCGTCGACGTCGTATTATCAGCCCATCTCCACAGCTATCGCGACCGCGGCCATATCCGCAACTTCCAGCGCGATGCTTCAGGTCCGCTGTACATCCTGACGGGCGTAGCCGGCAGTGTCCAATATCCCGGCCTATGGAAAAACCATTCCCTGGACGAATACGCAGCGCCTCAGCCGGAAACGGAAAACTACCTGGTCATGGAAGCCTCCGACGCTGCCCTTACCTTTACGGGGTACCTGCCTTCCGGAGAGGAACTCCATACCGTCTCCATCCAAAAATAATCGTATCAGTCTGCACGGCCCTTCCCCCAACGGTACGCCCGGGGGAGGGCTTTTTTGCGGTACATCGCAGCATACTCGCAACGCCGATAGCCTGCGGCCTTCCCTTCAATAACAAAAAACATCCCGCCTGACGAAAGAGCAGACGGGATGCATACGAATAGAATATTTACTTATTTCAAGACGGAAACGCAGCGTGCGCACAGCGTCGGATGTTCGGCATCAGCGCCGACGGTTTCACTGTGAATCCAGCAGCGTTCGCATTTTTCATGAGTCGACGGAGCGACGACGACCTTCATATCGCCATGGTCTTCGCCGGAAACGGCTTCAGCCGGGGCCGCTTCGTTCAGCAAGGAAACTTCGCTGACGATGAGCAGCGTCGCCAGCTGGTCTTTCCACTGGCTGAGGAAGTCGTAGTCTTCGCCGGAAGCGTAAATCGCAACGGCAGCGTCCAGGGCATGGCCGATCTTCTTATCCTGACGAGCGCCTTCAAGGATACGCGTCAAATCGCGGCGGTACGACAGCAGCGTATTCCAGCGAGCTTCCAAATCGGCGTTCAAATATTCCGGATGAGCTTTCGGCCAATCCGTCAGAAGAACGCTTTCTTCCTTGCCGGGAATCTGCGGCATGTTCTGCCAAACTTCTTCTGCCGTGAAGGACAATACGGGCGAAATGATCTTGACCAGCGTATCGAGAATCTGGTACATCGCCGTCTGGGCGCTGCGGCGGACCTGCGAGTCGGCCTTTTCCGTGTACAGGCGATCTTTGATGACGTCGAGGTACATAGCGCTCAAGTCGACGGTGCAGAAGTTGTGAATCGCATGGTACATGACGTGGAACTGGTAGTTTTCATAGGCTTCCGTAACCGTTTCATATACTTGTTCCAGACGCATAAGAGCCCATTTATCGAGTTCGGTCATATCGGCATAAGCGACGGCGTCCGTTTCCGGATTGAAGTCGCTGAGGTTGCCCAAAAGATAGCGGAAGGTGTTGCGGATCTTGCGGTATACGTCAGACAGCTGCTTCAAAATCTTCGGGGACAGGCGGATATCGCCCTGGTAGTCGGCCGAGGATACCCACAGGCGCATGACGTCGGCGCCGTACTGTTCGATGACTTCCTGCGGAGCTACCGTATTGCCGACGGATTTACTCATCTTGCGGCCTTCGCCGTCGACGGTAAAGCCGTGAGTCAGTACGGATTTATACGGAGCGCAGCCATTGACGGCCACGGACGTCAGCAGGGACGAGTTAAACCAGCCGCGGTGCTGGTCCGAGCCTTCCAGGTACATTTCGCAGGGATAATCCAATTCCGGATCGTTGCAGAGAACGCCCTGATGGGTGCAGCCGCTGTCGAACCATACGTCCATGATGTCGCTTTCCTTCTGGAAATGGGTGCCGCCGCAGTGGGGGCACGTAAAGCCTTCGGGCAGCAGTTCCTTTTCATCGTGCATCCACCACGTATCGGAGCCTTCTTCGGCAAACATCGTCTGCAAATGAGCGATCGTTTCGTCGTTGATGATGTGTTCGCCGCAGTCCTTGCAGTAGAAAATAGGAATCGGAACGCCCCATACGCGCTGACGGGAAATACACCAGTCGCCGCGGTCGTGAATCATGTTGTAAATGCGGTCGTGACCCCAGCCAGGAATCCACTGTACCTGGTCAATCGCTTCCAGCGCTTTCTGACGATAGCCGTCGACAGAGGAGAACCACTGTTCCGTCGCGCGGTAGATAATCGGGTTCTTGCAGCGCCAGCAATGGGGATACTGATGGCGGAAGGTGCTCTTGGCGAAGAGTGCTCCCATTTCAGCCAGCCGCTTGATGATAGGCACGTTCATATCGAAGACAAACTTGCCTTCATAATCGGGAACCTTATCTGTATAGCAGCCGTTGGATCCGACAGTGCCGATCGGCTTGACGCCCCACGACGCGTATTTCATGCAGACATCGAAGTCGTCCTGGCCGTGGTCCGGAGCCGTATGAACGAGGCCTGTGCCGGCGTCGAGCGTAACGTGATCGCCGAGAAGGACGGGAACCTTGCGGTCTGCGTAGAAGGGATGCTGGAAGACGAGGCCTTCGATCTGCTTGCCCGTCATGACCTCAGGCAATACTTCGTAGTCTTCTGCCTTGCCGGCCTTCATCGTCGCTTCGACGAGTTCCTTAGCCATGAGCAGGTATTCTTCGCCGATTTTGACCCATACGTATTCAAAGTTTTCATTGGCGCAAATAGCCATGTTGGCCGGAATAGTCCAAGGCGTCGTCGTCCAAATCAAGGCGAATACCTTATCCGGATCGGCACCCTTCGGCATGTGGCAATTCAAGTCAACAGCCTGGAATTTTACATAGATGGAGAAGGATTTGTCGTCCTTGTATTCGATTTCAGCTTCAGCCAGGGCCGTTTCGCAGTGCGGGCACCAGTAAACGGTTTTGAGGCCTTTGTAAATATAGCCCTTCTTGGCCATTTTGCCGAATACGCCGATCTGAGCCACTTCGACCTGCTTATGAAGCGTCAGGTAGGGCTGATCCCAATCGCCGAGAACGCCGAAGCGGATGAAGTCCTGCTTCTGTTCTTCTACGCGTTCCAAGGCATAATCGCGGCATTTCGCCCGCAAATCGAGGGCAGACATTTCATGGCGGTTCAGGCCCGTATCCTTAATGACGGCGTGTTCAATCGGCAGGCCGTGCGTATCCCAGCCGGGAATATACTTCGTATAATAGCCCTGCTGCGTCTTATATTTTAAAATAATATCCTTTAATACTTTATTTAAAGCATGGCCGATATGGAGCTTGCCGTTTGCATACGGAGGGCCGTCGTGCAGAATAAATTTCGGCGCGCCGTCGCGCTTCTGCAGCCGTTTTTCATAAATCTTGTGTTCTTGCCAGAATTTTAAAAAGTCCGGTTCCCGTTTCGGCAGATTGCCGCGCATGGGGAAATCCGTTTTTGGCAGATGTAAGGTCTTGCCGTAGTCCATTGTGTTTCCTCCTCATTCAGTAAAAAAAATAACGCCTCCATCCCTAAGGGACGAAGACGTAATCACCGTGGTACCACCCTATTGACTGCAGTGCAGCCACTCTATGCCCGTAACGGAGCTACCCGTCGGCTGGTTCACAGCCGAAGCTTCCAAGTGATCCGCCTGCATACCGTCTTTCCCGGGCTCACACTCTTCCCGGTTCGCTGTAAAGACCTCCGACGCAGGCCGTCTTGTTCATCGCATTTTAATATACATAAACTTGTATATAGCCGTATTTTAATAGTTTATATGATATTTGTCAAGACGTTTCAAAGATGAACCCGAAACGAAGGGCTCCTACATGCGCATCCTGGCTGCTGGGCGGCAAAAAAATAAACCTTACTATGAACTAGTAAGGTTTACGTGTGTGGTGGGCGGTAATGGATTCGAACCATCGACCCCCTCGATGTCAACGAGATACTCTAACCAACTGAGCTAACCGCCCTCAACAGTGCCGCTCCATGCGACTTGTTTATTATACGGCAAAATCAGCGAATTTGTCAATAGTAATTTTATAACTTTTTCACGCTGCCATCAACTTTTTTCCCTTCCTACCATCGATGCAGGAACCATGGTGAATAGGCACCAAAAAGGAATTTCCATCGAGGCCTATTCTGCCAATCCAAACGGGAATATCAATACGGACCAGCCTTCTGAGCGCAGCAACTCGCAACCCAAGGCTTTCGCCCAATACGTCACGGTTCCATCCCCCTTTCCACCATATAAGCCAACGATCTTTCATCGGGCAGCCCTGCGACTCTGTCGGAAATGGCTCCGCCTTTGCGGATCATGACGCACTGCGGGACTTCATATACGTTATAGTCGTCGGCGACAGACAAGGCGCCCGTATAAAAGGGCATGGCATAGGCATGCTGCAAATAAAAGGAGCGGGCTTCTTCTGCCGTGCTGCCGAAAGAAAGGGCGACGACATGGATATCATCGCCGTACCTTCGGTATATATTTTCCAGCACAGGCATTCCCTCTTTGCTGTCGTCGCTCCAGGGCATCCAGAAATAGATGAGCACGGGCTTGTCGTTATATAAATCTCGTATTTCTGTATCTTGCCCGTCCATGGCGCGGATATGGCCGTTATGAGCCAAGATTTCCGTATCGGCTATCATGGCTTCTTCCGCTGCTTTTTCATAGGCCTCCAGCGTCGCCTCTTTCTCCGTCCCCATCCAGAAAGCGACAAAATACGCCGCACAAGCGACGGCGAGGGCCGCGATGATTTTATTTTTTATACCGGCACGTGTTTTATTCATGACATCACCTTATCGTATTTTTTTCAGTATATCATACCCCGTCAAGGACAGCGAATTTCCATCCGTCTCTTGACTTATAGTAAACTCCATACTGTATAGTAAGGGTACTAGGAGGGAATCTATCATGAAAATCAAAGAAGTAAGCGAGCAATACGACATTACGCCGGACACGCTGCGGTATTACGAACGCATCGGCCTGATCCGCAACGTCCCGCGCGATAAAAACGGCATCCGCAATTATTCAGAGGAAAACTGCAATACCATCGCCTTTATTAAATGCATGCGTTCGGGCAACGTATCCATCGAAGGCCTGACGGAGTACATCGAGCTGTACAACCAGGGCAGCCGCGAGACCTATGAGGCGAGAAAGGCCATCCTCGTCCGCGAACGGGACCGTCTCAAAGAGCGGATGAGCGCCATGCAGGAAGCCTTGGCGTATTTAAATCGAAAAATAGCGACGTACGACCGCTGGAGCAAGTGACAAACTCCAGAACCGACGGAGCAGGTGCTTTTTACAAAAAAAATGGCGTACACCTCATGGGTTACGCCATTTTTGATTGCATAGGTTTTAGAGTAGTTATTATGAAAATGATTAACGTTTGGAGAACTGAGAAGCCTTGCGGGCTTTCTTCAAGCCGTATTTCCGACGTTCTTTTTCACGAGGATCGCGAGTCAGGAGACCAGCCTTTTTCAAGGACTGACGGAAATCCTGGTCGACTTCCAACAGCGCGCGGCTGATGCCGTGACGGATTGCGCCGGCCTGGCCGGACGGTCCGCCGCCCTTTACGTCAGCAATGACGTCGTACTGTTCCGTTACGCCAGTCAGTACGAGGGGCTGTCTAATGATCAATTCCAGCGTTTTACGGCCGAAATATTCGTTCAAATCTTTTTTATTAACTGTGATTTTGCCTTGACCCGGAACCAGACGAACTCTGGCAACGGAGGTCTTTCTACGGCCAGTGCCGTAGTACTGTGCTACTGCCATGAAATCTTCCTCCCGGTATGATTAACGAATGTTTAAATTCAGAACTTCAGGTTTCTGAGCCTGATGCGGATGTTCTGCACCAGCGTACACATTGAGCTTGCGGTACATCTGTTCGCCTAATTTGTTTTTCGGCAGCATACCGCGGATAGCCATTTCTACGACCCGTTCCGGACGGTTTTCGAGCATGTGGCCGAGCTGCGTGAATTTAGCTCCGCCGGGATAACCGGAATGACGGAAATATGTTTTCTGAACCAATTTTTTGCCAGTTACTTTTACTTTTGCTGCGTTGACTACGATAACATAGTCGCCTGTATCTACATGCGGGGTAAATGTAGGTTTATGTTTTCCCCGAAGAACTTTGGCTACTTCGGCAGCAAGACGTCCTAATGTCTGGCCTTCAGCGTCAACAACAAACCATTTGCGTTCGATGTTGCCGGCATTAGCCATAAATGTAGTTTTCATGCTGTGTGATTCCTCCCTGATACGACTAACTAACCAAGCTTTAAGGCTCTTTCTCCGGGGCTAAGTGGAGTCCAAGTGAAAAGCTTACCTAATTATTTTACAGATTACGGCATCCCTTGTCAAGTGATTTTTTCGTAAATTTACCGGCTCTCCGCAGACTCTGCCAAGGAATCATATTTGCCGAAAGAATAGGCGGTCCGTCTTGATTTTCCTTTATTCGTTATCGTTCGCCCCGGAGATGATTTCAAAATTTATTTGACAAACGGCTCATTTAATGCTAAACTTAGCGTCAACAACTTGATAGTATTGCAATGAAGAGAAGAGTACATGAAAAAGAACGGCACAGAGAGTTCCCGCTGTGGTGAAAGGGAATCCGGGGCATTTCATGGAAGATGGACTCCGAGCAGGTTAGTCGAATCATTAGACTGCCCGGGCGCACCCGTTACAGTGCTATGGTATTCAGGGCTTCGGCCTGCGTACCTGAAGAGGCCGGCCCTGCGAAGGTCCGGTGAAATTGGGTGGTATCACGGTGCTTCCGTCCCTTTGGGGATGGGAGCTTTTTTTTTGCCTGCTATCGGCTTGTAACATAATTTTTTCACAACGGGAGGAACACATCATGAACCATATCGACACGTATGCATTTGAAACACTGCAGCAGCACGCCGGACAAATTCCCGACCCTACGACGGGAGCACGGGCCGTCCCCATTTATCAGACGACGTCGTACGTCTTCGGCAGCGCCCAGGATGGAGAAGATATCTTCGCCCTGCGCAAACCCGGCTATATTTACAGCCGCCTGACCAATCCGACGCAGGACGTGCTGGAAAAGAGAATCGCCGCGCTGGAAGGCGGAACAGCCGCCTTAGCCGTCGCCAGCGGTTCCGCAGCCATCGCTTACACCATACTGAACCTTGCCGGCGCAGGTGATGAAATCATCGCGGCCCCGACTTTATACGGCGGCACCTTTGAATTATTTACAGAAACGCTGCAGCGCTTCGGCATTACGACCCGTTTCGCCGATGCCGACGACCCGTCGACCTTTGAAGCCCTCATTACGGATAACACGAAGGCGTTGTACATCGAAAGCCTGGGCAATCCGGCCATTAATATTCCCGACTTCGAAGCCTTGGCCCATATCGCCCACAAAAACGGCCTCCCCCTCGTCGTCGACAGCACCTTTGCCACGCCGTACCTATTCCGCCCCTTCGAGCACGGCGCCGACATCGTCGTCCATTCGGCGACAAAATTCATCGGCGGCCACGGCACGACCCTCGGCGGCCTCATCGTCGAAAACGGAGCCTTCGACTGGACGTCGGGAAGATTTCCCGACATCGCGTCGCCGGATCCGTCGTACAACGGCATCAACTTTGCGACCGACATGCCGGGAGCCGGCTTCGTCACCCGCATCCGGGCCAAAAGCCTCCGCGATCTCGGGGCCTGCATCAGCCCCTTCAACGCCTGGCTCCTTCTTCAAGGGATGGAAACGCTGTCGCTGCGCATGGAGCGCCACGTCGCCAACGCCCAAAAAATCGCCGAATATCTGGAAGGCCACCCCGGCGTCGCCAAGGTCAATTATCCGTCCCTGCCCTCTTCGCCGTACTGCGCCCTGGCCAAGAAATATTTTCCCAAGGGAACAGGCTCTATTTTCTCCTTCGAACTGGCAGGCGGCTATGAGGCGGCCCGGTCCTTTATCGACCACGCCGAGATTTTTTCCAATTTAGCCAACGTAGGCGATTCCAAATCCCTTCTGGTCCATCCGGCTTCGACGACGCATCAGCAGTTGTCGGAAGAAGCGCAGCGGGCCTGCGGCATCACGCCCGGCACGGTACGCATCTCCGTCGGCCTGGAAAACGTCAACGACTTGCTGGCAGACATCGAGCAAGCCCTGGCCGCCGCAGAATAAAGACAAAATTACTTGCAAAGGAAGATAGCTATATGCCCATTAAAATTACAGACGGCCTGTCGGCCAAAGAACTGCTTCATGAAGAAGGAATTTTTACCATAGACAAGGGCTCGGCCCTCCATCAGGATATCCGCCCCCTCCGCATCCTCATCCTCAATCTCATGCCCCTGAAAAAACCGACGGAGCTGCAGCTCCTCCGCCTGCTTGGCGATTCGCCCCTCCAGGTCGAAGTAGATTTCTGCCGCACGACGAGCCATGAAAGCGTTCATACAGACCCGTCGTATTTAGAGCAAAATTACTATACCTTCGACGATATCAAGGACAACTATTACGACGGCCTGATCATCACCGGCGCGCCTGTCGAGCAGATTCCCTTCGAGGACGTCGATTACTGGCCCGAGCTGACGACGTATCTGGACTGGTCCGCAGCGCACGCCTTTTCCACCCTGTATTTCTGCTGGGGCGCCCAGGCGGCTCTCTATCATTATTACGGCATCGAAAAGCGCCTGCTGCCGAAAAAATTATTCGGCATCTTCGAATACCAGCTCACGCAGAAAGGCCATCCCCTCCTGCGCGGCTTTGACGACAGGTATTTCATTCCTCAATCCCGTCACACTGCCATCGACGATATCAAGGTATACAATACGCCGGCCCTGGACATCTTATCCCGTTCTCCGGAAAACGGCATCAACATCATCGGCACTGCCGACCACCGCCGCTTTTTCGTCCTAGGCCACTTCGAATACGACCGGCGGACGCTGGAAACCGAATACCTGCGCGACAAAAATAAAGGCTTGCCCATCAGCGTTCCCAAGCATTACTATCCCAAGGACAACGACAAGAACCAGCCGGTCTTCACCTGGTGCAGCTACGCCCATCTGTTTTACCACAACTGGCTCAATATCGTATACCAGGAAACGCCGTACTGCCTGGAAGACATCGGCCGCGGAAAATTCTGCGTCCGCTGACAGCCGGCACGACTCCTGCATACAGAAAGGGCTGGATACCTTCTGCCGTATCCAGCCCTTCTTTTCGTATACCTAATATAAGACTGTTCTTGTTATTTCGTGCCGAAAATCCTGTCGCCGGCGTCGCCGAGGCCGGGAACGATATAACCGTGTTCATTCAGCGTATCGTCCAAGGCGGCCACGTAAATGCGCACGTCCGGGTGATCCTTATTGACCCGCTGCACGCCCTGAGGCGCCGCAACGAGGCACATAAGCTTAATATTCTGCACGCCCTTATCCTTCAGCAGGGTAATCGCCGCCGACGCGCTGCCACCCGTAGCCAACATGGGGTCGACGATGATGAAATCGCGGTCCTGCACGTCGGGTAACTTGCAGTAATATTCAACGGGCTCCAGCGTTTCCGGATCCCGGTACAGCCCGATATGGCCGACTCTGGCCATGGGCATCAAGTTGAGCAGGCCCTGAACCATGCCCAGGCCGGCGCGGAGAACGGGCACGATGCCCAGCTTCTTGCCGCTGATCTGTTTTCCTGTCGTCGGTGCGACCGGAGTTTCGATGGCAATATCTTCCAGCGGCAAATCCCGCGTAATTTCATACCCCATGAGCATCGTAATTTCTTCCAGCAAATTGCGGAAATCGGTAGAACCGGTTTCCTTTTTCCGCATCAGCGTCACCTTATGCTGAATCAGCGGGTGATCCATTACCTGTACCTGCATACTCTGCGGCTCCTTTCCCAATTATTTGTCCATTTCCGTAATCATCGCGACGCGGTCAGCATGACGTCCGCCGTCGAAGCCCGTCGTCAAGAAGACCCGCACGATTTCTCTGGCAACGCCCGGCCCGATGACCCGGCCGCCCATAGTCAGGATATTGGCGTCGTTGTGGCGGCGGCAATATTCTGCCGAGAACAAGTCGTGGCACAGGGCAGCGCGGATGCCGTGCACCTTATTCGCCGCAATGCCGATGCCGATGCCCGTGCCGCAGAACAGGATGCCCCGGTCAAAGGTACCGTCCGCTACGGCTTCGGCCACCTTCTTGGCAACTTCCGGGTAATCGCACCGTTCGCCCGTAAGAGTACCGTAATCGGTAAATTCGATTCCCTGTTCGTTCAAATATTCCTTGATGTTTTCTTTCAAATCAAATCCGCCGTGATCAGCGCCAAGTACTAATTTCATCATCGTTCCTCCTTATGTCTCCGGACATATTATATATAGTATATATTCATTATACTCTGCAATAGAGAAGATGAACAGATTGAAATACAATTTATAAGATGATGACGTTGCCGCCGGCGGCTTTCTTCATGCGGTTCATAATCGCCATGCCCAAGCCGTCGCCGTCGACGCCTTCCGCCAGAATGAGGTCTACCTTGTCCGTATCGAAGGACAGCAACCCCGTATACAGCTGGTTGGCCAGGGCTACCTTATCGCCCCGCCGTCCCCATATGTACATATCGTCTTTTGGGAAATGAGCGCCCACTTCCTGGCTGACTAAAAAGCCAACTGTTTTTCCATCGGCCAATGCGTCTTCATACAAGTCTTTCAACTTAGCCGTTACGGCTTCTTCCGAGCCTACGACGACGGTCATCGGAGCCGACGGAGCGTAGTGGCGGTATTTCATGCCCGGCGCTTTGGGAGCGCCCTGGCCGGTCACTAGGTTCGTATCCAGACGCACGTACGTGACGACTTCCTTCAGCATGTCCATCGTAATGCCGCCCGGCCGTAGAATCGTAACGGAATCGTCTCCGTCGCATTCGACAATCGTCGATTCGACGCCGATGCAGCAGGGTCCTCCGTCGATAACCATGTCGACGCGCCCGTCCATGTCGTGCATGACTTCTTCCGCCGTCGTCGGGCTGGGACGGGTCGATAAATTGGCGCTCGGGCCGGCAACGGGAACGTCGGCGCAGCGCAGGAAGGCCCGGCATACGTCGTGATCCGGACAGCGCAGGGCGACCGTATCTAATCCGCCCGTAGCCGCGTCGGGAACCTGGGGCTGCCGGGGAAAGATAATCGTCAACGGCCCCGGCCAAAAGCGGTCCATCAGCTTTTTCGCCGTCGGCGTAATGCAGGCCGCCACTTTTTCCGCCCCGTGCTGATCCGGCACGGTTAAAATCAGCGGATTATCGCTGGGCCGGCCCTTCGCGGCGTATATGCTCCGGCAGGCGTCGGCATCGAGGCCGTTGGCGCCGATACCGTACACCGTTTCCGTCGGAAACACGACCAGCCCGCCGGCGCGGATGATGCGTCCCGCTTCTTCCAGTACGGCTTTATCTTTTTCGATGTCTGTAATATGTACAAGTTTTGTCTGTTTCATCTACATCTGCTCTTTTCGTATAAATAAGATGACCCGTTCTATTCCGCCGTAATCGGTTACGGTTTTCTCATGACCATAGGCTCCCGGATCCGTAAAGATGCGCACGACGTCTTCCGTCTGGCCCGCGCCTATCTCTACGGCGCAGCAGCCGCCAAGCCGCAGAAAGGCCTGGGATTGCTCTGCAATGCGTCGGTAAGCGTCGAGCCCGTCGTCGCCGCCGAACAGCGCCTGCGGCGGATCGTAGCGGACTTCCGGCTGGAGCCGCTCCATGTCGTCCCGCGTCAAATACGGCGGATTCGATACGATCCAGTCAAATCGCTGTTCCGGCAAAGCGGCGCACACGTCGCTCTCCACCCAGGTCACGCGGTCGGCCAGTCCCAGGGCCTCGCCGTTTTGACGAGCGACGGCCAGTGCCTTAGGAGAAATGTCGACGCCCGTGCCTGCCGCCTCGGGCAGGTAATGAAGGAGGCTCAGGATAATCGCGCCGCTTCCCGTGCCGATATCCAATATCGACGCCGGCGGCTGCGATTTCGCCGCGTCCAGCATCGTCTCGACGAGCATTTCCGTCTCTGGCCGCGGTACCAGCACGTCCGTCGTGACCTGGAAGTCGAGTCCCATAAAGGCCTTCGTGCCTAAAATATGGGCGACGGACAACCGGCCAGCCCGCTTCTTGACCATTTCCCGGTACGCCGCCAGCTCCGGCGGGTTCATAGGCTGGTCGTAGTGGGCGTATAAATAAATCCGTTCCTTCTGCAGGACGTGGGCCAGCAATATTTCCGCATCCAAACGGGGCGTATCGACGCCCTTTTGGGCGAAATACTCCTGCGTCCACTGCAGGAGGCTCCCAATAGTCCACAGCTTATTCATGATTTTCTTCTTTCATGAGCTCGGCCCGGCGGGCTTCAGCCAAGGCCTGAATGAATTCGTCGATATCGCCGTTCAAAATATTTTCCAGCTTGTACAGCGTCAGGTTAATGCGATGGTCCGTCACGCGGCCCTGGGGGAAGTTGTAGGTACGGATTCGTTCGCTCCGGTCGCCTGTGCCGACCTGGCTGCGCCGTTCCTCCGTAATTTCCGCATCGGCCGCCTGCTGAGCCTGATCGAGCAGCCGGGCCTTTAATACCCGCATGGCCTTAGCCCGGTTTTCCAGCTGCGACCGTTCGTCCTGACATTCTACGACCATGCCCGTCGGAATATGGGTCATGCGCACGGCCGAACTCGTCTTGTTGACGTGCTGGCCGCCGGCGCCGCTGGCGCGGAAATAGTCGACGCGGACGTCGTCCATATTCAAATCGACTTCTACGTCTTCCGCTTCCGGCAGGACGGCGACCGTCGCCGTCGACGTGTGGATACGGCCGCCGGCTTCCGTCACCGGCACGCGCTGTACGCGGTGCACGCCCGATTCGTATTTCAGCTTGCCGAATACGCCCGAGCCTTCGACGGAAAAGATGACTTCCTTAAAGCCGCCCAGTTCCGGAGCGTTGGAGCTGATAATGCTCGCCTTCCAGCCGGGCTGCTTTTCAATATATTTCATATACATGCGGAACAAATCCCCGGCAAACAGCGCCGCTTCGTCGCCGCCGGCGCCGCCGCGGATTTCCATGATGACGTTCTTGTCGTCCCGCGGGTCCTTGGGCAGCATGAGGATATGGAGCTGTTCTTCCAGCTCGGCCAACTCCTTTGACGCTTCGCCGAGCTCTTCCTTCGCCATGGCGATGAGGTCGGCGTCGCTGTCCGGATCGTTCAGGATTTCCTTGTCGCCTTCAACAGTCTTAGCGACGTCCTTATATTTCCGGAACGTTTCTACCAGCGGCATGAGCGACGCGTGTTCCTTCGTCAGCTTCTGCCATTCGTCCTGGCGGGCAATGACCGACGGGTCGCTGATGCGCTGCTCCAAATCCATGAATTTATTTTCCACGTCCTGCACTTTATCAATAAACACCTGTATCTCTCTCCCATCCAATGCGTATATCCCTTAGCGAAGATCCGAATCAGCCTGCTCTTCCTGCTTTTCTTCCGGCTTAGCCGCTTCCAGAGCCCGAATGGCTACTTCGATCTGATCGTCGTGAGGCTCTCTCGTCGTCAAATACTGCAGCCACAGGCCCGGCTTGAACAAGGTCTGCAGCAGCGGGCTTTCCGTCCGGCTGGCCAGCCGTATCATTTCGTAGCTGATGCCGGCTACGACGGGCATGAGGACGATGCGCGACGCGACGCGCTCCAACAGGCTGGGCCAGCCCAAAAAGGCGAATACGAAAATCGACACGACCATGACGATGAGCAGGAAATTCGTACCGCAGCGCGGGTGAAGGCGGCTGTGGCGGCGGACGTTTTCCACCGTCAGCTCCTGTCCCGATTCGTAGGTCCAGATCGTCTTGTGTTCAGCGCCGTGGTACTCAAATACGCGCCGAATATCCTTCGTCAGGGATATGCCCCATATATACAATAAAAAAATAGCCAGCCGCAGCACGCCTTCTACGATATTCATCCACACGGCGCTGTGCTCGATGCCGGGAATAAATTTGACGGCGTACGTCGGGATGAGCAAAAAAAAGACGATAGCCAATACGATGGAAAAGGCCATCGTCAGGGCCATTTCCGTGTTGGTAATCTGTTCGTCTTCCTCTCCGGCAGCCTGCGCCGAATAGGACAAGCTCTTCATGCCGTACACCAGCGACTCGCACAGGGCGACGGTGCCGCGCAGGAAGGGCTTTTTCAGTATAGGATACCGCTCCGTAATCGAATGGACTGCATCCTTTTTCACGGTAATCTCGCCGGACGGCGTCCGGACCGCCGTGGCGATATACTCGGGGCCGCGCATCATGACGCCTTCGATGACGGCCTGTCCGCCTACATATATCTTCGTCTGCTTCACTGCTTGTCCCCCTTATTTATTTCTGCGTATACAAAGAGAGCAGAGCATCGCTGCTCTGCCGCCAACTTTGTACTTCTTATTTAGCTTTTTTACCATAACGTTTATTGAACTGTTCGATACGGCCGCGAGCCTGCTGTGCACGCTGCTGACCCGTAAAGAACGGATGGCATTTAGAGCAAATTTCAACGCGCAGTTCGGATTTCGTCGAACCGGTTTCAAACGTATTGCCGCAAGCGCACGTAACTACGGCAGTGCCGTACTTCGGATGAATACCTTCTTTCACTATTCACACCTCTTTCTTATCTATCATACCAAACCTATGCTAAGATAGTATAGCATAGTGCCCCATGAAATGCAAGGACATAAATTTACAAATTTTACGCTCCCTGCCCCGCACCTCATCTCCCGTCCGGCCAAAGGAGCACGGCTCTTCCGGCTTCGCGGCTTTTTGCCACGTCGATAATCCGCTGGTTCGACGAGCCGCGGAAATACAATCCCGGGTCCTTCAGGGCGTCGACGAAGGGGCCGTCAACGAGGACGTCGCAAGCCTCCAGCAGTGCTTTGCGGGCCGGCTGAGTCAGGATTTCTTCGTACAGAAATCCCGAATACACCCAGATGCTTTTTTCCGGCACGGCGCGGCGGACGGCCTGCACCAGCGCCAGCAGGTCCTTGGCATTTTCCATCGGCTCGCCGCCGAGCAAGGTCAGCCCGCTGTTCGTATCGTCCTGCAGGTAGGATATGAGCCGTTCAGTTTCGGCTGCCGTCCATTCGCTGCCGGCGTTAAAATCCTGATATTCTTCATTGAAGCAGTTGACACAGCGCCGGCTGCAGCCCGTCACAAATACGGTCGCCCGTATGCCCGGGCCGTTGGCGATGTCGTACTGCCTGATTTGTCCATATCTCATGGCCCCGCCTCCTAGATATGCAGGACGCGGTTCTTAATTTCCTGCGTTCGCCCTTCGTTCCAGAAGTTTTCGCCCAAATAGCCGCAGGTCCGCCGGATGACCGTCAGCTTGGAACGATCCCTGTTGTGGCAGCGCGGGCATTCCCATTCGTTGTCGCCGTTGAGGACAATTTCCCCGTCAAAGCCGCATTCGTGGCAGTAATCCAGCTTCGTGTTGAATTCAGCGTAGGTAATGCGGTCGTAAATATATTGGATCATCGTCAGGACGGCGGGAATGTTATGGACCATGTTCGGGATTTCTGCATAGCTGATGCAGCCCCCTGTCGATTTATCTTCAAATTCCGCTTCAAAGGCAAATTTTTCGAAGACATTGATGGGCTCGCGGACGTCGACGTGGTAGCTGTTCGTATAATACCCTTTATCGGTCACGTCCTTGATGACGCCGAAGCGGGCCGTGTCGATTTTGCAGAAGCGGTTCGTCAGGTTTTCCGCCGGCGTGCCGTACAGGGCAAAGCCGATGTTCGTCTCTTCCTTCCACCGCTTGATGTGGGCGTTGAATTCGTCCATAATGCGGTGGGCAAACCGCTTTCCTTCCGGAGCCGTATGGGAGCAGCCCTTCGTGAGAAGCGTCGCTTCGTATATGCCGATATATCCCAGGGACAAGGTCGCATAGCCGCCGTACATAAATTTTTCAATCGATTCGCCCGGCTTGAGGCGTGCGATGGCCCCATACTGCCAGTGAACGGGCGACACGTCGGACGTAATCTTTTTGAGCAGTTCTACGCGCAGCAGCAGGGCCTTTTTGCACAGCTCCAGCCGTTTATGGAGAATCTGGAAAAACTTGTCTTCGTCGCCGTCGGCCAGAATGCCGATTTGCGGCAGGTTAATCGACACGACGCCCATGTTGAAGCGTCCGTCGAATTTATAGCGGCCCCGTTCATCTTTCCAAGGGCTCAGGAAAGAGCGGCAGCCCATGGGGCTGAACACGTTGCCTTCGTAGGTTTCACGCATCTTCTTGGCCGAAATATAGTCGGGATACATGCGCTTGGCCGTGCATTCGGCAGCCAGTTCGGTCAGGTAGAAATAAGGGCTGCCCTTGCGGACGTTGTGCTCGTCCAATACGTATATCAATTTCGGAAAGGCCGGCGTGACGTAGACGTTGGCCTCGTTTTTGATGCCCTGAATGCGCTGGCGCAGCAGCTCCTCGTCGATGAGGGCCGCTTCCTTCGCGTATTCGTAGTCAGGCTGGAAATACATAAACAAGGTGACGAAGGGAGCCTGGCCGTTCGTGGTCATGAGCGTATTGATCTGGTACTGAATCGTCTGGATGCCGTCCTTAATTTCCTTTTTCGTCCGCTTCCAGGCGATTTCTTCGGCCTTTTCCATATCCGGCTCGATGCCATAGACTTCCTTCTGCTCTTCTACGACGGCTTCCATGTATTTGTTGAAGGACTTGCGGACGTACGGAGCCAAAATGCGGTCGATGCCATTGATGGACTGGCCGCCGTACTGGCCGCTGGCTACCTGGGCGATAATCTGCGTCGTCACCGTACAGGCTACCTGGAACGACTTCGGCGTGTCGATTTTCTTGCCGTTGATGACCGTGCCGTTGGCCAGCATGTCTTCCAGATTGATGAGGCAGCAGTTGAACATAGGCTGGATGATGTAGTCCATGTCGTGGAAATGAATGGCCCCGCTGTCATGAGCCTGGACGATGTCGGCGGGAATGAGCTTGCGGCGGGCAATATCCTTGGACACCTCGCCGGCGATCAAATCGCGCTGTGTCGACACGACGTGGCCGTTTTTATTGGAATTTTCATCAAGGACCTCGAGGTTGGTGTTGTTCAGCAGGCCGAAGACGTCTGAGTCCGTCGTATTGGTCTGGCGCTTGAAGGCCTGAATGGCTTTGTAATTTTCATAGGCCCGGGCCGTCGCCGGATTGTTGTATTGAATCAGGCGGTAATACACCTGGTCTTCAATGGCGTATATGGTCATATCCTTATGCATGGTCGAGGCATAGGCTTCAATCTCCCTGGCGATCTTCTCCGCCTGGCCTTCTTCATAAATGCCGCTGCTGCTGTTCATGGCTTTTTCTATAGCCGCGACGATCTTATTGCGGTCAAAGGGCGCCCTCTGCCCGTTGCGCTTGATGACTTCCAACATGTGTATACCTCCCACGATATAGTGTATATTTACCTGAAATCAACATTATATATACAATATATATGATTTATCTTCGTAAAACAGTGCAAACACATATTACTATATCTGGTATACGTTGTCAATCGCCTAATACTTGATACTGTTGTTATCAAGTCCTATCAAAAAGAGCGGCAAGCCTTCAAAAAACTGCGTTTCTGAAAGCCTGCCGCCTGTGTATAACTCGATAAAAAATTTTTTATGGGATTTGGAGAAGGTCCCGTACCACTGCTCCGGCTAAAATGAGTCCCGCTGCCGACGGCACAAAGGAAATACTGCCTATGCCGGAACAGCCCTCTTTCCGCCGTACCGGCTGGGGCAACTCTTTGGAATATACGACCTTGACGCGGCGGATATTCCGTTTTTTCAGCTCCTTCCGCATCACCTTGGCCAAGGGATCGACAGACGTCTTCTCGATCTCGGCAATTTCAAACAGCTCCGGATGGAGCTTATTCCCCGCCCCCATAGCGGAAATGACGGGAATACCGGCCTCATAGGCTTCTGCTATGATATCGACCTTCGCCGCTACTGTATCAATGGCGTCAACGACGTAATCGGCTCCCGACTGCGCAACCAAGCCCGGCCGCTCTGCCGGCAGGTAAAACACGTGATGCGTTTCGACGTCTATGTCCGGATTAATCGACAAAAACCGCTCCTTCATGACCTCGACCTTAGGCCGGCCAATAGCCGGCACAGTCGCCCCAAGCTGGCGGTTTACATTAGACGGGTCGTATACGTCGCCGTCGACGAGAATCAAGCGGCCGATGCCGGCCCGGCAAAGAGCCTCAGCCGCAAAGGAACCGACGCCGCCGACGCCGAACACCAGCACTGTTTTGCCCGCTAAGGCCTCTACCTTATCCCATCCCAGCAGCAGCGCCGTCCGCTGGGCGTATTCCTCCCTCACGGCTTACCGTTCCGGAACGACTTCCAGCCAGTAGCCGTCGGGGTCGACGATAAAATAAATGCCCATAGCCGGATTTTCATAGACGACACAGCCCATTTCCTTATGCTTGGCCAGGGCCGCATCCATATCCTTGACGGAAAAGGCCGTATGGAACTCGTTTTCGCCGAGATTATAGGGCTCTTTTCTGTCTTTGAGCCACGTCAGCTCCAGCTGGAAATCAGAAACGCCGTCGCCGAGATAAACAATCGTAAAATCAGGCTTTTCAATACGGCGCACTTCCGTAAGGCCCAGGGCTTCTTTGTAAAACTCCATGCTGCGCTGCAAGTCCAGCACGTTAAAATTAGTATGTCTGAATGTAAACTGCATGTGTAGGTTCCTCCTTATGCTTCTTCCTGCCAGCCCTTGGAAACGTCGACCCAGCCTTGAGACCGGGCGTAGAGTTCCAATTCCGGCAGCGTCAGTTCGATGGCGCTGTTGCCGCTGCCGCAGGCCGGAAAGACCGTTTCAAACCGCTTCAGCGATTCGTCCAGATATACGGTCACGCCGGGATTAACGGCAAAGGGGCAGACGCCGCCGACGGGATGTCCAATTAACCGTTCCACGTCGTCATGCTTGATCATCGTCGCCTTTTTATGGAACCGCGCCTTGAATTTATGGTTGTCCACGCGGGCGTCGCCGGCAAACAATACTAAAATCGGCCCGTCGTCCAATAAAAACGACATGGATTTGGCGATGCGTCTGCCTTCCGTATGAAGGGCCGCCGCCGCTTCGTCGACAGTCGCGCTGGACTGATCCAGTTCCAACACGCGGTCAGCCATGCCCCACTGGGCGAAATACTCCCTTACCTTCTGAATAGACATCCTTTCTGTCCCCTCCTGTATCATAGCGTTATTAGGTTTCATTATATTACCATTTGGAAAGGGATTCAAATAATTTTTACGAATTACGGCAATTCGAAGTCAGCCGTACTGCCCCTGTCGGTCTTGTGGACGGCCAGGCGCGCGTCGATTCGCTCTTTCAGCTCCGGCACGTGGGAGATAATGCCGACGAGACGGCCGCCCTGCTTGAGCTCCATCAGGGCCTTTAAGGCGAAATCCAGCGTTTCTCCGTCGAGAGTACCGAATCCTTCGTCGATAAATATCGTATCGAGGTGAATGCCGCCGGAATAGGCCTGTACCACGTCGGCCAGTCCCAGGGCTAAGGCCAGGGAAGCCAAAAAGGTCTCGCCGCCGGAGAGCGTATTGGCCGGGCGGGCGTATCCCGTATAGTTGTCGAATACTTCGATATCCAGGCCGATGCGCCGCACGCGCTTGTCGTCCCACGAGCGGGAGCGCTGCAGCTCATACCGCCGGCGGCTCATCAAATCGAGGCGGGCGTTGGCCGCCGCCAAGACTTCGTCGAGCAGCGCTCCCAGCACATACCGCTCGAAGTTGACGCCCGTATGCTGGCCGGAAATCAGTTCATATATGGAACCGACTGCCTCATACCGAGCCGACAGCTCCGCTTGCTCTCCCTGCCAGGCGGCAATCTGCTCCCGCCCCCGGCACAGCTCCTGTCGGCGTATCGCCGCGGCGGCACAGGATTCAGATAATCGCTGGCACAGCTTGTTCTTTTCATCAAGCTGCGCCTTATATACCGCCATATCCGGTTCCGGCTGCGTGGCGACGGCCTTTTCTTCCTGCGCTATCCGGCCCTGTATCTGCTGTACGTCCCGGTTATACTCGTCGACAGCCTGCTGCTCTCTGTCGATGGAACCTACGAAGGGCTGCAGTTCCCGGCATTGCTGCAGGCTTTCAATTCCAGCCTGTCGAACCCGATCCTTCAAATCGGCGGCGTACTCTTTATATTGCTTTCGCAGAGCCGTCACCTGCTCCTGCAGCAGGCGTTCCTGCTCCGTCCAGCGCGCAGCCTCCTTTTCGGCGTCAACGACGGCCTTTCGGCTTCGTTCTGCCTGCTCTTCATAGGCTTTAACGCGCTGGCTCAGATCAGCCATATGCCGTCTCAGTACGGCGGCGTCCCGATATTCTGCCGGTACGTCCGCTTCGGCCTGTTTCTTCGCCAACTGGCTCTGCGCGGCGGCGAGTCGAGCCGCTTCCGCCTGCTGGCGGGCCTGCTCTTCTTTTTGTATCCCTTCTTTTTGCTTCATCTCCCATTGCGTCACGGCGGCCCTCGTCCGTTCTGCCCGGGCGGCTTGTTCGCCCAAGAGGCTAACCTTCTGCTTCTGCGCGTCCAGCCGTACCCGCCATTGGGCGGACGTACATTCAAAAGGATACTGAGCGCGCAGGTCGTCGCGCTGCCGCTTCAGACTTTGGCACTCCGCCTGTACGCGCTGGAGCGTCAGTTCAGCCTGACGGCGCTCCTCATCGCGCTGCTGAACCTGCCGTTTCCGCGCTTCTACGTCCTCCTTCCGCGGCATATGGGCCGCCAAAGGAGCCGGCATGGGATGCTCCGTCGCGCCGCAAACAGGACAAGGCTCTCCTGCTTTCAGCTCCTTGGCCAGCAAAGCAGCCTGTCCCTGCAAAAACAAGGCTTGTACGCCTTCGTAATCCAACTGCGCCTGCGCCGCCCCGGCGGCAGCCCGGCTGCAGGTGTCCTCAACGGCCCGGCACGCTGTATCCCGCTGCGCGATTTCCTCGGACAAAGACTCTATCGACGCTTCCCGGCTCAGCCGTTCTTCCCAGGCGGCGGCCTGCCCTTTAGCCTGTTCCCACGCCGCGGCCAGCTCGGGCTGGTTAGCTACTTCTGCTCGTCCAGCGTCTATCCGGGCCTGCAAGGCCTCCCGTTCCTGCTGCAGTGCCGCCAATATCTCATCAGCATGCCGGCTCTGGTCCGCCAGCTTCCGGGCCCTGCGGCACAGCTCTCCATACTGCTCAGCTTTTTTCGCCATGTTCTGCAGCAGGACGAGCTGCCTTGCGTCGGCGTCATGAGCCGTGCCCTGCGCCTGCAGTACTTCTGCCTCTTTGCGCACGGCCTGAAGTCGCTGCAGCGCCCCTTCGGCTTGTACGGCAGCTTCGCCGGCTTTTTGGCCGGCAGCGACGCCCTGGGCCTGTATCTCGTCAAGCTGGCGGCACGGTTCCGCCAGCAGCTGCGCGCGGCGCAGCACGTCGATATAGGCTTGCTTTTCCGCCATAACTGCTTCCTGCTGCCGCAGCTGTTCCTGCTGCCAGCGGCTTTCCTTCAAGTTCTGCCAATGGCTGTGCAACACCTGCGCGTCCTGCACCGTTTTCTGATAGGCGTCGCGGTCGGCTACAGCCGCGTCCAATTCGCCCTGACGCCGCCGCTGTTCTTCGTCTGCAGCTTGTTCCATAGCGGTCAGCGCCGCTGCATCGCCGGCTCCCAGGCTCTGCAAAAGCTGAGCAATGCGCTCCTTGCGCAAGTCGTACTGCGACAGGATATCGTCGTATTTTTCCTTTGCCAGCTCCTGCAGCCGGGCGTAGCGCTGGGTATGAAACAAGGTCTGCATAATCTGCTGGCGGTCCGCCGAGCTGGCCAGCAGCAAACGGCGGAAATCTCCCTGCGGCAGCAGGACGACCTGCCGGAACTGCTCGGCCTTAAAGCCCAGCAGCCGTTCCACCTCTTCGCCGACCTTTTTCGTCGCAATGACCGCCGTCTTTTCGCCCTTTTCGTCTACGGCGTATAAGGCGGCCGACGCCGCCGATTTCTTTAAGCCAGTGCCGCGCTTTTTCGCTATCTGCTGCTCCGGCCTTCGCTCGACGCAGTACCGCGCCGGCCCGATGGCAAAGGCAAAGACGACGTACGTCTCCTCTTCCGGCGAGGCATATTCACTGCGCATATGGGCGCCCGAGCGGCGGTTTCCGCTCGTTTCGCCGTACAGGGCATAGCACATCGCATCCAGTACCGTCGTCTTGCCGGCGCCGGTCGGCCCGTATATCAAAAACAGCTTATGATCTTCCAGCCGGCGGAAATCAATAACCTGACGCCTGGCATAAGGACCGAAGGCGTTCATTTCCAAATATAATGGTTTCACAACAAGCCGTCTCCTTCCCGCTGCAGCATATCCGTCCACAAGTCGTCCATGCAAGCCTGCTCGGCCTCCGTCAGCGGCCGGTCCGGCATCATGGCCGTGGCAAAGCTCTCAAACAGCTGCCGCTCCGTAGTCCTGTGCAGGTCGAAGTCCCGTTCTCCCGTGCCGCCGCTTTGACGGTTCGGCATTTCCAGCGCCGCCGCTCGCGGATATTTCTGCCGCAGCTTAGCCATGCCGTCCAGAATCGGAGCCGTATCGGTCAGGCGGAACAGGATATAGTCGTCGGTATGCAAGTCTTCGCCGGCCATGATATCCTCAAACAAGCCCTCGACGACGCGTACGTCATGGCGGGGAGAAAAGGGCAAAAACGACGTCGCCGTCCCGCCCTTTTCGTCTATATCCACGATGACGGCTCCTTTTTTCTGCCTCCATTCGCCGAAGGAATATTTCAGCAGGCTGCCGGCATAGCGCACGTTCGGCCCGCCCACCTGCTGCGGCCCGTGGAGATGGCCCAGAGCCGTATACGTATAGTCGGAAAACAAGGCCGGCGAAACGGCGTCGCTTCCGCCGATCGACAACGGGCGTTCTGAATCGCTGCTTTCGCCGCCGGCAGCGAAGACATGGGCGACGCAGACCGTCCGCATCGCCGTTCCGGCGCGCCGGCTGTCTATGAAACGGGCTAAGGCGTCCTCATGGCTGCGGATCGTATCGTCGCCGAAATACAACCTGGCCGCTGCCGGCTCGATAAACGGCAGGAGCACAAAGGCCACGGGTCCATAGGCGTCATGCAGGACGACCGGCCCGATCAGCTTGTCGAGTTCCCCGGCAATATAAAACCCCTGTTTTTCCAGCATCCGGCTGCCGAAGGACAGGCGGGCCGCGCTGTCATGATTGCCGCTGATGACGAAAAAGGGAACCCCCGCTTCCGCCGTAATCTTCGTCGCGATTTCATCAAACAAGGCCACGGCGTCTGCCGGCGGCAAGCTGCGGTCGTATACGTCGCCGGCCAGCACGACGGCGTCGATGCCCTCGTCCCGGATCATCGGCAGAAGCTGTTCCGTCAGCACATAGGCCTGGTCGTCCGTCAGGTAATCGCCGTAAAATAGTTTTCCTAAATGCCAATCTGCCGTATGCAGAATCCGCATAGGCAATCCCTCCTTATTCGCAGTATAAATCCCGCAGCATAGCGATTTCCCTGGCGTAGCCGTCTAACTCGTTAGGAGTTTCCAGATAAAACGGCAGCGTCCGCAGGGCCGGATGGTTGATAATCTTCCGAAATGCCTCCAGTCCGATATGGCCTTCGCCGATTTTTTCATGCCGGTCCTTGCGGCTGCCCAGGGGATTCTTGCTGTCGTTAATATGAACGGCCTTCAGCCACTCCAATCCGATAAGGCGGTCAAACTGCTCCAGCACCTCATCCAGGCGCTCCGTAATGTCATAGCCGCCGTCAAATACGTGGCACGTATCCAGGCAGACGCCTACCTTATCAGAAAATTGCACCTTGTCGATAATAGCCGCCAGCTCTTCAAAGCTGCGGCCTACTTCCGTCCCCTTGCCGGCCATGGTTTCCAGCAGCACCGTCGTCCTTTGTCCTGAAAACATGCATTGGTTCATCATGGACGCAATGAGGCGGATTCCCTCGTCCGCGCCCTGCCCGACGTGGCTGCCGGGATGAAAATTGTAACGGCAGTTATCCAGATATTCCAGCCGCTGCAAATCCTCGCTCATCGCTTCGACGGCAAACTGCCGCGTTCGCTCCGTCTTGGAGCAGCCGTTGAGCGTATACGGCGCATGGGCCAGAATAGGCGCAAAATCATGGGCCGCCATGAGCTCGTTCAGCTGCTTCATATCGTCTATATCCAGCTTTCGGACACTGCCGCCGCGGGGATTGCGCGTAAAAAACTGAAACGTATCGGCGCCGATGGTCAGAGCTTCCTCGCCCATATGGCGAAAGCCCTGGGAAACGGACAGATGACATCCTATATGCAGCATATTTCTTCACCTCGCATAAGAAAAAGGCTGCAGCAAATAGTATGTCACTTCGCTGCAGCGCTCTTCGTATTTTTTATTATTCTGCCTCCTGGCAGTCCTTGCATACACCCAGGAAAGACAAACTCACGCCGCTGACAGAAAATCCTGTCTGCGCCTCGGCCTGTCTGGCCAGCTGGCCTTCGTCGATATCGACGTCGAGCACGCGGTTGCATTTGACGCACCGTATATGGGCGTGCTGGGATGTATTATAATCGTAGCGGTGGGCGTCTTCGCCGCACTGCAAAATTTTTACTACGCCGATTTTTGCAAAAATCTCCATGGTCTTGTACACCGTCGCCAAGCTCATCGATGGATACTGGGGCTGGAGCTGCTGGTAAATGGATTCTGCGTTGGGATGGGTCATATTATGATCGATCGCATCGTATACAGCCAGCCGCTGCGGCGTAACCTTGTAGCCGTTACTCCGTAATAATTCGGCAATATTCATATCGTTTCCCCCCTTTTGTGCAAGGATACTGAGCATACTAACTAAACATATAATATGCGAAAGTATTCTCTATTACATTGTAACGGTTATTAATAGATTTTTCAATATAAATAGATAAAATTTTTTAATTTGACGAATACAAAATTTGCAAGCATAATATATACTGTATTAGAAAGGAGTTTTCCATGACAGACCAACACATTATTCAAACAATCGCTCATACGATACACGTGTCAGAAAAGCAAATCCAGACGGCCCTGAGCCTCCTGCAAAGCGGCAACACGATTCCCTTTATCGCCCGTTACCGCAAGGAAGCGACGGGTATGCTGAACGAAATACAGCTGCGCCAAATCCAGGAGCAGTACGAATATGAACAAGCCCTGTCCAGCCGCCGCGAAGCCGTACGCCAGTCCATTATGGAGCAAGGCCAGTGGACGGAAGAATTAGGACGTCTCCTAGACCAGGCCGGCAAGCTGCAGGAAATCGAAGACCTTTACATGCCTTATAAGCCGAAAAAACGGACAAAAGCGTCCATGGCCCGCGACGCCGGGCTGGAGCCGCTGGCCGACATCTTCTGGCAGCAGGATCCCCACGGGCCGTCTCCGGAAGAGGCCGCCGCATCTTACCTGAATGAAACGATACCGACAATCGAAGACGCCATTGCCGGCGCGGCCAATATTTTAGCGGAACGCATGTCCGAGCTTGCGCCGTACCGTCAGTATCTCCGCCGCGCCTTGTGGAAAACGTCAAAGCTGGAATGCGCCCTGTTAGTCGAAGAGGACGAAGCCAAGGCCATGCTGACCTATAAGGACTTCAGCGGCCGCATCGCCTCCCTTCCCAGCCACCGTATACTGGCCATCAACCGAGGAGAAGCGCAGAAGCTGCTGAAGGTAACTCTGACCGACACGCCGGACGCCAACATCGGCAAGCTCATACAAGACGTAACAGTCTGCGATTCGCCTTACGGGCAGATCATCGCCGCAGCAGCAGCCGACAGCTATAAGCGCCTCATCTTCCCCCAGTTGGAACGGGAAATCCGCAGCGACCTGACAGAACGGGCCGAAAAGCAGGCCATTTCTATCTTCGCCAAGAACCTGCGCAGCCTGCTCCTCCAGCCGCCCTTTGCCGGACAGGTAATCTTAGGCCTGGACCCGGGATACCGCACGGGCTGCAAGGCCGCCGTCATCGACGCGACGGGCAACGTCCTCGATTACGGCGTCTGCTATTTGACCGGCTCGGAAAAACAGCGCCGCGCCAGCGCCGACACCCTCCTGAGCATGATTCAAAATCACGGCGTAACGCTCTTATCTATCGGAAACGGCACGGCCTCTTATGAAACGGAGCAGTTCGTAGCCAGCCTCATTCAGGAAAACGACTTATCCTGCCGCTACATCATCGCCAACGAATCAGGCGCGTCGGTCTACTCTGCGTCCGATCTGGCTAGGGAAGAGCTGCCCGACCTGGATGTCACCATCCGCGGAGCCGTATCCATTGCCCGCCGGATTCAGGATCCCCTGGCAGAGGCCGTCAAAATCGACCCGAAATCAATCGGCGTCGGCCAATATCAGCACGACGTCAACCAAAAGTCCTTATCAGCCGCCCTGGACGCCGTCGTCGAATCCGTCGTCAACTACGTCGGCGTCGACCTCAACACGGCGTCGGCAGCCCTGCTGCAGCATGTATCGGGCTTGACGGCGGCCACGGCGGCCAATATCGTCGCCTACCGCAAGGAAAACGGCCCCTTTCACAGCCGGCAGGAGCTGCTGTCGGTCAACCGCTTAGGCCCGGCTACCTTTACGCAGTGCGCCGGCTTCCTGCGCATTAAAGGCGGCGACGAACCCTTGGACAACACGTCGGTCCATCCCGAATCGTACGAGCTGACAGAAAAAATCATCAGTCATTATGGCCTGACGAAAGCAGACCTCCACGACGAAGAGAAACTCCGCGCCCTGCAAAGCAAGGTGCAGATGAACGCCGTTCCTGTCCTGGCCGCCAAATTCCAGGCCGGCGAGCCGACGATCCGCGATATCCTGGAAGAGCTGCGCAAGCCGGGCCGCGACGTCCGCAGCGAATTTCCCTTGCCGCTGACGCGCCGCAACGTCGTATCTCTGGACGAATTAAAAATAGGAACCGTCGTCCGCGGCACCGTCCACAACGTCGTCGACTTCGGCGCGTTCGTCGACTTCGGCTTAAAGACACCGGGGCTGATTCACCGCTCCGAGCTGTGCAATCATCCCTTCCGCCACCCGACCGACGTCATCAGCGTCGGAGACGTCGTCGATGCCGTCATCATCTCCGTCGACAGCTCCCGCGGCCGCGTCGGCTTATCGATCAAAAAATTAAAGCAATCCCTGAAAAAACCAACAGAATCCTGACACAACAGCCAGATGTGCCCCGGCATATCTGGCTGTTTTCCATATTAAAGTATATCTCCGTATACGAAAAAAAACGCTAGTGCATCACTGCACTAGCGCTCTCGAGTCTGGTGGGCGATAACAGGATCGAACTGCTGACATCCTGCTTGTAAGGCAGGCGCTCTCCCAGCTGAGCTAATCGCCCGGATAGTGGTGACCCCTACGGGATTCGAACCCATGTTCTCGCCGTGAAAGGGCGGTGTCTTAAACCACTTGACCAAGGGGCCATGCTAGAGTAAATGATGGTGATCCACCCGAGATTCGAACTCGGGACACCCTGATTAAAAGTCAGGTGCTCTACCGACTGAGCTAGTGGATCATAAATTTGGCAGGGGTAGCTGGATTCGAACCAACGATGACGGAGTCAGAGTCCGTAGCCTTACCGCTTGGCGATACCCCTGTATTGGCTCCTCAAGTAGGACTCGAACCTACGACAAATCGGTTAACAGCCGATTGCTCTACCGACTGAGCTATTGAGGAATAGCTTCCTCTTTAAGAGGAAATATGGAGCGGAAAACGAGGCTCGAACTCGCGACCCCCACCTTGGCAAGGTGGTGCTCTACCACTGAGCTACTTCCGCATGACGACGAAGTTTATTTTAGCACTTTCGTTTGTGCTTGTCAACACATTTTTTGAAAGTTTTTTAAGAACTTTTTTGCGACGTTCTTTCCAACCTTCGCTGTGTCGGCGCGTTCATCAGAACGCTTAATAATAATATCACGCCTCCTGTAATCTGTCAATAGATTTTTTCACTTTTTTCGCAAATAGTTGATGGAATTGATTATATGATGAATTCTACCAGATATACTCTACTTTCTCCATAAAAGAAGCGCCGCAAAAAATATCTCCGCGGCGCCTTACCTATCTTACGTTTATGTAGCTGTCATGAGCCAAGACATGCAGGAGAATCGTGTCTGTCCTGCCGCCGGCTCTTACCGCCATGATTCAGCTTCTCCGATAAAGCCGCGGACGACGTTGGGGATTTCCAGGTCCTTCGTGCCGGCGCCGTACGCCGTGATGTCATGGACAAAGGACTTGGGCCGGGGGCCAACATAGGAAGCCAGGGTCTTGACGAGGGCCGCACCGGTCGGCGTGACGAGTTCGCCGCGGATGTCCGTAGCATAATAGGGAATGCCTGCCAGCAGCTCCGCCGTAGCCGGAGCCGGTACGGGCATGACTCCGTGAGCGCAGCGTACGAAGCCGCTGCCGACATGGAGAGGCGACGCGCCGATTTGCTCTATACCCAGATATTCGAGAGCCCAGGCGACGCCGACGATATCCAGGATGCAGTCGACGGCCCCGACTTCATGGAAATGAATCTGGTCGACAGGCACGCCGTGAACCTTTGCCTCGGCTTTTGCCAGCTCGCCGAATACGGCGAGGCTTTTCTCCTTAACGCCATCCGACAGCGGCGACGCTTCGATAATCGCCGTGATTTCCTGCAAGCCGCGGTGCTGGTGATGATGGTGATGGCCCGTCGTATCGACGAGATGCTCGTGGCTGTGCGAACCGTGATGTTCGTGATGATGATGGTGCTCATGATCGTGCCCGCCGTCGTGCGCATGGTGATGACGTTCCGCATCAAGAATTACGTTGTAATAGACCGATTGAATTCCCATCTTGGAAACGGATTCGCAGACGAGGGAATATCCTTCCAGCTTCAGCGAAGCCATGGCGTCCTGAAAGGCGTCGAAGGGCACGCCGGCCTGCAGAAGCATGCCGGTGAACATATTGCCGCTGATGCCGGAAAAACAATCGAGGTATAAGGTCTTCATGTATAATCTCCTTCCTGCCGCAAAGGGGCATCGCTATCGTCTTATTTCAATTCCTTATTCATCATGTCTACTGCCGCATCCAGCAGGGACAAGCCGATGACCGAGCCCATGCCCTGATCCGTATCCTGCCCCGTTTCAAAGAAGGCCTTGAGGCCCATCTTTTTCATCTGCATCTGATGAACCGGCTCGGCATATCGCGCCGAAGGGATGACGTAGTCGTCTACCTGAGAGCAGAGGGCCCGGCTGAGCAGTACGGCCGCTCCCGTCACCGCGTTGTCGAATACGACGAGGAGACGGCGATGGGCCGCCGCCAATATGAGGCCGACCATGGCGGCGATATCGGGCGAGCCGGCGCGGCGCAGCAAATCCAGAGGATCGCCGGCATCCAGTCCCAGCCGGTCCATGAGGGCCGTCAGCTGCTCCAGCTTGCCCTGTGATTTCATATGGGACGGCAAGTCGTTCATAGAATCGCGGAAGAAGGCCGCTGTGAGGATAAAGGCCGTCAGCAGACCCCGTTCGCCGATATTGCCGAGGCCGAGGGCGTTGTAATGCTCGTCGGCCAGATTTTCTCCGATTTGCAGGCCGCTGAACATGGCGTCCAGCATCTGGTCTTCCGTCATGGCCGGCCCTTTGACCCAAAAATGGCTGCCGTGCATGACCTTCAAGTCCTGAACGCCTTCCGATTCGGGAATATTCTGCTCCAGTCCCATATCCAGCAGCAACACGCCGGCTCCTATCTGATGGGCCACCTTGTTGATATGGCCCTTTCCGGCGGCGATTTCCAGCGCGGCGGCCTTGCTGCCCATGCCCTTCGTTTTATTTTCCCCGCCGTCGACGGCGTGGTCGGCGGCAAATAAGACGACGGCTTTTTTCAGCAGCGATGGCTGCAGCGTATCGGAGACGCCGGCAATACGGCCGGCCAAGTAAGTCAAATTCCCGTCCTGAGGGACGACAAGGCTCGACAATTTCGCATAGCACTCACCGGTCTTTTCCAGATTCAGGGGGCCGATACCGGCGATTACCTGTTCCAGCACACTATCCATTGCATACCTCCTGGTTACTCATTTTTGTCTATTATACCATAAAAGGACGGCTCTCCTGCAGAGAGTCGCCCCTTTTTATGCGGCTGAACAGTTTTATAATGCGCTGCCAAAGGCGTCCGTGTCGACGATCGCCTGCTTGAAGGCTTCTTTCGTCAGCGGAGACGGCACGCAGTTCCATTCCGTAATGGCCGGCGCTTTTTCGACGATTGCGTCGATTTCGTCGGCCTTGATATCCAAATCGGCCAACTTGACCGGATAGCCGGCTTTCTTGTAGAAGGCGGCTATCCGGTCGCGCAGTTCGAACTGCTTGTCGTACGTCAAGAGGACGAGTACGCCGAAGGATACGATTTCGCCGTGGAGATGGCCTTCTACGACCTGCGGCAGCACCGTCGACGAGTTGTAGAACAAGTGGGCGATAGACGAGTTATAATAGTATACGCCGTTGTGGCCTGTCGTGCAGTTGGAAACGAGGCCCGTGCTGATGATGATGTCCAATACGACCTGCTGCAGCTCATAGGTGACCTTCTTTTCCTTGAAGTCAGCCAAGGCTTTTTCACCGTATTCGAGAAGCGGTTCCGTGCAGACCTTGCCCAAAGCCCGGCCCAGGAGAACCGTATGGAAAATGTCGGCTGCGCGGCTGGCCAATTCGCTTTCGCATTCCTTGCTCATGGCGTCGCCGATGCCGGCCCAGAACAAGTCGAAGGGCGAGTCGGCGATGATGTCCATATTGATAAACGTATGGACCGGCGGCGTCGGCAGGTAGTAGTAACCGGCGAAGGATTTATCTTCGTTGTACATGACGGCGATGGCCGTAGACGGAGCGCAGTTCGAAGCGACCGTCGGGAAGGCGAAATAGGGCTTGCCGACTTTATCGGCTACGACCTTGCAGGTGTCGATAGCCCGGCCGCCGCCTACGCCGAAAATGAGGTCGGCATTTTTAACGGCGACTTCAGCCATCAAGGCGTCTACCCGTTCGTACGTCGCGTCGTCGCCGTACCACAGCACGCCGAGAACTTCCAGATCGGTGTTTTTAATGGCGTCGAGGAGCGGCTTTTCCGCTTTGGACAAGGCCGTTTTGCCGCCGATAATGACGACTTTTTTGCCGAAAGGCTTCGTAACCTGGCCGATGGCATCGTAAGCGTTGGCGCCGATCGTAAAGGCCGGCAGCACCAGTGTGTAATCAGACTGAGACATAATTGTACCCCCTATACAAGTTATGTAAAATATAAATAAGTAATAGCTGAAGCCGTCATGCTATACGGCTCGAAAAAGTTAAAGCAGATATATTATACCACTGTCAGCAAAATCTGACTATTGGTAAACGAACATTATGTTTTTTTGTTTTCCTCCGGCGTATATTATCAATTGATATACATATCTGCATAAAATGATATTTTTTCATCACATACTACATATGACTTGTAACCTCTTTCATTATACTAGATAAGGCATGTATATTTGAGCCATTTTTTATTTTTTTTGTCACCAAAAGATTTTATTATCACCGGAGGACGAACTGTGCCCCTGCCCACCTTGAAATTTTAATCTTATTGATATATAGTTAGAGTCGGTTAAAGGGCTTGCTCTAGTAGGAATCATTATAGCAGTTCATTTCTCAAAAGCAGCCCTAAAATTTTAAAAGGAGGTTGTTTTTGTATGAACGGTTTGTATTTAGTTATTGTTTCTGCACTCGTGTTCGTACTGGCTTACCGCTTTTACGGCGCCTTCATCGCCGCTAAAGTATTGACGCTGAACCAGTACAAAGTCACGCCGGCATTCCGTTTCGAAGACGGCCACGACTATGTTCCGACGAACAAATACGTCGTATTCGGCCATCACTTCGCAGCTATCGCTGGCGCAGGCCCGCTCGTAGGCCCGGTTATTGCCGCTCAGTTCGGTTATTTGCCCGGCGCGTTGTGGATTCTTATCGGGGGCGTCCTCGCAGGGGCCGTACACGATATGGTTATCCTCTTCGCTTCCATGCGCTATGACGGCAAATCCATCGCCGAAATCGCAAAAGCGCAGATCGGCGACAAAATCGGCTTGGCTACGTCCTTCGCCGTATTGTTCCTGAATATCCTCGCTATGGCCGGTATGGCCGTCGTCGTCGTCAACGCCTTGCACGACAGCCCGTGGGGTACCTTCACCATCGGCATGACGATTCCTATTGCTATTCTCGTCGGCTTGTATCTGCAGTTCCTGCGCCCCGGCAAGATTCAGGAAGCTACGATCATCGGCGTCGTCCTCGTATTGCTCGCCGTCGTCGTAGGCCCGTCCGTCCAGGCTTCGCCGACATTGGCTCCTATCTTTACCATTAGCGCCAGAGGTGTCAGCATCGCCTTGATCCTCTACGGTTTCATCGCCGCTGCCCTCCCTGTATGGCTGCTCCTCGCTCCGCGCGATTATTTGTCCACGTACATGAAGATCGGTACGATCGGCGCCTTGGCCCTCGGCATCATCATCGTCGGCCCGAGCGTTGAAATGCCTGCTGTTACGCAGTTCTGCGCCGGCGGCGGCCCGGTTATTACCGGCCCGGTTCTTCCGTACATCTTCATCACTATCGCCTGCGGCGCTATTTCCGGCTTCCACTGCATGATTTCCACAGGCACGACGCCGAAAATGCTCATGAACGAACGCTCTATCCTCCCTGTAGGCTATGGCGCAATGCTTACAGAATCCTTCGTCGGCATGATGGCTTTGATCGCAGCCTGCGCTCTCCAGCCGGCCGACTACTTCGCTATTAACTCTACAGCCGCTCACTTCCAGGCTCTCGGCATGCAGGTCGTTGACCTCCCGATGCTGAACCAGATGGTCGGCGAAGACGTTGCCCATCGTCCCGGCGGCGCCGTTTCCTTGGCAGTCGGCATGGCTCACATCTTCTCCAGAATTCCTGGCCTCGACCACCTCATGAACTACTGGTACCACTTCTGCATCATGTTCGAAGCATTGTTCATCATGACGATCATCGATGCCGGTACTCGTGTCGGCCGTTACATGTTCCAGGAACTTATCGGCCGCGTATGGCCTAAGTTCGGCGATCCCCATTGGCTCCCCGGCGGCATCATCGCTTCCGCATTAGTATCCGGCGCTTGGGGTTACATCGTACTGCAGGGCAGCTTGTCCACGATTTGGCCTATCTTCGGCGTATCCAACCAGCTGCTGGCTATCATTACCTTGGCTATTTCTTCCGTCGTTATCTGCAGCATGGGCAAAGCCCGCTACGTTTGGGTAACAGGCTTCCCCTGGGCTGTTTTGACGGTCGTTATCTTCTGGGCAGACTTCCTCAACATGTTTGAAATCTATCTGCCTCAGGGCGAAATGCTCATGTTTACCGTTTCGGCCATCATGGCTATCCTGGTAATCATCATCAGCGTCGCTTCCCTCAAGAAGTGCATGTACCTGGCTAAGACCGTTCCTGCCAGCTACGATACTACAGCTACCGTAGAAGCAGAAGAACTGAAGCATTTGGAACAGCTCGTCGCTCAGCAGGACGACGAAGGCGCAAGAGCAAGACGCTTCAAAGAATTGACGATTGCTCATCATTAATTCGAAAATTTGCTTGTCATGTAAAAAGGCTGTCTCGTAAGAGGCAGCCTTTTTCTATATATGGTATAATGCAGTATATCCCTTGGCGGCCTGCCGGCGCAGACTGCCGCACACTGTACTGCAAGGAGATGTTTTTATGTCCGAATATATCTGCAACGATTGTCCCCGGCGCTGCGGCGTCGTCCGCAGCCAATACTACACGCCCCATGCGCCCATGGCCGGCTACTGCCATACGTCCCTGCAGCCCGTCGTAGCCAGGGCGGCCCTGCACTTCTGGGAAGAGCCCTGCATCAGCGGCACGCGGGGTTCGGGGACCGTATTTTTTACGAGCTGCAACCTGCGCTGCTGCTTCTGCCAAAACGCCTCTATCAGTACGGGCGGCACGGGCATTCCCATTACGGTAAAGCGGCTGCGCGAAATCTACGGCGAACTTATCGCGCAAGGAGCCCACAACATCAATCTCGTCACGCCGACGCCCTATACCTGGGCTGTCCGGCAGAGCCTGGAGCAGCCCCTGCCCGTTCCCGTCGTCTACAACTGCGGCGGCTATGAAGCGCCGGAAACCATTGACGCCTTACGAGGTAAGGTACAAATTTATCTGCCTGACCTGAAATACATGGATTCGGCTCTGGCCAAGCGCTACAGCGGCGCCGCCGACTATCCCCAGGCCGCGGCGGAAGCCATCCTGCGCATGTACGACCAGGTCGGCCCCTACGAGCTCGACGACGACGGCATCCTGCAGAAGGGCGTCATCATCCGCCACCTCATCCTGCCGGGCTGCGTCGAAAACACTAAGGCCGTCATCGACTGGGTGCGAAGCCATTTCGACGACGGACAAGTCCTGTTCAGCCTCATGCGCCAGTACGTCCCCTGCGGCAAAGCCGCCGACTATCCCGAAATCGACCGCTTCCTCACTGACGAAGAGTACGACGAAGCCGAACAGTACCTCTTCGACAGCGGCATCGAAGACGGCTTCGTCCAGGAAAAAGACAGCGCCAGCGAAACCTTCATTCCCAGCTTCTGCGGCGAAGGCGTGCTGAAATCGAAAAAAATATAATATTCAAACGCCCAACAAGCAGCATATCCTTATACTGCATCTATTAGAACTTCTTAAACAAACTAGATCGTCCTATATATGAATAAATACAAAAGGGAAAGGCTTCGTCATGCAGATAAAGCCTTTCCCTTAATGTATTTACATGTATAACTAAAAATATTTATTCTTTTATATCAACCCAATACACATTGGATTCATAGGCATTTAGCGCTTTAAAATCCAATGAGAGGTCTTTCTATTCTCTGAATCACGCTTAATCTTTCCTTGCTGCTTTAAACGAGTCAGCAGCGTCAATATCTTTTCTATTCACATGACTTTATCACTTTTTCTATAAAGAGTAATACGGCGTGGCTGTTCGTCACGCCGCATTATTCGCATTTAGCTGTATATATTTCAGATTACTCTTCCATATCAAATACTTTCCCCGGATTGAGGATCAGATTCGGATCAAAGGCTTTTTTGACGGCTTTCATGAGGGCCAGGGCTGCCGGGTCCTCGTATTTGGCAAAGAGGGCCTTGCGCTTTTGGCCGATGCCGTGTTCACCGGAAATCTTGCCTCCCAAGGCGTAGACGGCGGCGCAGGCCGCATCTTCAAAGGCTTCTATCTTCGCAGCTTCTTCGTCGGCCGTAAAGCCGCGGCGAAGCACGTCGAGGTGCAGGTTGCCGTCGCCGGCATGGCTGACGCCGCGGAACTTGACGCCCTGCGCCTGCCCGATTCTTTCCAGCTCTATCAGCAGCTTTTCCAGCATATCCGGCGGCACGACGAAATCTTCCATGGCTGCGACAGGACATTCTGCTGCCGACGCTTCCGTAAAGGCCTTGCGGGCGTTCCACACCTTATCGGCGTCGGCGACGAAGATTTCCAAGGCTCCCTGAGCCCGGCAGATTTCATCGACGGCGACGCACATATCGTCTACGTCGTCTTCGCTCTTGCCATCGAGCTGAATGACCATGTAATTGCCCTTGTCCGAGTAGGGCTGCTTTTCGTCGAGGTACTGCTCGACGACGCGGATGACGGCGTTATCCATGCATTCAAGGCACGTCGGCTCAATACCGGCCTTGGGAAGAGCCGTTACGAGGGACAGGGCGCTTTCCACCGTCGGGAAGACGGCCAGAATATCTACGGTATATTTTGGCAAGGGAACGAGCTTTAAAGTCAGCTTCGTAATGATGCCTAAGGTTCCTTCGGAGCCGATGATGATTTTTTCCAGCGGATAGCCAGCCGTCACTTTTTTCAGCCGGCCGCCGAACTGGGCAATCTCTCCCGTCGGCGTCACGACTTCGATAGCGTATATCTGGTCCCGCGTCGTACCGTATTTCACGGCCCTGTTGCCGCCGGCGTTGGTCGCCGCGTTGCCGCCGATAAAGCAGCTGTCGCCGCTGCACGGATCGCCGGCATAGAGCAGGCCCTTCGATTTTGCCAGCGCCTGAAGCTCCGCCGTAATGACGCCGGGCTCGACGACCATGTACATCTTATCGGCGTCGAACTCGAGAATGCGGTTCATCCGTTCCGTACTCAGTATGATGCCGCCGAAATCATTGGTCACGGCGCCAAATTCCAGTCCCGTGCCGGCGCCGCGCGGGACGACGGGAATCCGTTCCCGATTGGCCAATTTCATGACCGCCGCCGTCTGCTCCGCCGTTTCCGGCAGTACGACGGCCTCGGGCAAATGGAAATATTCCCGTTCGACGCCTTCGTCTTTCTCGTAAGGAATCAGCTTATCCTTATCAGTATATACGTATTTTTCGCCGACAATCCCCTTCAATTCTTCTACTAAGGCCGGCGTAAGATGATGATACTCTTTCACTTCGTTCCCTCCCCGAAAAAATAAGCAGTTTACGTTATTATACCATATTGACGCCCTAATTTCCCCTTGCTATGATGATGTTAACGACTTCCATTCACACCTCGAGGCTCTTATGACAAGACACGTACTAACAGAAGAATTAATTTACGAAATACTCTCAGTCGTCGCCGAAATCCCTGCCGGCTCCGTTGCTTCGTACGGCCAAATCGCCCGGCTCATCGGCCGCGATCGCAACGCCCGGCTCATCGGCAAGGTCCTGTCCATGGCCCAATACTACGGCAAATACCCCTGCCACCGCGTCGTAAACAGCGCCGGCCGTACTGCGCCGGGATGGGCCAGGCAGCGGGTTCTGCTGGAGCAGGAAGGCGTGCAGTTCAAACCTAACGGCTGCGTCGACATGAAGCGATATCAATGGGAGTATTAATCAACAGCCTCATCAGCATAAACGAAGGGCTTGCCGCATCCAATACATGAGCGGCAAGCCCTTTGCTGCAGTTGTATTCAATTATAAAAACAGTCCCCGCATAAAGGGCACGAAGAAGGGCTCGTAAATGAGCCGCAGGAAGGCGAATACGGCAAAGCCGATCGTACCACCGACGAGAGCGCCGTTGATGCGAATCCAGGCCAAATCTTCGCCGACCTTGCTTTCCAGGAAGGCGTTGAACTTTCTCTTGTCGAAGCCCGTCAGCACGTCTCGGACGGCTACGGCGATGAGCGAGTGCTCGTGTTCCAGGATGACGTTGCAGGCCCGGCGGATCTGTTCGTCCAGCCAATCTTTGATTTCCGGATGAGCGCTGCAGTATTCGACATAGCGCAGGAATTGTTCTTCCAGCAAATCCTTCAGCTCTTCTTTTCCCTTATCGCCTTGGGTAAAGTAGTCCTTGGCCGAACGCTGCGTCGCGCTGAGCCACTTTTCAATAGGCAGGGAATCGACAAACTGGTCCTGCCAGTTCTGCACGCCGTAAGCCAGCTGGCCGTTCATCGAATACAAGAACAATTCAAACTTGCGGCACAGCCATTCACGCTGTTCCCCTTCGGCCTGTTCCCACTGGTCCAGCCAGGAGATGATGCCTTTTTTGATGTCCTTGGCAATTTTCCGCGTGTCGACGACGCCGATAAACTTGTTAATCGTAATGATGGATACGGTCGAATGCTTCGATTCTTCCATCCACTGCTGAATGAGCTTATCCAGGAGGGCGTCGAAATCGTCGCTGCGCACCAGCTCGCGGCCCAAGCCGACGGCATCGTTGAACATATGGCTGTTCGGGTCTTCCAGCAGCGATATGAGACGATCCTGGAAGAAGCTGACCAACGGCTGCCGTTTCAAATACTGGCGGATATGATCGGCGATGGATTCCTGCGTGCTGCCCTTCTGGGCGTGGTTATACGCGCGCTGGGCTACTTCATACAAGAGAGCGCGGAATTTTTCCCGACCGCTGGGGCTGCGAAGCCAGCCGATAAACTTATCCATAAAGGATATCTGATATAACTTATCCTGCCACATATTGGGCTGGAGCAGCTTTTCCGAAATGATCTTCGTAATGCTGTCGATAATCTGCGTACGGTTGCGGTACAGCAGCTCCGTATGATAGGGGAAGCCCAGGGGCTTGTCGAACAGCGCCGTAACGGCAAACCAGTCGGCAATACTGCCGATGAGGGCCGACTGAATGACGAAAAACAGCAGTTCTTCCCATAAGGTTACGTCGTGGGTATACCACCACCAGAAGATGGCCAGAAAGCAGAGAAAGGACAAGGCCAAAATAGCGTTGGCCCGCTGGCGATATGTCATACTATACGCCTCCTTTCACGGCATACATGACGAGATAGATGACGGCGCCGAGAATTGCGCCGACGAGAGAGCCGTTGACGCGAATCATCTGCAAATCGTACCAGACGCTGCTTTCCAGCTGCTGCGCCAGATAATTTCCGTCGTACTTCATGATTTCCTGTTCCGCCGTCTTGCCGAACCATACCTGGAGCCGCTTCAATTCACGGGCGGCGAAGGCCAAAGCCGTGCGGTTCATCTGTTCCACCTGGTCGGGACTTTGCCGCCACCGTTCCAGCTTGCCGATGACGTATTTCGCCGCGACGGTGCAGACGCGCTTCTGCCGTTCCGGCGTCTGTACGTAGCGCTGCCAAGCTTCCTTCGTGTCGGGACGGGTAACCAGGCTCTGATACATGCGGTTCTTGTAGCTGTCGATGCGTTCATGCCATTCGCCGTTAAACTCGATGCGTTCCGTTTGCTTCCACAAGTAATTCAGGGCCTGCTTGCGCTGCGGCGAATCTTCCCGCTTCGCGTCGTCCAGCAGGCTGAGGCATTTTTCCTGCAATTTTTCGGCGACGTGCTCCGGCCGGAACATGTCCATCTTGAGGGCCGCTTTGATGGCCCATTCAAAGAGGAAATTCCGTTCGGCATACTGCTGCAGGGACGCTTCGTAAATTTCACCGATGTACTTTTTCATCGTATCGCTCTTGACGAGTATTTCCAGATGAAGGATCATGAAATCGAGAAAATCCTTCCCCGATTCGCCGCGCAGGCCGATCTTAATAGCCCGGCTCATGATGGGGGCCAAATCGATTTTTTCAATAGCCTGGCCGCCGACGCCGGAAAAGGCCTTGACGACGATTTTCATGTCGACGGTGTACAAAAACGTATTGAGGATTTGCCCAAATACGCGTTCCGCTGACTGAAAGCCCTTCTCCGTGTGGAGATACTCAAGGGTCGCTCCCAATATCGGATGATGCTTCAGCACGTTGTACATATTGGGCACCGTCAGGATTTCGCTTTCAATCATATGACGGGCCATTTCGGCGATCCGTTCCTTGCTGTTCGGAATCAGGGCCGTCTTAAAGGAAATGCCCAAGGGCCGCCGAAACAGAGCCGTTACGGCATACCAGTCAGCCAGGCCGCCGATCAGGGCCGCTCCGGCTAAATGGGTCAATAACCCGCCCCAGAAAAAGTCCTGGAACGGATACGCCAGCAGCAGGATAATCGCCGCCGCCGCCAGTATATAATTGGCAATCTGACTGCGTTTAGGCTGCGCCGCCGTGTGTAATTCAGTCATGCTATACCTCCTCTGCTCTTCCAGTATATGCAGATATTGCTGCCTTATCGAACTGTCGTTTCCTCGCCTTTGCGGGCCGGTATCCACAAGGGCACGCCGCCGTAGGCCGCCTTAAAGTCAGGCGACGGCGACCAGACCGTTCCAAAATGATGCATAGAAACTAACAGCTTGTTCACATGCACCTTGTCTAAAAATCCTTTTACGCCCCATTCGCGCGCTCCTTCCAGCCGCGCGTCTACGGGGAAAAAGGCAACGTCTACAGACAGGCCGGCCAGCTTCTTCATTTCCCGGTCGAAATTGCCCTTCGCTTCGGCGTTGTTTTCGTCCGTATCGCCCAGCCAGTGCCACCAGTTGAGGTCGCCGGCATGGAAGATGGAAAATCCGTCTGTTTCCACCAAAAAAGAACCGCCTTCGTCTGTAGAGCCATACTGGGTAATCGTTGCGTCTTCCATATGTATTGTATCATATAAACGCATAGTTTGCATTTTTTTTACGTCTACATCTTCCAGCGTCACGCCGTCGTTGAGAATATAATGGGCCGTGTGGGCGGCAAAGTCGGCAATGCGGGGATTGAAGTGGTCTTCGTGCCAGTGGGTGACGAAAAACCATAGGGGCTTATCCCCTTTAGCATAGGATTCCACCTTTCCTGCCGGATCCTTAAAGTAGTCGAATACCAGCACTTTTGTATCCGTTTCAACGGCAAAGCCGCTGTGGGCTAAAAACGTAATGTTTAATCCTGTCATATCTATTCCTCCTTGCTGTACGTAAATTCCATAGGTATTATCATGAGGCTATTATATTATTATACCATTAATTGCGCCTGTACTTGAAGGCTTGCAGCGACATTATCTTCATTTTCTCCAGATTTCTCCAACCCATCCTCTCATGGATATGACTAAGAAGAATATGTTTCGTTTTGTTTATGTCCGATTCGCAAAGGCGAGTACCAAAATAGTCATAGATGAGGTATAATAAGAAGTAATGTACTCGTGATTCAGGAGGATTATGGTATGGCTGAAAAAGCACAAATTTTAATTGTCGAAGATGAAAAACAAATTGCTCGTTTTCTTCAGATGGAACTCGAACACGAAGGCTACGAGTGCGGCATCGAAACGAACGGAGCCGCGGCGCTGGACCGCATCGGCCAGGATCATTTCGATTTGATTTTACTGGACGTCATGCTTCCCGACATCGACGGCCTGACGATCTGCCGCCGGACCCGCGAACTATCCAACGTCCCCATCATGATGCTGTCGGCAAAGGACGACGTCGAAACGAAGGTCGCCAGCCTGGACTTAGGAGCCAACGACTATCTGACAAAGCCCTTCAACAGCAAGGAATTATTCGCCCGCATCCGCGTGCTCCTGCGCGAACGGGACTATAAGCCGGCTGACGAAAACTTCCTGCAGCTCCAGGACATGATGCTGTATTTGGACCGCCACGAAGTCGTCATCGGCACGCAGAAAATCATTTTGACGAAGAAAGAATTTGAACTCTTGTCCTATTTAATCCGCAATAAAAACATCGTGCTGACCAGAGACCGCATCGTAGAAGAAGTATGGGGATATGACTATATCGGCGACACGAACGTCGTCGACGTGTATATCCGCTATATTCGCAGCAAGCTCGGCAAGGAAAAAGGACGAGAATACATTCAGACCATCCGCGGAGTAGGATATGTGGCAAAGGATTAAACAGGCAATACTGCAGCATCCGACCTTTGCGCCCCTGCCGCTCTTCGCCAAAATGGTGCTCCTCTATTCTTTCATCGTATTCTTTATCCTCATCGTCATATCGGTCATCACCGTCGCCAGCATTCATTACATCATGAACGACTCCATTAAAGAGGATTTGGAATCGAGCGCGCAAAACACCGTAGCCTATTTGGATTCGTACGGCAAAGTCGACTCTTCCGTCTTCGTCCGGTCCAATCTGCCCAATTTCGTTACCCTGCAAATTTACAACGGCGCCGGCAAATTGGTTTTGGATAATTGCCCAACCCATACGATAAAGAAACTGAGCGACCGCCATATCGACGAGGATATTCAGGATAAAACGGTAAACGCCCTGCCGACGACGATACAGGGCAGCGAAACGACGGAGTTTTCCTACTACAAAAAATGGGACGGCGACGACGGCAAGAGCTACTACCTGCGGTTCTCCCGCCAGCCCGATAAGGAAAACGACTTCATTACCCTGCTGTCCAAGCAGCTGCTGGCGTCTATCCTCATCTGCCTGGCCCTGACCGTCCTCACCGGCATGTACCTGATGAAAAAGTCCCTGGCGCCGCTGCGCATCATCAACGACACGCTGGAAACCATCGAGGTCAACCAGCTCGATAACCGCATTACCCTGTCAGATAACCGCAACGAGCTGCACGACTTAGCCGTTACGATCAACCAGGCCTTAGACCGCATCGAATACGGCTATAAACAGCAGCAGCAATTTATCAGCGACGCGTCGCACGAGCTGCGCACGCCGATTACCGTCATCGCCGGCTACGCGGACCTGCTGGACCGCTGGGGAAAAAACGACCCTGCCGTGCTGCAGGAAAGCATTACGACCATCAAGCAGGAAACGGAATACATGCGCCAACTCATCGAGCGCCTGTTGTTCTTCGCCCGCACAAACAGCGGCACATTAAAAAAACATTTCGCCGATATCAACACGGCCAAGCTATTACAGGACGTATATAACGAAGTGACCCTGCTGGATCATGACCATGAAATCACGATCGTGGAAAACGACGAAGCGACGATTTATGCCGAGCCGGGCAGCGTAAAGCAAATGCTGCGAATCTTCGTCGACAACGCAGTCAAATACACGCCTGCCGGCGGAAACATCACCCTGTCCTGCCGCCGCGACGGCGACAACGTATACTATTCCGTATCGGACACGGGCATCGGCATTCCCGAAAAGGATATCGACAGGGTATTTGAACGATTTTACCGCGTCGAACAATCCCGGGCCAAAGAAACAGGCGGCTCCGGCCTAGGCTTATCCATCGCCCAATATATCGCAAAAGGGAATAACGCTGAACTTTCGCTGAAAAGCAAATTAAATGAAGGAACGACGATTTCCGTTATATTTCCCGTGAAGAAAGAAGAAGAAATAGCTGAAGAGTAAAGAATACCCCCGCTGTCTCTGCAAACAAGACAGCGGGGGTAATTTATGTTTCGCGTCGTGTTTATCTGTTTAGGGTATCGTCATCAAAGCTTCGAATCGGCAGCCTTTGCCACATGAGCCTGCCATCCTTCTATCTTATTTGCCCCGATTCGAAGTAAGCGAATCACTCCCGTTTGCGCGTCGCTTCGCTCCTTCAAACGGTGTTCCCTGCTTATGCTTACTCTAGGAACCTGGAAGGATAGGAAGCCGCACATATACAAAAAAAGAACACATACACATTGTATCCGTTTCCTGCTGGCGGTCGCCGCACCTATCAGTCGGACCGGCACACATGCATACGTTGCTGCAACATATCCCGTTTAGGTTAGCGGTCCGACATAAGCGATTCGCACAAGTTTGCGCGTCGTGCTTCGCAC
>ERZ838577.287-NODE-287-length-87243-cov-5.277446_pt1 | contig 87243 bp, 76 predicted proteins | sample MGYA00519682_ERZ838577 | MGnify/ENA primary metagenome ERZ838577 (study PRJEB31850, sample SAMEA3708838) | human gut metagenome | biome: human gut; feature: human-associated habitat; material: faeces | place: China | collected 2014 ... | reverse complement strand
GAACTGCCATTTAAAGTTTAGGAAACTTCCGTTCTATCCGTTGAACTACAAGGGCTCCTTATTTGGTCTGCAAAACTAATCGAAAAAACTGTTTATTCCAAATAACTTACCCGCAAATTCCATACGGATTTTCGACACGATCATCAAGCTCCCGAAAAATCAAATTATTACTAAAAAAGCTCGAAAACATACAAAATGAAAGTGACACGATTGATTTTATTAAAAATTTGATACGAAAAATTTTATTTCAAAAACTTATTATTAACTTCGCAACACAAATACTTAACAGCGTATATTCACTTTAAATAAGAATAAACATGGTTAGCGACTACAAAGAAATTCTATCAGACAGCGCCAAAGGGATGAAGCGCTCTGCTATCAGAGAGTTGTTGAAATTAACTCAAAAGCCGGAAATTATTTCTTTCGCCGGAGGTCTTCCCGCTAAGGAATCTTTCCCGTTGGAACAATTACAAGAAATTTGTGCGGAAGTTATCGCCACAGATGGTGCTGCTGCTTGCCAATACGGTTCAACCGAAGGAGTTCCACAATTACTGGAAATCCTCGCTCAACGTTACCGGGATCAGGGATTAAGTTATGTAACTAAAGACAACATCACGATAATCACCTCTTCTCAACAAGGTTTGGATACAGTTGGTAAAATTTTCTTGAACCGCGGAGACAAATATATTTGCGAATTACCCTCTTACCTCGGAGCTCTCGGTGCTTTCAACTCTTACGGTGGCGTGGGAGTAGGTATCGCTCAAGACGAACAAGGGATGAGCGCAGTGGAACTGGAAAAGACTTTAGCCGAAATGAAAGCTAAAGGAGAGAAACCGAAATTTATTTATTTGATCCCGGATTTCCAGAATCCCGCAGGTATGACCATGCCGGAAGCCAGAAGAATAGAAATCTTGAATATTGCCAAGAAATACGAAATCATGATTATTGAGGATAGTCCTTACCGTGAATTACGTTTCTCTGGAAAACCGCAACGTATGTTGTATGATCTAGATAATGGCGAAGGTAACGTAATCACATTAGGAACATTCTCCAAAATCTTCTTACCGGGATTCCGTATGGGATGGGTTCTTGCTCACCCGATGGTGATCGACAACTTCGTGAAAGCAAAACAAAGTACAGACCTTTGTACTTCAGCCTTCTTGCAAAAAATTACGGTTAAATTCTTCGAAAAGAACTACTTCGATGCCAACGTAAAGAAAATCGTTGAAATGTATCGTAGTAAACTGGAAGCCATGTTGGGAGCTTTCGAGAAATACATGCCGGAAGGAGTGAAATGGACTCGCCCGGAAGGAGGTTTGTTCCTGTTCCTGACGTTACCGGAAGGATACGATGCTGAAGAATTGTTCCAGATCGCTATCGAGAAAAACGTGGCTTTCGTACTCGGAACCGTGTTCTTCGTTAACGGAAAAGGCAAAAATACCATGCGTATCAATTTCTCTTACATGAGCGAAGAACAAAACATCGAAGGTGTTAAGAGATTGGCCGATTCTATCAAAGAATTGTACGCGAGAAAAAAATAATCTAAAGTTTAGAGTTTAAAATTTAGAGTTTAGAGTGGAATGTATGAACGTATGGTTCGTACGTTTCACTCTAATTTCAATTTTTACATTTCCATTCATGAAAATAGTGATACAACGTGTGACACGGGCAAGCGTCACGATCAACGAGCAATTATTCTCATCTGTCGGTAAAGGCATGTTGATCCTAGTCGGCATCCAAGCCGACGACACGGACGAGGATATCAACTGGTTGGCCTCTAAAATCGTCAATCTCCGCATATTTGATGATGAAAATGGCGTGATGAATAAATCCATTCTGGAAACCGACGGGGAAATCCTCGCTGTCAGCCAATTCACCCTGATGGCCCGCACGAAAAAAGGCAACCGTCCCTCCTACATAGATGCAGCAGCTCCCGCCATATCTATTCCCCTGTACGAAAAATTCGTTTCCGTCCTGACCCAAGAACTTCACAAAGAAGTCAAGACCGGTCAATTCGGCGCGGAAATGAAAGTCGAGCTTTTAAATGATGGACCCGTAACGATCCTAATTGATTCAAAGAATCGCCTATGATCGTTAAACTAACAACTAAAAGACAAAAGTTGTATGAATTCAATTTTACGAGATAAAAGTTATATTTTTGCCACAAGAACACTCAAATCCAAACCTGAGAAATGAACTTTTATCTTTTAGTTTTTAACTTTTAACTTGGTAACAATGGATATTGCAGAACTACAAACAGCCGTTGACGCGTGGATCAAGACTCACGGGGTAAGATATTTTAACGAGTTGACGAACATGACGATTCTGGTAGAAGAGGTCGGGGAACTGGCCAGGGTCATGGCTCGAAAATACGGGGAACAGTCGTATAAGGAAGGAGAGAAGGATAACTTGGCAGAAGAGCTGAGTGACGTGCTCTGGGTTCTCGTGTGCCTGGCGAATCAAACCGGGGTTGATTTGAACGAGGCGATAAACAACAATTTTGCCAAAAAAACGACAAGAGATGCTAATCGTCACAAAAAAAATCCGAAACTCTTAAAAGATTAAACACTTTTATCCTACTTTTGCCAACAAATGCGCAAAACAATAAAACATCATGTGGATTAAGATAGCAGGGATTCTTCTTCGTAATCGGGTGGCCTTTATCGCAGGGGTCTTAATTATTACTATTTTCATGGGATTTCAAATCCCGAAAGTGGAAATGTCTTATGAATACTCGAACTTGCTCCCCGCCACGGATAGCGCATATCTTGACTATCTCGATTTTCACGAGAAATTCGGACAAGAAGGCAACGTGATGGTCTTTGCCATACAAGATAAAGACTTTTACCAGCTTGACAAGTTGAACGACTGGATCAGCATGTGCGACAGTCTGAAAGCATTGAACGGGGTTGTGGCTCTCGTGGATATCACCCACTCGTTCAACCTCCACAAAGACACGCTAAATAAGAAATTCGATATTCAACCCATCTTCCCCAGCCATATAAAGGATCAGCAAGAACTGGACAGCCTGGTGAATATTATCGAGAACCTGCCGTTCTATGACGGAACCCTGTTCAATAAATCGAAAGATATATACGGGATGATGGTTTCCGTCTCCGCTGACGTGATGAATTCTCCCGCCCGCGTGGGACTGGTGAAAGACGTCGTGGCGATCACGGAACATTTCACGGAGAAATATAACCTCCAGATGCATTATTCCGGACTTCCCTATATCCGGGTTGTCAACGCGGAAAGTATCAAGGGGGAGATGTACATGTTTATCATTCTGTCGTTGTTGATCACGACATTCATCCTTTACCTGTTCTTCCGTTCTTTCCGGATTATCAGTTTCTGTCTATTGATCGTGCTGATTTGCGTGAGCTGGACGGTTGGCGTCATGGCCATGTTGGGTATTAAAATTACCCTGCTCACGGCGATGTTACCCCCCCTATTAATCGTGATCTGTATCCCGAACATGGTATTTATGATCAATAAATTCCACGCGGAATTCGACCGTCACGGGAACAAGATCAAGGCCCTGCAACGCATGATCCAGAAAATCGGGAACGCCTCGTTCCTGAGCAACCTGACAACAGCTGCCGGGTTCGCTACTTTTATCGTTACTTCGAGCCAGATTCTTGTGGAGTTCGGTATAACCGCTTCTATCGGAATCACGTTCGTGTACCTTGTATGTCTGGTAATGATTCCCTGCGGTTTCAGTTTCATGCCGGAACCGGACAGCAAGCAAATCAAACACCTACATAATAAATTTATCACCGGAACTCTCGATAGAGTGATTCGCCTCATCCTGAATCACCGGAATGCCGTGTATATCACCGCCACGACCGTGGTTGTACTGGGAGCGATCGGGATATCCCTGATGAAATCCACGGGATACATGGTCGATGACTTGAAAGAAACAGACCCGATCCGGCAAGACCTGAGTTTCTTCGAGGAGAACTTTGACGGGTTGATGCCCCTGGAAGTGACGGTTGATTTCGGCAAACCCAAACAAGTGCTGAACTTGAACAACCTCCAAAAACTAGATAAATTATCCGAGGAACTGGCACAAGACGAAGATATTTCCAAACCGATTTCTCTTATCGAGGTCATCAAATTTGCCAATCAGGCATTCTATAACGGGAAGCCCGTCTATTACAGGCTCCCGACAAACATGACGAAGAATTTTATCTTGAAATACGCCTCCCAATCCACGGGAGCCATCGGCGGACAGGCTAATTCGTTCGTGGATTCCACGCTCCAACGGGTTCGCCTCAGTTTCCGGGTAAAAGATATCGGCACGAAGAAGATGCAGGAGAAAGAAAACAAGCTATACGAAATTGTCGAGAAACATTTCCCCAATGACCGTTACACGGTGAAAGTCACGGGATCCAGTATTATTTTCTTCAAGGGAACCCAGTACCTCGTGTTTAACTTGTTTACCTCGCTAGCCTTGGCAATTCTCTTGATCGCCGTTTTCATGGCCTGGATGTTCAAGAGTAAGCGCATGGTACTCGTGGCTTTAATCCCGAATATCATCCCGCAGATTATCACGGCCGCCATCATGGGGTATTTTGGTATCCCGATCAAGGCTTCCACGATCCTGGTATTCAGTATCGCCTTCGGTATCTCCGTCGACGGGACGATCCATTACCTGGCCAAATACAGGCAGGAATTGCAAGGAACGAACTGGAGTATCCGTTCATCCGCCGTACTGGCATTGCAAGAGACGGGACAAAGTATGATTTACAACGCGATCATCCTGTTCTTCGGATTCGGTATTTTCGCACTTTCAAACTTCGGGGGGACAGTCGCCCTGGGTATCCTCGTTTCGATTACCCTGTTAGCCGCCATGCTCTCGAACCTGATCCTGCTACCGTCACTCCTGCTCACGCTGGATAAACACACGACGAACAAGACATTCCAAGACCCTAAAATTTTTGACGAAGAAGAGCCGAAAAAGGAGTAACGATCAACACATTTCTATAGATGAAAAGTTAAATAACAAGATAAATTGTATTTTAACAGAAATAAAATGTATCATTGCCTCTATTAATCAATCGGCGGCTATATGAAATACATTTTATTCCTTGCTTGGAGCATATTGGTGATATTCCCAAGCGCAGCACAAAAGAAAGTTACAATAACAACAGAAAGTTATTCGCAATGGCGAAATAAATCCCCGTTTGGGATTACCGTACGTTATGATCATCGGAATTACAATTCCATGAAAAATTATCTTGTAGATTCAAGGGTTGCTTTTGATGGAGGTAATATGTGGGATACTGAAAATAATCAAGAACCAATTGATCCTTCTGCTTGGGAAAACGTATGGCAAGAACTTCCCAAAAGTGTTAAGGTTAAACAAAATTCATTCAATATAATCCGCCTGCAACCAGACATTTGGGTATTTCCATTCCTCAATCTGTATGCCTTCGGAGGAAAAATATACAATAATGGAACAATAAATTATTTATACAACCCGGAAGAATCTGCCCATAAAATAAGTTCTGATGGCTGGGAATACGGATTCGGAGTTAAAAGCGAATATTTCTACAAGGGCTTCAAACCTCAAATTGGATATTCCATGTATTGGAATCATTTTGACAAGATTAGCAATAAAACAAAATATCAGGAAATTGATATTAAGCTCGGGTATTCCTTTCATACTAATTCTTTTGCAATAAAAAACATCCATATTTATGCTGGAGGAACTTACAATTATACAGAATTCGATATAACATATAAAATAGACTACTACGTAACAAAGGAGATATTTCAAAATAAAAATTTCCCGTTACATTTTCTCAACGAGATAAACTCAAAAATTACCCCCACGTTCATTTATCATGATATTTTATTTCAAAAAATGCACTCGTGGAACATGAACACAAGTATTGATCTGGAAATACCATACGGTATTCATATCCAATTCGAAGGGAAATTTCTAGGAAATCACTCTTCGTTTTCAACGGCTCTTTCTTATCGTTTGTTCGGCAAAAGATAATTAAAATAGATCAGGAGAGCGGAGTTTTAAATCAACTTCCGCTCTTTCAGGTTCAGATAACTATTAATGCTGTTGACCGTGAGGGATTCCGGCTTGGAGAGAATAACCCGGATGCCGAGTTGACTCAATTCCCGTACCATTTGCCGTTTCTCGGTGGCAAACCCGGCAGCAATTGTCTCGAAATAAACATCTTTCAGCGTGCGCACCGGACGTTCGAGGGCCTTGTTCAATTCGGAATTCTCGAAAAGAATAACCAGTACCAGATGACGGGCAGCCAATCGCTGTAAGGCCGGAAGATGCCGACGCAATCCGGACACGGTATCGAAGTTCGTAAAGAGAATTAATAAACTCCGGGTAGGGATTTGCCGGTTGACGGAAATATACAATTTCTCGAAATCCGCTTCCTGGTAATGCGTCTCCAAGCGATACAATGCCTCGCTGATCTGGTTCAATTGCCCCACCCGATTATCGGCTTTCACGCAATTACGGGAATTATTCGAGAAAGTAATCAATCCTGCCCGGTCTCCTTTTTTCAATATTACATTAGACAGGGTCAATACCGAATTGATCGCGTGATCCAGCATCGTCATCCCGTTAAAAGGGGACTGCATCGTACGCCCTTTATCAACCAGACAATAAATCTGTTGTGATCGTTCCTCGGTATACGTATTCACCATCAATTGATTGTACTTTGCCGTGGCCTTCCAGTTCACCGTACGGGGATCATCCCCTGTAACATAAAGTTTGATCTGCTCGAATGCCATATTCCCCCCAAGAGGCCGGGTACGTATTCCCCCGTTCTCCGGGTGATAATTCCCGAACGCCATCAACTCGTAACGGTGCATCATCATGAATGAGGGGTACACGGCAACATCCCGCCCCGCGTCAAAAGAATAACGCCTCTCCACCAACCCGAAACGAACGGATACAAACACCCGAATCTTCCCGAAATTATAAGCCCCCCGTTTCGTGGGACGCAAGGTATAACGAATCTCTTCCTGACCACCGGGCTTCAATTCCGCGTGAAAGGAAATATTCCTATTCTGGAACTCTACCGGAATTTCATCTATAACACGAAAATGGACGTTCAACGGGTAACGATTTCTCAATATCAGACTTACCGGATTCTCCTCCCCGTTAGACAGTTTATCCGCCACGACTCGCGACGCTTCCACGCCTTTCACATTCCGGTACAACTCGAACAATTCCAACAAAAATAAAAACAGAACCGTGAACAAAGCCCCCGTTACCCAAATAAGAAGCAACGGGAAAACGTAAGCCATCACAAGCGAGAATATTCCTAACAAGATAATCAGGAAAAATCGCCGGGATAAATATGTCTCTTTAAATACACGCACTATCTTGGAACTTCAATTTTAGACACTAGCTGTTGTATAATCTGGTCAACCGTCACCCCTTCCATCTCTTTCTCGGAAGACAATTGCACCCGATGACGTAACACGGGAGCCACCAGGTAAAGCACATCATCCGGCACGACAAAATCCCGTCCCTGAATAGCGGCAAAAGCCTTCGCCCCGTTCATCAGCGCGATCGACGCCCGAGGAGACGCCCCAAGATAAAGCCACCCGCTCTTACGAGTTGCTTCCACGATATGCACGATAAAAGATTTGATCTTCGGGTCGACCAGCACTTGAGCCACCTGCCCTCTCAGTTTCTTCAAAGCCTCGACGCTCAACACGGGTTCAAGCTCCTGCCAACGGGCAATCGCTCCCCGGTCATGCAATTCAAGCACCTCGATCTCCTCCTCCACCGAAGGGTATGTCACGTTGATTTTAAACAGGAAACGATCCAACTGGGCCTCGGGCAAACGATAAGTTCCCTCGTGTTCTATCGGGTTTTGTGTCCCGACCACCACGAAAGGATAATCCATCTTGTATTCCACCCCGTCATTCGTGATCTGCCGTTCTTCCATGACTTCGAACAAAGCCGCCTGCGTCTTTGCCGGGGCCCGGTTAATTTCATCCACCAGCACGATATTCGAGAATATCGGCCCTTTCCGATACTCGAAACGCCCTGTTGCCGGGAGAAAAACCGAAGTTCCCAGAATATCACTCGGCATCAAGTCCGGCGTGAACTGAATCCGGTTGAAAGTAGCATCCAACATCCGGGCCATAACCTTCGCCATTAACGTCTTGGCTATCCCCGGCACTCCCTCGATTAATATATGTCCGTCAGCCAGCATCGCCGTGAGTAACAGATCGGCCACTTCCCGCTGCCCGATAATCACCTTGCCCATTTGCTCCCGTATCCGGGCTATCTTCTCGTTCAAGTCAGTAAAATCTATTCTAGACTCAAAGTTTATCTGATCTTCCATAGTTATATCTAGCTTTTAGTTTTAAATAGTTCAATATATTTCACCAATTCCCGCAATTGCTCCTCGTTCACGTGTTCCGCTTTCCGTACACGAACAATCAGGTTCACCAAATTTTCCACGCTCTCACGCCCAACACCCGACCGTTCCGACAACAAGTCGATAAAGCCCCTGTCCAACTCCTCCGTCCGTAGTTTATAATAATAGCGAACCTCTTCGAGGAAACTATTAATTCGTTTGTTGGCAATAGCGAAGTGATCTTTCTGTTTATAATACAAGGAACTCACCACCGACACGAATTCCAGTGTCCTGTTCTCCAATGGCCGGATCACCGGTATCGGCCGTTGTTCCCGTTTAGACCGGAAAAGCAAATACAAAAGTCCTCCCAGCATCATCAAGACATAAGCCCATTTCAACGCCGGATATCTCAAGATAACCTGAAAAAGCGTGTGTTGCCCTCCCGTCCCGGACTTCAAATACTCATCCCAAACCACGTTTTCATCCGCAGGCAAGAACGACAGGACTTTCTGGTAATAATCTCCCGCCACGGAATCCAACAAGTAGAAATTCGTGAATCCCATCGGATTCGCGTGCAAATAAATAACTCCCTCCCCGTAAGGCACTTTCACGAAATTAGGATTCTCCACCTGATTAACATACCCCAAAACCTCCCCGTTAAAAGAGTCTCTCAAACGAAAACTGGTATGATTTGACGCGAAAGAATACGCTTTATCCTCGAAACCCCGCAAATAATCCTTCCCTTGGGCTATCCTCTTCCCCTCTTCAATCCCGACAATCGAGAACAGGGTATCCGGAATAAAATCTGCCGACACGAAAAGAGAGTTCCCGTTTTCGACTTCTTCCAGCAAGGTAGCAAAATCTCCCTGATCTATCTTGAAAAACATCCCCACGAAAAAATAAGTCTCCGGGAAATGACAATCTCCCATTCGCAACCGTTCACGCACTGAATTACGGGAAACCCGCACGCTCCCCTCCGGGAACAGATACGGAAGAGCATCTTTCAAAATATACGTCCCGTAAGGACTTTTCTTGTCAACCGAGAAATTCCGACTCCAATCAATAGGCTGCGGCTTGTTCACCTCGTAAGCCGAATAAACCGCCATGATCACGATCACGAAAAGAATAATCAGAACATTCTGCCGCCGCTTCATGATTCCACCTCCTTTCTGAAATCAACAAAATATCGTTTGATATTCTGGTATTCGGCCTCGCTCACGGGAAACTCCCCGTAACACACGTGATCAAAAATCCGGCTTATCTCCTCGAATGTCCTACTCCATGCCTTGTTTTTTATCTCGTAGATATAATCCCGGTTGGTTTTCGACGCCTCCCAACGAATAACCTGTTTCTTGTCTAACATCTGCAACAACCCGGAATAACTCACCCGGATCGCCAGCACGTAATCATTATCCTGCTCGGCCTTCGCCAATAATCGCACGAAAGCATCCGCTTCCTGCTCCCCGGTATATTCGACCGAATCATCCGGGAAAAACTCTTCTTCCCGTCTCCGGAACAGGAACTTATCCCGGTTCCGTATCACCACGTAAACCAACCCGACCGCCACCAGTGTTGCCAAAATATATAAGATAATATCCAACGCCTGCAAAGAACCCTCCGAGGCCTTCATCCTGAACAAGCGTTCCAATATCCACCGTTTGATCCGGTCCCATATCGTGGGACCATCTTGAATTTTCTGCGTGTAATCAAATGCCGCGTCTTTCTTGTATTTTTCCAGAAAATCAGCTTTCGGGGTACGCAAAACGTAAGAAGAATCCCGGGCCAACAAAGGCTCCCGGTCACTCCCTTCCATCCGTATCGCGCTCCCGATAAAAATGAATACGAATAAAATAATATATTTAATCAATCCCTTCATCCGATTTCTTTTCGGGTTCCGCCCCCAACTGCTCGATCTGGCTCAACAAAGTCGTGTGTTCCATCTCCTCCGTCCGGGAGAAAAACATCATTCCGATTCCCACGAACATCACGGTATACAAGGTATATTGTCCCAAATTAGAAAGCAATAACGAGAACGTGATCTCGTAAGCACCGGGAATCTCTCCCGTAAATGCCGAAGAAAACATGACAACCATATAGGGAATCTGAAACACGTAAGCAACAACACCTACCAATAGGGATAACACGATAATATACCCTAACGTTCTCCACCAATTTCCCTTCACGATAGCCATCGACTCGCTCATGATCTTTCCCAAACCACCATCTTTTAATACAAGGATACAAGAACCGAATGTCAAAGCGACACCAAAATATATTCCGGGAACCAATAAAAACATCGAGCCAACAAGAACAATCAGTCCATAGAATAGCGACCAAACGATATACACGCCCAATTTCTTCAACATCACTCGAAACACTTCAGCTATCGTAATCCGTTCCTCTATACCCTCCCGGTAATGATCCCAGTAAACCCGCAAATAGGAAATAGAAAACAATTGTACCCATAAAATCACCAACATTCCGGAAAGCGAGGTTAACGCCGTACGAACCATCGTTCTCCCGAAAACATCCGGATCATAATTCACCTGAGGAGTCATGGACATATTCAACATCTCCAGCAACAAATCCTTCATTAAAAACAACATGATCAGTATCACGGGAAAACCAATCACGGCAAACGCCCGGATAAAAGGTACGAATTCCTGTTTCATGAAATTCACTGTTGCCGTTATCAAATCCGAAAACGATCGTTGCACGCATAAATTAATTCTTTCCATTGGTCTCATTTTTATATAAATAATACGGATATAAAACAAAATAACCGATCACCCCTCCCAACGAGAGGAGGATCGCGGCGGCACCCACCACGGGATAGGCATCAGCGTGACGGGTGATAAAACTCTCGATCCAACCGGCGATAATAAAGAACGGGATCAATCCGGTAACAATCTTTATCCCCCTTAAGGCTCCCTGTCGGAAAGAATACGAACGTTTGTACGTCCCTGGAAACAGGAAACTATTTCCCATGACCAATCCCGCCCCTCCGGCAATAATAATAGAGGTAATCTCGAAAGTCCCGTGCGCCCATACGGACATCACCGAATGCAGCAAAAGCCCTTGTTGGAAAAAGAAATACTGGAAAGCCCCCAGCATAATACCGTTCGCGAAAAGCATCCACAATGTCCCCACCGAAAAAAGAATCCCGAAAACAAAGGCGATAAACGACACCTTGATATTATTTGCCGTAATCATAAAGAACATATTCCCCTCATCACTCGAAGAATAGACCCCCATCGGCGTCCCGTTCGCGATATTATTCAACGTCTGGTCCACGTAAGCATCCCCTAAAATCAAACGCACGAAAGTATCATCTTTCGACGTCGAGAACACCCCGATCAAGGCCGAGAATAAAAAGAAAAGCAAGGCAAACAACAAGGTCCGTCTTTCCCGGTACAACAACAACGGGAATTCATGCATCCAGAAAGCGATAATCCCCTTCTTCTCCGATTGATCCTGCCCGTAAATGTTAATCTGGTAAACAGCTATCAACTGGTTCAAATACTTAACCACATCGCTACCCGGATAAAAAGTCTTGGCGTAAGAAAGATCATCCGACAGAATCACGTAATTTGAGGCAAGCGTGTCTGCATCCAAATGGTTTACCTTCTCCATTTTTTCCCACTTCTCTTTATTTTTACTTACAAACTTAGCCTCTTTCATAACTTATTACCACACGTTTTTCCTGTGATAAAAATAATGTATTTATTCAAAAATAATGTATGTTTGTAAAAATATTTCTGCTTATCATGAACATTTCTATCAGTACGGCTCATAATGTTGATATTGACTACACTCCCGCGGGTGTTCTGGATCGTATTTTGGCAACAATGATCGACGGGGCGGTTCAACTCGGGATATTCCTTCTGGGTATAATGATTTTCGGACTACTCGATCTGCCCGGTTCCTCTACCTGGTATTTTATCCTGCTGACAGTAATTATCGCCTTGTATCATCTGGTTTGCGAATCGGTATTTCACGGGCAAAGCCTCGGCAAACTGACCATGCACATCCAAGTCGTGAAATTAAACGGCAAGAAACTCACCTTCTGGGATTGCATGCTTCGTTGGATATTCCGGCTCGTGGATATCTCCATTTCAAGTGGCGCAATCGCCGTCATCTCGATCATGATCTCCAAACGAATGCAACGTCTTGGCGACATGGCCGCGGGAACAACAGTCATCCGTCACGAAAAAGACGTTACCCTGAAACAAATGAGCGAATTCGAAGCCCCGGAAGAATACCAAGTCGTCTTCCAACAAGCCTCGCTGCTTTCAGACAAAGACATCAAAATTATTAAAGAAGTATTACGGGAAGTACGTAAAAACAGTAATTACGCCCTTCTGGGTCCACTAACCAAAAAGATCAAAGAAATTACAGGAATCGAGACGGATATGATTCCCTTGGAATTTGTTGAAACAATTCTTAAAGACTACTCACACCTAGCAAACAATTAACCCAGCTCGACCTGCAATCATAATATAAGTCACGGAGTCATTAAACTCCGTCACTCTTTTCAACTTTCAGTTGTCTATCGTTTCATCTCCTTGATGACATCCTCCAATAACTGGGATGTCCCGATTCGGAAATAAGCCGGGGTAAGCCATTGCTCTCCCAAGACATGTTTCACGATTGTCAGGTAACGAATCGCGTTCTGTATTTTAGTGATCCCCCCGGCAACCTTGATCCCGACCATTTTTCCCGTCTGTGCATGGAACTGACGCAAAGCCTCGCAAATCACGTAAACCATCTCCGGCGTGGCATTCACGGGAACTTTACCCGTTGACGTTTTTATAAAATCCGCCCCTGCATAAGCACCGATCAACGAAGCATTAAACACGCTCTCGATCGTCTTCAACTCGCCCGTTTCCAAGATTACTTTCATCACGACCCCGGCACACACTTTCCGGATGGCCACCAATTCATTATATACTTTCTCGTAATTACGCTCTAAAACATCCCCCACAGAAATCACCACATCAATTTCATCCGCACCTGCGGCAATAGCTGCCTTACATTCAGCTAATTTTACCTCCAAGAAACTCTGGGCCGCCGGGAAACAAGCCCCCACGATCGTCGTTTTAATCGGGGTTCCGGACAGACATTCCTTCACGATCGGGGTAAACCGGGGAAATACACATACCGATGCCACATCCGGCAACATATTCTTCTTTATTTTCTTCAACAATTCAGAAACAAAGGTCGTGATCGATTTCTCCGTGTCGGTAACTTTCAGTGAAGTATAATCCATACAAGAAACACACAATTCGAAATTCTCGTTACAATAAGCCGGAGCTATTTCTTTCTCTATCACACCATCCAGCTCGAATTCAATCCGATCCTCTAAATTCGAATACCCGTAAATTGCTAACGTTTCTAATATATTTTCCATATAAGTACTTTATTAATCGGCTGTCCTCCATACCCGTCTGGAGATTAATACGAAAAAAATCTTCGACAGGTTATCTTTCAACACCATCACTTCGTCCTTTTTAGCCTATGCAAAATTACGCAATGTTTACGAGGTTTTAAAACAAATCTCGATCAAATTATTTACTTTTGGGAGGCGAAAAGCAGCTATTAAAATTTAATAACAGATTATAAAGACAAGATAATGGCAACAAAATCAGAAGAACAAACTCCGCTAATGCAACAATATTACTCGGCAAAAGCTAAATACCCGGATGCAATTTTATTATACCGGATGGGAGACTTTTATGAAACCTTCGGTGAAGATGCCATTCTCACGGCAAAAATATTGGGGATCACATTAACAAAACGTTCTCACGGTTCTCCGGGGGATGTCGAACTCGCCGGGTTCCCGTATCATGCCATCGACACGTATTTGCCCAAACTCGTCCGGGCGGGCCAACGAGTGGCTATCTGCGAACAACTGGAAGACCCGAAAAAGACGAAAAAGTTAGTAAAACGCGGGGTTATAGAACTCGTCACCCCCGGAGTTTCCTATAACGAGAACACCATTGATAATAAAAACAACGTCTTCCTGGCTGCCGTCTATTTCACGAAAACCAAAGCCGGACTATCTTTACTCGACCTTTCCACGGGAGAATTCCTGACAACGGAAGGAACTCCTGCCACGATGGATAAAATCCTGAACAGCTTCCAACCCAAAGAAGTCCTTTATCCGAAGGGATCGGAAGCCCGCTTTAACGAAATATTCGGGACAAAATATTACACTTACCCGATCGAGGAATGGTTTTTCGAAACGGAATCCGCTGCCGATCGACTCAAAAAACATTTTGAAGTCGCTTCGTTGAAAGGATTCGGGATAGACAAAATGGATTGCGGGATATCAGCCGCGGGAGCCGTTTTGTACTATCTCGACATGACCAAGCATGAACTGGTGGGACACATCACCTCGATCGCCCGTATTGACGAATCGACCTGCGTGTTACTTGACCGATTCACGTTACGCAACCTTGAAATTCTGGACACGCTCCACGAGGGAGGCCGTTCACTGGCAGATATTATCGACAAAACCATTACTCCCATGGGAGGCCGGACCCTACGCCGTTGGTTATGTATGCCCTTGAAGAAACCCGCCGAAATCAACGAACGTCTGGATATCGTCGAATGCTTCGTGCATCATGAAACGGAACGCCTGGAACTGGAACAAATACTCCGCACGATCGGCGACTTGGAACGTCTGGCTTCAAAGATCGCGGTCGGGCGTATCTCTCCGAGAGAAACCGTTCAACTAAAGATTGCTTTACAAGCAATCAAACCATTGAAAGAACAATGTTTAGCAACAGGAAACGAAGTTCTCCAAAAATGGATGCAACAACTGGATAACTGCGAGTCCTTATGCGAAAAAATAGACCACGAAGTCCGGGAAGACGCTCCCTCCATGCTAAATAAAGGTAATGTCATCGCCACGGGTGTAAATGCAGAACTGGATGAATTACGTGAAATCTCCTCTCACGGAAAAGAGCTGCTTTTAAGAATGCAACAACGTGAAATAGAGAACACGGGAATACCAACATTAAAGATCAGCTTTAATAACGTGTTCGGTTATTACATCGAGGTCACGAAAACACACGTGAACAAAGTGCCGGATACCTGGATACGCAAACAAACCTTGGTTAACGCGGAACGTTACATCACCCCGGAATTAAAAGAATACGAAGAAAAGATTCTCGGTGCCGAAGACCGGATTCAAGAACTGGAAAGCGACATTTACAACGCTTTGTTAGCCGCCGCAGCCTCGTACATTAAACCGATACAACTGGATGCCCGTATCATTTCTCACATCGACACGTTAATCTCTTTTGCCAACATCGCCATAACGAACAATTATCATCGGCCGGAAATCAATGACTCGTTCAACATCGACATAAAAGCCGGGCGCCACCCCGTGATCGAGCGTCAACTTCCCCCGGGAGAAAACTATATCGACAACAACCTTTACCTCGACAACGAGAAACAACAAATCATTATCATCACCGGACCGAACATGGCCGGTAAATCCGCCCTCTTGCGCCAGACCGCGCTGATCGTGATCATGGCGCAAGCCGGATGTTTTGTTCCCGCGGCTTCGGCAAAAATCGGGTACGTGGATAAAATCTTTACCCGTGTCGGGGCTTCCGACAACATCTCCCTCGGTGAATCCACCTTCATGGTCGAAATGAACGAGGCGGCCAATATTCTGAACAATATCTCCGACCGAAGTCTGGTATTATTCGATGAACTCGGACGAGGTACCTCCACGTACGACGGTATTTCGATAGCCTGGGCAATCGTGGAATTCCTGCACGAGAACCCGAAAAATAGAGCCAAAACGCTATTTGCAACCCACTACCACGAACTGAACGAAATGGAACGTTCCTACCCGAAGATCAAAAACTTCAACGTGTCGGTGAAAGAAGTAAACAACAAAGTAGTCTTTCTCCGTAAACTCGTAAAAGGCGGCTCCAACCACTCATTCGGTATTCAGGTCGGCAAAATGGCAGGACTGCCGCAATCCGTGATCAAACGCTCCTCGGAAATACTGAAGCAATTGGAAAACGACCGCAACGCCAGCGGTTCGATCCAGAAAAACGTTTCCAAGATCGGCAACGAACGGGAAGGCATCCAACTCAGCTTCTTCCAACTGGAAGACCCCGTGTTACTCCAAATCCGGGACGAAATCGCCGGACTGGACATCAACAGCCTCACCCCGCTTGAAGCACTTAACAAATTAAACGAGATCAAAAAGATTACCGGAATTTAAATAACCTGTAAAACAAGCTAATTTACATAGAGGAGGCTGTCTGAAAAGTCAATTTACATAGAACTACCACCCCTAGCCCCTCCTTACACAGGAGGGGAAACCGCTTGGTAATCAACCTTCACCCTGTGTAAGGGGTTTCACTCACGAACTAACTCTCCCCCTGTGTAAGGGGGAGTTGGAGGGGGTAGTATGTTTTCATAAAAAGAGACTTGTTAGACATAGCTTTTGATTCTAGCCTTTAACTCTTCTTTCAATTCAGATGGGATATCGTTCCAATGCAAATCTAATAAAGCCCCTTCCAAAGAATAAAGATAATAGCATACAGGAATTGTCTTTCCAGGATAATTCTCACGTATTCTTTTAAAAGCCTCGACAGATGTCATTTCCGCAAGATCAGCCAAAGTGAATATACCAATTTCATTAAGACACTTTTCAATCGTCGCTCCTATATTCTTAGCTTTTCTTAAATCACTGCTTATCCTTAATTTCATAAATTCATTTTGTTATTCTCTTTATCACCACATCCTTCACCGGACGATCGAAATCATTCGTTTTAACGGCAGCGATTTTATCCAACACGTCCAGCCCCTCGATCACCTCCCCGAACACCGTGTATTGCCCGTCCAGATGAGGGGTACCCCCGACGGTCGTGTAGGCTTCTTTTTGCAGTTCCGTCAGCACCAGTTCCTCGTTTACAAACAAACTGTCGCATTCCCGGGTCAACTTCTCGGATAAATCATTCAAAGCCCGCGTATCATTCGCTTCCTGCAAACGGGCGAAATCATCTTTATACTGATCCTTCATTTTCTCGTACAACGACACCTTACGCCTTTCATTGACACTTTTTACAACCGATTCCAAACGTTCGGGCGTGTACACCTGCCCCTGAACGATATAAAACTGCGCCCCGCTGGATTTACGTTCCGGATTCGCATTGTCACCCTCACGAGCGGCGGCAAGAACACCTTTTTTGTGAAAATATTCCGGAACAAACTCCGCATCAAGCTGATACCCAACGTCTCCTTCCCCCAGCATCACGTCCGGCGCAGCATTCCTCGATGTCGGGTCACCTCCCTGTATCATAAAATGATTGATCACCCGGTGAAACAATAATCCGTCATAAAACTTTTCTCCCACCAGTTTCAGAAAATTATCCCGATGCTTCGGTGTCTTATCATACAAACGCACCTTGATATCCCCATACTCCGTGGATATCTTAACGATAGGCTCCGTCTCTTTCTTACACGAAGCTACAAACATTAAAATCAACAATAACCCGATTAATTTATTCATAATGATTCTGTTTCTAATTACAATTTAGCTCTTACCTCACAAAAATAAAGGAAAAAACTTTATTAACAATAAATTTGTTTGTATCTTGGCGTGATTAACCAAAAACGCTATCAAACATGAAAACAATTCTATTTTTCACACTTGCTATTCTAGCCGTCTCGTTTTCAGGATGCCAAAACAGCAAAACAAAAAATACCGACACAAAAAAAGAAACGGTTGTAAAAGTAGAAGCCCAAGCCACCCCGGCGAAGGACACGACTCAAACGCCCAAAGCGACTCTTCATATCGTTGATCCCGTGATAAAAGAGGCCCCCGAATATTTTCTTATAGGCGGTTGTTTCAGAATCAAGGATAACGCTGATCGCATGCACGAAACTCTTCATAAAGAAGGCTATGCTAACGCCTTAATCATGCCCTACTGCAAGGACCTTTACCTCGTGGCTTACGACGGGTACAAAACTCATGAAGAAGCCGTAAGCGCCGTGAGAAAAATACACAAGGTTCCCGGCAAAGAAGAAACTTGGATATACCAACTAAAATAAACGGAAACACCATGAGACTCATTTTGTTCCTGTCACTCGTCACGCTGTCGGTGCTGGTCGGCTGCCAGCGTGATAAGATGAATTCCAAAGACTTGACCACCGTCAACGTGAAAAGAAGCCTCCCGGCCTCTCTTCCGGAAACAGGTACGCTCCCCGAAACCAAGGAACAACCGTCGGTACAAGCCCCCGAAGCGACACGAACCTTAACCAAGGATACCCCTACTTCCCAACCCGAAACCACGAAGAAACAGAACACGGAACAAAACATCAAAAAAACAACTACCCGAAGCTACCACATCATCGTGGCCAGTCACCCCCGGGAAGAACTGGCACAAAAGGACGTGGCCCAATTGAAAGCCAAAGGCTACACGAATGCCCAAATCATCACCAAGGACGGGCGTTACCGCGTCAGTATCGCCAACAACACTGACAAACAAGAAGCCACGAAACAACGGAACGAGCTAGCCGAACAACTCGGGCAAAGCGATATATGGATCATGCTTTATTAATATAGAATACACACCACGGCGGTAGCCCCGTAGATATACCCGACATAAACCTGTGCGGGAGTATGCCGTTTCAGATACAGACGGGAAGAAGCCAGGATTCCGGAAGCCAGAATCAGAATTGGCAACAAATTAATCACTTCTCCCAAATATTTCATCCCCAAGATAAACACGAACCCGCACAAGGCCCCGATCGCCGTCATGTGCATGCTAATCTTCCAGCGGATCGTCACGATCATAAAACCGGAAAGCATAATCACCATGATCAGGTAAAACTGTCGCACGATATTGGAATAAGGCAAGTTCCGGGAAAAATAAAAAACGATAAACGCCCCCACGATCGTTGCCAACACGGGGAACACCCGATCCTGCTTGTGCATCAAGCGATAGTTCTCGATCAACCCCAACCACTTTAGCAATGGCAAACAGACCAGCGGGGTCAACGTCACCCCCAGCAAGGTCAACAGATAAGACATATTCTGTGTATAAGCTGGAACATACGAGAAAATCGTTCCGGAATTGAAGGTGATAAACAACACGTACAAAGGCAATAACAACGGATGAAACAAGATTGACACGGCAAAAGCGAGCACTTTCATATTTTTCAATTATAGCAATTAAACTTCCCGACGCAACCGGGCTACCGGGATATCCAACAACTGGCGATATTTTGCTATCGTTCTCCGGGCAATCTGATATCCTTTTTTATTCATTAATTCCACCAACTCGTCATCCGTGAATGGCTTGCGCTTATCTTCTCCATCCACGATATCCTTCAACACGTTCTTCAACTCGCCGGTGCTAACCTCCTCTCCACTATTGGTTGGCATACTCCCCGAAAAGAATTGCTTCAAAGAATAAATCCCGAACCATGTCTGTATATATTTTGAATTGGAAACTCTCGATATCGTGGAAACATCTAATCCGGTGATATCTGCTATATCCCGGAGAATCATCGGTTTCAACTTACTCTCGTCCCCTGTCTGGAAAAACGGCTTCTGGAACTGCACAATCGCCGTCATCGTCAGCATCAACGTGTTATTCCGTTGTTGCACCGCATCAATAAACGAACGGGCAGAACTCAACTTGTATTTCACGAAAGAAACCACCTCTTTCTTCTCCCTGGAATTTGAACTTTTCTGGTAATCTTCCAGCATATTGACATACGACTTGTTCAGCCTCAATTCGGGAATATCCCCCGTGTTCAAACTCAACTGTAACTCCCCGTCCACGATATCCAAGTTAAAATCCGGAATAATCTTCTCCGCCCCCGGAACCGAAGAATCGGAAATCTGTCCTCCCGGTTTGGGATTCAGTTTCAATATTTCGTCTATCGCATCCTTCAACTCCTCCTCCGAAATCTTCATCCGCTTGGAAATCTTCTCGTAATGCTTCTTCGAAAACTCCTCGAAATAATTCTCCAGTATCACGCGGGCATTCACCAATGCAGGCGCAGACGATTCCAGTAGCCGTCGTTTCACCTGCAACAACAGGCATTCCCGCAAATCCCTCGCTCCCACTCCTGCCGGTTCAAACCGTTGCACCACACGTAACAACGACTCGATTTTGTCGTCATCCACCTCCAAGCCGGCCCCGAATGCGAGATCATCCACAATATTCTCCACGTCCCGACGCAAATACCCGTCGTCATCAATATTCCCGATAATATACTCGCAAATCTTGCGATCTTGTTCACACAAATGCTGCGTACCCAACTGCTCCACCAGATTCTCCCGGAAAGAGATCCCCCCGGAAAGAATAAACTCCCGCGCATCATCATCTTTCGAAGCGTTCGAAGTCGTTAACTTATAATCCGGGATATCATCATCATCACTGATATAGTCGTCCAAAGAAAATTCATCATCCGAAGAACCGTAATCTTCCTCTTCTTGCGACGATTCATCATAATCGGTCTCCTCCCCGTCCTCCTTGATATCAACCTCCGGTTCCACCTTCTCCTCACCCTCTTCCAGAAGCGGGTTAGACTCCAATTCCTCCTTGATACGCTGTTCAAGTTGGTACGTGGGAAGCTCAAGCAGCTTTATCAGCTGAATTTGCAGCGGGTTAATCTTTAACCCCAATTTCTGTTGTAGATTCTGCTTGAGCATCCTTCCTAATTTACCTTATTGAATACTATTTTAAAATTCCGCATTCTTCGGTGCCCGCGGGAACGGTATCACGTCGCGGATATTCCCCATTCCGGTCACGAACAACAATAAACGCTCGAATCCCAACCCGAAACCGCTATGCACGGCGGAACCAAAACGTCTCGTATCCAAATACCACGACATAGAAGAAACCGGAATACCGACTTCCTGCATACGGGTCACCAGTTTATCGTAATCCTCCTCACGCTGCGATCCCCCGATAATCTCCCCGATCTGCGGGAAAAGCACGTCCATAGCCGCCACGGTCTTCCCGTCCGGATTCTGTTTCATATAAAAAGCCTTGATTTCCTTCGGGTACCCCGTCAAAATCACCGGTTTCTTAAAATGCTTCTCTACCAGGAATCGCTCGTGCTCACTCTGCAAATCGACACCCCAACCCGTCACCGGATACTGGAACTTGCCGTTCTTGTTCTGCTTGCTGTTCTTCAATATCTCGATCGCCTCCGTGTAGGTTACCTTTTCGAAATCATGGTTCAACACGAATTGCAATTTCTCTATCAACTCCATGGAACGCTCATCCGCCTTCTTATCCTTCTCTTCCTCCTGCAAACGCTTGCTCAGGAATAGCAGATCATCCATGCAATGTTCCAACGCATAACGGATCAAGTATTTCAAGAAATCTTCAGCCAAATCCATGTTATCCTCCAAATCGTTGAACGCCACTTCCGGCTCGATCATCCAGAACTCCGACAAATGTCGTGTCGTGTTCGAATTCTCAGCCCGGAACGTCGGTCCGAACGTGTAAATACGTCCCAAGGACATCGCCCCCAACTCTCCTTCCAACTGACCGCTCACCGTTAAGTTCGTGGCCTTACCGAAAAAATCCTGTCTGAAATCAACACTCCCGTCTTCCAACAAAGGCGGGTTCTTCGGATCAAGCGTCGTCACCCGGAACATTTCACCCGCTCCCTCACAATCGGAAGCCGTGATCAACGGCGTGTGCAAGTAATAAAAACCGTGATCGTTAAAATACTGGTGAATAGCAAAAGCCATGGCGTGACGAATACGGAAAACAGCACCGAAAATATTCGTGCGGAACCTCAAGTGTGCCACCTCGCGTAAAAATTCCAAGCTATGCTTCTTCGGTTGAATCGGATATTTCTCCGGATCAGCTTCTCCCAGCACGATCACCTCGCTAGCTTGAATCTCGTGAGCCTGACCACTCCCGGCACTCTCCACGAGTAAGCCCTTCACGTGAATAGCCGCTCCCGTGGTAACCTTCTTCATCACCTCCTCGGCAACCTTCTCCATATCAACCACCACCTGTATATTATTGATCGTAGAGCCGTCATTCAACGCGATAAAATTCACCTGTTTATTACCGCGTTTGGTTCTTACCCAACCTTTAACCTCAACCTCTTTACCGCAATCTCCTGATTGCAACAATTCTTTGACTGACATTCTACTCGTTTTCATCTGAAAAACATTTAAATATTAAACTTACAACCGCAAAAATAGTATTTTTTCCACTACAGTACAGTCAAATATATCAAAAAATAACACTTCCTCTCTTAAACACCCTATAAAAAGACAATCTGTAACTTATAAACTTGCAACTAATAACTTTCAGAATAAATTGAATTCATTCCGAAACAACGAACAAATCACTCAAAATCGCGTCGGAAATGACCCACCCCGATTCGCTAATCCTGAATCTACCACGCTCTTCTAACAAATCCCCGCTTTTCAAATATTTCTGTAATTGTTCTTGAACCTGATTCCAGAAGACGGCATAATCTCCTTCTAACTTCTCTTTTTCCACTCCCCACATCGTCCGCAAATTCGTCATCACGTACTCATTGTATAAATCAACTATTGTTAGTTCCTCTTTTTCAAATGAAAGACTACCAGAATATAAACTATCTATATAAGTTTTCAAATTCGCCGTGTTCCATTGTCGTGAACTCAAATCATAAGAATGTGCCGAAGGCCCGAAACCGATATAAGGCTTCTGTTGCCAGTAAGAGGTATTATGCACGGAATACTTCCCGTCCCTCGCAAAATTAGATATCTCGTAATGTTCGAACCCCAATCCCTTCAACCGCTCGCATACCTGCTGGTATCGCTTGGCGATCACCTCCTCGTCCTCCAGCTTGAACTTTCCCTGCTTCACCATAAACTCAAAAACCGTATTTGAATCTATACTTAACATGTATACCGATAAATGTGATACAGGCAAGCGACTAGCCACATCGACATCCGCAAGCAACTCTTCCCCAATCTGTCCCGGTAAGCCGATCATCAGGTCCATGCTGATATTATCAAACCCCATACTTGCCGCCAGCGTAATCCCCTCCACGGCCTGCCGCCCCGAATGCGTCCGGTTAATCTGTTTCAATCGCTCATCCGAGAAAGATTGTACCCCGACACTCAACCTGTTAAAGCCCAATTCTTTTATACTCTCCAACTTTTCACGAGTCAGGTCTTCCGGATTCAACTCGATCGTACGCTCCGCCCCCGGCATGAAAGAATAATTCTCTTCCAACTTCCTCACGATCCGCTTCAAATCCTCCTGTTCCAGGTAAGACGGGGTTCCGCCCCCAAAATAAAGCGTACGCACGTTCCCTTCCGGTAAATAATCCCGGCGTGAATCAATCTCCCGCCCGATAGCTCCCAGGTACGCCTCCTTCAACTTCAACGAGGCAACCGAATAAAACCCGCAATAAAAACATTTACTACGGCAAAAAGGTACATGCACGTATATTCCCATAACTCGAATTCAATAGTTAATCCGCAAAATAACAACAATTATTCACATCATCCATAAGGCTTCAAGGGATTTGTTTATTACATTTGTGAAATTTCGGAATAACAACACGCGTGCCCATGGCTAAATTGGTTGCAATCATATTCTTATTCCTCTCAACATCCCTTGATGCCCAAACCGTCATCATGGGAAAAGTGATTGCCAACTCGGGCGACCCCGTCAGCGGTGTACACATCTATTGCATCGAGAATGAAAAAGGAGCCACGACCGACTCCCTAGGCTTCTTTCAACTGGAATGCATCATTCCTTCCACGTTGGAATTCACCCACATCAACTACAAAAAAGAGACTTACAAACTCACCAAAAGCGATGTACCTTTCGTCATCATTCTCCGGAACAAGCGAAACAACCTGAAAGAAGTCGTCGTGACCGCCCTCCCCGCTAGCGGCCGGGTGCTTTCGTCGATAAAAGGAATTGAACGCATTCCCGCGATACTCGGGGAACAAGACGTGTTGAAATACCTCGCCACCATGCCCGGCATCGTGACCACCAACGCCCTCAACTCCGGCATTTACGTCCGCGGGGGAAACAGCAACGAGAACGGGTTCCTCATCAACAACATGCCCATCGCTTACCCGGATCACCTCTCGGGAATCCTCTCAACCTTCGACCCCTACATCCTGGGCAACTCAACCTTATACAAAAGCGGCTTCCCCGCCCGTTACAACAGTTTTCTATCCTCTTACATCAACATGCGCCCCGAACCGGGTAACAAAAACAAACACGAAGGCGAGCTAACTGTCGGGCTTGTCTCGTCCGCACTGAAAGCCAAGGGCCCGATTATCAAAAATCACACGTCATTTGCCGTATCCGCCCGGACCTCTTACCTGCAACATATCTCCAAGCTATACAACCGTTCCATGGATGACAAAAAAAATCCTAACTACATGCCGGAGTACTCGTTCAGTGATATCACCGCAACCATTGATTCACGTCTTTCCGACAAATGGAAAGCCACCGCGTTCGGATTATTCTCTCTTGACCACATGAAAATGAAGATCAGCGAACACGTGCAATACATCTTCGACTGGCACACCTTTTCCGGCAACATAAACACCACCTATACCCCCAACTCTAACGAACAATGGAATTTCCAGTTCGGCGGGAAAAACACGTACAGCGAGGGCGATGCCTTCGGAAGTGTCCCCATGGGAGGAGGCAACCGCCAGTACGCCTTGCTCGCGCAAACATCCTACAATCGAAGATTCTCGGATAAATTAAACCTGAACACCGGTGCCAAATTCGAATACTCTCGTTTCGAGACCGCCAACAAAAGCGATCCCAACCAGAACCTTTTAATAAAAAGCTCCGATAAAGATTTTAATTTATATGAATTATATCTGGATATAAACTACCAGTTAAATCAAAACTTGATGCTTAACATCGGGGGCAATTACCAATATTACTCGGGAGATACCCGCAAACACACCTTCTCCCCGCGGGCAAAAATCAGTTACTCGATAAACAAATTCACCCTGTGGGCGGATTACGCCAAAACAGTTCAATACCTGAGCCTGTACCCTTACTTCACGGTGAAAACCCCGATCGACATCTGGTACCCGCTAGCCAAGGGGACCAAGCCCGCCATCTGTCATCAATATTCCATCGGTGTCAACCAGGAGATCGGACAACTGCTATCCTTTTACGCGGGAATATTTTACAAGGACATGCGCAACGTGAAAGACTTCGCCTCGGATATCCAGACCGAATACTCCGCCCTGACTAACGATCTCATTCAAGGCAAAGGCCATGCCAAGGGACTGGAGTTCGACCTCACGCTCAATCACCACGCCCTCTACATGCGGGCCAATTACACACTTTCCGAATCCAAGCGCCAGTTCGCAGAAATCAACAACGGAAAAGCATTTTATCCCCCTTACGACGTGAAGCATAACGTGGTGATAAATTTCTCGTACCAAATTTCCCCCCGGTTCCTACTGAACACTCTTTGGACATTCTCCTCCGGAGTCTACACCACCTTCCCCAAAGGAATGGTCGTGGCCCAGAACATCACGGAATTCAACGACAACAGTCCCATATTGATTCCCGTGTACACCGATCGCTACAATTATAAATTACCGGACAATCACCGACTGGATGCCAGCCTCGATTACAAATTCGGAGGCAAGAAACTCTTGTTCAAATTCAGCGTCGGGGCATACAACGTTTACAACAAATCGAACCCGTCTTTCGTTTATTTTCAAGCAGAAAGCACCGACAACCAGACCAAAATCATCCCGAAATCAAAGGTCATGCTACCCTTTATCCCGTATGTTTCACTCCGTATAAACTGGTAAATACATGAAAAAAGGAATTTTAGCCCTCGCATTCGTTTCATTCCTCTCCTGCATGCCGGAAGAGGAGCTTCCCATGAAAGACATGGGAGATATTTCCGGTTATTTCATCGAGTGTTACTGCAAACCGGGAGAGTTCTACACCTTGAACGCAGCCAAAATCTCCCCGATCAGCGAAATTATCGACCTAGATACCCCGGTAGAGCTAGATGTTTCCATAAAAGCCGACACCGTTATCAAACTGCAAGCAACCCCAACCCCCACGTTCCTCGGTAATTTCAGGCACGACACGAAATTCAACCAATACGGCCTAGACTCGCTCTACCTGAGCATCTACACGCCCCAAAACGAGCACATCACCGCCAAAACAGCCATACCGGACAACGTGACCATTTCTTCACACGTTGTTTCCAAAGCGACCAATTCGGTCACCATCAACTTCTCCACCTCCCGCAATCCCGTGCAAAATTACTATATATATAGCGTACAGGCTAGAAAAAACGGGTCCGGCGATAACAACTTACTCAAAAAAGAAACCGTCTACCTCGATTTATCACACAACACCGGGGGTGTTACCATCGAGAAAACGATCAGATGCCAGGAAATTGAAAAAGCCGAAGCCATAGTGATCCTTCTTCTACGCATCACCGAAGAGTGTTATAATTACCAGATTTCTCTCTACGAGGCCAACAGCGCCAACCAGGGAAGCATCACATCCCCCGTCCCCTTGGTCGGGAATATTCAGGGCGCATTGGGAATATTCACCTGTTACACGGAAGACTACCGGTACGTTCTCCGGAACGATTTCGAATAAACCCCGCCCATGTTCAACTTCACGTCAACATTTTGTCCTGCCGGGAACCCATTCATGAATCCCGGCAACAATCTCACACCCATGCAAAGACAGAGTATTCTCAAAGCGATGACCGCTTAGAAGCCATAACTAATTTCATTTGAATTTCATATCAATACCATCTAGAACGCTATTTGAACGCTATATTTAAAATAGCGTTCTTATAACTTAGTAACAATGCAATGAAAGTTTTATATATGGAAGTCATATGAAGTTGAAATAGAGATAATCAAAAATTAGTCATTGCCATTTCTAAAGAAAATCACTGTCAAGTATCTAAAAATAGACCCCGGTGCACGATCATTTACTTGAAATCCGGTCATGCTTGAATATAATCATTCACCAACATATTGAAACAGAAGATGCCAAGTGAAATCTTTTCGCAGAAAGTTTTGGAGTTCACGTATTTTTGTGTAATTTTGCCCCTCATTTTGGAGTGGAGTACTCGCTAAATTGTGAAGAATACCTTAGCCATGCTCTTTACAATGCACCTGTACCCGTTGAAAATAAAAAACAGTTTGCCCGATAAACCTCGTATTTTCAACCCGACAGTATGCAAGGGTCCCCACGAAGAAATACAAACAGAAGTTTAATATTTAATTAAAAAAAAGTGGATCAGATTAGTTACAAAACAACTTTCGTCAACAAAGCCACCGCACAGAAAGAATGGGTTTTGATTGACGCAGAAAATCAAGTTGTGGGACGTCTTGCCGCAAAAGTTGCGAAACTGTTAAGAGGCAAGTACAAACCCAGTTACACTCCCCACGTGGATTGTGGAGACAATGTAATCATCATCAACGTAGAGAAAGTTATCTTCACCGGTAACAAATTAACAGACAAACAGTACCGCAGACACACCCAGTATCCTGGAGGACAACGGATTTCTACTCCGGCCCAGGAAATGGCAAGATTCCCCGAAAGAGTTCTTGAGCACGCGGTCAGAGGAATGCTTCCCAAAAGTCGCCTTGGAAGAGCTGTATTCAAAAACATGCACTTGTTCGTAGGATCAGAGCACAACCACGAATCACAGCAACCGAAAGTAATTGATATAAATACACTTAAATAACAAGGTATGGAAGTAGTAAATGCAGTAGGTAGAAGAAAAGCAGCGGTAGCCCGCGTTTATCTTAACGAAGGAAAAGGCAATATTACGATCAACAAAAAAAGCCTGGAAGAATATTTTACGTTGCCTACCCTCCAGTATATCGTGAAACAACCGCTTGAATTGTTAGGCGTGTTGGGACAATACGACATCAAGGTAAACCTTGTTGGTGGAGGATTCAACGGACAAGCTGAAGCTTTACGTTTAGGAATTGCCAGAGCGTTAGTGAAAATCAATGCCGAGGACAAATCAAAATTAAGAGCAGCAGGGTTCATGACTAGAGACCCGCGCGAAGTTGAGCGTAAAAAACCGGGACAACCTGGTGCTCGTAAGAGATTCCAGTTCTCTAAACGTTAATCAGAGTTTAGTATCTAAATTGGCGGGACTTCTGTCAAGAACTACCCGGCGATTGATCAAATTTAAGAATGTAAACTTTAAAGAAGACACAAAATGTCAAATACAAATTTCGACGAATTATTAAATGCAGGTTGTCACTTTGGACACCTTACCCGTAAATGGAATCCCAAAATGGCTCCGTATATCTTTATGGAGCGTAATGATATCCACATTATTGACCTGAACAAAACCGCTATCATGTTGGACAAGGCAAGTGCAGCCTTAAAACAAATAGCAAAATCAGGTAGAAGAATTCTGTTTGTTGCAACAAAGAAACAGGCTAAGGACATTGTTGCTGAAAAAATTTCTAACATAAACATGCCGTTCGTGACTGAAAGATGGCCGGGTGGTATGTTAACCAACTTCCCGACAATCCGTAAAGCCGTGAAAAAAATGACCACCATCGACAAGATGGAAAAAGACGGTACTTTCTCTCACCTTTCAAAACGGGAAAAACTTCAAATCTCTCGTCAAAGAGCAAAATTGGAAAAGAACTTGGGTAGCATCGCTGACCTGACTCGTCTTCCGGCAGCTCTTTTCGTGGTTGACGTGATGAAGGAGTACATCGCTGTAAAAGAAGCTAACACGCTGGGAATTCCGGTATTCGCTATCGTGGATACGAACTCTAGCCCGGACGGGATCGATTTCGTAATCCCGGCTAACGATGACGCTTCAACTTCAATCTCTTTAATTATCGACAAAGTAGCCGGAGCCATCAAAGAAGGTTTGAGCGAAAGAAAAGCAGAGAGAGAGAAAGAAGGCGACAAAAAAGTAGCAGAAAAAGCTGAAGCTCAAGACGAAGTAGCAGCAGAGGTTGAAGAAACCGCTTCTGAAGAATAGAGTTATTTTAGATTTTAAATTTCAGATTTTAGATGGAACGATCTAACTTCTGAAATTGAATTAACATGGAGATTTAAAGAAAATGGAAATAAAAGCAGCAGACGTGATGAAGTTGCGTAAAGCAACAAACGCCGGAATGATGGACTGCAAACATGCATTACAAGAAGCCGAGGGAGATTTCGACAAAGCCGTTGATATCATCCGCAAAAGAGGTCTTATTGTTGCAAGCAAACGTGCAGACAGAGAAGCAAAAGAAGGTTGCGTTTTAGCTAAAACCGACGGAAAGAACGCAGTGATGGTTTCCCTGAACTGCGAAACTGACTTCGTGGCTAAAAACGAAGGATTCATTGGTTTCACGACCAAGATTCTCGAAGCCGCTTTAGCTAACATGCCTGCTACTACCGAAGATTTGTTGGCTATCCAACTGGAAGGTAGAAGCATCGCTGACCAAATTTCAGAACAAACCGGTGTTATCGGGGAGAAATTGGAATTAAGCTACTACGGTAGTATTAAAGCCGAGGATTGCGTTGTTTACATCCACCCGGGAAACATGTTGGCAACTGTTGTTGGTTTCAACAAAGCCGCTGACGCCCAAGTGAAGAAGAACATCGCCATGCAAGTTGCAGCCATGGCTCCTATCGCCGTGGATAAAGACGGAATTCCTCAAAACGTTATCGATCACGAATTCGAGATCGGTCGCGAGAAAGCCCGTGAAGAAGGTAAACCGGAAAACATGCTGGAGAAAATCGCTCAAGGTCGCTTGAACAAATTCTTCCAGGAGTCAACCTTGTTGAACCAAACTTACGAGCAAGACAACAAGATGACCGTGAAAGAGTACTTGAAAAGTGCAGATAAAGATTTGACCGTTACAGCTTTCTTACGTTACACGTTGAACGCTTAACAAAAGAAAATCTTTGAAATACAAAAACAGGCTTAGCAATAGGCCTGTTTTTTTATCCACCCTCAACAGCAATCCCAGATGAAGAACGGAAAAGAATACAAGTACATCCTGCTGGATCTCGACGGAACACTGACCGATTCCATGGAGGGAATCACGAAATCTATCCGTTACGCCTTAAAACATTTCGATATTGAAGTGTGCGATTTGAATGATCTTCGGAAATTTGTCGGTCCCCCTCTGAAGGAATCTTTCATGCATTTCTATCATTTCACGGAAACCCAGGCCGAGGAAGGAATTCGCAAATACCGGGAACGTTTCGCGGATAAAGGAATATACGAAAACACCGTATACGAGGGAGTCGAAACGCTATTGCAACAATTGAACGAGGCCGGTAAACAAGTGATGCTGGCAACAGGGAAACCCACTTATTACGCCGAAAAGATCCTGAATTATTTCCACCTGGACGCTTATTTCAAGTTTGTCGGAGGGAGTGGTCTCGACGGTTCGTTATCGCACAAAGACGAGGTTATCCGTCACGTGCTGGAAAGTAACGATATCCGTGATTTAAACCGGGTTGTCATGATCGGGGACCGGGAAAACGACATCACGGGAGCCAAGCGAACAGGGATCGACAGCATCGGTGTTCTTTACGGGTACGGGGACCGGGAAGAGCTAACCTCTGCCGGAGCCGACCGGATCGTGACCTCGGTGGAAGAGTTATCACGGGTATTATTATAATCGAATACCCGCGATCATTCTTTATTTTTTCTCTAGTATCGTCACGTAACGCACGAATTTGGAGGAATAATGTTTTTTATCGGATTTCGGACGATTGTTGTTATCAAACACATCTATAAAATGCAGGTTCACCTTTTCCTGTATGGTCGCGGGCAATACTTCAGCCGCGGGCTTTTCGGAAACCAGCACGATGGGAAGAGAGTCCAGAATCGTGGTATCTTTCTCTATATCCCAAGGCAAGATGCGACGTCCAGCCTTGTAAACCAATTCAATGCGCAATCCTTCTTTTTCCGGGTAATAGAATGGTAGGTGCTGTAATTCCTTTATATCGCGGACAGCTTTTATACTCTTGATCTCGGTATTATTAAATATGTTCGCGACTTTAGACATCAACAAGGTTTCCACGAGGATCAACAGGAAGACAACGCCCGTGAATACTTTCATGGAGCGCATCCTCACCCCTCCCGTGAAAATCGAATAGGCTGTCGCAAGGAACAGAATCGAGACAATGATAAGAAGGGTTAGGCTGACCTGCTCTTTCGTGTAAAACAAGAGATACACGGCAACAGGCATTCCTAAAGCAATCAGGGCCGGAAGGAACGCGTTGATCCGGAACATGACACGATCGCCAGTCGTGAGCGTCTTTTCTTTCGTGGCGGTAAATATATAAACCACGTAATGCGCAACGACCATGGCCGCGGGAATTAACAACGGTAGCAGGTAACGGGTCTTTTTCTCCGGGAAAAGGGAAAGTAACACGAGTGTGACCACGGTCCATAAAACGGCCAGCGTGTATTCTTTACGCAGGGTGATTTTATTTTTCAACCACGGCCAGCATAATCCCGTCAGAAGGAATAACGACCAGATTCCCGATTCGGCAAAGAACAACCAGTAGTAATACCAGGGACGAACGTTTCTCTCAATCCATGCCGTTGATTCTTTCGCCAACACGAACATGGCCGTATCCCGGTGGAACATGTACAAGTAAAGCGGCCACCAGAAGCTGATGACAACGAACAGCAATAACATGACCACGATCGGCCCCCCTTTCCGCTTGAAGGAAGGACGGTATACCCAAAAATAAGAGATCAGGAAAGGGAATAACAAGGCATAGAAAGAAACCGGACCTTTCCCAAGGAAAGACAAGCCCAGGAATATTCCCGCCCATATAAAATTACCCCAACCTGTTCGCATGCTGGATACTCCCTTGTAAAAGAAAAATATCGCTCCCAGCATGAAACTGTGACAATATATATCCCACGTCGCCACCCGTCCTGCCATGATGACATTAAAACTGGTAGCGAGTACCAGAGCGGAAAGTAATCCCAAAAGCCGGTTACCGCTCAGGGACGAGGCAAAGAAATAAAGGAAAAATGCCATTAAAGTTGCCATGACCCCGGCAGCCGCACGCTGTAAAGAGATGTTATCTGGGGCCAGATATTCAATTCCGGCGGCTACCCAAGTGGGAAGAGGTGGTTTTTCCAAACGCAATTCACCGTTCATCGTCGGGACTAACCAATTATCATATTCGATCATTTCATGGGCCGTGACCAAGTTACGGGACTCCATAATATCCTCATAAACAGAACTGTTATTCACGAAAAAAGCGAACCAGCAGACAACAAGAATGAATAGATAATGTATGTAGTTTTTATGCATAATCTTATGAATTACACTTTTAGATTAAGGTGCAAATTTATAATAATAAAACTATTTTCAGCGGCATATCGTTCAAATAATGAAAGAAGAATTATTTTCTTAAAACGTAACAAAGGAGTAACATTTTTGGTATACTTTTTGGATATTTTATTAGCACAGAGGACTTGACGTATTCATTATCATGAAAGTAGAACGATATTTGATATTATTTATCCTGGTGATTCCCGTGTTGATCTTAAGGGATTTCACTCCAAATAATGAACTGAAGTACCTGAGTATCGTGGACGAGGCGTTACGAGACGGGCATTTTTTCACGTTTTATAATCAAGGGGAGATTTACGCGGACAAACCACCCTTGTATTTCTGGTTGCTCATGTTCAGCAAATGGATCTGGGGAGAATATAGCATGTTCGGACTTTCGCTATTCTCGATTATCCCGGCCCTGGTTTCCATTTACGTCATGAACAAATGGGTAGAGGCGGAAACTGGGGCTTCCACCCGGTGGACAGCCTCGTTAATGCTTTTCACCAGCGCTCTTTTTATCGGTTCCGGACTGGTTTTACGCATGGATATGCTGATGTGTATGTTTATCCTGCTCGCCCTTTACACGTTTTACAAGCGATATTCGGGTAAAGGACGCCCGATAGATCGGTTCTTGTTGCCGTTTTATGTCTTTATGGCCATATTTTCCAAAGGGCCTGTCGGGATTGTCGTTCCCTTGATTTCAATGATCGTTTTTTTAATGGTGAAAAAAGAGATTCGCCATTTCGGTCATTATTTCGGTTGGCGGGAATGGGGTATTTTATCGGGTTTTTGCATCGTGTGGTTTTCCTGCATCTACCTAGAAGGCGGAAGCGCCTACCTCAACAACCTTCTCTTCCACCAGACGATTAACCGGGCGATCGATTCTTTCGATCATAAAAAAGCTTTCTGGTATTACGGGGTTACTTTCTGGTACGCTGTCGCTCCCTGGTCACTCCTGTACATCACGACCCTGGTTATCGCTATAAAAAAGAAATTACTATCGACGGACAAGGAGAAGTTTTTCCTTTCGATCATCGGATCGACTTTCGTGGTTCTTTCCATATTCAGCGCAAAACTCGATATCTATATGTTGCCTGTATTCCCGTTCTGCACGTACCTGACGATTCTATTATTGCCCAAGGAGAAGGAGAAATGGGTTTCTTTTACCCTGTATATCCCAATCGTCGCTCTCACGATTGCCCCGGCTGCCCTGTTTTTCATCGAGCGCAAACCGGGGATACCGGATTCACCGTTTATCTATATCGCCGTAGCCCTGTTGTTCATGTTCAGCTTAACGGCCTGCTGGTTGCTATACCGAAAACAGATGTACAAGGCGATCAATTGCACTGCGCTAGGTATTCTCGCCACCCTGTTCACGGGAGCTTTCGCCTTACCACAGGTCAACCCGTACATCGGTCTTACAACCGCAGCCGAGAAGGCACAAGACATTTGTGAACAAGAGGAGATCGATCACTATTATTATTACAGGTTCCGCAGCGGGGAAAACATGGACGTGTTCCTGCACGAAGAACCCGTGAAAATCACGAACGAAGATTCTTTGCTCAATATATACCAAAAGGGTGATTGCATGATTTTCCTAAAAGAAAAGGACGTGATGCGCTCCCAAACACTTCAAGAACGCTTGAAAAAGATCCATCACGAAAAAATCGGGAACTATTACCTGGTACATCCTCCTTTGCCCGTGCAATATAGTGAAACCTCTTTACCCTAGTCGATCAATCCGCCCGAGAGTTTATCTCATATCTTGAGATCGAATCGACAAGTACCACATTTTTACGTATATTTGTGGCATGGTAACAATCAAGGATGTAAAATTAATTAAATCTTTTAATGCCGGTGATCCTATGGCTTTCAAGGTCATTTTCGATCACTATTACAAGATTTTGTGTTCTTATACCTACCATTTTATACAGACTCCTTACGCGGTTGATGATATCGTGCAGGATCTCTTCGTTACCTTGTGGGATAAACGCGAGAGTTTCGATTGCATTGAAAAGATCAGTTCTTTCCTTTTCGTTTCTGCCCGGAACGCCTGTTTAAATTACTCAAAACATGAACAGATGAAGGCGAAGAAACTAAAAGAATTTGTCGCCCAAACAGATGAAGCGGTGTATGACGATTATATTATCACGGCCGAATTCGACCAGAAGTTAAACCATTGGTTAAGTTCCCTCCCCTCAGAATGCAGAAAAGTCGTCGATATGGCAATTGCCGGAATGAAGAACGACGAAATCGCACAAGCCTTGAATATCTCGGTCAACACGGTAAAAAATCAAAAAGTCAAAGGTTTCAAGATATTAAAGGAACTCTATAAGGATGAATATCTTACAATTCTATTTTACGTTTTCATGTCTATCGCATCAAAATAATTCATCAAAAAAATAAGCTTCACGTAGTACGACCCGAGGGTTTGATTGTTATACTGTAAAATAGATAAACATGACACCTAAAGATCGAGAACATATCGCCCATTTAATTTTTCTCGCTTACACGGGACAGGCAACTCCCGAACAGCAAGAAGATTTATCCCGTTGGCTGGAACAGAAGCGGCATAATCTTGAATTGTATCATACAATCGTAGATAACAACCGAATCCAATCGGAACAAGAGGCTTTTGCCTTGTTCAATCAACAAGAGGCGTGGGCAAAAATATCCCGGAAGACGTACCGGAAACAAAGAACGTTATACACACGGATCGCACGTTATGTAGCCACGTTGATTCTATTGATCTGTGCCAGCGTGTATTTCCTGAACACGGAACAACCGGAAGAGAAGATTACAACCGCAGCGCTATACCTGGAACCCATGTCACCCAAGGCTATCTTGCGAAACGAGCAGGATATGCAGATGTCTCTCCCCGGCGAACGTTACTCGGTAAAAGACAGTATCAAGTTAAAAGAACAACTTGAAGCATCGGAGGTTTTGCAGATCTACGTGCCAAAAGGCGGGGAGTTTGAGTTGGTGCTGGATGACGGAACTCATGTTTGGATGAATTCGGAAACCGAATTAATATTCCCCCGAACTTTCACGGGAAACGAACGACGGGTAGAATTAGTCTCCGGGGAAGCTTATTTTGACGTTTCGAAAGACAAGGCAAGACCTTTTATCGTGCATAATAAAAACTTGGATTTAACCGTGTTGGGTACACGATTCAATATCCAGAGTTATGCCGACGAGCAGGAGATCGTGACGACCCTGGTGGAAGGAGCCGTACGACTTTCATCAAATAAGGCTGTCCTGCGCCCCGGCGAGCAAGCAGTTTATGACAAAACGACCGGAACAACTCAAATTGAAACCGTGGACACGGAACTTTTCACCGCATGGAGACACGGGCGACTGGTATTTAAATCCGCCCGGCTGGAATCAGTTCTCAAACAACTGTCTCGCTGGTACGATGTAACTTTCGTGTACGAGGAGGAAGAAGTGAAGGACTGGGTGTTCTCCGGCAACATGAAAAAATACGAGAATGGCAACGTTATCCTGGGCATATTGAAAGCCACGGGCAAGGTAAATTTTGTTCAACAAGATTCGGTCATATATGTAAAACGACAATAGAAAATATCGACTTTATTTCATTAAAAACCAATAACTATGAAGAAGAATTCATTAATCCCAAAACCGGGGTTCAGGCTTTTTTGCCCTCACCCGAAAGTGTTCGTGAAGCTATTCGCCCTTATTGTCTTCATGACATTTTATATTCACTCCTACGGATTAGGGCAAAATAAAAAAATGGATGTTCATTTCAATAACGTTTCGATTGATTACGTGATCGAATATCTGGAGGCGGCAACGGACTACACGTTCGTGTATAATGACACGGACAAAGAAGGAGTCAAAGTTTCCGTATCGCTGAAAGACGCAGACATAATCACCATTTTGGACGCCGTGTTCAAAGATACTCCCCTCGCCTACCAGATCAAGGAAGAGCGGATCGTCGTATTGAGACGCAAAAATATCCCGACAAAGACAGAACAGGAAAAGCAACTCGTGGTAAAAGGACGGGTGATTTCAGAAAAGGAAAAAGAACCTATCATCGGGGCCACGGTCGTGCTGGAAGGAACAACACTGGGTGTTGCCACGGATATGGACGGAAACTTTTCGTTGAACGTTCCAAAAGAAGCGAAAACCCTGGTCATCAGCAGTATCGGTTACGCAAGATTCCAACTGATATTAACCCCAGAGGTGTTTGAAAAGATGAATGTCATCCAGCTCAAAGATAGCGTGAGTTTCGTGGATGAAGTGGTTATCGTTGGATACGGTACAACCAAGGTAAAAGACGCAACAGGAGCCGTTTCCCGGTTAGGCGAAAAAGAAATCGCCATGTCGCCAGCCGGGGCTTCGATTCAAAGCATGTTGCAGGGACGGGCTCCCGGCGTGAACGTCATGATTCAATCAGCCTCCCCTACCTCTCCGGTAAACGTTGTCATCCGGGGTGTATCCACGCTGACCGGTAACACACAACCTCTATGGGTTATCGACGGGGTACCCGACTACTCGCAAAGTTCAACGGGAGACGTAACCAACGCCCTGTTTAATCTGAACTTGTCGGATGTCGAAAGCATTGACATCTTGAAAGACGTTTCGGCTACCGCCATTTACGGTTCCCGGGCAGCCAACGGGGTCATCATCGTGACCACAAAAAGGGGAAAACAGGGGATGCAACCCACGGTTGAACTCTCCCTTCGTTCCGGAATCCAAACAATCAATTCCAACAAACTCGATGCTTTGAACGCCTCTGAATACAAGCGATTCGTGGAAACCGTAGGCCGCCAGTCTATCGAGATCGCCGGATTCGATTACAATACGCGCTTTTTCTTTGACGAAACGAAATTCAATCAACTGAACACGAGCCAATGGGACGGCAGCATGTTGCAACTGCGCTCGGACGCCTTCATGGACGGGGATACCGACTGGTGGGACGAGATGACACAGAATGCCACGACAACACAATGCGACATTTCCGTACGAGGCGGTACCGCAAACACGAATTACTTTATTTCTTTCGGGTACAATGACCAGAAAGGAGTGGTAAAAGGAGGAAGAAGTAAATTGTACACCGGACGTCTGAACTTGGAGACGTTGATCGGCAAACAATTGAAACTAGGTGTAAACCTCTCCGGTTCATCCCGAAAAACGAATAACAAGGATAACCTGATTGACAACATCATCCGGTTCCGTCCGGATTTCCCCGCCTACAATGAAGACGGGAGCCTGAACCTGGTAACAACAAGTACCGTTATCGAGAACCCTCACCTGACGTTAGCCAACCGAAACGACGGACGGGGATTGACATTCTCGTCTTCCGCATTCTTGGAATGGACGATCCTGGACGGCTTGAAATTCAAATCCACCGGGACGGTCAACTACACGAACTCCAAAACGGACGTGTTCTCAAAGAAAGGAACGAGAGGATATTCCATAGCCTACAACACCCGTAGCCTGGGGAATAGCGAATATAACACTTACGTGTGGGATAACACGTTGACCTGGATGAAGGATTTCGGGAAACACAACCTAGTTGCCGTGGTCGGGCAGTCGATTGAAAAATATAAATCCAATTACCTCTCCGGTGGGGCCGACGATTTCCCAGACGAGGAGGTACTAATCAACTTGGGTAGCGGGGCCGATTCGTGGTCTGACAGTGACGAAGCCGGAAACACGCTGGTATCAGCTATCGCCCGTATAAACTATAAATATAACAACCGTTATCTGGCAACCTTTACTTTCCGTACCGACGGTTCTTCCAAATTCGGACCGGATAAACGCTGGGGATATTTCCCTTCCGGAGCCCTAGCCTGGGTGATCTCAGAGGAAGAGTTTATGGCCCCGTTGAAAACCTATATTCCTTACCTGAAATTACGAGCTTCTATCGGGAAGATCGGTTCTCAAAATCTAGGTAATTATGACTACATATCTCTCATGGGGTCAGCCACGTATGACGGAGAACCGGGAACAAAACCCACTTCTTTGGGCAACCCGGTTCTGCAATGGGAAGAAACCACATCCATTGATGTCGGTCTTGATTTCGGCTTATTCAGCGAACGTCTTCGGGGAACGATCGGTTATTACAACAAACAAATCAATAACTTGATATATAACGGTTCTGTTCCCGCAAACTCCTCGTACACTACTGTGAACCAGAACGTGGGTACGATAGCCAACACCGGATGGGAGGTTGACATGCGGGGTGATGTGATCCGTACCGACAAACTCAATTTCGAAATCGGCTTCAACATTGCCACTAATACCGGGAAGGTGAAGAAATTGGACGGTGTCGTGAAAGAATTGAAAATGCCTTATTATTACGAGTATGTTCGTCTGGTCGAGGGTGGACACATCGGGGACTGGTACGGGTATAAATATGCCGGACGACTGTTCAGAACACAGGAAGAGATTATCGCCCTGAGACCGACATCTGCAACTACCGGAGCTCAGGAGAATTATTTCGGCAGTTACGACTCTCCCGGGGACATGTACCTTATCGATCAAGATGGGGACGGGAAGATCACGGCAAAGGATAAAGTGAAGCTAGGGAATTTCAACCCGAAATTCTTCGGAGGATTCAACCTCTCCCTCAGTTGGAAAAACCTGTATGCAACAGCCGTATTCACTTATTCTTACGGGGCAAAAAGAATGTGGTATTATCAATATGAAAAAACTTCGGGAGTGGGGACTTACAACATGTATAACTCTATTTTCGACAGTTACAATTTCAAGGGTAGCGACGCCTTATTCCCCAGACTGGCTTACGCCGGAACGGTAGCCAATGCCTTGAGCGACCTGTATATACACGACGCTTCTTTCCTGCGGATGAACTCGTTAAATCTAAACTATCGCTTGCCGCAAAATTGGTTTACGGGAACTTTCGTGAATAATATTGAATTCTCGTTCTCGGCCTCCAACTTGTTCACGATTACCCAATACCCGGGCTTTGACCCGCAAGGAAACTTCGGCTCTAACCCGACATCGGCAACAGCCAATGACGTGATAACCGTGGCTCAAGGGGTTGATTACAGCACCTATCCTTCGGCAAGGACTTATAGCATTGGTATCAAGTTTACTTTCAAATAAATTCAGCACCATGAAAAGAATTCTATACATATTAATCTTAGGGTTCACGTTAGCCTCCTGTGATGATTTTCTCACGGAAGAACCCGCACACAGTCAAACGCTGGATAATGCCGTCACGAACTATGACGGTGCTAAAAACGTGATCAACGGAATGTATGCCACCCTTACACTGGGAAGCGGGACTTCCGGAAGTGATTTCTTCGGCGGGGGCCTTTCATGTGCCCTGTCCACGCAAGCGGGAGTATCCCGGGCCGGAGGTACCAACTATTATTCGATGTCCTACAATTCGACGACCAACGCACTCGGAACTTTCTGGCAACAATGGTATGCCTGCGTGAATTCGGCTAACGCGGCAATTATCGCCATTTCGGCATTAGATGAAGGTAAATTCCCGGAAGCCAAGGAGAAAAGCCGGATGATCGCGGAAGCTCGTTGTTTCCGGGCATGGGTAAACGCCCATTTGTTGTGGTGTTTCGGACATTTCCGGACTGATGACGAATACGGAATACTGTACAAAGAGGAATTGAGCGATATGATCAACGTGTTTCGTAACCGCCTGAACGTGAAAGACAGTTATCAAAAGATTTTTGATGACCTGGATGCCGCAATCAAGGATTTAGGCAATTACACTACCTCTAAACGTTTATCCCGCCAACTGGCACAAGCGTTAAAAGTAAAATTACTGTTAAACCGGGGCTGGGAAGGTGACTACGCAAACGCACTTACCCTACTGAATGAAACGATCGCAGGTCTTCCGGCAGATTTCAAAATGGACCCGGATATGAAAAAAATGTACGACGACGCCTGGGATTCGAAAGAGGTTTTATGGGCTCGTTACTTGGAAGACGGTAGTGGACGGGCATACGCCGAATTCGCATACACACAGACCATCATCCAGACCGGAGATCTGCTGGTTGTCGGTCAGGAACCTTCTTCCCTTAAATCGTTCTACCCGGAATTCAATTCGTGGCTGGAGAATGATCCCCGTTACGACGTGACCATGGGCTGGGCCCGTCGCTTAAACGCCACCGGCCAACAGTATTTCTGCCCGACAAAAGTGGCCCGTGGAGGACGTGCCAACATGAACGATAAGTTTACCACGTATTATTTCCGTTACCCGGAATTATTGCTGATGCAAGCTGAATTAAGAGCCAGAACAGGAGCCACGATTACCGAAGCCCTGGCCCCGATCAACACGCTTCGGGATAACCGTACAAACCCGGTATTGCCCAAAATCCCGGAGCCCGCAACACGTGAGGAACTCATGGATATCATATTTAAAGAGTATTGCCTGGAATTATTCGTCGAAAACGGGAGTGAATGGTTTGCTTCCCTACGTTTCGAAAAAGCTGGCAAACCTTGGTTCTACACCTTGAAACCGGACCTGGCGGAAGTCAGTTCGGAGAAATATTGTTGGCCGATTCCTTCCGTGGAAACCAGCGTGAATAATCAGATAAAGCCAAACCCCGGTTTTGACAATTAAAAATTAGCGTTATGAAAAAGATTATCTATATTTTGTTTTTAGGTATGATCGTGATTTTCACCGCATGCGAAGATGATTACGACAAACTGATCAAGGAACCCGATGATATCACCTTGAATGAATTGCAACTGAAAAAGTTTACCCACGTGATTCCGGAAGGCGGTTTTAAATCCGGGGGAGTAACTTTCAACACGAAAAAGAATAGTGACGGAACTTTCAGTGGATTTGCATATTCCCGCCGAAGTAATCGTTCTCTCACGTGGAGCGGAACGGACGCTGCCCTGGATTCCAACCGTTTCAGTGTTTACACGCCCCGCCCCAACCAGACTGAAGTGTATGCCGTCGCTTGCGTAAAAGACGATGATGTCTACTTTACCCTGGATCGTGCAGCCGTAGTAGAGCATGTACTGGTAGCCAACACCACTTATGCTTACTTCGCCATGAATTACGGTAAAGACACCGGCCCCACCCCAATAGCCAATCCCAACATCCCTTCTGCACCCAAAGGGATTTGGCAAACTTACGCCCCGGGTGTAGAACGGGCTTTAAATCTCAACAATGATTATTTCAAATTGATTATCAATGGATTTTTGAATAATCAACCAACCGGAACTGTCGAATTCTACCTGTGCTGTCGCAAAGGAGCCGATCCGGCAAACCCGACGTTCAGTTTCCTGCGATCAGACTGGATAAAGGCAGATTTACAGAATCTAGGTACCGTGGATAAAGTGGTTTTCAAGGTGGAATGTTCCTATCAAGACGGGAGTGGCAAAAGTTTGATTCCGGCCTGGTTCTGTCTGGATGGAATTCGTATTCGTAAATGATACCTCGTATGACAAAAAGATGGTTATTACTCCTGTTGACAGCATGCCTGTTAACAGGAGCATACGGACAAAACCGGAGCGTGAACCTGCCCAAGAACATACCCTTACCCGATGTTCTCAAAAAGGCAAAAAAGCAAAAGAAATTCGTGTTGCTGGACTTTGGCTCTCCCAGATGTTCCCCTTGTTTGTTTATCAAGAATCACATATTCACGATCGACAGCATCGCCGACTTTATCAACGAACGTTTCGTGAGTGTCGATTATACCGAGGGACCGGAAAAAAAGCGCCTGAGTAAAATATACGGGGTATACACGGAACCCGTACTTCTGATCTGCAATGCTCAAGGGAAACTGATGCACCGCATGGAAGGCAAATGTACCCCCGGGGAAATGATGAGCCGCTTGCGTCAAGGGTTAGACGTGAAAAACAACCTGATTGCCCAAGATGCAAAGTATGCCAACGGAAACCGGGAAGCGGAATTCCTGATTAGTTACATCGAAACATTGCACATTGCCGGACTGAGAGCGCAAAGAGACTCGGTATTACGGAATATCTTTTCCCCTACTTTTGACATGGAGACATTAAAGACTCCCGAATATTGGAATGTCTTCTTGCGCTACAATGAATCTCCCGTTAGCCGGGAAGGTTGTTATGTCTTCAGCCACCGGGAAGAGTTCTACAAGCTATTCGGAGAAAAGGTGGTAAACGGGAAAATAGACAACATGTTCAACGGTAAGCTCCGGACTTATACTTACGGACAAACCCCTCCGATTGAGTCAAAAGAATACCGAGATATCCTGACTTGTCTTCAAAACACAGATTACCCGAAATCAACCGAATGGTTGATTTACCTGATGCCGGCGCAATATAAATTCAAAGATTGGATGAGTATGGTAAAAGCTATTGATCATGCCCTTGATTTCAATATTCCGAAAGGAAAAGCCAAGGAGACCTATATGATCATGATGTCCAGACAAATCTGTTGGTATTCGGACTGTCACGAGGCTCTGACCTACGCGCTGAAATGGATAGACCGGGTGCTGGAAACAACAGCTGATCCCTCTAAAATACAAAGTGAACGGGAACAAATCATCCAGAAAATGAATGAATTAAAACAGTAATACATGTGTGTCAAAAGTCACTTTGAAATAAATAGACTTTTGGCACACTTTTACTGACTTTCTGACTTCTTCGAAAGATAGATATTCCGGCTGTAAGCCAACAATCCCGTGGATTGCCCCAGAATCAAAACAGGGTCTTTCCGATAAATCGCATAGGACACGATAATCAAGGAACCGAACAAGCTGATAATCCAAAAACCGATAGGTAAAAGCGATTCGTCCTTACGCTTAGAATAAATCCATTGATAAATAAAACGCAGCGTGAATATAATCTGCCCCATTGACCCGTAAATTAGCAACCACAAGGGTATTTTCTCATTCCTGAAGAATTGATCGACAAAAGCACCCGCATCCTTCAACATATACAAGATTGCCGCAACCGGGGTGAGAAGCAGCAATGTCCGAATAACGACCGGTAATTTCTTCCACTGATGTTTCTTATCCAGATTCCATATATATATGTAATAAGAAATCATCTGCCCCAGGATAATCGCAAAATCGTCTCTCATCCATCCATATATAAATAACAGGAATGATCCCAGTATACTCAACTGCCAAAATATCGCCGGAGAAATTACTTTCTTCGCACGCTCGGACAATATCCATTGCAACAGGATCCGGGCAGAAAAGAATATTTGGGCTAGAAATCCGATAATGTAAATCATGAGTAAACTAAAAATTAAAAGATAAAACCAAAAGATAATCTATTTCGTGATTTTCGATTAGGTGATTTCCATCGCACAAATTGACGCATCTTAATCACGGAACCGATAATATTCATTTTAATTCTCCATTTCAATTGTTTAGGTTATTTTCGGCTACCTGATAGTTGATATATCTCTTTTTCATCCAGCGATAGGCGAAACAATCCTTAAAAGGCCCCACCAAACGGTTCGTTAGGTTATACTTGGACTTCCCCGCAATACGGGGGAAGTGACGCACAGGGACTTGTTTCACTCGCCCGTTCTGCAATTGTATCAAGGCTGGCAAGAAACGGTGCATTCCCGTGAAGAAAGGAATTCTTTTGGCGTAATCCGTCCGTAATATCTTGAGCGGACATCCCGTGTCTTCCACCCCATCGTGAGTCATCATCCGACGGAAACCATTGGCAATCCGGGATGACATATTCTTGACAAAACTATCTTTTCGCCCCGTACGGATTCCCATAACCATTTCGTATTGGTCGGCATCTTCCAACAGATGATTGAAATCTTGCGGGGTGGTCTGGAGATCTGCATCAATGTAACCCACCCATGGGGAATAACTACTATCAATCCCGGCTTTCATCGCCGCACTCAACCCGCCGTTACGAGCCAAGTTCAAGAAAAAGAACGCCTCGTTACGCCCGCAAACCTCACGAATAAGACGCTCGCTATTATCCTTAGAACCATCGTTTACAAATAACACGCAAGAAGATACCTTCGCCTCTTTTAAAAACTCACCTAATTCTTTCTCTAGTCTTAAGATATTCCCCTCTTCGTTATACACTGGAACAATGACAGTTAATTGATAGTTTGCGGTTTTATTCATTTGCCGAGAAAATTTATATTATCAATTTAAATTATAGTTATAACAAAAATCATTAGCTTTGTTGTTACGTTTTTGCGTGCAAAAGCGATAAAATCATTCTAGTTTTTTATACTGAGAATAACTATTTTTTGTTTTAAAAATTAAACGAACAAAGATATGCAATATAACCGAATTTTGTTAAAACTCAGCGGAGAATCTTTAATGGGCGAACAAAAATATGGTATTGACACCCGGTGTCTAGAAAGCTATGCCCGTCAAATTCATGAAATAGTAGACATGGGAATCCAGGTCGGAATCGTCATCGGTGGCGGTAATATTTTCAGAGGACTGAGCGGTACAAATAAAGGTTTTGACCGGGTAAAAGGCGATAGCATGGGGATGCTGGCAACCGTGATCAATAGTCTGGCACTTAGTTCTGCACTAGACAACGAGGGGTGCAAGAATAAGGTATTGACCGCTATCCGCATGGAGCCAATCGGGGAATTTTACTCGAAAGCCAAAGCCATGGAATACCTGCAATCCGGACATGTAACGATTATCAGCGGGGGAACGGGAAACCCTTATTTTACTACAGACACGGCCAGCAGCTTGCGAGCAATCGAGATTGAAGCCGACGCCATGTTCAAAGGTACCCGCGTGGACGGTATTTACACCGCCGACCCGGAGAAAGACCCGACCGCAACGAAATTCGACAAAATCACGTACGACGAGATATACAACCGGGGCCTCAAAGTCATGGACCTGACAGCCACGACTATGTGCAAGGAAAATCACTTACCGATCATCGTATTCAACATGGATCAACCGGGCAATCTTAAAAAAGTTATCTTGGGAGAAAACATCGGAACGATTGTTTATTAATTGAAAATGGAGAATTGAAAATTGAAAATAATGATTTCCTTCGTTTGTTTTCAATAATAAGTCATGGCGGAAAAAGAAAAGAACATACTAAACACTATAGACTCTCCCGATGATTTGAAAAAGATCCCGGAGGACGATCTAATTCAATTATGCAAAGAGTTACGCGAGAAGATCATTGACGAGTGCTCGGAACACCCGGGACATTTTGGTGCCGGATTGGGAGTTGTCGAACTGACGGTTGCACTACATTACGTTTTTGATGCTCCTTACGATAACATCGTGTGGGATGTCGGGCACCAAGCTTACCCCCACAAGATCCTGACCGGAAGAAGAGAAAATTTCTGCACGAACCGGCAATACAAGGGACTCAGCGGTTTTCCCAAAAGAACCGAAAGCAAATACGATGCTTTCGGCACGGGGCACTCTTCTACTTCCATTTCCGCCGCCTTGGGTATGGCTGTTGCCGCCAAGCTGAACGGGGAGGAAGACCGTCAATCGATAGCAATCATCGGAGACGGGGCCATGACCGGGGGACTGGCTTTCGAGGGCTTGAATAACGCAGGAATAAACAACGCCAACCTGTTGGTTATCTTGAATGACAACAACATGGCCATCGACCCCAACGTCGGCGGCATGAACGAATACTTGTTGGATATCACGACTTCCAAAACTTATAACAAGTTGAAAGAAGACATCTGGCACATCCTCGGCCGCATCAACAAAATCAGTCCGGGAGCCCGGAACTTTATCCAAAAGATAGACAACAGTGTCAAGTCGCTCATGTTGCGACAAAGTAATTTATTCGAGGCTTTGGGATTCCGGTATTTCGGCCCCGTGGACGGACACGACGTAAATCACCTTATCAAAGTCCTGCGGGATTTAAAAGATATAAAAGGCCCAAAACTTTTGCACTGCATCACGGTAAAAGGGAAAGGCTTCAAACAAGCCGAGATCGACCAGACAACATGGCACGCCCCGGGGAAATTTAACAAAGAGACCGGGGAAATTATTAAAGAAAGTAAGCCCAATACCCCTCCAAAATTCCAAGACGTGTTCGGACACACGATTCTGGAACTGGCACACACGAACCCGAAAATCGTGGGTATCACGCCAGCCATGCCGAGCGGGTGTTCCCTGAACATCATGATGAAAGAAATGCCGGAGCGGTGTTTTGACGTGGGAATTGCCGAACAACACGCTGTTACTTTTTCAGCCGGGTTGGCCGCACAAGGTCACGTCCCGTTCTGTAACATATATTCCTCTTTCATGCAACGCGCATTCGACCAAGTCATTCACGACGTAGCTCTTCAAAAACTTAACGTCGTATTCTGTCTCGACCGGGGTGGTCTGGTAGGAGCCGACGGGGCCACGCACCACGGGGCATTTGATCTGGCAAGTTTCCGGTGCATCCCGAACATGACGATCGCCTCCCCACTGAACGAGGAAGAATTACGGAACATGATGTACACGGCTCAATTGCCAGATCAAGGACCTTTCTCCATCCGTTACCCGCGAGGCAACGGGACCATGGTAGAATGGCACACTCCGTTTAAAGAATTAACTATCGGCAAAGGCCGCTGCCTGATCGAAGGCAATGATATTGCCATCGTTTCCATCGGGGCTATCGGCAACGAGGCCCTGAAAGCGATACAGAAAACAACCGACCGATCGGTAGCTTTCTACGATATGCGATTCCTAAAACCGCTGGACGAAGAATTACTTCACGGGGTCTTTCGCAAATTCAAAAAAATCATTACCTTAGAGGACGGAACTATTGTCGGTGGATTAGGTAGTGCGGTGCTCGAATTCATGGCAGACCACGGCTATTCGGCTAAAATCGTGCGGCTCGGCATTCCGGATCATTTTGTGGAACATGGAAGCCAACAACAGCTTTACCACGAGTGCGGGTATGATTGCGAATCCATCTGTCAGACAATCTGTTCGATATAAACAACAACAGATTTAATTATGAAAGAAGAGCCTTTATTACCAGACGTGAACGAATGTATTAGCAAATTCAAACTGACATTTAAAAACGTGATAGACCCGGAAATCGAGGCCTTACTCGTCGACTCCACCATTAAATTCCACAAAAAAGGAGATTATATCTACAACGAGGGAGCCCGCATCAAGGGCTGCTATTTCCTTTTTTCAGGTATTGTGAAGATCTTTCAAACCGGGGTTGCAGGAAAAGACCAGATCATCCGCTTCGGGAAAGAGGGAGACATTTTCGGGTTCCGTTCCGTCATCCGTAATGAAGCAGCCTGTACTTCCGTGGAAACCATGTCGGACTGTATCCTGTGTTTTATCCCCAATACCTCTTTGATGCACATGATTACCCATAGTCCCAGCTTCGCTTATGAAATGATGCAAATCGCCTGCAAAGAGCTAGGAGCAGCCAATCACTACATCCGGGATATCGCCCAAAAATCTGTGAAAGCTCGGCTAGCAGAAATCCTGTTACTGATAGCCTCTGATTTCGGGGTTGAAGAAGATGGCACGCTAAAACTCAACGTCACGCGGGAAGACTTGAGCAATTTCGTGGGAACCGCCACGGAGACCCTCATACGACTACTTTCCGATCTAAAAAACGAGGGACTTGTCGAAATAAAAGGGAGAAAAATAAAATTATTACAGCGAGATAAACTACAACAAATCATAAATAACTGAAAATCACAGTATTTATAAAACTTGTTTTTTTCTCCTTTTATTTGGTAAATTTACTCTTTTTTTGTTATTTGGCCGCCAAATTAAATCATTATTTAAAGGTATGAAAAAAATACTCCTCACTTTACTTTGGGGTACTTGTTTTTTTGTTGTACAAGCTCAAGAAGAGTTACTAAAGTTACAAGCTGAAACGCGTATAGACTATCAACGCGAGTATGTAGATGGAACATCTATCCATTCTAATTCCGGATTCAAAGGAAGATATTTAAATGTCATTGTCAGCGGAACTATCGCAAAGCAGTTTTCCTATTCTTACAGGCAACGTCTAAACAAAGCTCACTCGAACCAAAGTTTTTTTGATGCCACGGATTGGCTATATTTAACCTATCGCCCAGACGAACATTGGAGCGTATCAGTCGGTAAACAAGTGGTAGGTATTGGAGGCTATGAGTACGATCGTGCACCTATAGATCTCTATTTCTGTTCGGAATACTGGAATAATATTCCCTGTTATCAAATGGGTATTAGTGCAGATTACACCTTTAGCCAGGGAAAAGATAAAGTGATGTTTCAACTCTGTCAAAGTCCTTTCCATGCTTACGCAGATGATATGTACGCCTATAATTTCATGTGGTACGGCTCTCACGGTTGGTTCAATACCATCTATTCCGTGAATATGATCGAGTACCAACCCGACAAATATATCAGCTACATCGCCTTGGGACATCGTTTAGACTTCGGGGAAATCGCTTTGGAACTTGATTTAATGAACCGGGCTACCGATCATCAAACTTACTTTTTCAGGAATTGTTCAATAATGGGAGAACTTTCCTATCATCCATCGGAAAGCTTTAACTTCTTCGGGAAAGTGACCTATGATGTAAACACGACCCAAGTGAAGACAGACTATTGCGTACACCCCGGCACTGAACTTACTTACGTGGGCGGTGGAGTAGAATTTTACCCGATAAAAAACAACCGAAATTTACGTTTACATGCTTTCTATTCTTATTCTTTCGGTCACAACGGGAATGCGGAAGGCGCCATTCCTCCCGAACAAAGTATCCTAAATGTAGGAATAAAATGGAAAGTTGACTTTCTCTCATTCAAGAACAAAAAAATAAATTTTAATTAGTATATAGATATGATTGTAAATTTTCTTCGCCGGTGCTGGCAAGCCATTCCTAGCGGAATCGTTTGCCTGGCTATAATCTTTGCTCTATTCGGGTATATTGCTTCTGTCATGGGGACACCGAATATGCTGAATACCATAATGAAAACAGCCCATGATTTATTACTAAACACCGTATTCTACTTGATGGGCATCTGCGTTATAACCGGCGCTCTGGGACGACTGTTTGTCGAATTTGGCGTTGTTAACCTACTTGAAAAAATACTACGCCCATTGATGCGCCCGTTATTCAACCTGCCGGGAGTGGCCTCCCTTGGAGCCGTGATGACATTCCTTTCAGACAACCCAGCCATCATCTCCTTGTCGCAGGATAAACGCTTCAGTAGCTATTTCAAAAAGTATCAATTTATATCCTTGACCAACTTTGGAACCGCCTTCGGTATGGGCTTATTAGTCATTGTTTTCATGGTAGGACAAGGGTTTTACTATGAGCCATTTATCGGACTATTCGGTGCATTTGTAGGCTGTATCGTTTCCACTCGTTTGATGCAACGCGCAATTCTAAAATCATACCCTCAATACGCAGAAGAGAATGCCTGCAACGAAACCATCGTAGTAGAAGTAGAACATAAAGAAGAAAAGACTCTCTTTTTACGAATTCTCAATTCGTTGCTTGACGGGGGACGAACCGGAGTTGATATTGGTATTGCTATCATTCCGGGAGTGCTGATAATCTCCACGCTAGTAATGATCTTGACTTTTGGCCCAGGTGCAGACGGATACACGGGAGCCGCTTATCAAGGAGTTGAAGCCCTCCCTTGGCTAGCAAATAAAATAGATTTCATATTCCGCTGGTTGTTTGGATTCACAGATCCACACCTAGTAGCATTCCCCATCACAGCCTTAGGTGCGGTAGGAGCAGCCCTCGGTCTAGTCCCCAATTTTTTGACAGAAGGTTGGGTAGACGGGAATGCCATTGCCGTATTTACTGCCATCGGAATGTGTTGGAGTGGCTATCTTAGCACTCATACGGCCATGCTCGACTCGCTCGGCTATCGAGAGTTAACCTCTAAAGCAATCTTGTCGCACACTGTCGGAGGACTAGTCGCGGGCATCACGGCACATTGGCTATATATTTTAGTTTCTTTATTTTAACAAAAAAGCAATTAGACATTACCTCTCATTAAATAAATAATCGCAGATTGACTTAAAATCACTCAATATGCCTATATTTGTGCAAGTTAAATTTAAACTCAGATAAACTTATGCCACAGATTTCAGAAAAAGGAATGGCGATGCCTTCTTCGCCAATTCGCAAACTGGTTCCGTTCGCGGACAAAGCCAAAGAAAGAGGTGTAAAAGTATACCACTTGAACATCGGACAACCGGATATTCAGACCCCTGACGTCGCTTTACAGGCATTAAAAACCTGTAACGAAAAAGTGATCGAATATACACACTCTGCAGGAAATATTTCTTACAGAAAAAAACTAGCCAAATATTACCAGAATATTGGTATCAATATTGACGAAAGCAACATCATGATCACCACCGGAGGTTCCGAGGCCATCACGATCGCTTTCATGTCAACATTAAACCCGGGAGACGAGATCATTATCCCCGAACCATTCTACGCCAACTACACGGCTTTCGCCTTGATGTGCGGCGTCAGCGTGAAACCGATTACCTCTTCTATCGAGAATAACTTCGCCCTTCCCGCTATCAGCGAAATCGAAAAAGTGATCACTCCTCGCACGAAAGGTATCGTGATCGTGAACCCGAACAACCCGACAGGATACTTGTATTCCAAGGAAGAGTTGGAACAACTGGCCGTTATCGTGAAAAAACATGACCTGTATCTTTATGCAGACGAAGTATATCGCGAATTCTGTTATGACGGATACAAGCACTTCTCCACCATGCAATTGCAAGGCATCGAGCAAAACGTCATTCTTCTGGACTCCGTTTCCAAGAGGTACAGTGAATGCGGATTGCGTGTAGGAGCTTTGGTCACCCGTAACAAAGATGTCATGGCTGCCGCCTTGAAATTCGGAATGGCCCGTTTATGTGCCCCTGCAATTGGACAAATTATCGCTGAAGCTTCACTGGATACCCCAGTCGAATACTTCGAAAGCGTGTACAACGAATACATCGAAAGACGCGATTTCATGGTTGACGCATTAAACAAAATGCCGGGAGTTGTTTGCCCGAAACCGAGAGGAGCTTTCTACGCAGTAGTTAAACTACCCGTGGACGATGCAGACAAATTCGCTAAATGGTTATTGGAGGAATTCGAATACAACAAGCAAACCGTCATGGTGGCTCCTGCCAGCGGATTCTATTCAACCCCGGGACTGGGTAAAAACGAAGTTCGTATCGCTTACGTACTAAAGATTGAGGAACTAAAAGGTGCGATGGAAACATTAGCAAAAGCCTTAGAAGCATATCCCGGAAGAGTATAAAGAGCTAAAGGTTAAAAACTAAAATTAAACCCATAAACCCAAAAATTCTGTGATTTAGTCCTTTTCGATGACGGCTAAATCACAGATTTTTTTATGATTCAAAATGTATCATTCATATAAACTAAGGCTTTCCCCCCTCATTTTCAACTGTCAATTTTCAATTGTCAATTTTCTTACCTATCTTTGCTTCGTGATTTCTAATAACTAAAATTACGACATGACATCGGATTCCCAATTTAATGCGATCAGACCCTACATGGGGGAAGAAATTCCGGCAGCAGTAGAGCGCCTGAGTCAAGCCGAAGAATTCTTGACACTCTTCTCTCAATTGACAAGGGTTGACAAAAATCAAATACAAGAACAACTAAAAGGTATCACCACCAGAGAACAATTTCAGGATCGATTCTTTGGTCCGACAATTAAAAGATTGATCGCTGGCACCACAAAAGGAGTTACCGCAACCGGACTGGAATACATCGAAAAAGATAAAAGTTATCTTTTCGTGTCAAACCACCGAGATATCATATTGGATTCCGCAATCCTTAACGTGCTGCTATGCGAACGGGGATGTCACTACTGCGAGGCAGCCATCGGCAGTAACTTGTTGATCAATAAATGGGTAACCGACCTCGTTAAACTGGACGCCTGTTTCATTATCGAACGTGGCCTGCCCGTACGCGATATGATCACGAGCGCAAACTTACGCTCGCATTATTTAAGAGATGTCATCTACGAGAATAACGATTCTGTCTGGATCGCCCAGAAAGAGGGACGAACCAAAAACGGAGATGACCGAACTCAACATAGCTTGCTGAAAATGTTCCGCATGAGTGGCCCAAAAGATTTCGTGGAGAATTTCAGAGAACTCCGGATCGTTCCGGTATCTATTTCCTACGAATGGGAACCCTGCGATGCCTTGAAAACAGACGAATTATACCAAAAGACCGTGGGAGAATACGTGAAAACCCCGGCTGCCGATATGCGGAGCATGCAAGAGGGATTATCCGGTTTCAAAGGACGGGTACATTTTGCTATCACCCCGCCAATCGACCACGAGTTAGTCGAGATTGACGAACAGGGGAACAACGGCGACCGGATCGCAGAACTCACCACGTTCATGGATGCCCGGATACAAGGCAACTTTAAGTTGTGGCCGAACAATTATATCGCTTACGACTTACTTCACAGTACGAATAAATTCGCTTCCAAATACAACGACGAAGAGAAAGAGAATTTTATTCGTGTCATGGCAGAAAAACTAGAAAAACTGGAAGGCAATCGTTCCGTGCTGAACAACATTTTCCTCGAGATCTACGCCAACCCGGTAAAGAATGCTATTGAACACCATTATTCATCACAAATATGCGAATAGCCAGATACTTGTTAATCCTAGCCGCTTTTTTGATCATGATATCCAGCGTACTCAGCCTTTATCATGGAGGGAGCCGTACTGCCGTATACGTCAACGTGGCTGCCATGGCTGCCTTAGCCGTTGCGACCGGGATTATTAATTTCAAGAACACGCCCAAAAATAACATGTAATGTACAAGTTCAAACGCAACATCTATCTGGAAGACCGTACCGTTGAAATGTGGTTTGGACTCACCAGTAAAAGTCGGGATAGACACAGCAATTTCACGTTATACCTTTTAACAGAAGGCCCCGACAGTCCGTTTAGTTACGCGGAACAAATAAAAAGCGGCATAAACTCTAAAAGCGAGGCAGAACGCTATGCGATCAAATATGCCAAAGACTTGTTGCAACAACTTCTGGAACAGGACAAAGCATCGAAAAACACCAACACTTCTTTCGACGAAGAGTGCGATTTCGATGGTGAAAAAGAAGCGAATGAACAAGCTTAATTTATAAAATCAATAAACAATGGATAGAAAAGTCAGAGTAAGATTTGCTCCCAGTCCAACGGGGGCCCTTCACTTGGGAGGTGTCAGAACAGCTCTTTTCAACTACTTATTCGCCCGTCATCACGGGGGTGATTTTTTACTACGGATTGAAGATACGGATCAAACCCGCTACGTGCCGGGAGCCGAAGAATATATAATCGAATCGTTAAAATGGTGCGGTCTCACCGTGGATGAAGGCGTGGGCGTGGGAGGAGAATATGGCCCCTATCGTCAAAGCGAACGCAAACCGCTTTACAAACAATACGCCCTACAACTAGTGGAATCGGGCAACGCTTATTACTCTTTCGATACCGCCGAGGAACTCAACGCTCAACGGGCTGCCTGCGAGGCAAAAGGAGAGACTTTCATGTATAATGCCGCCAGTCGGAAAAACATGAAAAACTCGCTTACCATGAGTGCTGAAGAAGTAAAATCTTTACTGGATAGCGGGGCAAACTATGTGATCCGTTTCAAAATGCCGGAGAACGAGGTGTTATACCTCCACGATATCATCCGGGAAGAAGTACATTTCAACACGTCTCTACTTGACGACAAAGTGTTGTTCAAAGCCGACGGGATGCCAACCTACCACTTGGCAAATATCGTTGACGACCACTTAATGAAAATAACTCACGTGATCCGCGGAGAAGAATGGTTACCTTCCCTCCCGCTACACGTGTTACTATATCGTGCTTTCGGCTGGGAAGACACCATGCCGCAGTTCGCCCATTTGCCTCTGATTCTGAAACCCGTGGGGAATGGTAAACTGAGCAAACGCGACGGGAACAAAATGGGATTCCCCGTATTCCCCATGGAATTTACCGATCCAAAAACCGGAGAGAAATGGCACGGGTACAAAGAAGACGGTTATCTGCCAGAAGCCTTTATCAACATGCTAGCTCTCTTGGGCTGGAATCCCGGAACGGAACAAGAAATCTTCTCGTTACAAGAACTATGCGACCAATTCTCGTTGGACCGCGTGAACAAATCCGGAGCCCGTTTCAACCCTGATAAAGCAAAATGGTTCAACCACAAATATTTAGTACAAAGAAGTGATGCCGAACTCGCCGTTCAGCTAAACGAATTCCTTGTAAAAGACGGGATCTCCTACGAAATGGAGAAATTGGAAAAAATCTGCCGTCTCTTGAAAGAAAGAGCCAATTTCGTGGCAGACATATATAACTCATCCCAGTACTTCTATAAAGCACCGCAAACTTATGATGAAAAAGGCGTGAAGAAAAGCTGGAAAGAAGAAACCCCCGCGTTAATGCAGGAATTGATCGAGGTATTAGAGAAAGTGAATGATTTCACCTCCCCCAACACCGAAGAAGCCGTGAAAGAATGGGTTTTCGGCAAAGAGATCGGGTTCGGTAAAATCATGAACCCCTTCCGCCTAGCAATCATCGGTTCTGCCGACGGACCCCACATGTTTGATATTATCGAAATTCTCGGTAAAGAAGAAGCTTTAACACGTCTTCACCGTATTATCTCAACATTGCGATAACTCATAAAACAATAACACGAAAAGTCAGAAAAGATCCACAGACCATTTCTGACTTTTTTGTCTTTAACAAAATAGCTCATGGAACTCACTTGGGATAACGTATTACTTGCTTTTGCCCTTACCTTATTCGCCGGACTATCCACCGGAATCGGGAGTGCTATAGCTTTTCTGACCAAAAAGACAAATAAAAAATTCTTATCCCTCTCCCTTGGATTCAGCGCAGGAGTCATGATCTATGTCTCGTTCGTTGAGCTCTTTCCCACAGCACAAGAGGCCCTGAGGGAATCCTATTCCGAAAAGATTGCGGATATCATCACCGTCATTTCATTCTTCGGAGGCATGGGATTGATCGCAATCATTGACAAACTGATTCCCTCGTACGAGAATCCGCATGAGGTCAAATCCGTAGAGAGCATGGAACATCAACCGCATGATAAAAAACTGATGCGCATGGGCATCTTTTCGGCCCTCGCTATCGGCATCCATAACTTTCCCGAAGGTTTGGCCACCTTTATCGCCGGGCTATCCAACCCCGAAATTGCCTACCCGATCGCCTTTGCCATTGCCATTCACAACATCCCGGAAGGTATCGCCGTTTCCGTTCCCATATACTTCGCCACGGGAAACCGCAAAAAGGCCTTCAAATTATCCTTCCTCTCCGGCCTATCCGAACCGTTAGGAGCCATTATCGGCTTCCTCCTCATTTACACCTTCATCGGCATCAACTCCGTCATCCTGGGAGTTCTATTTGCCCTTGTAGCCGGAATTATGGTATTCATTTCATTGGATGAACTTCTTCCCACTGCGAAAGAGTACGGTGCCCACCATCTTTCCATCTACGGCCTTGTTGCCGGAATGGGATTAATGGCTTTTAGTTTATTACTTTTTTAAGGGGAAGAGAAACAAGCCTTGTCCCTCCATTGTATCTTCTCAAACCCGAAAAAGAATATCTAGTACTTATTCCGATGCACTCTCTTCTCGTCAAACTTATCTTTTGCTTTCTGCGGACCGTCAGGATACCCTATCGGAATCACGCAAAGAGGAACGATATGTTCCGGTAATCCCGTGTTTTGACGCACGACATCAATCCGATCCTCGTAGGGATAAGCAGCCGTCCACACGGCCCCCAATCCGAGAGCTTCCGCCGCCAACAAAACATTCTGAGTAGCCGCAGAACAATCCAGAAACCAATATGAAGAAAGCGTCGTATCACCACAAACCACGATAGCCAACGGGGCCGCCGTCAACATCTTTGCGTAAGGTAATTTAGCCGCCATCGAATCAAGAGCTGCACGATCCGTCACGACCACGAATTCCCACGGACGCCTGTCCATTCCCGAAGGAGCTGCCATCCCGGCCTTCACCATGGCATCTATCTTATCTTCCTCTACACTCTTATTCAAATACTTCCGAACACTCTTCCGCTCGGCAATATTTTCCAAAACAGCCTTTGACTTCGAAACAGTTTCGTCTTGCTTATGATCTCCCATACACGATGTTTTTAAAATTACAATTACCAGTACTACGGCAAGCAGGACATAAAAGGTATTAAATTTTTTCATCTTCTTGATTTTATTATTTTCATTTAGTTCAAAATATTTCCATAAAAATCAACGGGGACAAGGAATAATAACCGTCATTTACCCGTTGTCTCCTCCGAGTGCATGTAAATCTTTTCCCATGCCTCGGTGGTCAATATTGCAAGCGTCTCCTTATCCATATCGAAAACCGAAACATACTTTTTACTGACAACGATATGCTTTTTCCATTCAACAAAATCTTTATAGAGCAGCAACGTACAGATATCCGTCGGGTCTATGGCCTCTGACAACACGTGTGAATGCATCGTCATTGCCGTCGTATCCTTCGATACATTATTTCCGGCCGATAATGTTATCAACGAATTATGAATTTTCCGTCTATCTACCAGAAGGTTACTTGAATTATACGTCAACATATAATCTCCGCCCAATAACACATTTCCATAAGATTTTGGAGCCGTCAATATATAAACTTTCTTTTTCCTGCCAACTGGCACCAGAATACAATTAACCGAAGTATTCTCGTAAAATGTGAAAAAACTATCGGCATTTTCTCTCAGCATCTTGAACGCAGCCTCTCTAGTGGCAATAAATTTTCTTTCCCTATTTCTATCCTTCCCTCCAATCAATGGAAGCGTTGTAAAAGTATGATTCAACAAATCGGTAAATTGGTAACGAATCATGATACTATTGGGATTGTTTTTACCATAAAAAACAGTATTTATCTTACCATCATCTACCTGATAAGACACATAGCCTCCTACCCTCGCCAAAAGTTCCGGATAATTCGCCACCAACTGGTAAGGACGCAACAATTCATCCATCGTGAAATGATTACGCCCGCCGGAACGATACGCCTCGTACTCCGACCCCGTTGTTGTCGCCACCATTAAAGGTTTACCCTTCACCACCTCGGTTCCGGCCAAAGGAGTAAAAATCTCGTCCAACCACTTTTTCAATTGCGAGGGAGCGCTTGCCCAGTAAAACGGGAACTGGAACACAACCGCTTTCGCCTCCGACAAAATCTTCTTGTACGCCTCGGCATCAAAAGACTTCGCATACAAATCCATGATGACAACACCCGGAATATTCTTCACGGCATCAATCAACGCTTTATTCGCCTGTGACTCCTTGAAACTCGAATGAGCCAACAAGATCACAACATTTCCAGAATTCTTCGTTTCCTCCATTTTTTGTGCATTTAATAAACCCACAGATAAAACTACTACAAGCATTATCAGTACTGTTTTCATACGTTCAGTTTAAAATTTACCACCTCTAATATACAAAAATTTATCCTTTTCTCGCTCCAAATATTTGATATAAAAATATTTTCTTTCATCTTTAACATTAAAGACAAATTACCAGTCACAATTTAGTCGTGTAATTTCTTAAAAACGGGGTCAAGCGACGCTTTATTTTTTTAAATGTAACCGAATTTAAAAAATACACGTAATAACATCAGGTTTATTACCAAATAAGTGAAAAGATCTGTTCTAAAAAAACTAAATATCTATATCATGAAAACAGAAAAATACGTGCTCGCACTAGACCAAGGAACAACCTCTTCCCGTGCGATCCTATTCAATCACAACGGGAATGTTGTTGCAAAAGCACAGAAACCGATCGAACAATACTTTCCTCATCCGGGTTGGGTAGAACATGACCCGAACGAGATCTGGTACTCGCAATCATCCGTTGCAGCCGAGGTCATCGCCAAGGCAGACCTCACGGGACTAGACATCGCCTGTATTGGGATCACGAACCAGCGGGAGACGACCATCGTGTGGGACCGGGAAACCTCGTTACCCGTGTACAGGGCCATCGTGTGGCAAGACCGGCGGACATCCGACATCTGCAAGGAATTGCAGGAAAACGGGTATACCGACATGATTCGGGAAAAAACGGGTCTATTGATCGACGCCTATTTTTCTGCCACCAAGATCAAATGGCTACTGGACAACATTGAAGGTGTACGGGAACGTGCCGAAAAAGGGAAACTATGCTTCGGTACGGTAGACAGCTGGCTCGTGTGGAAATTCACGCACGGCCGTATACACGTGACAGATGTCAGCAACGCCTCACGTACCATGCTTTTCAACATACACACGCTGCAATGGGATAAAGAACTTCTGGAACTCTTCGGTATTCCCGAATCCATGCTCCCGGAGGTGAAATCCAGCAGTGAAATCTACTCGGAAACTACTACCACCCTGTTCTCAACCAAAATACCCATTGCCGGGATTGCCGGAGACCAGCAGGCCGCCTTGTTCGGTCAACTTTGCCTGGAACCGGGTATGACAAAAACAACTTACGGTACCGGATGTTTCATGGTAATGAACACCGGAAACGAGGTGATAAAATCCGAAAACAACTTGCTGAGTACCATCGCATGGAAAATCGGGAATACGGTCACTTACGCCTTGGAAGGTAGCGTGTTTGTCGGGGGTGCAGCCATCCAGTGGTTGCGCGACGGGATGAACCTGATTTCAAATGCCGCACAGAGCGAGACACTAGCCACATCTGTTCCAGATAATGGCGGGGTCTACTTCGTGCCTGCCCTCACAGGGATGGGCGCTCCCTACTGGGACCAATACGCCCGTGGCGCCATACTGGGTATCACCCGCGGAACAACACCCGCCCACATCACCCGGGCAACGCTTGAAGGTATCGCTTTTCAAGTCTACGACATCCTTAAAGCGATGGAACATGACACCCAACGCCCGTCCACGGAAATGCGGGTAGACGGGGGAGCCGTGGCCAACAATTTCCTGATGCAATTCCAAAGCAATATTTGCCGGACAAAAGTCATCCGCCCGAAAGTGCTGGAAACAACCGCACTGGGTGCCGCCTATCTGGCAGGTCTTGCCACCGGATTCTGGCGGGATTCCGAAGATTTGCGCCAACAATGGAGCGTAGATAAAGAATTTAACCCGGAAGATACGGAAGAACATTCCGAGAAAATATTACACATGTGGCACAAGGCTGTGGCCCGGGCACAAGCATGGGAGGAACTGGGAGACTAGTTCCCCCCTTTCAACTCATCGCTTTCAGTTTTTATCTCTTAACTTTAATCTTAAATCATGTCTCCATTTACCGCAGAACTACTTGGAACGATGACCATGATCCTTTTGGGAGACGGCGTGGTAGCCAACGTCGTCTTGAAAAAGACCAAAGGATTTCAAAGTGGCTGGATCACGATCACGACAGCTTGGGCGCTTGCCGTGTTCACCGGAGTCGTCATCGCAGGGCCTTATAGCGGAGCTCACCTGAATCCCGCCATCACGATAGGTTTCGCTATTGCCGAGAAATTTCCATGGGCCAGCGTGCCCCCTTACATAATCGCACAAATGCTTGGAGCCGCATTAGGAGCCTTCCTTGTCTGGATCGTCTACTACGATCATTTCAAAGTTACGGAAGACCCTGCCGTGAAACTGGGTGTATTCTGCACGGCCCCCGAAATCCGCCACAATGTGGTCAACTTCGGGGTTGAACTCATCGCCACGTTCGTGTTAATGTTTTCCGTTTTCTACATCACGGGAGCGGAACTCATCGCAGATGTTGACACGACAACCCCCATCGGCTTAGGTTCCGTCGGGGCCATCCCCGTATCCTTCATCGTTTGGGTCATCGGGCTTTCTTTGGGAGGTGTCACCGGATACGCCATTAACCCGGCACGGGACCTGGCTCCCCGGATCATGCACGCCATTTTACCCATTCCGGGCAAGGGCAAAAGCGGCTGGGACTACGCTTGGATTCCCGTTTTAGGTCCCCTAGCCGGAACCCTGATCGCTGCCATCATTTACATGGTCGTGTAGAGCAAAAGTCTATAAAGTCAAAAGCCACGATTTCATATCGACAGACCGTTTTGACTTTATAGACTTACCCTTCCTCTCTTCAAAAAAATATTTGAACTCCTAAAAATTGGTCATTCCCAAATATTAAATCGTGGTAGTAACCAGTACTTATTTTTTCCCGATCAGCCTTCCAAATCCTCTAAATCCATTGCCCCGTAGCGCTCGACAATCTTGTCGAATACCTCCCACAAGGTCTGAATATCGGGAGCTTGTAACATCTGAATCCGCAAATCTCGGAAATGCGGCAAACCTTTAAACATACAAGCCATATGCCTACGCATATGAAATAACCCTCGCACCTCATCCAGCCACGCCATCGACAACAATATCTGTTCTTTGATAATATTCACCTGTTCTTGAACCGATTGTTCCGGTAACTTCTCTCCCGTTTCTAGATAATGTTTAATCTGTTCGAATATCCAGGGCTTCCCGATCGTAGCTCGCCCGATCATCACCCCGTCAACGCCATACCGTTCAAAAGCCTCTTTCGCCTTCTCGGGAGAATCGATATCCCCGTTCCCGATAATAGGAATCTTTATCCGGGGATTCTGTTTTACCCGGGCAATCGGCTCCCAATCCGCCTCTCCCTTATACATCTGCGAACGAGTCCGCCCGTGTATGGCCAGCGCACTGATCCCGATATCCTGCAAACGTTCCGCCACGTCATCAATGATAATATTCTCGCAATCCCAACCTAGGCGGGTCTTCGCCGTCACCGGGATATTCACAGCCTGCACGATCTGCCGGGCCATTTCCACCATCAAAGGCACGTCCCGTAGCATTCCCGCCCCGGCTCCTTTCCCGGCAACCCGTTTCACCGGGCACCCAAAATTGATATCAATAAAATCAGGCTTCACTTCCTCGACCATCTTGGCCGCTTCGACCATCGAATCGATAAACCGCCCGTAAATCTGTATCGTCACCGGGCGTTCCGTATCCTCGATCGTCAACTTCCTGACTGTCTTGTCGATCGAACGAACCAAGGCATCCGCTGACACGAACTCTGAATAGAGCCAATCCGCCCCGTAACGCTTACAAAATTTCCGGAAAGGGGGATTCGTTACCTCTTCCATCGGTGCCAAAATTAACGGCCGTTCTCCTACATCTTTTCCTCCGACAATCATCTTCAATCAAATAAGTTTTGTCGCGAAAATAATAATTTCTATCTTTAACTCACGAAATAAAGAGAACGGATATGTCTATACTTAAAATAATTCTTATCGGATTACTCGTCCTAGCCCCGGAAAAAGACGGTTGGGTAAAAATAAACGGGGATAATTACATCTCTTTTTTCTTTCCCAGCCGGGGAGAGCGTTTGAAAAAAGAGGTGAACGGTATGCGATCTTGGATATTCCAAACCAAAAACATCACCAGCGTGTTCGGGGCCGTTTGCACCCAACTGACAAAAGAAAAAGGAGTTCTGGATGCCTATACGGTCAACCAGTTATACATATCCATGAAAAAAGAATCGGTTGCCCTACCCTCGGCAAATCTCGTCAGCGAAACCGTCATCCCTAGCAAGAACATGGAAATCTGGGAAATCTGTTACACCGTCATGAAAGATGAACATGAAATGACCTATTTTAAACGATTTATATTCAGAGATAATTGCATGTATCAACTCACCATCGGGGGAAAAACCGAAGACCTGGAAGAAATCAAACCGCAAAAAGAGAAATTTTTTAACTCGGTCAGATTTAACGAAGAGACTCGTAAATAAACCCATTACAATCATAATATCATGAGAAGCATTATTATCACGTTGACCTTATTACTATCCTTTTCCCTCCTCGCCCAAGCGGGAAAGACCTGTCAAGCCGACACGATCGACGCTAAAATAAAGCAGGTTCACCTTCAAGAGAAGAAGAGCAAAGGAGATATCTGGAAAACAGAAGTGTTAAGCGATCCCATCCATCGCCGGGTGTACCAACGTAGCCAGAACCCACGATTCCGGGGACACTGGAGCGGGTTCAACCTCGGGTTTGCGGATTTTGCCAATGTCAAGTACAAACTGGACGAGGAATCGGATTACATGGATTTGGAACGTAAGAATTCACTCGTGATGCAATTCAACATGTTCCAGTATAGCATGCGTTTGAATTCCCTCAATAACATCGGACTTGTCACGGGGGTAGGCCTCGAATACCAACGCCTGAGATTTGAACACAAAAATAGCATACTCCGCGGTGAAAACGGGCATATCGCTCCCCTGACCATGGATCACGTGAAAAAAAGTTCTCTCAAGAATCTCTACCTTACCGTTCCCCTCATGTTCGAATGGCAATTCCCGGCCAAGAAGTACCAACGTGCTTACGTGGCCGCCGGGATCATGGGCGGTCTGAGATTACACACGAAAACCAAAATTGTCTACAAGAATGAAAACGGGGATACCCGTCGCTTAAAACATTCCGGGAATTACAACATGAACCCCGTGAAAGCGGATGCCGTTGTCCGCATCGGTTACTACAAACTGGCATTATGGGGAAGCTACACGATAAACAACATGATGAAATCCGACAAAGCTCCCGAAGTCCACCCGTTCACGATCGGGTTCGGGGTAAACTTCTGAACCAAGATATTCACTTCAAAATCCACGCCTGCCGAACAACGCCATACGTGGATTTTGTTTTATACCCGTTTTCCGACAGAAATCAAGCATCACGAAACATTATATTCGAAATTCTTTTCATACCTCCACTTGTTTTTATAAATTCGTCCCTCAAATACTCAAACACAAAATTTATAAAAATGAGAAAACTATTCCTATTTCTATCTTTAGGTATTTTCATGTTCTCTTGTAAAGAGGCCAAGAAAGAAACCAAGCAAAGTCCCTACCAGCCTCTCGCTGACCAATACGCGGAATTTGCTTTGACCACGGACATCTCCAAACTGACAGAAAACGAGAAGAAGATGATCCCGCTCTTCATCGAAGTGGCACATATCATGGAGGATATCTTCTGGCAGAATGCCTACGGGGACAAAAGTGAATTGATGCAACAATTCGCCCAGGATTCTGCGGCTCTCAAATACATCTCTATCAACTACGGCCCTTGGGATCGTTTGAACGCCAACCAACCCTTCATCGACGGCTTCGGCCCGAAACCGCTAGGAGCCAATTTCTACCCCACGGACATGACCAAAGAGGAATTCGACGCTTTGAAAGATCCTCGGAAAACCGACTGGTACAGCGTCATCCGCCGGGACACGACCGGACAACTTATCGTGCTTTCTTTCCATGAAGCATACCCGGAAGAAGTGGCAAAAGCTTCCGAATTACTGGATCAAGCCGCCGAATTAGCCGAAGACCCGGGCTTAAAAAAATACTTATCCTTGAGAGCAAAAGCTCTTCTTGATGATGACTACTTAGCCAGTGATCTAGCATGGATGGATATGCAAGACAACACGCTTGATTTCGTGGTCGGCCCGATCGAAACCTACGAAGATCAATTATACGGGTACAAAGCCGCTCACTCCGGCCAAATCCTTGTAAAAGATAAAGAATGGAGCAAACGCCTCTCTTTATACGCTCAATATTTACCTAGATTACAGGAAAACTTACCCGTACCCGCGGCATACAAAAAAGAAAAAGCAAATGCGAACCCCGATATGAACGCTTACGACGTAATCTACTATGCGGGAGATTGTAATGCCGGAAGTAAAAACATCGCCATCAACTTACCGAACGACCCGAGAGTACACGCTGCCAAGGGAAGCCGTAAACTGCAATTAAAGAATTCCATGCAAGCCAAATTCGACAAAATGGTCGTGCCGATCTCCAAGTTGTTGATTAACCCCGAACAACAGAAACACGTCAACTTCGACGCTTTCTTCGAGAATACCATGTTCCACGAAGTCGCTCACGGGCTAGGGGTGAACTACACGATTAAAGATAAACAAGACGTTCGTTCCGCTTTACAAAACTACTATACCTCTATCGAAGAGGGTAAAGCCGATATCTTGGGACTATTCCTCGTTACCAAACTGGCTGAGTGGGACATTATCAAAAACAAGGACCTCATGGATAATTACGTGACTTTCATTGCCGGAATCTTCCGTTCCACCCGCTTTGGGGCCGCCAGTGCTCACGGTAAAGCCAACATGATGCAATTCGCTCATTTCATGGAAAGCGGAGCTATTTCCAGAGACGAAGCCACGGGCTACTACACGATCGACTTCGAAAAAATGAAGAAAGACATCGAGGTAATCGCTGGAGAATACATCACGATCGAAGGTGACGGTGACATCGAAACTGCCGCTAAACTCGTCGCAGAAAAAGGTATCGTAACCCCGGTTTTACAAAAAGATCTCGACCGCATCGCGGATGCAAATATCCCGAAAGACATCTTTTTTAAACAAGGAAAAGAAGTCCTAGGATTGTAAAAGTCTCCTTCGCGAGTTGCAAGTTACAAGTTAACAGGTTGTCGGTTATTGCCAGCCACATAAGGCTAACACTTTAATTCGAACCTTTAACTTGTAACTTTTTTTTGACACCCACCCTTTTCCACGCCTCTATTCCCCATCCTTTTTCATGTCCTGTAACTTATCCCCTTCTTGTAACGATATAAACAGAAAAAAGAAACATGAAAAAGTTATTTTCCAGTACCATATCTAAACTAATTATTGCCGTAATCATTGGAATTTTGTTAGGACTCATCGCAAATGAAGGGTTTATGAATATTGTTGTTACCGTGAAATATATCTTGGGACAGATTATCTTTTTCATGGTTCCGTTGATCATTCTCGGATTCGTTTCCTATTCTATCGCCAAGATGAAGGATAATGCCTCCAAGATGCTGGGGTTAGCTCTCGCTATCGCCTATCTGTCCTCGATCGGGGCCGCATTCTTCGCTATGGGAACGGGTTACACGCTGATACCTCACCTATCCATTGAACCCGTGAAAGAAGGTCTACAACAACTTCCGCCCCTGGTATTCCGACTAGATATACCTCCCGTGGTAAGCGTTATGACCGCACTCGTGCTGGCCATCATGATCGGGCTAGCCACGGTATGGACAAAATCAGTACTCTTTGAAAACCTACTGGACAACTTCCAGAAAATGGTTCTCTTACTCATTAACCGAATCCTGATCCCCTTGCTACCCTATTTCATCGCAGCCAATTTCTGTGCCCTCAGCTACGAGGGAGCCATTACCAAACAATTACCCATATTCTTGGGAGTTATGGTTATCGTGATTCTCTCTCAGTTCATCTGGCTCACATTTCTATACGTGTTGGCTGGGGCTATTTCGAAAAAGAACCCGTGGTTAGTCCTCAAATACTACGGCCCGGCCTATCTTACCGCGGTAGGAACCATGTCTTCCGCCGCCACCCTGGCCGTGGCACTGAAATGTGCCAAGAAAAGTCCGGTATTGAAAGACGATGTCATTGATTTTGCTGTACCCCTGTTCTCGAACATACACCTTTGCGGATCAATTCTCACCGAAGTCTTCTTCGTGATGACCGTATCCCTCATGCTTTATGGCACTTTGCCCTCGATAAGCATCATGGTTTTATTTATCATTTTACTCGGAATATTCGCTATCGGGGCACCGGGTGTACCCGGCGGAACCGTTATCGCCTCTCTTGGAATCGTGATCTCCGTGCTGGGCTTTGATGAAGCCGGAACAGCACTACTCCTCACGATTTTCGCCTTACAGGATAGTTTCGGTACGGCTTGTAACATCACCGGTGACGGAGCCTTAACGCTAATTATGAGCACAACATCAAAATCCGCCTGAAAATTCAATAATTAGCCGCTATCCGCTGCCAGGAAACCCGACAAATCATGCGGGACAAAATCCACACTCCGATCCAACTCAGCGTCCCCACGCCAACGAGTCCCCAAGGAATCCCCCTTACCGCAGCATGAATAACGCCCACTACAACTAACAACAGCATCAGAACTATCATTTTCATCACGTTACCCCCCGAATCTACCGTCCCTTTTTCCTTTGAAAAAGGAAAAAGCAATCCGCTAATACGAAGGTAAAACAAGCTAATCAATGACGTCATGGCAAGAATCAGGTAAATATCCCCCAACATCTCCCATCCGAAAACACCCGTGAACACAGCTCCCAGCAAGATAAACACCGGAAGAAAATATTTCACGTACAGCGCTTTGAATCCCCCGAGGATAATAGCCCCCGGGCGGGCCAGAGGCTTCGAACGATACAACCATAGCAAATCTCCCTTCTCCATGATCGACATATTCGACAAGATACCGACATTTATCATGACCATCAGGTACAACGGGAAAAACTGACCGAAATTACCTGCTGCCACTCGATCCTGACTAAAAACAAAGAACACCGCCAACACAACAGCATAAATCATCATTGGCAACACACCCTGCCGGTATTTGAGATTATCCCGCGTCATTCGCCAAGCCAGCATAAAGCCCGTTGTTTGGAGGGAATTCCGGGCAAATATCCGGGCTAAGGCATACGCAAATCGCACTCTTCCCCGCACCCGCCTGACCCGCACGGGAGTGTACTCCCCGATCGTACTCACTTTCACCGAAAAATAAGGTGCCAGATAACGAATCGTAAAAATCAGCAGTAAAACCGTAACGACTAACCCGATTCCCGCCAACAGGAAAGTACCCGCCGTCGGCTCTTTCACCATCGACGTAAGTGACAGGAAATAACAAGGAGGAGTAAAATACATCCACAATTCCGGATGCATCATATCCATCTGGATGTACATCACCAACCTCCCCACGACTTGATAACTCAATGTCACCCCCGCAATCAGAACGATCTGCGCGTAACTCATGACCCGTTGAAACTTCTCCGTCGGCACGAATCGCATGCCCCCCAAGTAAATCACGTTAGCCAACAACAACGTGAAAATCGTGTTCAGGAAAACAGAAACGATAAACCAACCACCGGCGATCACCCCTTTCCAAAAGATCACGATAACCAACGGGATTATCGACATACACCCCACCAAAAAAAGCATGTACACCAACATCGAAACAATCCTCGCTGCCAGTATCGTTTTCGAGTTCACGGGTAAATGTTGTAAAATATGATTGTCATTTTGGTTAAACAATAACTGAGAATACTCCATCAGGAAACTCATGATCAACATAAGCATCAGGAACGAATGAAAAAACAAAAGTGTTACCGGTAAATCTCCCTTCAAACTCCCCGCCAAAAAGAATAGCGGACCCGTGATTCCGTATATAATCCCTTGCTTCATCAAAGCGTTGGACACGTCCTTGTTCGTTCTCCCGCTTTTATCAATCCGGTTATCTACGGTCAATTTGGCCGTCACGATAGCCAGTAATTGCTCGAAATTCACCCCCAACCGGACAAACACCGAACGGAAAAGAGGCAATATGCCCGTAACCATTTTTATCATCACGACCTCTTTTCAAAAGCGTTAATAATCTGTCCCGCTTTCTCCGATTGTCCCGTAGCACCGATCAGTTTCGTGAAAAGACTTTCCAACGAGGTCGTTTCCGCTCGCGTCATCAACTCTTGCACCGTCCCGTTCGCCACGATCACTCCCTCGTTAATCAATATAACCCGGCTGGCCACCTTCTCGACCACGTCCATCAGGTGAGAGCAATAAAATATCGTCTTCCCCTCGCAAGCCAACTGGGCGATCATCTCCTTCACGATAATCACGGCATTAGCGTCCAGCCCGTTCAACGGTTCGTCCATGAAAATAATCTCCGGGTTATGCAACAAACCAGAAATGATATGTATTTTTTGCTTCATTCCCTTGGAAAAATTTGTCATTCGCTCGTCAGCATTCCCGTGCATTTCAAATAAGGTTAGCAACTGTCCCACCTTCTCAAGCACCTCACCTTTTTCCAACCCGTAAAGCGCACCGACAAATTCCAAATATTCCGTCGGCGTCAGATGCTCGTACATAATCGCATTTTCCGGTATATACCCGATCCTTTTCTTCACCTCCAAATCGTTTCCCCGCAAATCATACCCCAGTATATTCACTTCCCCGGCATAATCTTCCAGCAAACCGCACATGATCTTCACGGTCGTCGATTTCCCGGCCCCGTTACTTCCCAAATACCCGATCACCTCTCCCGCACCGATCTCCATGTCGATCCCTTTCAATACCTGGAGCTCCTCCCTCCCCTTTCGAAAGCTTTTTTTTAATCCGGCTACCCGGATCACACTATCATTTACCATATTCAAACGCAATTAATTAAAACACACGTTCACAAAGGTAAAAGATATTACACGGGAAACAAATAAATCATTCCCGTTTCGTATGCTTTACAATCAGAATACTGATTTCGTACAATAACCCCATGGGAAGCGAAACCAACAAAAGAGTAAAAACATCCGACGTCGGTGTGATAATAGCAGCAACAACCAGGATAATCACCACGGCATGACGACGATAACGCCGCATAAACTCGACCGAAATCAATCCGAATTGAGCCAGTAGCCAGCAAAGAATAGGAATCTCGAAAACAATCCCCATCATCAAATTCATCATCATCAACGTATCCATGTAAGACTGCAAAGAGATCATATTCTCTACCTCGGTACTCACCTGATAAGTACCGAGGAAGCGGAAAGTCAGGGGGAAAATCAGAAAATAACTCAAGGCAACCCCTAACATGAACATGACGTATCCCCCGGCAACCATACGCGAGACGTATTTCTTCTCTTTCGAATACAAAGCCGGGGAAACAAACCGAAACAACAAATACAGAATGTAAGGAGAAGCACAAAGCACACCCACGTATATAGATGTCTTCATGTGAATAAGAAACTGTTCTGCCAGTCCGGTATTAATCAATTTCACGGAAAAAGTGTCGGGGGTAATACCCTCAAACGGAAACCAGCCACTCACGACGGCAAAAAGCCTGTAAGTGACAAAATTCCCTTGTTTGGGAGCCAGCACGATATCAAACATCTCGCCCTTAAAAAGAAATGCGATAATCCCGAACAGGACGACGACAAGGGCAATCTTTACCAGACAGCCTCGCAATTCATCCAGATGTTCCCAGAATGTTTGCACTTTTACCCCACTTGTTTCGCTCATTTCTTCAACGTTTCATCGATTTCAGATTTCTCGTTCAAGGTCTCATTCATCCCGTCCTTAAAACTCTTGACCCCTTTGCCCAATCCTTTCATCAGTTCGGGTATCTTCTTCCCGCCGAACAACAAAAGAACAATAAGAACGATAAACAAAAACTCCGGCGTGCCTATTCCCATAATCATTGGTACCATATCAATTACGAATTAAATGTTTGACAAATAAATAACCTCCTATCACTTGTAGAGCCATCCCGGGCAACCCGATACGGAAATCCTGAACGGCAACGAAAAAACTTCCTTCTATCGCCCATTCTCCCAACGTACCCAATACCTGATAAAACAGGACAACCCCTAGCAGAACGAGCAAAGAAACCCGCTGGAAACGATACGCCGCAAACCCAGCGGCCATGGCCAACAACACGGATTTCAACAAAATAACAGGCAATAACCCGAAAGCGGGCATGCCGAAAAACAAAGAGTTAATCACGGGCGAAAGCACCCCAGTCAACAGACCGACCTTCCAACCATATTTATAGGCGGCTACCAGCGTGAAAAAATAAATCGGCAACCACGTGATCCCGCCTTGCGGAACGAGATGAAAAATCTGGGGCAGGATCATATTACCCGCCACGAACAACAAGGCTGTCAGGTACGTTTTCACGTTATTGTAATCCAGAGAATAAAGTTTTACTGCTGCTTCCATATTCTATTCATTAAAAATTTATATTCACTCCTCCCATAAACGTTGCTTTCGGCATGGGAAATCCGACATTGATCTCGTATCGTTGAGCCAACAGGTTCTCCCCTTTCACGAACAGATGAACCTGATCGCAAAGTTTATAACTGCCACTCAGATTCCACAACACGAAATCCTCTTTCGATTCATTATCTAGCGCCACGGAAGTATAAAGCCCGTTTATATACTGCACTCCCGTTGTCAGGTTCCACCTTCTTCGCGAAAAGTTCAAACCGACGTAAAGCTTGTGTTCGGGAGCTGCCAAGACGGGATTTTCCATGTGTAACCAACTATAATTGGCGTCAATGTACCCATGTGCGTTAAAGCGATACACCACATTTGTTTCGATCCCCCAGTTCTCGATCTCACCCGAATTAAGCGTTTCGCGAGTAGAACTGTTCGACACGATGATATTATCCCCGTCGATATAATAGAGATTCGCTCCATAGGACAAAGCCCCACCTAACTTGCGTTGCGAGAAAGAAAGTTCATAACTTACCAATCGTTCCGGTTTCAAATCCGGATTCGGGAAAGGAAACATATACATATCTTTAATCGTCGGGTTGCGGTATCCCTTACCTACCATCGCTTTCAGTTCCGTGCTTTCCGGCAGATGAAAAGCCAGCCCTCCCTGCGGAATCCACTCCGTGCCCACGTGAGAATGGTGATCGACACGCACCCCGGCATCCAAAGATAACCAACCGTTAATATCCTGACGGAAATCAACGTATGCCGCAAACTCATCCACCTGTTTATCCACTCCCGGACGACGCTCACCCGTGGCTACAACCCGATTCCACGACTCTCCCCCGAAATGCTGGTAATCAAACCCCACGGTCAACCGATTGCCCGTGAAAAACGTGGCACTTTGGAACCACGAGATACCCATCATCCGGTCCTTAGAATTGAAATGCGCTTCCCGTGGAGTTCCTCCCGGATGATAACCGTCATTTATCTTGTGGCGGCCCCAATTGTAAAAGAAACTCAACGCCCCGGAAGTCTTCTCGTAATGATTCTCCAATGCGAACGAGGTTACCCCGCGGGTGATTTTGGAATCGTTATCAATATAAGGATCACTTACCATTCCCGGATTGGAAGCGTTGAAATGGGTCACGCTTACATCCCCCCACACCTTCCAAGGCTCGCTAATATCATACCCCAACTTGGCATAACCACCGTATTGCTCGAACTCCATGTCGGCCCGATGTCCATCCGTGCGGTTATAAGAGCCTGTCATGATACTATTAAAACGACCTTTCTTCACCCGGTTGGAGAAATCAGACTGTAACGTGTTGTAAGAACCATAGCCTAAGTGAACATTGGTTTTCACCCCGTCCTCCCGCATTTTACGGGTCACGATATTTATGACACCTCCCATCGCGTTAGAACCGTAAAGCACGGAGGCCGGGCCTCGCAACACTTCCACCCGCTCGGCTATCATCGTCTGGTACGCATCAGCTATCGGGTGGCCCATCAACCCCATGTATTGCGGATGCCCGTCAATCAGGACCAGTACTCCCGTGGAGGAGCTTCCCCCAATACCTCGTAGACTCATACCCCCGGCTGCCCCAGTAGATACACCGTAACCCATAATACCCCGACTCGTGATAAAAAGTCCCGGAATCTGTTCGGTCAGTGTCGGCAGGATCGAAGGTCTATAATTTTGTTCCAATTGCTGCCGCTTGACCACGGAAATCGTCATCGGTAAATGACGGATATCCGTCTCGTTGCGTGTCCCGGTCACCACCACCTCCTCTATAGCATAATTCCGAGCAACACGACTCGTGTCCGTTTGTGCATGTAACACTCCGGTAAATAGAAATCCTCCGATAAGGAGGAGAAATAATACTCGCTTCTTCATTTTTTACTTGTTAGTAAAGACTTTTTCTTTGCTTCTATAAATTCCCGTACCAACGGGAGAATGTCAGTGGCCGATCCCTCCTTGTAACACATCGTTTCTAAAGGACACCAACCGGATTGATCCCGATTTTTAATATAAGGCACAACTTCGGTAGAATCGACCTTCACATCGGACTCCCGCAACAACGCCAAAGCCGGCAAACTGATCACATCCGCATGCAACTCTTTCACGCCTCCCAATATCATCAACGCAGCCGCAGCCTTACCCACCACCTTGTCGGCAATGGAAGCTCCTTTCAAGAAATCCGACTCTCGATCCAACAACTCGTAAAGATCGGCAACACCACGTTGCATAAAAATACGCACTTCCCCGTTGTCAATCACGCAGGAACATTGTTTCTCATGTAACAACCGGATTAATTCTTTCATCGTCATAAAGTTCCCTGTTTTAACTGTTCCACGAAACGGTCGATACGGTGTAATTCCCCAGGAATATTGATATTCTGCGGGCAATGGTGTACACATTGGTTGCAACCGATGCAATGATTGGCTTGACGCAAACGAGGTACACTACGATCATAACCGACCAGAAAAGCCCGACGAGCTTTACGATAATTCTCCTCCTGTACATTTTCCGGAACATTTCCCTCGTTCACGCACTTGTTATAATGTATCAAGATTGACGGTATATCAATTCCATAAGGACAAGGCATACAATATTTGCAATCATTACACGGGATGGTCGGGTAAGTCAGCATCAGCCGTGCCGTCTCCTCCAAAAACGCCTTGTCGTCCTCGGTCAGCGGAATCAATGGAGAATACGTCCGCACGTTATCTTGTAAATGCTCCATGTACGTCATGCCACTCAACACACACAACACCTTATCGTGAGAACCCGCAAAACGAAAAGCCCACGAAGCCACGCTATCATCCGGGCGACGTTGCCGCAAACGAGCCACGATATGATTGGGGACACTCGATAAACGCCCTCCCAGTAACGGCTCCATGATAATCGCCGGAATATCCCGTTTCTCCAATTCGGCGTAAAGATATTCGGCATCCGTGTTACGAGTATTCACTTCTTTCGCGTGCTTCCAATCCACGTAATTCAATTGAATCTGCACAAAATCCCACTTGAAGTCGTCATGCCGGGAAAGCAAGTAATCGAATACCTTGATATCGCCATGATAAGAGAAACCGAGATTACGGATACGCCCAGCCTCACGTTCTTTCATCAGGAAATCAAGAATCCCGTTATTGATATATCGCTCCTCAAACTCCTGCATTCCGCCTCCCATACCCACGCCGTGGAGCAACATATAGTCGAGATAATCCACTTGTAACTCCTTCAACGAATTACGATACATGGCAATAGAAGCTTCCCGGCTCCAAGTATTCCGTGAAAAGTTCGATAATTTGGTTGCTATAAAATACTTGTCGCGGGGATAACGACTGAGTGCTATCCCTGTAGCCCGTTCCGAACGTCCCTTACAATACGCGGGAGAAGTATCGAAATAGTTCACTCCATGAGCAATTGCATAATCCACCAGTTGGTTCACCATTTCCTGATCAATCTCGTCATTACTATCCCTTGCACTACTGTTGGAAATCGTCGGCCAACGCATACACCCGTAACCTAAAATAGAAACCCGATCTCCCGTTGTCGGGTTCGTGCGATAAGTCATTTCGCCAGTCAAAGCACTTCCCGATACCCCGGTTGAGGTTGCTGAAGTTCCTTTTGACCCACAACCGTACAATGCCGCCGAAGTGGCCGCAGCTCCGACGCCTAATACTTTCAAAAACTCCCGACGATCTATATTTTTCTTCTTTTGATCCATATTATTCCTCCTTATCCGTTAAATGGTTTTATGCATCAAATGTCCTTCCACGTAAATCGCACTGAACGGACGAGCCGGACAAAGATTCTCACAGGCCCCACAACCAATACAACGCTCCTCATTTACCACCGGAATTTTAGGTGCATCCGGAACATCCGGATCCGATGAAATCATCTGTATTGCTCCCGTCGGACAATGACGGGCACAATTACCACAATCCACGTCATCCGTAAGTACCACACAATTTTCCTTTATCCACACGGCATGTCCAATTTGGATGGCCGACTTATCAGCCGACGTGATCGGGAATATCGCTCCCGCCGGGCAAACCTCTGCACACTTGGTACATTCCGGCCGACAATAACCACGCTCGTAGGACATCTCGGGTTGCATCAGCTTCATCAAATCTGTAGAAGGACGCAAAACTCCATTCGAACAAACCGACACGCACAACTGGCAGGCAGTACAATGTTGGGACATATTACGGGCTCCAAGAGAACCGGGTGGAGTGATCGCCGTTGCCCGCTCCGGAACCTTTTTATCCTCGATAACAGCAAGTCCCCCGTCCACTTTCTTCTCCTGTGCTTTCAAAACAGAGGTAGTCGCCAACACGGCTGTTGTCGCCAGAAAGCCTCGACGGGCATTATTAACTTGCTCTTTTTCAACTTTCGAAGCGTCCACTTTTGCCTGACTCTTGGACGGATGCATATATTTTATCGCCCCCTTGTGACATTTTCCGATGCAATTCATACAAGCCACACAACGACTATAATCGATTTTATGCTCTTTGATATTGATACACGAAGCCTTGCAATTCCGAGCGCATAAGTTACAATTCACGCACTTGGAAGAATCAATCACCGGTTTCAGCCAAGAGAACCGGGCAACAAATCCCAGCACCGTCCCCACCGGGCAAATCGTGTTGCAATAAGTTCGTCCACCCCGCCATGCAAATACAACGATGATCACAAAAGTAACTGCGGCTATAATAAACGTCGGCAAACTCTTCATCCACACATCCACGGAATAAAACGCATAACTGTCTAACCGTTCGGCTAGCATGGCCAACAAGTTATTTCCCCATTGATAAACCGGAGCAAAAAGATTGCTGACAATACGCCCGTACGAGCTATACGGGGCCAATAAAGCCACGAACGAACCGATTCCGGCAAGGTAAGCGATCACGAAGATACCTAACACCCCGTAACGCAAACCATTCAACGCTTTCGAGTAGCGGAAACGATTCTTTTTCTGTCGCCCCGCAATCCACGACACCACATCCTGAAACACCCCCAACGGGCAAATAACCGAGCAATAAACCCGTCCGAACACGAGTGTCAAAACTAAAAGTAATAATACAACGCCAATATTCAACGCCAGCAATGCAGGCAAAAACTGAATCTTAGCCATCCAGCCAAACCACACATGAATTGTTCCCGTAAAATCCAAAAACAGTAAAGTGATCAGGATAAAGAACAAGCTAGCAAATGTTAATCTGATTTTACGCAACATAAGTTTTATGGATTATATTGATCTACTTATCCAAATCAATCAATTCGTATTTCTGAGTCCCGACACCGATAGCTTCCGCATGTTCCAAGGTATGAATACCATGACGTGATTCCATCCGTTCGATCAAATGTACCCGTCCCTCATCCGGAGACGAATAAACCAAATCCACGCAGGCTTTATCCAATGCAACCGGATCGAGCGAGGCCAGAATCCCGATATCCCCCATTTGAGGTGCCTCCGGGTGAGCGCTACAATCACAATCCACGGAAAGATTATTCATAACACTGATATATAAAATCTTATCTCCACAATGGTCTACTATCGCTTTAGCAGCCTCCGCCATGGATTCCAAAAAATCATCTTGCTCGGGAAGATTATTCCACAAATCCTCTTTCGTCTTACCTGCCGTGTGAATCCACGCTTTCCCGGTAGACGAAGCGATACCAATTGAAATATTCTTTATCGCCCCTCCAAAACCTCCCATGGCATGACCTTTAAAATGAGAGAGTACCACCGTAAAATCATAATCAAGATAATGCGAACCGACGAAATCTTCCTTTAAATGCTTGCCTCCTTTCACCGGTAGACTGACCTCCCCGTCGGCATCCATGATATCAACCTTGGCAATTGCCGTGAATCCGTGATCCTTGGCTGCTTGCAAATGCGCTTCGGTATTAGCACGTCCCCCGCCGTAAGCCGTGTTACATTCCACGATTGTCCCCTTCACCTCTTTCACCAAATCTCGGATAAGTGCAGGTTTAAGGAAGTTATTCCCTCCCGGCTCCCCCGTGCTCAATTTAACAGCCACTTTTCCACTTGCTGCACGCCCCAACGCCTTGTACACCTTCATCAACCCTTCCGGTGTGATATCTTTAGTAAAATAAACTTTTGCCTGTCCCTTCTCTCTCTCCCCACCAACTTCCCGAGAATTCTTCTTCTCGGAGGAAGAAGTACAACAAAATGCCATCACCGGCATAACTAACATGAACAAAAATAATCCCAAACTCTTTTTCATAAAATTCTGTTTTTAATTTATTCGTGAGCTTCTTTTTCTAATGGATTCAAACCGATCACCTGACCGATTACCGGAACAAACAGATTCAACGAATCTTCTTTTGCCGCTTTTATTTCATTTTCCAATGGTTCGTCCCAACGATGCCTGGCCAAAGCATACTTGGAGTGATGAACGGTAATTATCTTTTTAGCTTTCAAATCCTTGGCTGCTTGTCCTAAATAACGAGGCATCGTATGGATATATTTCCAACCCTCATTGTATTGCCCGTTCTCCAAAATCGCCAGATCAATACCGGGAAATTGTTTACCGATCCGCGCAAAATGGGAATCGTACCCGCTGTCTCCCCCGATGTAAACCTTCCGGGTGGGAGTTTCAACGAGAAACGATGCCCATAATGACTGGTTGGAAGTTAAACCGCGCCCCGAAAAATGGCGGGCCGGCAGACAATGAACCATAAAACCGGAATCCAACTTCGCATTCTCTTGCCAGTCAAGTTCAACAAGACGTTCCTTGTCGAATCCCCAATATTCGAAATGTTCCCCAACCCCTAGCGGACAAATCACCTTGCGCACCCGATCTTTCAGACGTTTCACGGTCTGGTAATCCAGATGATCCCAATGATCATGGGAAATAACGAGGTAGTCGATATCCGGCATATCTTCTGGTTTGTAAATATCCGTCCCCTTGAATGGTTTGTTGACAAAGGAAACCGGGGAAGCCATGCAAAATACCGGATCCACGAGTATCCGCTTCCCATCCAGTTGCATCAAATAAGACGAATGACCGAACCACACCATCAAATTTGAATCCCTGTCCAATTCTTTCAAATCGGTTTTAATCACCGGGATCGGCTTATCGGGTACCAGCCCGTCTTTCTTCGCGAACACGAACTCCCATAACCCTTGAAGCCGTCCTTTATCCGAGGTCATCAACGTCGTCGGGCTCAGGTTCTCGAAAGCCCCATTTTTATAGTGAGGTGAAGACTTGATTCTCTCCAACCGCTCTCCTTGCGGCAATCGCCCGAAACTCGGCTGATTCACGAACACGATCCCAACCGCGACTACCACTACCACAATCCCGATAACAATACCTAAAATCATACGTCTTCTAATATTTTTAATTAATTCCATGTTACCAATCTCCGTTTACTTGATTAATGAATCCATATCGGCTTCATATCCAATACAAAATTATACCGGATTATCCAATAAAGACGTACACAAATTACAGATATTATTACCAAAATTACTGATTACCCTAAACCGCACAAAAAGAGAGAACAAGTCTTTTCACCTGTTCCCTCTTTTTGTTTCCAAGATAAAACTCTCAGACGAAATGATTATAACTTAAACTAACATATTATTTTATTTACCATCTCCATATCCCTCCCAGCCATACGGATCCGCATTACAACTCAAAATAGACACACACTTATGAATTACGTTCTTGTACACTGTTTGTTTTTTTGTTTGCATATCAATAAAAATAACCGATCCTTTCAATTCTTCGCTACTTTTTTCATTGTATGTAGCAACAACCAATAGAGATTGCATAGCCGAACTATTTATACTCACAATTTTACCGCAATCCTCCGGAATTGTCACAAAATCCGTCAAGGTCGGTAATAGAACGGGAGAAGTATAAATCTTGTTTCCCACGGCAAAATACCAATCCTTACCTACTAATAAAGCCTTAGAATCACTATCCACACCAGCTAAAGGCAATACAACAGGAGATCCACATTTGCTCTCACCCTTGGAATATGCATAAGATACTTTTATCAAACTAATCCCATTTGAACTAGCCGTCACAATTGTCGCATCATCCCAAGGAGCCGCATACTCTGCCATCGTACCAATAATCGTATGCCCCTCAAAACTGGGACAATCTGTAATGGCTACAACTTTATCATAAGCATAAGAATCCCCCACGATACCCTCTTCCGGCACATTGGGCTGAGATTGAATTGTATAGTACTTCTGAGAAAGTTTATCAAAAACAAACATATGTGGATAACCCGCCTGACTCCAAACCGGATCACTCCAATAATAGTCTTTGTCATGTTTTGCGGGACGATAAAGTAAACCTTTATTATAACTGATAAACTTCCCCTGACTAATAAAAAATTGATTCCCTTGCCTATTTAAAGGGGCAAATTCTGGAGTAAAAACATAACCAGACTCCTGATCAACAAAACAACTCGTGTTGACAATATTATTTGGAATAAAAGTTGCATTTTCAGTTATAATAACCGGATTCTCTCCCCCTGATGTCACTGAGGTTATTGTCCAGAAATAATCCTTTAAAGCAGAAATATATCCGAATTTTCCTGCCAATGAACGAGGCATATCACCCAACTCAACACCACTTATTGAGGTCGTTTGAATAAATTTATCATTTTCATCCATCACTGAAAAATAGGAAATCACGGATGAATGATCCTCTCGTTCTGTTAACAAGTAATACCCCCAATTAAAAGGAGAAACGATATTTACCGCAAAATTTTTATAATATTTCATCCCGTTATCCTTATCAATCACCGTGTAACGACATATTTTATTTCCAAAACTCATGTCTGAAGGAGTAAGAATACCCAAATCACGTGTATCCGCTATTTTTTTCCCGTCCATCTCCCAAAGATATTCGTAATTTTCATTCTCTCCCTGAACGGAGTGTTCAAACGTAACGAGTATTTTCATACTATCGCCCACGATCTTGGTATAAGTGCCATCAATTCCCTCAATCGTCAGCTCATCTACAGGAGTATAATCATAATTTCCTTTATCTTCGGCACAACGACAGAATAAAACCCCTAGCATAACGCACAATAAATATATACTTTTCATAACGATCTCTTATTTATGGAAGTAAAACTCTAGGTTTAGAAGTATCCTCGTCCGGATAAACTTCATTATCAATAAAATATTGTTTCATAATCCGGACAAACATAAATGTTGACGGATACCAGGAAGACATGGCATAGTAAGGCATATTATCCCAGTACAGAGGCTTACCAAGACCCGGTCCGCCTATTGTCTCTACGTTCGGATCTGCTCCCAGATAATAGATTTCCTGCCATTTCACAAATTTCTCCCGACAGAAATCTCCAAAAACTCCTTGCCATTTATTCCACCAATCCGGGGGTGTCAAAATATCGGAAAAAGATATCTTGGCTGTTAATAACTTTTCGTCTCCCAGTTGGAAATTCTCGTTCGGAAGAAGTCGGAAGACAATATGACACCATTGTGAACGAATCTTCTCGGAACGAAACACTTTCACGTATAAAGTGTCACGTAAACTATCACTTTTAATCGTCAAATTCTCAATACAACTTTTGTCCCAATCCGCATCCGTAACGTTACTACTGTCAGCTACAACTTCCACCCGGTAAGTCCTTTCTTGCGAATGAGCAAGCCCCACTGTATTGATCGGAATTTTAAACACGTACGAGGTAACTGAAATATCATCCAGCGCAAAAGAGTAAGATAAACTATCCTGTCTCACGGATGTCTCTTTCCCGTATTGATTTAACACGAACGGCATATTAAAATAAATATAATTGTCCGCATTGTTGAAACGATCGATATCCTGATTACACGAGTAAAGCATCACGATCACGAAAATACTCGTGCATAGTTTCATTATTTTATTCATATCCTGATTTTTAAATAGTTATTCATTCGCTTACTTCTCGTTAGGCGAGTACTCGTACTCGGCATCCGGTATCGGAAAAATAAAATTTGCATCCAACGGGGCAATGACAACCCCTTGTTTCACATAAATCGACGCAAATAATCGTTTATAGAACAAAAACATACATCCTTCCCCGATAAACTCTTTACGCTCGTCCCGTATTAAATATTCACGCAATTCTTCCGCGCTTAACGATCCTTCCAGTTTCACCAGATTACGGGTTTCACGTACGGCATTCAAGTAGGAAAGAGCTAAATCATTATCCTTACCGATTTGTGCCTCACAAGCAATATAATAGATTTCGGGCAAACGCATAATAGGTACTTCCGGATCATAGGCTGCCGACAATCCTTGCGCCTCGGGAGCTTTTTTCAATTTCAATATCTCGTAATATCCCCCACCTTCTCGAAGTTTAAACCAATAACGCAAGCGATTGTCTGTACCTGCCCCATCGGGTGTACGTCCATATATCTCATTCAAAAATGTGGTGTACAAATTTGTGGTAATCCCGAATGAAGTTCTTGAATCTCCACTCTCTCCATCCATATAAAACGTAACATTGGTCATTTCATATAAATTGTTCGTGTAAAGAGAGAATAACATCTCGCAAGAATAATTCAAATCTTTCCAAGAATCTACTGTCGATTCAATATCCGCTTTGTCAATAAGGGTAATCGCTTTTGTCTCTTCGACCTCATCTATCACCCGTTTTGCATAGATATAAGCCTGATCCTGATTTAATCTTAACTGTTCTAATCGAGCTAATAACCCGAGAACACCATAATAATTCATCCGAGATCCCCGTCTATTAACCACCTCATTATAATCTAACCGAGACGTATTTAAATCCCCTTTTCTACCAATCGTTTTAATCGGATCATCTTTCATCAACTCCAAGGCTTTTGTCAAATCGGTATTTACTTTTGCCAAAATCTCCCTACCCGATTCAAATTTCTGCGCCACCGTATTTAATTCTGTACGATAAGCGATTGCTGGTTTATCAAGATCTGCCTCGCTCTTTATCACCGGACCGAACATTCTGAATAATTCCATGTGTGCAAACGCCCGAAGTCCATAAGCTTCACCCTCTATCAATTCCGAGTATTTAATACTACTACGATTTTTCTCAATAGATGAAATAATCAGATTACATTGAGAAATGGCAGAATAAAATCCTTTCCAAATGGCATTGAACTTCGATATTGCATTCGCATCCTTATAATCATACTGAGATAATTTGTAATAAGAATGTGAGGTATTATTAGAGATATCCCAGTATTGTGCCAGTAAATCCATCATCCCATAAGACAACTCTTTACCATACATGGATGAACTTGACAACGTGTAGTATACACCCCCGAGCGCAGAGTTATACCCTTTTTCAGACGAAAGCATGTCAGTTGCTTCCATTTGCCCCTGCGGAGTCACATCAAGCCAACTGTTACACGAAGTCAGCGAAAGCAAAATGGACAGAATAATATAATATATTTTCGATTTCATAATATAATCATTTATCAATATTAAAATCCAACATTCAAACCGAACACAAAACTACGTTGGAACGGGTAAGACAACCCTCTCTCCTCTTTAATTGTCGATAAGCGGAAAAGATCATTGGCAAAAAAACTCAAACGCAACGTGTTCACTCGATATTTCTTCAACCATTCCCTCGGGAAATCATACGAAAGAGAAAGGCTACTCAATAGAAACGTATTTTCTTTCTGCACAAAACGTGTGGAAATATACGTAGTGGTGTACTCCTTGATATTTTTATAGAGAGCATGACTTCCCGGGGTTGTCCATCGATCATTTAACACCCGTCGATCAGCGTTTTCCGCAGGATTAGCTCCTTCCACGCGCGAGGCAAGAGTTTGATTATAATAATCTGCCCCGAAACTATACTTGAATACCATATTCAGATTCCAGCCTTTCCAGAATAGATTAGTACCGATATTTCCAAACCACTTCGGTTCTGAATCTCCGCACAGAATCTTGTCATTCGCATCCCATGTATAAGAAAGAGTCCCGTCTTTCTTTACAAAAATCTCCTGACCGGTTACCGGGTCAATCCCCAACGATTTCACAGCCTTGATCGCACTCATGGATTGCCCTTCCTCGTAAACGGCTCCCGGCGTTGTTTTATTCGCATTATTCTGGTCATTAATACCTTTCAATTGATTTGATATTTTTACCAACGTATTCTCGTTATTCGCTCCCTGAAAAAACACCGCCCACTCAAGATCTTTCGAACGATCACGGATAAACACCATATTCAAGTTTAACTCGTAACCGACATTCTTAATTTCACCAAGATTAGCCGTAAAACTGTCTGACGAAAATCCCAAGGAAGGAGCAACCGTAATGGACGTCAACATTCCCTTCGTTCGTTTCCGGTAATAGTTAAACGTCATCCTAAACCGATCCTGCATCATCCCAAAATCAAGACCAATATTGGACTGACGTTGTGTTTGCCATTTCAAATCTGGATTCCCATATCCCATCAATGTTGCCGGAATCAAAGTACCATATAAACGTTCTACTTGGAACTTGTACATTGTTTTTGCCTGATAAGCCGAAAATTCCTGATTACCCGTGATTCCATAAGAATACCTTACTTTCAGCATGTTTATCAGAGAAGTTTTCGACCAAAAGCTCTCGTTATGAATATTCCATCCCCCTCCAAAAGACCAGAAAGAGGCATATTTATTATCCGCACCAAATTGAGAAGAACCATCATACCGTAAAGAACCATCAACGAAAAAGCGATTGTCATAAATGTAGTTCAAATTTCCGAAGAATCCGATCGCACGCGTCACACTCTCGCTACTCGAAGCCCTCGTATCTTCTTTGTACTGAATTGCAAATGATGGATCCGAATAACGATCATCAGGAAATCCGGTCAGCCTATAACCATTAGAACGATTATTAGACGTATTAACTTCCATTCCCAAACCTAAATAAAAAAGATGCTTTTCTGCAACCAGTTTATTGTAATTAAGCGTCACGTTAGAAGCGACTGAAATGACATTCCCGGTAGACAAACTTAATTCTCCCCGTTTTTCGATCGGAACATATTCCTGAGCCCCTGTTTCCGGATTACGTTGCTCCAATACGTACTGAGATGCAAAAGGTGAAGTATATTTCTCTGTTTCACTGTTTGACTTACTGACAGATAATTGTCCTCGCAAGCGGAAACCGTCACCCATGATCCAATCCACGCTTAATTGTTCATTAAACTCTTGAGTTTTCGTAAAATCACGACCAGGCAATTCTGCATCATATAATGGATTTGACTCTCCATTCAACAAAAGAGGAATAAGTTCTCCTTTATCATCACGCACACGCTCGTAAGGATTTAAACGTCCATAAATAGAAAAATCACCATAAGGAGAATTATAAGCTTTCGTGTAAGCGTAAGAAACATAATTCTTTATTGTCACTTTATCTTTGATCCTGTATATCAGCGAGAAACCTAGACCCATCCGATCACGTCCAGATTCTTTCATAACACCTTTTTGTTGATTATATGACGCATCAATACCGTAACGTACATTTTCCACACCACCCTCCACGTACAGGGAATGTGCATGAGAGAAAGAATTCTCAACAGGTTGAGAAAGCCAGTAAGTATCTACTCCTTCAAGAATATTCTTATACCGACTGTAATAATCCGCATCCTTTTCATAATCTTCATTCAAATCTCCCGAGTGATCATACAAGCCAGCCAAGCGCTCATACTCCAATTTCTCTTTTGCATCCATCAAATCATATCCCGTCAAGTCAGCAAATGCAATTGTCGGCTTAAAATCGTAAGTCACCCGTAACTGTCCGGCTTTAGGAGCTACGGTTTCAATGACAACCACCCCGTTGGCAGCCCGAGAACCATACAAAATTGTGGCAGAAGCATCCTTCAACAAAGTTATCGTCTCGATCCGGTTCACATCCATATCAAATATTTTCTCGGCGGAAACTTCAAATCCATCCAAAATAAACAAAGGTGAAGTAGAACCATTTTGAAAACTTCCCTTCCCCCGAATCGTGAAATCCGGTAATTTATTCGGATTCGAACCATTAACATTGTCTTCATTGATCTTAAATCCGGCATCAATCGTACTGATCGTGGTAAAAATATTACCCGTGGAAAGTTTTTGCAAGTCTTCTTTTTTTATTGTCGTTACAGTACCAGCTACTCCCTCTTTTCTCCGCTCAAAAAAGCCCGTAACCACAACATCTTCCATAGCAACAACATCTTCTTCGAGAACAATAGCAATCGAATCTGCTACTCCAAGTTGAACTTCCTTAGATTTATAACCGATAAAGGAAACAAGTAATGTTTTCATGTCCTCCGGAACTTTTAGCGTAAATTTACCATCTGCATTCGTAACCGTCCCGATGCTAGTCCCTTTAATAATCACGGTTGCCCCCAGTAAGGGATCTTGTTTTTGATCCGTCACGATTCCCCGTATATTACGAATTACTTTCTGTTGTGGCAAAACATCCTTTTGCCCGACTTGTTTACTGATAACAATTGTATTTTCATTTATTTGATAAGAAAAACCCGTATTCCTTAAACAAAAGGAAAGAACTTCGTCCACAGTGGCATCCTTGAAACTTACCGACTTCAACTTGATCTTACTTAATTGATCAGAACGATATAAAACGGCATATTCCGTTTGCGTGTCAATATATTTTAATACATCAACCAATGATATATCATTCAATACGATATCTAATTTTTTTTGCCCGTAAATACTTGCACAAAGAATCGTGTGAGTACATACCAGACAGCATGTTAATAGAAAAACAGCTACTCTTTTCCGAGTATTTGCCCTAAGTCGTCCGTAATTTTTTTTCATAAATTCAATATTAGATTAACTCATTAATAGAACGTTTATTAGTTAGTTTTTTCATGTGAATAAACTAAAGACCATGATTGATTTTTCATTTTTACACCTTCATATTTTGTTTATTTAAATAATTGTAAATAAATAATTTAACTCTTTTATATTCATTTCTAACCATTTTTGTTTTGATTGGATTTCCTGCTCGTTTTAGAAACGCAATAAACGTTCGTTTATTAGTCTCCATAACATACTTGTTTCTAATCGTTTATCTTGAATACAATTATACTATGATCGGCTTGAAGCGAATAGGTAATCTCGTTCGTTAATTTCAACATATCCAACACTTTAAGAGCATTTTCATATTTCCGTATTTCCCCAGAAAAACGATAATCATACAAATCAGGGGTATTACAAACGATCGTAATATCATACCAACGAGATAATTTAGCAATGATTGACCTGAAAGATTCTTGTTCGAAAAAGAATATCCCGTCTTTCCAAGCTGTCGAAACTCGAAGATCAACCTCAGTTGTTTTATATTCCTGAGTTTTCAAATCTATACAGAATTGCATTCGGGGTGTCAATTGACTTATCAAGAACTCGTTTTTCTCAATATTCACTCCTCCTTCCACCAAAGTAACTTTACACTCCGGTTCGTCACTATAAGCCATGACATTAAAAGCAGTTCCCGTCGCCCGGATATCAATGCCACATGCTTTCACGCAAAAAGGCCTAGTCGTGTCATGGGCCACTTCGAAATACGCCTCCCCTTCTAAAATAACCTCCCGCTTGTTACCGGGAAATCGAACCGGAAATATCAATTTCGAATCAGAATTCATCCATACTTTTGTCCCATCAGCCAACGTGATTTGATATTCTCCTCCCCGGGGAATAAACAATGTATTATAACGAGTCACGGAATCCAAAGGTATACCCCCCTCATCTTGATAAGAAACCTCCCCTATTTGAGTGTTCCGGATCACGGTTCCATCCTCTTCTTTCAATAAAAGTTGTTTATCCAAAAATATCTCATTCCCATTATCTAGCGTCAAAAAAGCCTTTTTCCCTCCCGCTTCCATCCCGGATTGTACAACAACCGGAAAGCCTACAGGCTTATCAACTAAAAACCAAATTACCGGAATACTCGCCATAATGATTAACACGACCGCAGCATAACGTAACAATTGTAATCTCCTGTTTCTATTGCGCTGTTGCCGCCAAACAATGAAATCTTCCCATGTGTATCGCTTACTGATCTCTTCTCTTAAAACAGCTTTCTGGGCAAAGAAATGAGGATCATTTAGATCTTTCATCACTTTCTCGCTCGACTTATATGTTTTCCGCCAAACTTTTACTGTTGAATCCATATCAGATTGATTCAGTATATGTTTGCCAATCCGTCGTGCAACTCTTATCCATGATTGAATATCCGATTTCATATCAAATGTTTTAATCCTTCTACTATAGAACACTTCAGGAAGAAAACAGAATGACAGTAAATATTATTTTTTTACAAATTGATATCAGGGGACCAAAGCAAGTAACAGAAAACGCAAATGTTCCAATTTCTTACGAAGAATAATGTAACTTCTTGCTTTATGCGTTTTTATCGTATTCACGGATACTCCGAATTCTTCTGCAATTTCTTCATTAGAAAATCCATCCAAAGAGCGGAGTATAATCTTCCGGGACGTTTCCGAAAGTTTATCTACTTCTTTAAGAACAATATCCGCAACTTCTTCTCGGATAACATTCTCCATAAAATAATCTTCCGTTTCCCAATCTTCAGGTAATGAATTAAGATACCTATCCCGGATATTTTTGTGTCGTAACTGGTTCAAACATCCATTACGAATACTTTTATAAAGAAAAGCTTTTAGAGAAACCTCATCCTCAAAATTATTCTGACACTTCCAACAATTGATAAAAGCCTCTTGAACGATATCTTTACAAAGATCCTCATCTGCTATATATTTAAGCGCAAATTGAAGATACAACGGAAAATTTTCTGTGAAGAAATCTTTCTGCTTTCGCTCCGTTGAGAGCTCTCTTGTATGAA